>Ga0182014_10000149_pt1 | contig 82255 bp, 70 predicted proteins | sample 612S2DmetaG_FD_120489 | JGI IMG/M metagenome (GOLD analysis project Ga0182014, IMG submission 120489) | Permafrost microbial communities from Stordalen Mire, Sweden - 612S2D metaG | ecosystem: Environmental > Terrestrial > Soil > Wetlands > Permafrost | place: Sweden: Stordalen | collected...
TCCATGCGGATGTTCACTACCCAGCATGACCGGCCCTTCAGGCTCATCTTGTATTGGAATCAAACTCCCCCTTCAGGCTCATCTTGTGTTGGAAGAGAGTCAGATTTGCCGATGTAGGTAAAAAGGCCTACCATTTTTTCTGGACTTCGATTGGGCGTGCACGTATAGCGTAAGGCGAACCTCTAAAGCTAGGCGAAATGTCTCGCAATGACTCAGAAGCACTATTCAGCGAGAACTCGGGACGCGTGGCTCAGACCTGTGATACGCGCCTCAATCCTTGCGTTTGCGGCATTCCCCACATCGATCTGGGCTCAATCCAGCGGTCTGGCGTCAGGTCTCGATACAGCACGATTGCCCGTTCTGACGACGGCTCATCAGGTGCACGGCCTTACATCGGAACAAGCGTCCAGGGCCTATCCGGTTCGGCTGCGCGGGGTAGTCACATTTTGGGACCCCTACCAGGAGGGCCATGCTGCGCTCTTTATCGCAGATAAGTCAGGCGGCGTTTTCGTGGCGCCTGCACTCGGGCCTGCTCTCCCGCTTCATGCCGGTTCGGTCATTGAGGTTTCCGGGGTGAGCGACCCCGGCGGCTACTCGCCAATCGTCTCAAGTTCGAAGATAAGCATTCTCCAAGAATCGGGCCGGCTCCCTGCGGCTCGCACGGTCACACTTCCTGACCTTCTCTCCGGCGCGTACGATGTTCAATGGGTGGCGCTGCGCGGGGTCGTCCACTCTGTGGAATTCGACGGAATGCATGTTGTGCTCACCGTGGCCACAGCCGACGGCACAATTACCGCAACAACCGACAAGGAGAATGGAGCGAACTACTCCGCGCTCGTCGATTCGGAGGTCGTGATCCGCGGCATGGCAGCTCCGCTGGTCAATTCCAGACGGCAAATGACAGGCGAACGGCTACTATTTCCGGGAATGAAGAGCATCACCATTGAGGCGCCCGCGCCTCCTGATCCGTTCTTGCTCCCCGTGCGTTCCCTTAGCAGTCTCCTCCAATACTCGCCGGCGGTTGCAAGTCCACATCGGATTCATGTCCGCGGCCGAGTGACCCTTTCCTGGCCCGGGCGAACCGTTTGCATTGTGGACGAGACCGCGGGACTCTGTATTCAAACCACCGATCGCGACGTGCTCGACGAGGGGGATCTGGTCGACGTTGTGGGTTTTCTGGGAAGGAAAGACTACCTTCCGGCCATTACCGCTGCGACGCTGCAACCGGTAAGGAGCGGACCACCCGTAACCGCGGTCAGTATATCGGCGGCGAGCGTCCTTGAGTCTGACCACAAGAATACCGGTGCTGCCTCGTCGGCGGCACACACAGAAGTATCCGCGGCAAACGCCTTTGACACCGACAATAACGGAGAATTGGTGCGCATCGAAGGCCGGCTGCTGGCCAAAGACCAGGCGTTGAGTGGGTCCACATTGCTTCTGTCGTCGGGAGGGATTGTCTTCTCCGCGGTCTTGCCGGCGGAGCCGGGTGGCAACGATAAACAAATTGCATCCTCATGGATAGACGGAAGCACAGTGGCCGTCACGGGCGTCTTCGCTGGAAAAGTGGATGAACTGCGAACCACCCGAAAGGAGGGCATTTCGCGCCTCGAATCGTTTCAGATCTTGTTAAGATCGCCGCGAGATGTTCTGGTTGTGAGTACTCCCTCCTGGTGGAATGGCGAACACACGCTTCAGGTCCTTGCATTCGTAATGCTGGCCATGGTAGCCATTCTCGGATGGGTCTATGTTCTCCGCCGCCAGGTGCATCTCCAGACCGATGTTATCCGCCAGAGTGAAGAGCGCTTCCGCCACCTGGCTGAACACGATGGCCTCACTGGTCTCCCGGTGAGAAGGGTATTGCTGGAACGGCTTGACCTGGCCTTGAATGAGATCAGGCGTCACTCAAACTCGCTGGCGCTGCTCATGGTCGATGTGGATAATTTCAAACACTTCAACGACTCGATGGGCCATGCGGCCGGGGATCGAGTGCTCTGCACAATTGGTTCTCGACTGCAAGATTCGTTGCGATCCACCGACATCGTTGCTCGTATGGGAGGAGACGAATTCACCGTGCTTCTTACAGGCCTGCGTCAAGTAGGCGAGGCGGAAACGATTGCTTCGCAGCTGGTTTCAACGGTTTCCGTCCCCATTGTGATGGACGGTCATAAAGTGGAAGTCTCGATAAGTATCGGTATCGCCACCTATCCGGAAAGTGGAGGCGATGTGGAGACATTGTTGCGTAACGCCGACGCTGCGCTCTACGAGGCAAAAGCTCGAGGGCGTCACTGCTGCCATCTGTATTCTGGCGCGGCAGCCGTGGTAGATGCACGAGCGTCGGGGCAAGAATAGACTAGCGGCCGCGTTCCAGTTCTACGGACAAAGGAAGCTCTCTATGGGTGGCGAACATGGTTCGACCCATCGAGAAAGGTGCGTCTCGGCCGGACACCGGGGGGCATATACACAGTGGAACTGCATGCAACCGGTATGAACATCAAGGAGCTGTTCGCCGCGCCGGAGAAGATCGACGCGGACCTCAGTATTTCTGGGGATGGTGGCCGGGCGCTTGCCGTTCTCCCATTCGGAGAACCGAATCCGCCACCTATCGCCGTACGCGCTTGGAATCTCGGAGATGCTACCATTTTGGTATCGTGCATTCATCAACTTCATTCCGTGCCGCCATTTTCACCATCCAGGGAACGAAATCTGTATATCCCTCGGTGACCAACCGTGAGCCGATCAAAACAAGAACATCGTGTAACATGTTGTTTTAAAATGTGGCCCCGTAGCTCAGCTGGATAGAGCATCGGTTTCCTAAACCGCAGGTCGGCTGTTCGAATCAGCCCGGGGTCACCATCCATTGCCTGAACCCTTCAAATTGCTACCCAAGTTTTTCAACTCAACCTCAGCTCAGCTGAATTCGTAACTTTGACTTCGCCGCAGCTTGCATTTATAAATGTTGATGTCATGGAAAATCGTTCCATGGCATAACGGCTGCTCAGCCATTGTGCAGCGCCCTTAACCACCATGATCGCCAGGATGCTCGGGAAGGCGGTGAAACTCCGCCACTGCCCCGCAACTGTGAGCGCCCCTACCACTCTGTCCGTCCATTCGATCACGGTAGAGAGGCAGGAATTCAGCCTGGGTTTTTCCGCCATCGCGGAAGTCCGTGTGTCCACTGGAGACAGGTGCAACTGCCCGTCTCTGGGAAGGCGGCTGAATACTGCGCAAGTCAGGAGACCGGTCCGCGGCGTCTTCACCCGCTTTCACGTCCCGAGGGGGACGAAGGAGCCGTCATGCCCGTTTCCTTATCGCCAATTTTGCCGTCTTTGCATATCCCGCCTTTCCCGGTTTTGACCCGGCGCATCTTGCCGCATGCATTTGCAGCCATCCTCATCCTTCTTCTCGGTTCCGCTGCTCAGGCTGCGTCCATCCGCGGCGTAGTCACTGACACCACCGGGGCCAAAGTCACGGGCGCCAATGTGGTTCTCATCAACAACGGACAGGTAGTCGCCTCAGCCGTCTCCACCGCCGACGGCAGCTTCCAAATCACCACCGGGGTCGACGGCCGGTTTTTCCTCGTGGTCTCGAGCAAGAGCTTTCGCCAGTTGCAAACCCCCGACTTCTATGCCGGCCGCCTAGACAGCATCGAGCGCAATCTGGTGCTGGAACCGGAATGGGTGCGCGAGTCCATCGTTGTCACCGCCACCGGAACTCCCACCCCGCAATCGCAAACCAGCGCCGCTACCAGCGTCCTTGGTCCGCTTGACCTGGTTCAGCGCACCGACCTGGTAAGCGTCTTGCGCTTGATGCCTGGCGTGAGCGTCGTCCAGGAGGGCCAACGCGGTGCGCAGACTTCGCTCTTCGTGCGCGGCGGCGATTCCGACGACAACAAGGTGCTGCTTGACGGCGTCGATGCCGGCGACCTCGGCAATCAATTTGACTTCGGCCCATTCACTACCTCGGGAGTTGAGAGCGCGGAGGTTTATCGCGGCCCGAACTCCAATCTCTTCGGCTCAGGCGCCATGACCAGTGTCGTGAGCCTGACTACGCCACACGGCACAACCAGCTTCCCTTCCCTACTCTTCCAGGGTGACGCCGGAAACTTCAACACCTCAAGCGAGCAATTCGAAATCGCCGGCGCTCGCAGCAAGCTCGACTACCTTGGCAACATCAATTGGCTGCAGACCTCCAACTCCCTACCCAACGACGAGCATCACGTGGGTACGGGAACCGCCAATCTCGGATGGCAGCCAAGCGGCAGCACGCAGATTCGCGGCACGCTCCACTATGGTGTTGCGGCCGCGGGCGTACTCAACGCATGGGATTTCTACCACGTTGCCGACGACGCCACACAGAAGGACCAGGACCTTTTCGCCACAGCCTCAATTGACAACCAGACCACGCCAGGCTTTCACAACAGCCTGCGCTACGGCCTATCGCGCAAGCGCGAGCAGGACAACCTCTGGCGCATGTCCGGCAATCCGGTCGCGTTCAGCAGTTACTGCTTCGGCCCCGCCACTTTAGGCAACGTCGTTACCATCAGCGGGGCGAACGGCTATTCCGCCACCGGCCAGGCAGTGCTCGATTGCTCCACGTATCGCGCGCAGTATGTTTCCAACCGCGATCAGGCTATTTATCGCGGCGATATACACATCACTCCCCATCTCACGGGATTGATCGCTTTTCAATACGAAGACGAGCGAGGAGCACAACCCGGAAGCACATACTATTTACCGGTCGAGCGCACCAACTACGATTACATCGCCGCCGTGCACGGCGACTTCAAGCAGCGGTTCTTCTACACGCTCGGCGGAAGCCTTGAGCATTATTCGCTCTTCGGCGTCCAGACTTCGCCGCGCGGAGGATTCTCGCTGTATGCACTGCGGCCGCGAAGCGGAGTCTTCAGCGGAACACGCGTCCTCTTCAACTACGGCGATGCGGTGCGCGAACCTAAACTCACCGATCAGGACGAATCGCTCTACAACTTTCTCCAGGCCAACGGCGGCCAATCGACTATTCAGCAGTTGCACATCGGCCAGCTGGCTGCCCCGGCCGTTCGCACCTACGAGGGCGGCGCCGAACAATCGTTCCTCAGCGGCCACATTGTCTTTACGGCCAGTTATTTTCATAACCAGTTCGGTAGAGAGATTGAGTCTGTCGGCCTCGATCTAATCCCTCAGCTTCTGCCCAATCTGACCGCCGCTCAGCAACAGCAACTGGAGTCGGTTCTGCAGGCAAACTTCGCCTACGAGCTGGCCATCAACTCCGAGGCCTTCCGCGCCCAGGGTATTGAAAGCTCCGTCGAAAGCGGCATTGGAAAGAACCTTTTCTTCCGCGGCGGCTATACCTACCTTGACGCTGTCGTACAACGATCCTTCAGCAACGACGATGCGGCCCTGCTCGGACCCGTTCCGACATTCAAGGACGGCACGCCGATTGGCCCCTACTCGCCGCTCAAGGGAGCCCGCCCCTTCCGGCGCGCGCCTCACACGGGCTTCTTCTCCGCCACATGGTCGCAGCAAAAGGCCACCGCGCTTTTCTCGGCGGCCTTCGCAAGCCGAAGCGACGACACGACGTTTCTGGAAGGCGCAGACGCCAACGGCGGCAACAGCCTGCTCCTGCCCAATCGCAACCTGGACCACGGCTACGCCAAACTCGACCTGGGCGGCAGCTATCAGTTGCTCACCTGGCTCGGCATCTACGCCCAGGGGGAGAACATGTTGAGCCAGCAGCACATCGCGCCCATCGGCTATCCCAGCTTGCCGATGAACTTCCGCACCGGCCTGCGCATCCAGTGGGGCCTCGGAAGCGGTCACTAGAGTCCGCCTCTCCGGTGGCCATAGGATCCTCTGTCCAGGCGATTCCGGCCGGTCGCCCTCCGATCCGCGACGGACGCGCCGGGCTCTTCGCTCCTGCGGAATTGGAGCATCTCAAGCAGCTCTTTGACTCGGATTTCGCTGTTCGTTTGCTCAATAACCTCATTTTCCAGAACGAAAGTAATGCTTATTTGAGAACTGTCTGCTCCATTCCTGTTGAAATCTCGGCCGGAATCCGGTTACTATTGAACTCCCCCCAAAGTTGGCTGTCTTTTAGTTTTCCATCTCTTGAGGTGTGCAAATGGGCTGCCCGAAGTGCCAATCCGACTCAATTTCAATTATTCCTGCGGAGATCCGTCTTTATCGTAACCGCCCTCGAACTTTAAGCCACCCGCCGATGAATCCGTCCCCAGACGTGCGCGTCTGTCTGGATTGCGGTTGGTCCGAATTCTCAATCCCTCGTACCTGGCTCTCCGCCGGGTGGCTTCAGTCGTCGCGGACACCAGTCGCTCCAGGATCTCCTGCCATCGGGTCCGCCATCATTGCCGCTACTTCTAGCTAGATTCCAGCCAACAGCGCACTGTCTATCCCGCGTAGGAAGCACATTGGGCGAGCAAACAACGGCCCCCAGCCGAAGCCGGAGGCCGTTGAGTTTTGCTCTTTCCTTTGCCACAGCCTTCAGTTCATCGAACCCTCAACTGAGAACTGTGAACTGACAACTGTGAACTGTTCTTAGTACATGCCGTCCATGCCGCCGCCGTGACCGCCGCCCGCCGGAGCCGCCTTGGCCTCGGGAATTTCGACAATCAGAGCCTCGGTGGTCAGCAGCAGGGCCGCGATCGAAGCTGCGTTCTGCAGCGCCGTGCGCGTCACCTTGGTGGGATCGATGACGCCGGCCTTGACCAGGTCTTCGAACTCGCCGGTCTGGGCGTTGTAACCGAAGTGCTGCTCCTTGGACTCGAGCACCTTGGCCACCACAACCGCGCCCTCTTCGCCGGCATTGGCAACGATCTGACGAAGCGGCTCTTCGAGAGAGCGGCGAACAATTTGTGCGCCAATCTTCTCGTCGCCTTCCAGAGTTGCAATCAGCTTGTCGACCGCGGGAATCGCGCGAACCAGGGCCACGCCGCCGCCCGGAACGATGCCTTCCTCCACAGCCGCACGGGTTGCGTGCAGAGCGTCCTCGACGCGAGCCTTCTTCTCCTTCAGTTCGGTCTCTGTCGCGGCACCCACCTTGATGATGGCAACGCCGCCAACCAGCTTGGCAAGCCGCTCCTGGAGCTTCTCCTTGTCGTAGTCCGAGGTGGTCTTCTCGATCTGCGAACGGATCTCCTTCACGCGGCCTTCGATGTCGGAAGCCTTGCCGGCTCCATCCACGATGGTGGTGTTGTCCTTGTCGATGGTGATGCGCTTTGCCTTGCCCAGATCCTCGAGCTTCACGCTTTCCAGCTTGATGCCCAGGTCCTCGGTGATGGCCTTACCGCCGGTCAGAATGGCGATATCGCCAAGGATCGCCTTGCGGCGATCGCCGAAGCCCGGAGCCTTGACGGCCGCAACATTCAGCGTGCCGCGCAGCTTGTTCACGACCAGGGTAGCCAGTGCCTCGCCCTCAACGTCCTCGGCGATGATCAGCAATGGCTTGCCGCCGCGGGCAACCTGCTCCAGCAGAGGCAGCAGATCCTTCATGGCGCTGATCTTCTTTTCGTAGATCAGAACGTAGGGCTCGTCCAGAATCACTTCCAGGCGCTCTGCATCGGTCACGAAGTAGGGGCTGAGGTAGCCGCGATCGAACTGCATGCCGTCGACAGTCTCCAGGGCGGTGAGCATGGTCTTCGACTCTTCGATGGTGATGACGCCGTCCTTGCCCACAACCTTGACCGCCTCGGCGATGATGTCGCCGATCTCCTGGTCGCCGTTGGCCGAGATGGCGCCCACCTGGGCAACCGATCCCTCGTTCACCGGCTTTGAAAGCTTGCCCAGTGCGCCGCCCTCGGTCCACTTGCCGTCCTTGTCGCGCGTGCCGATCACAACCGCCACGGCCTTCTCAATGCCGCGCTTCAGGGCCGTCGGGTTGGCTCCGGCTGCCACCGTCTTCACGCCTTCGCGGAAGATGGACTGCGCCAGAACCGTCGCGGTCGTGGTTCCGTCGCCAGCCACGTCAGAGGTCTTGGAGGCGACTTCGCGAACCAGTTGCGCACCGACGTTTTCCATCGGGTCCTTCAGGTCGATTTCTTTGGCCACCGTCACGCCGTCCTTGGTGATGGTGGGCGAACCGAACTTCTTCTCGATTACAACGTTGCGGCCCTTGGGCCCGAGCGTCGCCTTCACAGCGTCCGCGAGGATGTTCACTCCGCGCAGAATCGCTTGACGGGAATCCTCACCGTGCAGAATTTGCTTTGCCATGCTTAATCTCCTAGTTCGTAGTTCTTAGTTCACAGTTGGAAGTTACCAGCGAATGGGTTCACAGTTGCTTTGCAGTCGCGTCCACTGGGAACTGTGAACTGCGAACTGTGAACTGGCGCTTCAGCGCCTACTTCTTCACGATGCCGAGGACTTCTTCTTCGCGCATGATGAGGAACTCTTCGCCGTCGATCTTGATCTCGGTGCCGGAGTACTTGCCAAAGAGGATCTTGTCGCCAGCCTTCACATCCAGCGGAAAGACCTTGCCTTCGTCGTTCGACTTGCCCTTGCCCACGGAGATCACTTCGCCCTCCTGGGGCTTTTCCTTGGCGCTATCGGGGATGATGATCCCCCCACGGACGGTTTCGCCCTCTTCCAGACGGCGGACAAGAATCCGGTCGTGGAGCGGGGTGAATGTGGTCGCTACTGATGTTGATGCCATTGCTTTGCTTCTCCTTCACGCGCGGATCAGGTTGAGCCCGGACCGCGGGATTTGAGTGGTTTCAAAAGAGCTTGAGAACCTTCGCAATTCAGTTCCCAGGGAACGGAGCCGGAATGTCAGGTCAAGCAGTTCAACCAGCTGCGTGCTAGCACTCCAGGCTTCCAATTGCTAAAGATAGAGGAGCCACCTAAGCTTGTCAAGAGCGTTCTTGTTAAAATGTGAGCATGTCGCACTCATAAATTCTTCCTCATCTACTTCCATCTCTGCCGCTGTCTTCGCTCTTACTTACTGTCCCTTGCCCCGTCAAACCGATTACAATGATTCCCATGTTTCGCCGAACTCTCTTTCGCTTCAGTATCGTTTTGGCCGGCTTTGCGCTGGTCCTTGGCTCGCTTTCCGGCGGTGCCCAGCAGGATCAACCCCGGCGCGGACGGAAGTACAAGGCGCCCCCGCTTTCCTCCCGCATCCAGGTCACCGTCTTGCGCGATGGAAACGGAAAGCCTATTGAAAACGCCGCAGTCATCTTCCATCCCATCGAGGGCGATAAAGACAAAGGCGTGATGGAGTTGAAGACCAACTTCGACGGCAAGGCCCTCATCGATGTGATTCCCATTGGCGACACAGTGCGCCTGCAGATCATCGCCAAGGGGTTTCAGACTTACGGCGAGGACTTCAAGGTCGATAAAGATAGCCTGTCGATGGAAGTCAGGATGAAGCGGCCGGGGGAGCAGTACTCGATATACAAGGCAAAGGACGAGTCGGTAAATTCCGGCACGAGTTCAGGCGGAGACAAGCCGAAGGATGCGCCCCCGGCCAAGCCGCAGACAAACTAGCGTCAGGTTTGCATCCTGTCCGCGGGAAACTGTGACCTGAAACCGTGACCCGAATACGGGGTTTGCCAAGTGATGCCAACCAGACTTCTCCAAGGCAAATCGGCGCTGGTCACCGGGGGCGCCCGGCGCATCGGACGCGAAATCGCTCTGACTCTCGCCAAAGCTGGAGCCGATGTCGCCATTACCTGCAGAACCTCTCACAGCGAGGCAGCGCAAACAGTTCGCGAGATCGAAGCTCTGGGATGCCGCGCAGGGGCCATCGAATGCGATGTGCGCTCCGAAGCCTCTGTCAAGCAGGCAGTCGCCGCCGCCGTCACCCGGTTTGGGCGCCTCGATGTGCTCGTCAACAACGCCGCGGTCTTTGAGTCCGCCGCTCTCGACCAAATCAGCCTCGAACAATGGGACACCGTGTTCGACACCAACACCAGAGGCCCGTTCCTGCTGGCGCGGGAGGCGCTCGTGCATTTGCGCGCCGTTCACGGCAGAATCGTCAATATCGGTTCGCTGGGTGGAATCCACCCCTGGGCCGGACACGCTCACTACTGCGCCTCGAAGGCCGCCTTGCACATGCTCACGCTGACCATGGCCAAGGCATTTGCACCCGAAGTGAGCGTCAACTGCATAGCACCCGGCTGGATTGACCTGGAAGGAACCCCGACCGGTGACAACGCCGGCCGCTTCGCAGCCCGTACGCCGATGGGGAGAAATGGAACCGCAGACGATGTGGCCCAGGCCGTTCTCTTCTTCGTCACCGGGCCCAGCTTCATTACCGGCCAGATCGTCGCCGTCGACGGTGGGTTGGGTCTCAACTAGAGCCTGTTAACGCTTCCAGGTTCTCACCGCGCAAAAAGACGATCCCAGAATCTCCTTGCGCCCGATTTGCGAACTGACTCGCCGCTACCCCCTGCAGTCTCCGTGTACCGCCGCGCATTGAACTTCAACGGCACGTGGTCGGACACCCCCAGCGCTTCGGGCTGCTCAGGCCATTCGGCTCCCTCGACTGCAGCCTGCGGATTGGTTACGCACAGCCGCCGCGCCGTCTCTTCCCCTGCCTTCCCGGCCACATAATCGTAGGCAGCCTTCAAGTGCGGTGGCCGCCACGTCGTCCGATGCGCGTCCGTGGCCAGGAAATGTATCCAGTTGCGATTCAGCATCTCGTTGGCCAGGTCCTCGGCCAACCTTCCGCAACGCCCATACAGTGCGTTGGCTGTCACCTGAATCAGGCATCCCATCCGCATCCACTCAGCCAGCAACTCGGGATCGTTCTGCACGGACGCATACCGCTCCGGATGGGTCACAATCAAGGTATAGCCGGCCGACTGCAGCCGGTGCATGGCATCGAACAACGGCGGCGTCATGGGTGCGTTTGGAAACTCGATCAGCAGGTACCCCCTGCCATTGATCGAGTACCGCAGGGGATCGCTCAGCGCCGCGAAAATATTGTCCGAGGACATGTGAAAATCGCATCCCAGACTGAGTTCAACCACTCCGTCCAGAAGCCCTTTCAACTCCCCGAACCGCTCCTCGATCACCGCTGCATTGTAAGGGAACTCGTAATTCGAGTGCGGAGTGCAAACGATGTGTTGAATGCCGTCCCTGGCGGCCTCATGCGCCATGGCCAGCGAAGTCTTCAGGTCGGTCGACCCGTCGTCTACCCCGTAGATCAGGTGATGATGAATGTCGATCATTGTTTCCGGTCTCCCGGTCCAGCGGCTGACTTGCTAACGCGCCGCCAGAACCTCAACCATGGAGGCAAAGATCTTTTCGCCGTCCGCCGAACCCAGCAGCTTCTCGCTCGATCTGTCAGGATGAGGCATCATCCCCAGCACGTTCCTTCCCGCATTGAGGATGCCCGCGATGTTGCTCAGCGAGCCGTTGGGATTGGCTTCCGCTGTGATCTCTCCCTGGGGCGTTGCATAGCGGAAGGCGATGCGGTCCTCGGCCTCCAGGCGGCGCAGCTCCTCCGGGGAACAGAAGTAATTCCCTTCCATATGCCCGATCGGAATCTGCAACACGTCGCCTTTTTGCAGCCGATTCGTGAACGGGCTGTCCGTTGTCTCCACGCGCAGATGAACCTGCTTGCAGATGTACTTCAGCCCGGCATTGCGCATCAGCGCGCCCGGCAACAGGCCGGCCTCGGTCAAAATCTGGAAGCCGTTGCAGATGCCCAGCACCAGCCCGCCACCCTCTGCAAATCGCTTCACCGATTGCATTACCGGCGAGAAGCGCGCAATGGCGCCGGTGCGCAGGTAGTCGCCATACGCAAAGCCGCCGGGAACCAGAACCGCGTCCACGCCCTGCAGATCTTCTGAATCGTGCCAGAGAAACGTGACCGGCTGGTGAGCCACTTCGGCAATCGCATTGTAAGTATCGTGGTCGCAGTTGGAGCCGGGAAACACCAGAACACCGAATTTCATGCTTCTAGAGTACCAGCCTGGCGCAGAGTCGCCGTACTCACAGATTCACAGTTTCACAGTTTCTGTGACGTTACGCGGTTTTTACTGTAAATTGCTGATTCTGGATTGATTGCAGGCTTCACAGTTTTACAGCTCGTTTTTCGAGGGGAGGGGGGGTGGGGGGTACGGACCGCGGACATACCTGACACCGCGACGTTGCGATGATTGGAGCGGCACCGGAGACCGAATGCAGTGAGCATGGAACTATTGTGCGCCTTATGCACTTAATTCTCTGCAAATCGGCGGACGGGCTTGGGCAGGTGGCCCAGTCAAAACTCCTCACAATGAGGCAGTGGTTCAAATGAAACTGTGCCCCGTGTATGACAGCCACTTCTGCTGTCATACACGGGGCACAGCTTTTACGGCTCTCTGCGATTCTCGAGACGGGGCCACCCGCCCATTCGACTCCAAGCCACTGCGGCGATTCCGGGGACTAATCCGCGGCGTGGAGTGGCTGTGCGATCCCTGGTCTCAGACGCGAGACCAGGGGCACCCGGCTAGCCCAAAGTCAATATCTGCTTTCCCTCCTCACTTTGCCGTCGCGGTCCCTGTTGATCAAATCCAAGAACTGGATGACGCATTGGCTGGCCAGTTCCTTAGAACGCAAGAATTTCTTTTGTCCCTGCTTAGGTGTCCATCCGTACTCGAAGGCGCGAGAAATATCCGCGTCGTACTTCGACTCGCTAATTGCCTTTGGTCGTTCGAGATGGACGAAACCGGGCGCTAGTATCATGTTCTCGCCGAATTCCCGTACGATGAGAAAAGCGTTTTCAAGCGTGTTGCTGTATCGCTGAAACCACACGACGACAAGGCCTACTCGCTGAGCGCTGAGCGTGAATATTTGCTCTGCCGAACCTTCCCGAAAATTCATTTCATAGTTGATCTGGGCATGCCCATCGGCATTCACCTCGTCGCACTGAATGCCTATTTCTTCGAATAGCGACTTGACCTCCGAGAGGATCTTCTCCATTCCGTCATCCGAAGACATCGAAGACTTCGCGCGTCGATAGTTCTCTTCCGCCCTGTTCAGCGCAGCCTTTCTCGAAGGGGTTAGAGGTCTGAACTCGCCGCCCCGGTCCTGAACCCGCGCCTTAATCGCTCCGACAGCTTCGTCGAGTGAATAGTGAGCGGAGCTGAAATAGACGTGCGTGTCAGGGAGCCACTTCGGGAGAGCGTTTGCTCCTTCAATCACGTAGACAAAGAGGTTTCGAAACGAATTATCGAGGCAGCTTTCCTTGATGGCGAGCTCCTCCACAGCGGTCCACCTTGTCTTGCCCCATTCGGGGCGGAAAAGGACGACGTTCAATCGCGCCTCGTGCCTGAATGGTGCCCGCATTGATTCCAGCCCTTCCGTTCCTGCGAGGACCTCCTGCCTTCCCGGAAAGAAAAATACATCAAAACCTGTGTAGAGCTTGTCATACAGCGCTTGGGCGAGAGAAAGGTCTTGGGATAAGAAGGAAATCGCCACATCATATTTTGGTTTTTCGCCGGTCATTTTGACTCCCTCGGAAGGTCGCAAACAGCGTAGCACCTGTTTGCGGGATAGTTGTCGGTGATGCCGCTACTCTCGCGCAAGCTCCGCGCCGGTCTCCGGGCTGGACGGGTTCTGTCGCGATGACGCGACGCCACCCGTCCAGCCCTACGCCCTGCCCTCCGCTACTGCCCTCGTGCCATGCGATAGTATGGCTGGCATCGCTCCCGAATCCTGGAAGAAACCGTGGCCGGATGGATTTTGATCTTCGGACTGTTTTTTTGCTCCTCGCAGTGATTGGAACGTTCACCGGGAAAGCCTATGGCCCGTGCCCCATCCATTCCGCGCTCCTTGCGGAATGGGTGGGATACCAGAAATCCGAAAGCGCGAAATCACGCAGTCGGAGCACTAGCAGCCATTAAACCGTTCCGAGTCCTCTACTGCCGGTCCGGTCGGAACTCCATTTCGGGCTCCCGGCAGATGTGCAAACCGATCCCGAGCCTCACTGGATGCGACTCGGGACAATCCGGCGATCGTTCGCCCGATCCCGCATTCATGCCATTTGCAGAAGATTGCGCATCTCTGTTGCACAATGAAATTAGCACGTGGCGCGAGCAGTCCAAAACGCCAATTCCCTGCGCCCGAACGCGCCGTAAGTCCTTTGCTGTGAGGATTCTGCGGCGAAGTTCAACGATAGGAGGATCTTACGGCGACAGGCGCACTCTAACTCCATGAAACGAAGGGATTTCTTTACAGAGTACTGGTGGTGGGGGGGAGTGGGGGTGCGCTGGCCGGGGCCACCCGGCCGATCTCTTGAAACTGGCGCCAGGGTGTCTCTAAAGTTCATTGCAGAAGTCGAGGACCCGAACCGCAGGTCCTTCGACTACGATTGGCGCAAAATACGCGCCGATCTCCGCGCAGGATGACAGTCAATTCCGATATGAACTTCAGAGACTGGACACGAGCAAAGGCCTGCAAAAGACCGGTGGAGGCGGATCAAGCGCGGATCGATGCGCTGGCTTGGAGCGATTCCCGATGCGCGACGACTTGCCGTACGGCCCAGCCGGCGAGGAGGAGGCTGGGAGCGGCGGCGGGTGCGACGGAGCCGAGCGAGCCAAGGGTGGTGTGCACCACCTGCTGATCGGGCTGCGCGGCGTGGGAGACGACGGCACAGGGCAGATCGGCGGGAAGCCCTTCGGCCAGCCACTCGGCGGCCAGCAACGAGAGATCGCGCCCAGGCATGTAGACCACGCGCGTGCCGGCTTCGAGCGCGGGCAGCGCCTCGCGGTTGTGCGACTGCGCATGATGGCCGGTGGTGAAGATGACGTGCGAGGCCCGCTCGCGATCGGTGAGTGAACGGCCGAGTGCCGCCGCGGCAGCAAAGGCAGCCGAGACTCCGGGAACGATCTCGAAAGGAATGCCGGCCTCGATGAGCGCGTCCATCTCTTCTGCCGCGCGGCCGAAGAGCAGCGGATCGCCGCTCTTGAGGCGGACCACACTGCGGGCGGCGTGGGCGTGCTCGATCATGAGCGCGTTGATCTCTTCCTGCGTAACGGTCTTCATGCCGCAACGCTTGCCGACGTTGACGATCTCCGCCGAAGCCGAAGCCAGATCGAGAATGGCCTGCGGCACGAGGTCGTCATGAAGCACGACATCGGCACTCCCGATGAGGCGCAGGGCTTTGACGGTGAGCAATTCAGGATCGCCCGGACCTGCGCCGACAAGGGCCACATGTCCGGCGACGGCGCGCGCGGCTTCCCTGCCCGTCCGCGCCAACTGCCGCGTGGGGCAGAAGGCGGAGTCGCAGATTTGGCGGTGGGCGAGCTCATGGAGAAGCAGGCGGCGCTGTTCGCCGCGGGGATGCGTGGAGAGGACTTCGCGGCGCAGTTCGCCGAGTTGTGCGAGCCAGGGCCCCAGGTCCTCGGGAAGCTGTTTGTCGATCTCCCGCCTCAGCCGCTGCGCGACGGCGGGGCTCTCGCCGGCCGTCGAGATGGCGATCTGCAGGTCACCCCGGCTCACTACCGAGCCGAAGAAGAAATCGCAGTTGGGAATGTCGTCCACGCTGTTGCACAGAATCTTGCGCTCGACGGCCCCCCGGTAAACCGCGCTGTTTACCTCATGGGAATCGGTGGCTGCGATTACCAGGAAGTTGCCGTCCAGATCGGCCGGTTCGAATGCACGCTCGATCCACTCAAGATTGCGATCTAGAGCCAATTGGCGAATCTCCGCCCGAGCCTCGGGCGCAACGACACGCAGACGGAGCCCGGTCTTGAGCAGCGAGCCGATCTTGTCCAGCGCGACATTGCCCGCGCCTACCAGCAGGCAGCGGCGGCCTTCGAGTTTCAGAAAAATCGGCAGTAAGCTCATAGGGTGCTCCTCATCTGTCATCAGCTTCTAGTGTCGCGTCTCTAAAGTTCATTGCGTAGGTTGAGGACCCGAACCACAGATCCTTCGACTACGATTGGCGCAAAGTACGCGCCAATCTCCGCTCAGGATGACAGTCAATTTTGATATGAACCTTAGAGACAGGACATTTGCCCCTAGTCCCTAGTCCCTCTGTTCCTAGTCCCTGGTCTTATCACTCCGCTGCCGCATGAGGGACGCGCCCTGTTGGCAGATCGCGCTCTACAGGAGCAAGAACCTCTCCCGCGAGTTGCGCGCGGAGTTCGTCGTTCGTGTGGCGGCCAAACCATGCGCGCAGATTCTCTTCTGTGTTGCGGCCGGCAAGATAGTGGCGCAGCAGCCGCTCAATCGCCTCCGGAACCAGCGCCGCCGGGCTCCGATAACCGACCGGCCGCGAGACAGCAGCGTGCTGGCCCACAGCCCCGCCAAGGCAAAAGTAATAGGCATCCGTCAGCTTGCCTTCGTGCTTGATCTTCTTGCCCTCAAGGCCAATATCCGCTATCCAGTGCTGGCCGCAGCCGTTGGGGCAGCCGGTGACGTTCAGCTTGAGCTGCTGGTCGAATTGCGGAAGGCGGCCTTCGAGCTCGTCCACCAGCCAGCGCGTGAATCCCTTGGTCTCGGTGATCGCCAGCTTGCAGAACTCGGTGCCGGTGCAGGCGACGGCGCCACGCCAGAAGTTGGAACCGTCTACCTGCAGACCGATCCGATTCAACTCGCGCGCCAGTTCTGCCGTCTTGGCGGTGGGAATGTCGATGAAGATCAGGTTCTGCGATACGGTTGCGCGCAATGCGCCGCTGCCGAATCGCTCGGCCAACTCGGCCGCTTGCTCCAACTGCTCGCCCGTCAGCCGGCCGCGAAGCACCGACGCACCAACGTAACTCAGCCCCGGCTGCCGCTGCGGGTGGATGCCGGTATGGTCGCGTAGAATATCGTCCGGAACCTGCTCGGGCACACCCGGCAGCAGCTTGAAGTCGAGCCGCGACTGAAGCTCTGTCAAGAAGCTCTCGGCGGTCCAGCCTTCTTTCATAAACAGGTATTTGAGCCGCGCGCGATCGCGGCTTTCGCGCAGCCCCTGCTGGTCGTGGAAGATCTCAGCCACGGCGGTGGCCACACGCACCGCCTGATGCGGCAAAACAAATGCATCGAGCCGCACGGCAAGATGAGGTTCGTTGGACAGCCCACCGCCTACACGAAGGGAGTAGCCAACTTCGCCGTTGTGCTTCACCGCCGTGAGGCCAATGTCGTTGATCTCCGGATAACTGCACCACGAGGGGCAGCCGGTCGCGCAAATCTTGAACTTGCGGGGAAGGTTGTAGAACAGCGGATTCGCCTTGAGCTCGTCGGAGATGGCAAGAGCAATCGGCGAGGCGTCGATCAACTCATCGGCGGCTACACCCGCCAGCGGGCAGCCGGTCACATTGCGCACCACATCGCCGCACGCTCCTTTGGGCGAAAGACCAATGGCGTCGAGAGCGTCAACAATCTCGGGCAGGTCTTCTATGGTCAGCCAGTGAAGCTGAATGTTCTGCCGCACAGTAATGTCCGCAAGATTCCGCGCATACTTTCGGGTCAGCTCGCCGATGGCACGCAGTTGGCTTGCGGAGATAATGCCATTGGGAATGCCGATACGCATCATGAACCAGTCGGTGGTGACGCCTTCTCCGCCTTTGCCGCCGGTGACGCCCACGCCGTCGCCCTGCGTATAAATGCCCCACCACTTGAAATACGTATTGGCCCACTCGGGGACGACGCTGGAGCGGCCGGCGCGGGCGAATTCGCGCACTTCGTTAAACGCCTCCCAGGGGTTCTTTTCGCGCTTCAGGCGCTCGGCGCGCTGGGCTTTGGTCTCTTTCACTTCGGCAGCTTGAGTCATCTCTTCCTTTTCCATTGGGGGAACTTGGGGAGCAATAGAAAACCCGCGGCAGCTTGGCTGTATCGCGGGCATCTGGGAATCTTGGGTTTACCACCGGACTATCGGACCAAGGTTACCTGCGCGCGCGCGGCAGAATACAGCAGCGACAACAGGTGATTGCGTCCATAGGCTAAATATTAGACCGAAAGAGTCCGAATTGCAATCCCGAGCAACGAGGAGGTGACGTCAAGCCTGGATGCGCTAGCTGCTTACTTCAGGTTCGTTCAGTTCGGCCAGAATCTTCTTTACCGCCGCGGCTGCCCATCCCTCCCCCTCCGGCGAAAGGCTCATCCGGATCGGCTGTTTTGGATCGATGGTGATGGCGTAGAGGATGATTTCGTGCGTGCCGCCCTGGATATAAAACATGTCGAGCAGGTCTTTCATGCCGACATCGTGGGCGGTGAGGGTGGGTGGATAGTCGCGCGAGAACTGCGGCATGGTGCGGGTGACCGTGCCGATGGGATTGCCGTCGGAGGCCGCGTCGACGATGACGATGCGATCGGCGTCCTCGAGCGGCTCCAGCAGGGTAAAACCGCCGGTGCCGCCGTCGAGGCATTCCACACCAGCCGGCAGTGTGTGTTTCTCCAGAGCCCGTACCACGTAAACGCCGATGCCTTCATCACCCATCAGGACGTTGCCCAGGCCAAGCACCAGCGTCTTTACCGCTTCATTTGTCACTCTTCTCCCGGTCAAACTTCCATCCGCCAATGATCGAGGATACCGTACCGCGTCCCTCGATGTAATCGTGATAGAAGGCGAGATAGATGTGAACAACGATAAATGCGACAAAGAACCACAGGAACAGGTGGTGCCAGAAGCGGACGCCGAATTCACCGCCCATCAGCGGCACAATCCAGGTAAACATCCGCGGCAGCCACGAGTTGCTCATGCTGGAGTAGAGAGCAAAACCAGTGATGGTCTGGAAAACGAATGCAAGAAATGTGAAGAAGTAGATCAGGCCGGCCAGCGAGTTGTGCCCTGTCGAGATCGGGCCGTGCATCTTGGTTTCAAACACATCGGCCTTGATAACGTCGACGATCTCCTGCCGCTGCGAGCGTTTGAACGGAAAGAACGCACGCCAGCTTGAGTATTTGTTCCCGGCGAATCCCCAATAGAGCCGCGCCGCGAAGTTGAATACATAGATAAACGCGGCCAGGAAGTGGAGGAACCGCACCCAGCCAAACCAATATTGCTGATAGGCCTCGGCCGCGTAGAAAGCGCGCAGCGGAGCCCCAATCAGGTAGCCGGTGATGCAGAGAACCACAAGCGCCACCGCGTTGATCCAGTGATAGACGCGCACCGGCAGTTCCCAAACATAGACCCGCCGGTACTCGACTGGATGATTCGCATTGTCGGAAAAACCATTGCCTGAGACTGTGCTCGGAGTGCTCATAAGCCTCACTCGAAGGAAACCTGGTGAAGGTGCTTGCCCTGCGGATCGTATAGATGCACGGCGCAGGCCAGGCACGGGTCAAAGGAATGGATGGTCCGGATGATTTCGACCGGCTGCTCGAGGTTGGCCACCGGTGTGCCGATCAGCGCCTGCTCAAACGACGAGCGCTGCTGCCTGGCATCGCGCGGAGAACCGTTCCACGTGGTCGGCACAACCAGTTGATAGTTGTCGATAGCGCCGTTCTTGATCTTGATCCAGTGGGCCAAAGCGCCGCGTGGAGCTTCGGTCAGTCCAACGCCTTCCGCCTCCGCCGGCCAGGACTTCGGCTCCCACTTTTCGCCGTTAAAGGTGGACACTTCGTTGGTCTTTACCTGCGCCATCAGACCGTTGAAGAACTCCTTGAGCCAGATCATCGCCAGAGCCGCATCCAGACCCCGAGCCGCGGTCCTGCCCAGCGTTGAGAACAGCGCGCCGACCGGCACATTGAGCTTGCCCAGGGTGTCCTTTACCAGTTCCTGCACATCGGTGCGTCCGGAAGCATACGCGACAATCAACCTCGACAGCGGCCCCACTTCCATCGGCTGATCCTTCCAGCGCGGCGTCTTGAGGAAGGAGTACTTTTGCTGCCCCTCCAATGTCTCGAAAGGCGGCTTGGGTCCGGTGTAGTTCAACTTGGTTTCCCCGGCCCAGGGATGTATGCCGACGCCGTCTCCGCCGTCGTAGCTGTACCAGGAAGAAGAGATGTACTCCTTGATCTCCTGCGAGTCGGTGGCGTTGACCGGATGCACGGTGCTGAGGTCGCGATTGAGAACCACGCCGCGCGGATACTTGAACGACTCCGGCTGCCCGTAGCCCTTGGTGGGAAACTCGCCGTAGCTGAGATAGTTGCTGAGCCCGCCGCCCCACTTCGCCCAGTCCTTGTAGAACGAGGCCACGGCCAGCAGATCGGGAATGTAGACCTGGTTGACGAATTCATCCGCCTGGCTGATGAGCCGGGAAACCAGGTTCAGCCGGTCGGAGTTGATGGCCGCCACTTCGTTCATGTTGATGGAGCACGGCACGCCGCCGACCAGATAATTCGGGTGGGGGTTCTTGCCGCCGAACACCGCATGGATCTTGACGATCTCCTTCTGCCATTCCAGCGCATCCAGGTAGTGCGCGACCGCGATCAGGTTCACTTCGGGGGGCAGCTTGTAAGCCGGATGGCCCCAATAACCGTTGGCAAAGATTCCCAGTCCGCTCGCCGCAAATGCCTTGATCTTGTCCTGCACTGCGGAGAAATAGGCCGGGGTATTCTTGTCCCACTTGGAGAACGACTGCGCCAGTTCCGCGGCTTTCTTCGGATCGGCCTTCAGCGCGTTGACGATGTCCACCCAATCCAGCGCGTGCAGGTGATAGAAGTGGATCACGTGATCCTGCACGTACTGTGTGGTCATCATGATGTTGCGGATCAGCTCGGCCGTGGGCGGGACGGCGATGCCCAGGGCGCTCTCTACCGCGCGAACGCTGGTGAGCGCATGCACCGTGGTGCAGACGCCGCATACGCGTTCGCAAATGGCCCAGGCGTCGCGGGGATCGCGGCCGATGAGAATCTTCTCCAGGCCGCGCACCATGGTGCCGGAGCTGAAAGCGTCGGTGATGACGCCGTTCTCGACCACTGCCTCAACGCGCAAATGGCCTTCAATACGAGTTACGGGATCGACGACTACGCGTGCCATAGGCTCTCACGACTCCTTTTGATCTTCAGCGTGCACTTCCGCGATCACGCTCCGTTTGCGAATGTTGGTCGCCACTACGTGGGCGGCGACTCCGGCCACGGTTGCGACTCCCACGACCGTGCCGACCGTATCGGCCGTGCTCTCGATGCCAAATCCGGGGAACGAGGGCAGATGCTGGTAGAACGGCCCGTTGTCCCAGAAGCCCGCCTCGCTGCAGCCAATGCATCCGTGGCCCGATTGAATCGGATAACTGGTGCCTTCGTTCCACTTCACAACCGAACAGGCGTTGTAGGTGACTGGACCTTTGCAGCCCACTTTGTAGAGGCAATAGCCCTTGCGCGCGTTCTCGTCGTCGAAGGACTCAACAAACAGTCCGGCATCGTAGTTGGGGCGGCGATAGCAGGTGTCATGGACGCGGCGGCCATAAAACTCCTTGGGCCGGCCCTGGCTGTCGAGCGCCGGAACCTGTCCGAGGACCAGCAGGTGAGTCACAACGCCCATCATCACGTCGGCGATGGGCGGGCATCCCGGCACGTTGATCACCGGCTTGTCTACCAACTTGTAAATCGGCGTGGCGCCGGTTGGATTCGGCTTGGCCGCCTGAACGCATCCATTGGAAGCGCAACTGCCCCAGGCAACTATTGCCGCTGCATCCTTGGCCACCGTTTGCAGAATCGACTCCGCGGTCTTGCCGCCGATCATGCAGTAGACGCCGTCGTCCTTGGTAGGCACCGCGCCTTCCACCAGCACGATGTATTTACCCTTGTTGTTCGCGATGGTGTCGTTCAGGCTCTTCTCCGCCTGGAAACCGCTCGCGGCCATTAAGGTCTCGGAGTAATTCAGCGATAGAACATCGAGCAGCGCGTCCGCCACAATGGGGTGGGACGACCGAATGAACGACTCGCTGCAGCAGGTGCACTCCTGAAAGTGCATCCAGACCACGGCCGGCTTTTCCTTCTTCTCAAACGCGGATACAACCTGTGCGACGCCGCTTTGGCCGAACCCCGCGACGGTTGCGGCTGCAGCGCAGAATTGTAAAAAGTCTCTGCGGCTGTAGCCCTTCTGCTCCATGGAATTCCAAATCGACTGTCCCATGCCTACCTCGCTGTGTGCTGGTCCGCGCGATCTCCCAAGATTCAGTGAACAGGATCTTGATTTCAGGGGCTCGCCGACTGACGTGTTCGAAGGTACGCACCAGAAAGAACGACTCGCTGTGAGCGCCGTCACAAGTGTTCTAGATCACGCCCATTCTGGCACGCTGTGCCGCAATCATGATGTAGATCACAGTCCAGCCTCTGGAGACAGCAACGACGGACCCATCCTGGCCGGTTATCTGGCATCTTGAAGCCTCTGCCGATTTCGCGCACCCACTCGCCTCGGTTTGTCCGTCGAGGTCCGTGCTATTCTGGCCCGAAATCATGGGAGATAAATATCAAGCTGGCTCCGGCGAGTGCACACGGGTGCTTAACCGGCAGCAGCAAAAGGGCATCAGCCAGCTATTTCGATAAGGACAGCTCAGCAGGGGCTGAAGCCCAATGTCTTTTTTGTGGCTTTTGCGGTCCGGCTGAAGCCGTGCCCTTTTACAAAGCCCGCACGTCTATTGCGATCGGGAGAACCCCCTACTTTGCCGGGGAGGCAGTAGCCGATTGACATTGACGGGAGTGGTCTCAGGCTTGCATTTTCCAACTCTTCTCGCAAAATGGCGCAAGGATTTGGAGCGATCAATGAAGCGCCGTCCCTACGGGACTCCGACCGCATTTTTGGTTGCGCTTTCCCAGCGCTGAAGCGCTGGGCTAACATGCACAGCGCCTTCCGCGCGAGCTTCAGGCTGGCGGAGGCAATACACTTTCTTTGCAACGCGCCAAGCCCGGCCCCTTTGAGGGGCCACCAACCATAATGCCTCCGGCTATGCCGGAGGAGGATACTTACTCCCTTACCGGAGCAAGATTGATAATCATCATATGGAAATCTCTGTGATCCTTGCCCATCCGGATCGGCGCAGCTTCAACCACGCCATCGCCCAAACGGCGTGCCGCGCCCTTGAAGCCTGCGGCCACACCGTCTTGTTTCACGACCTCTATGAAGAGGGGTTCGATCCCCTCCTGCCGGCTGCCGAGTTGGATACCAAGGCGCCTCCCGGCGCGGATCTGGCGCGCCATTGCTCGGAGTTGCAGCGGTCGGATGGAATCGTCATCGTCCACCCAAACTGGTGGGGGCAGCCGCCGGCGGCCATGAAGGGATGGATTGATCGAGTCTTCCGTCCTGGCGTGGCCTACCGGTTTAAGGAAGGCGACAGTGGCGAGGGGGTCCCCGTCGGCTTGTTGCGCGCTCGGACTGCGGTCGTTTTCAATACTTCCAACACTCCGCCGGAGAGGGAGATGCTGGAGTTCGGCGATCCGCTCGACCGGCTCTGGAAGAAGTGCATTCTGGAGTTCTGCGGCGTGAAGAACATAGTGCGACAGACCTTCAGCGTCGTGATTACCAGCACGCCCGAACAGCGCACAGCGTGGCTCGAGCGTGTGGAAGAGATCGTGACCGCGAACTTCCCACATTGATAATCTGAGAATGGAAAAGGGAAATAGGGGGGGAATAGGTATCATGTCCCCCTATTTCCCACGGTAACACCCGTTGGGCTTGGGGAACTAGGACGCATTTACAACGGCACCGCAGACATCGCATTGAAGGACACGCTTCCTCATCACGAGGAGCCAACCGAGCAAACCGGAGACGAAAAATGAAATGCCCAAGCCAAGGAAAAACGTGTTTCCAAGGACGCTCGCGGCACCTATCAAGCCAGCCTTGGTTGCGTTTGAAGTTCTGCTAGAGTACAGCGCAGCTACATCCTCGCTAGGTTCCTCAAGTGTGCCGTTTATCCCTTTGTCGAGGCACGTACGTGCACCCCCCTCAATAGAACCTGTCTCTTTATAAATTGAGAGAGCACACTCACAGAACTTCGGGGTGGAGATTCCGGGAAGCCGAGAACTCAGCTCAACAAAATCCTCTTTGCAGCCCTTTCGGAACTTTGCATCTTGGGTGCTCTGGTACGGATGTCTAGAGCTATTTGCATTCACACCCAACACGACTCCAACGGAAGTGTTGAACGCGAGAAGCATCGCCGCACAAAAAAGCATCCCGAGAACTGACGGAATCAGGAGAATGACGCCAATTGCGACGACCGGGCCGCTCATTCGATGGACACTTTTGAGTCTGAGTGACCCGCTGTCGCACACTTTGCAGACAGGCCCTCCATATCGATAGCGCATTGGTTGCGGAGCTACAGGTTGAGATTCGGTTTTCGGTTGAGCGTCTTGCTTTGGCGGGTTCAGCCAACCGCCTTCGGGCATTATCGACATTTCAAACCGCCCTTTCCGAATAAGCGAAGTTTGCAACGATTGTACGCCGGGCGGCACTCATCATTTAACCGTCAACCGATTGCCCACCCGCTCATACACAGCGCGTGGTATGCGGAAGCTGTTGTTACGGTGACATGGAGCGCAGCAAAGGCCAATTGAAAAAGGGTGCCATTGCCACACCCGGTGTTCCCGTCGATGCGTCCACGGGGCTGTGGACGCGTCAGAGGGCATCAACAGGCCCGTCTGACACGGTTAAGCGTGATAAAATCTAGGCACACGATATGCCCAAAAACGTCACAGTTACCGCAACTATTCCCGCGAAGATTCCAATTTTCGAGCCGGGCCACGAGCCAAGACTTGAGCATAGATGTCAAGATCGCAGGCTCAAAAAAAGGAACGTTGAATATCGGGCGCGGCTCCGTGGAGTGGTGGCCTGAATACAATTCAGTGAACGCTCACCGGCTGCCCTGGTCGAAATTCATCGACTTGCTTGAGGGGATGCCTTCAAGGCGCTCAAGAAAAAGCCTAAAGAAGGCAAGCTGACAAAGGGGTTAGAATGTCCGTGTTCCTAGGGGTCAAATGTAAGACGTGCGGTGCGTTCATCGTGATAGGCGCACAACCGCACGGCGCGGCTATTCAGCATGATTTGGATTTAGAGTCTCATCCTTGTAAGAGCTGCGGGTCCCGGCACGCTTACGGCGCTCCCGACCTCATTGACGAAGCTGGAGAGAAGCTGCCCTACGCGCCGTGAATCCCGTGCCGGACCCGCGTATCTGGGAAATTGGGGAATAGGGGGAAATAGGGGGACATGATACCTATTCCCCCGCTTGGTGCCCCCTCGTTGTCAGCGAGGGGCCGCGGCACCCTCATCAGGATAGAAGCCCTCTTAAGACCGGGGGCACCCTTAACGGGATAAGATTCCTCGAGAGATAGGGGCCACCCGGCTATTCGCGCGGAATCTCCAGCGCTCCCGTCAGGTTGGAGACCTTCTCCACCTGATGGCTTTTGCACCAGGATTCGAGGCCGCGCGCCAGCCTTTCCGTGGCCCGTGGATCGGCGTAGCTGGCCGTTCCCACCTGGACCGCCGTCGCCCCGGCAAGCAGAAACTCCACCGCGTCTTCCGGCGTGACGATGCCGCCCATGCCCAGAATCGGAATCGTCACCGCACGCGCCGTTTCGTAGACCATGCGCAGCGCGATGGGCTTGATGGCCGGCCCTGAGAGGCCTCCTGTGATGTTGCTCAGCCGTGGACGCCGCGTCTCGACATCAATCGACATGGCCAGAAATGTATTGGTCAGGCTGACCGCATCCGCACCGGCGCCGGCGGCGATCCGCGCCATGTGAGCGATCGAAGTTACATTCGGCGTGAGCTTCACAATCAACGGACGCATCGAAGCGCCCCTGGCCTTCTTCACCAGGTACTCAAGCTCGCCCGCATCGGCGCCGAATGCCAGGCCCCCGGCATGAACATTCGGGCACGAGACATTCAGCTCATAGGCCGCGATTCCTTCGGCCTGGTTGAGACGTTCAATGACCCGGACATACTCGTTCACCGTGTGGCCAAAGACATTGACGATGACCTTGCAGGCGGGATAGCGCTTCATGGGCGGCAGCTTCCGGAGCAGGTAGTCGTCGACGCCCACGTTCTGCAGTCCGATCGCGTTGAGCATGCCGCCGGCGGTTTGGATGATGCGGGGCGGGGGATGGCCGGGCATCGGCGCCAGAGAGATCCCCTTGGTGACGAATCCCCCGATCCGTTCCAGCGAGACGATCTCTTCGAATTCGATGCCGTAGCCGAAGGTGCCGCTGGCGCCGATAACCGGGTTGACCAGCTCGATCCCGGCCAACGTCACTCTCATGTCGGGTTTCACTTGACGGCAATCTTCCTTCGGACAGTGGTCAGCGGTCAGTACTTGCGTTCATGGGCTTGATGGCCTCTGTGAGCACGCGGCCCACGGCAGCCGAGGGCCGATTGACCCCGGCCAGCGACGAAAACGTGACCGCAAGATCCACCGGAGCCACACGTTCATGATACTCGCCCGGCACAAACGGCGTCCCGTAGAGAGCCAGCGGCACGTGACGGTCATAGCTCCAGGGGGTGAAGTGATTTGTCCCGGAGAACTGTCCCGCCCCAGCCATCTGGTACGCATCCAGCACCATCATTACGTACCAGTTTCCGTGCTCCGAATAACTGTGCGCCAACAGGCGGCCCCACTCGGAAGGCGGCAGTTGGTTGTTCGCAAGCTGCAGCCGCGTGTAGACGTATTGCACGTGGGGGGCGGGCGGCAAACGCTGCTCGGAAGGCTGCACAACTGTGGGTGGAACTGACTTGAGAATAGGGAGCGGATTCGGGTTCTGGCTGGCAACGGCCTCGGGCAGCAGGGCCGCCACTTCGTCCTCTGCGGTCTTTTCGTCCACGCCCGCCTGCTTGAATGTCCTGCTATCCAGCACGATGTAGGGCAGGTCGGGACCGGGCATCAGGTAACTCAGCTTTTCGCCGTGCGAGTGGCGCTTGTTCAGCTCGGCATTCACCGCCTCGTACACCTTGCCCATGTTGACCGCCACGGCGTGAACCCCTAGCTTGGCCGCCTCGCCGGCGATCGGCGCGATTCCGTGGTCGGCCGTAAGCGCCAGCCAGACGTTCTGGAGCCCGATATTTTGGTCGAGCCAGGCATTGAAATTGTCCAGGTCGCGATCGAGTGAAAGGATCATGTGCTGTTCGGAGTCGGAGTCGGGACCAAACTTGTGGCCCTGAATGTCGTTGGGCGAGAGAGAGACGACCACCAGGTCGGTAACGCCGTTCTGTCCCAGTTTTTCGCCGGTGATGAGCGCCTTGGCAAAGTCCAGTTCGTAGCTGTTGGCGGCCGGCGTTCTTCCCACCAGGTCGAAGAACTGGGTCGTCCCCTCCACGCTGGCGTCCTTTGCAGCCTGTTCCGGGCGTCCGCCGGCGTTGAAGGCCGTTGCCCACTCGGGCAGGTGCTCCATGTAATACGTTGAGGTGGTGAAATGGCCGCTGGTGTTGTCGATCCAGAAGGCTCCGTTCGCGGCCTGGCCGGCGGGCAGAATCGCCGCGCGATCCTTGAGTGAAATGCCGTAGACGCGGGCCCTTCCATTGGTTGCGAGCCGCAGTTCGTCGCCGAGTGTGGTGGCGCGCAGATTCAGCGGCGAAGCGCCAACAACCCATTTCGTCGCCGAAGTGGCCGCGCCCGGCAGATTGGCAGGGATCGAATCGTGCGGCAGATCGACCAGTTGGTAGCGCTCGTCTTGGACCGAACTTACCTTCTGGTCGTAAGACCGCGACGCATCCCACCACTCGTTGGATTCGATGCCGTGGCCGTCGGTGTATGCGCCTGTTCCGATGGTGGCGTGACCCGGCGCTGTCTTGGTGTTGGCGTAGTCGTAGTAGCAGTCCGTGAACCAGGCGCCTTCCTTCATGAAGAGATTGAAGCCGCGGCCCTTGAACTGGTCGCGGTCGCGATTCAGGTAGTCGCCCCGGAACTGGTCGATGACCACGATCACAATGAGCTTGGGGCGGCCCACAAAGACCTGGGCCTGCACCGGGGCAAAGGCAAACCAGCAAGACAACACGGCCAAAACGCCAAGAGCACGTTGCAAAACGACACGAATCCGCATAATCGCATTCTAGCGAAACCGGCCCCTGTCCGATGTTTACAAAGCGGTGAATCTACAAGGGGAAAGGCACTTTATGCGACCCAGGTCGGCACTCTACTGATGCATGATCCACAACAGCAGTGTGAAGGTGAGCGCAGCCCCCGCCAAAGCCAGCGTCACCGCCCGCAGCAAACCGCGCGCACCGCGAGGTTCCGCATCGAGCTGACGCAGTGCAATCTCCGTCTGCATTCCGGCAGGCTGGTCGGCGGCTTGTCTCCCGGGCACGCCGGCAGATGGCGCCCGATTGACGCCCGACTCTCCAATCAGATAACGAAAGCCACCCGGCAGGCGGAACGTCGGGAACCATCCAGTCGATTTCAGGACCGTAAAATAACCGTTTGGCGTAACCTCGGAGCCTCTACGATTCCATGAGCCAGGTCCCCTCATTGCAGCCTCCAGGGGTCGATCAAACTTCTCTTAGTCTCAAAGCATAGCACTGCCAGAGCCGAGTTCAACCCCATCCCCCGACTTATTCGTCATCTCTTCTTTCCATCGACTGAGCGCAAAAAACGCAGCCCCGTGAAGCTACGTGCGCGCAGCCTACACTGCCAGCCGTTTCCCATCTGCGGAACGGATCGTTCCCACCACTTCCAAGTGCAAAGAGCGGGAACCGAAGTCCCCGCTCTCCCTGAGTTTCAACTTGGCTTTTGAGGTTACGCCGTCACCGGCTCGGTGGCGTTCACCTTGACCGGCGTCAGCCAGCCGAAGCGGTCGGGCTTGAGGCCGTTGGCGATGCCGAAGAACTCCTCGGCGATGGTTTTGGTGATCTCGCCGGGCTTGCCGTCGCCGACCACGATGCGGTCAATCGAGCGGATCGGCGAGACCTCGGCCGCCGTGCCGGTGAAAAAGACTTCGTCGGCAATGTAGAGCAGTTCGCGCGGCAGAGGTTGTTCGATGACCGTATAGCCGAGATGCCGCGCGATGGTCAGCACCGAGTCGCGGGTGATACCCGAGAGCCCCGCGCTTGCCAAAGGCGGCGTAAACAGCAGACCGTTGCGGACCACGAAGATGTTCTCGCCGGAGCCCTCGCTGACCAGACCGTTCACGTCCAGGCCGATGCCCTCGGCATATCCGTTGATCTCGGCTTCCATGCGGATCAGTTGCGAGTTCATGTAGTTGGCTCCGGCCTTGGCCATGGCGGGCATGGTGTTGGGAGCCAGGCGGTTCCAACTGGAGATGCAGACGTCCGCGCCATCGGGGCTCGGAATGTACTTGCCCCACGGGTAGTTGGCGATGTAGACCTCGATGGGCGAACCCTTGGGGCTTACGCCGATTTCGCCGTAGCCGCGCAGCGCGATGGGCCGGACATAGCATGGCGCCACGCCGTTGGCTTCGATCAACTCGACCGCGCCAGCGCAGAGTTCTTCGAGCGTGAAGGGCAGGTCCATGCGGTATATCTTGGCCGAGTCCAACATGCGCTGCATGTGCTCGGGCAGCCGGAAGACGGCCGAGCCGGAGGGCTGGCCATAGCAGCGGATGCCCTCAAACACGCTGGAGCCGTAGTGGACGACATGGCTCATGACGTGGAGCGTGGCGTTCTCCCAGGGAATCAGGTGGCCGTTGTGCCAGATTTTGGATGTCGTTTGAATGGGCATGTTGAGGTTGAAATGCTCCTTGAACAGCTTTGCGACGTACTTATGAGGGTACCGCGAATGCGAGCGACATGTCACGGACCGCCAGGCCGGACGTTCATTCGAACTCCCCATTTGAGCGTGTATGCTCAATGTCGGGAAGAATCGGGCCACTGTTTTGCGTCGAAACATTCTGACTGCGGACGACCCGGAATCCCACGACTGGAGAAACCACCATGACCTTAAAGCCGCTCGTCGTTGCAACACTCGCCATCGTGATTTCGTTTGCGGGCCTCGCCCATGCTCAGGCCGGCCCCTACAAGATCGTCAAGATCCAATTGGTTGGCGGCGATGGCGGTTTTGATTACATCACAGCCGACCCGGATGGCCGCAACCTCTATGTAGCGCGGTCTGGGCCGGCCGGGCACATCGGCGTCTTTAATCTCGACACCCTGGCCCAGGTGGGAGATATCCCTGGCACGAGCGCACACGGCGGAGCAGTCGACATCTCGACCGGTCACGGATTCGCAACCTCAAAGCCGGTGACCATGTTCGACTCCAAGACCTTTGCGATTCTGAAGAAGATCGACGTGCAAGGCAATCCCGACGGCTACCTGAACGATGTCTACAATCATCACTTCTACATCCTCAGCCACTCTGCGCCGAACATCACCGTTCTCGACGACAAGGATGGCTCGATCCTGGGCACCATCGACATCGGCGGCGCGCCGGAGCAGGCTGCCACCGACGGCCAGGGCAAGATCTATGTCGACATCGAGGACAAGTCCGCAATCGCCGTCATCGACGCCAACACCATGAAGATGGTCGGGAAGTTCGATCTCTCCAGCAAGGGCAGCGGTTGCGCCGGCCTGGCGCTCGACGCGAAGAACAGCATCTTGTTTGCCGCTTGCCGCGACAAGAACAACATGATCATCCTCTCGGCAACGGACGGGCACATCATCACCGACCTGCCCATCGGCGTCGGGTGCGACGGCGCCACCTTCAATCCCGCAACCATGGAAGCCTTTAGCTCTCAAGGCGATGGCACAACCACTGTCATCAAAGAAGATTCGCCCACCAGCTTCTCCGTGGAGCAGACGATTCCCACGCCCGCGCGGGCCAAGACAATCACTCTGGATACGAAGACCAACCAGATTTTCGAGATGACTGCCGAGTATGGCCCGACACCGGCGCCCGCACCGAATGCGCCGCCACCGCCGCCGGGCGCGCCGGCTTTCATGCGCGGTCCTCGTCCGCCCATGATCCCGGGCTCTTTTCAGATACTGGTGATCGGCAAGTAGGCAAGCGATACCTCGAATCGGAGGACGCTTCGGTTTGTGCTAAGTTCAAACCGTGGATCTCGGTGTGCGCGCAAAAGACAGAAAGGGTGAGAGGCGACCTCGCCTCTTGCCTGGGCTGGCGGTAAAAGACGGTTTCATGCGGCATCCCTTCGATTTGGAGTTCGGGGTGCGGACAAGCGGACTGGTCGCGGGCCGGCATCTGAAGAGCGGACACCGGGCCGATCGGCACAACACCGCTTATTTCGGGGTCGCGCCGTCGGTCTTTCGAGAGATGATCGTGCGCTGGCGCAGGTCGAAACCGGCGGCTCCGATGGATGATTATTCATTTGTGGACCTGGGAGCGGGAATGGGGCGCGCTCTGTTGCTGGCCTCTGAGTTCCCTTTCCGCACTGTGATTGGGGTGGAGTTGAATCCGACGCTGGCGCGGATCGGCAGAAGAAACCTGGCCCTTTGGCGGGCGGCTGGGCGTGGGCGCGCGCCGATGCGCATGGTGTGCTGCGATGCGGCGGAGTTTGAGCCTCCGGCTGGGCCTTGCGTTGTGTTTCTGTTCAATCCCTTTGGCGCACCCGTATTGAAGCGGCTATTGACGGCGTGGAGCCGAAGTTTTGCCGACCGCCTGGGGCAACTCGATATTCTGTATGTCAACAACGAACAGGAGCAGGTGTTGGTTCGGCAAGCCGGGTTCGCACGCCTCTATTCCGGGGAAGTCAAACGCTCGCGCGCAGACGCGATCGCCGACCACAGAATCCTGGCGAACCAGCCGGACGGGGAGTATGCCGTGACGAACTGGGAGGATTGCTCGATCTACCGTTGGGTGGGAAAGGCGGCAACTGGCTGCTAGCTTTTTGTTATGGGAGCAGGACCTTGAGAGAACCGCATCTGATCCTGGGAATCGGCGAGCTGTTGTGGGACATTCTGCCGGAAGGGCCCCGACTGGGTGGCGCGCCGGCGAACTTCACCGTGATGGCTGGCCGTCTGGGTAACCATGCCGCGATTCTGAGCCGCATTGGGCGCGACGACCTCGGCCGCCAAGCGATTGACCGGCTCGATCCGTTGCCGGTCGACACAAGCTGTCTTCAAGTGGACCCCACGCACGAGACGGGCCGGGTAACGGTCAGCTTTCTGGGCAGCGAACCGAAGTACACGATTCTTCAGCCATCGGCTTGGGATTCGATGCAACTCTCCGACGAGTGGGTCAGGATGGCGGAAAGGGCCGACGCCGTCTGCTTTGGTTCGCTGGCGCAGCGAAGCGTGGAGTCGCGCCAGACGATTCAGAGCTTGACCGCACAGACCTCCGACACCTGCGTTCGGGTCTTCGACGTGAATCTGCGGGCTCCGTTCTACTCCGGCGAAGTGATCCAGGAATCGCTGGAGCTGGCAACCGTGCTGAAGATGAACGAGGCGGAGCTTCCACTGGTGCTGAATCTGCTGGGCCTGCCTTCAGACCCGGAGCCGAAAGGTGACCGGCTTCGGTTTGGCGCGGATCGGTTGCTTGAGGAGTTTCCAGCGCTCGAGTTGGTCGCCGTAACCAGGGGCGGCCATGGCAGCCTGCTGGTGCGCCGCGAAGAGTGGAGCGAACACCCTGGGATTCCGGTGAAGGTGGTGGACCCGATCGGCGCCGGGGACGCGTTTACAGCGGCTCTGACCCACTACATGCTTCGCGGAGCCGACCTGGCAACCCTCAACGAAGCAGGAAACCGATGGGGCGCCTGGGTGGCTTCGCAATCCGGCGCTACGCCCACACTGTCCGGTGCCGTGCAAGCCGCAATTACCTCGGCCATCGAGAGTTGAGCCATCGAATGTTGAGTTGATCAGTTGCCGGCGCCGAACAACTGACCGCCTTATCACGATGGCTGCAGTGGCGCTATCGGAAAGCGTTTTCAAGGTTGCCAGACACTGCAAGAGCCGATTACCATTGCGGCAACATGAACATCAAACTTTCAGCGCTCGCAATTCTCTGCGTCCTGCTTTTTTCTTTGGGTCTCACGGCTCAGAAACCCTCGCTGACGATCCAGGTGGACCGTCCCACCGCCAAGGTTGGCCCCATGCTTTACGGGCTGATGACCGAAGAGATCAACTACTCCTATGACGGCGGTATCTACGGGGAACTGGTCCGCGACCGCGTACCGGGCCGCGGATTCGGAGGCCTCTCGCATTGGCCAATGGTGGCGCGCGGAAACGCCGTGGTGCACGTAAGCGTGGACGAGACGACCGGCCCCAGCAAGTCGCTCCCGTACAGCCTGAAGGTCAGCGTGGAATCGGCAACCAAAGCTGGACCGGGCGGTGTTGAAAACGACGGCTACTGGGGAATTCCAGTGCGGCCGAATTCAACTTATTCAGGATTTTTTTATGCGAAGACAGACACCGCCGGAGTTCCGGTGACCGTGAGCCTGGTCAACGATCGGACTGGTGTAGCCGCGGCTACGGCAACCGTGACCGGGCTTACTGGCGATTGGGGCAAGTTTCACTACTCGCTCAAGACCGCCGACGTGCCGGTATCAAGCGACAATCACCTGATCCTGACCATTGAGAAGTCGGCAACTGTCTGGCTCGACCTGGTTTCGCTCTTTCCTCCCACCTATAAGGACCGCGGTGAGGGCAACCGCGCCGACATTATGGAAAAGCTGGCGGCGATGCATCCAAAGTTCCTGCGCCTGCCGGGCGGAAACTATCTTGAAGGCAATCACATCGCGGAACGGTTCGATTGGAAGAAGACAATTGGCTACTGGGCGGATCGTCCGACTCATATGAGCCCGTGGAGCTATCGCTCTTCCGACGGCATGGGGCTGCTCGAGTTTCTGGAGTGGTGCGAGGATCTGAACATGGAACCGGTGCTGGCTGTCTATGCCGGCTACTCGCTCTCCCAGGAACATGTGGACCCCGGACCGGCGCTGGAGCCCTATGTTCAGGACGCACTGGATGAGATTGAATACGTAACCGGAAGCAAAGATACCAAGTGGGGCGCCGAGCGCGGCAGAGACGGGCACGCGGCTCCGTTCCCACTGCATTACATCGAGGTCGGCAACGAAGACGAGTTCGACGGCTCGGGCTCCTACGACGGACGCTACTCGCAGTTCTACAAGGCCATCAAAGGCCGCTATGCGGATCTGCAGATCATCGCCACCGCGCCTATCAAGAGCATGAAGCCCGATGTTCTCGATGAGCATTTCTACATGTCGGCCGAAAAGTCATTCTCTATGGCGAATTACTACGACACGCGAGACCGCAACGGACCCAAGATCTTTGTGGGCGAGTGGGCCACGCGTGAGGGCGACCCGACACCAAATCTTCAAGCGGCGCTGGGCGATGCCGCCTGGCTTACCGGCCTGGAGCGCAACAGCGACCTGATTATCATGGAGAGTTATGCTCCGCTGTTTGTAAATGTCAATGCCGGCGGCATGCAATGGGCTCCGGACCTGATCGGTTACGACGCACTCACGAGCTATGGGTCGCCGAGTTATTGGGTGCAGGTGATGTTCTCCGGCCACCTGGGAACCGAGGTCGTGTCCAGCACTCTTGCGAATATTGCCCCGCGAGTCTATGAGTCCGTCACCCGCGACGAAAAACAACGCAAGCTCTTTATCAAAGTGGTCAACGCGACATCGGATTCGCAACCACTGGACATCGATATTAAAGGTGCGGGCAAGGTGTCATCGCAGGCGAAGCTGGTTACGCTCAGCGGCAAGACGCCGAACGCCACCAACAGCATCGCGCATCCCGATGCGATCGTCCCGGTCGAGCGCAGCATCTCCATTGCGGGGCCGAAGTTCGAGCAGAGATTTGATCCCTACTCGATCAATGTTCTGGAGCTGAGTTACTGACACCGAAAGGCCCTCAGGATTTTGCGCTCCGCGCTGTAACCAACGCGCGAATGAACTCCGGCGTAGAGCCGCAGCAGGCGCCAACAAACGAGGCGCCCGCCTCGGCGATGGCTGCATAGTGCGAGGCAAAATACTCAGCCGTTGTCGCGTAATGAAGGGTCGTCCCCTCTATTGTGGGCAGGCCGGCGTTGGGTTTGATCCAGATGGGCAGTTCGCACGCGGCGCGCAATCGCCGGCAGATGGGCACTGAAAGCTCAACGCCAACTCCGCAGTTTGCGCCCACGGCATCCGCCCCGGCCTCCAACATCGCCGCTGCAACCATTTCCGGCGTAACCCCCATCATGGTGCGGTCCTTGTTCTTTCCGGAATCGAAGGCGAACGAGGCAATCACCGGCAGTCCCGTGCGCCGCACCGCCTCCACTGCCAGGCGCGCTTCCTCAATGTCGCTCATCGTCTCGATCAACAGGGCATCCGCGCCTGCCGCGGCCAGCGACTGGGCCTGCGCCGCGAAGGCAGCGGTAACCTGCTCTCCGCTCACCTCGCCCGACATCAGGATCTTCCCTGTGGGTCCGATCGACGCAAACACCAGCGCCCAATTCCCCGCCCCCTTCTTTGAGAGAACGACGCCGGCGCGATTGATCGCGTCGAGCTCGGTCTCGGAGCAATTGCGCATTGCGACCGCATTGGCGCGAAAAGTGTTGGTTAGAACCACCTGGCTTCCGGCTTCCGCATAGGCACGGGCAACGGACTCTACCTGGTCCGCGTGGGTCAGGTTCCAGGTATCCGGCGTTGTGCCGGAGGGCAATCCGCGCGCCTGCAACTGTGTCCCCCAGGCGCCGTCGGAGACCATCACACCCCCAGCCAACCACTCGTCCATCCTGCTCATGCAATCCCCCGCTTGAATCGCAGCCCAATGTCATATTCGAACTCAGTCGCGCGATTCATCTCATTCATGGATAACTCCATTTGCCTATCTGTCCGCATAATACGCATTGGACCGATTGCAGCAACTTTAATGCGGTTGCGCATCCTCGAACAAGTCTACTCCGGACTGGCCGGCAAGCCCCCTCCCCTCTTCCGCATTCAATTCCTCCGGACGAAGATCGAAGAGAGGGGCATGACGTGCGGGGCCGCAAATCTTCTTGCCTACCGCAACGTGCTTCCAGACCGGTGGTCAATTCGATTAAAGTTGGGTAACACGTGATTATCAACTTCGCCAGACGCGCGCACGATCACAACTGGGAGCTCGATCCCATTACCCGCTCCCTACTCGATACGGACTTCTACAAGCTGCTGATGCTGCAGTTTATCTGGAAGAACTTTCCCTCGACCCATGCCACGTTCACGCTTCTCAATCGCTCCACGTCAGTGCGTCTTGGCGATATCGTCGGCCTGCAGGACGTGCGCGAGCAACTGGAAGCGACCAGGAAGCTGCGCTTTCACAAGTCGGAACTAATATGGCTGGCAGGCAACACTTTCTACGGACGGCGTGGAATCTTCGAGCCCGCATTTCTGGAATGGCTCGAGCGGGACTTCCGCCTCTCGGAGTACGATTTGTCCGAACAGGATGGACAAATAGTACTCAGCTTCAGTGGCCTCTGGACCGAGACGACGATGTGGGAGATCTATGCGCTCTCGATCATCGACGAGTTGAAGACGCGCGCCAGCCTGAAACGGCTCAGCGAACTTGAGCTCGATATTCTCTATGCCCGCGCCAAAACCCGGCTGTGGGAAAAGATGGAACGGCTCCGCGGAGTCCCAAGACTTAACATCAGCGACTTTGGAACGCGGCGCAGGCACAGTTTCCTGTGGCACGAGTATGTTGTAACAGCAATGAGCGATGTTCTCGGCCCTGGATTTGCCGGCAGCTCGAATACTTACCTTGCCTACAAACACGATCTTGAGGCCATCGGCACCAACGCGCACGAGTTACCTATGGCTCTGGCGGCGCTGGCTAACAACGATGACGAATTGAAATCGGCGCAGTACCGTCTTCTTGAGTTATGGCAAAAGAGTTACCAGGGCGAGCTGCTGATTCTACTTCCCGATACATTTGGCACTACCCAGTTTCTAAATGACGCGCCGGATTGGGTGGCGGACTGGACGGGCCAGCGCATCGACAGCAAAGACCCCTGGCTCGCCGGGGACGAGTATATAACCTGGCTCGAACGCCGCGGCCGCGACCCGCGCCGCAAGCGCCTCATCGCATCGGACGCGCTCGATGTGGAACAGATTCTCTCGCTCCATGCTTACTTTGGAGGGACGCTTCGCAACAACGCATCGCCCGGCAGCTTTCAACGCGCCAGCGACTTTCTGGACGAGAAGAGATGGGTTCCAGATCGGCGCATTCGCTTCAGCGCCGGATGGGGCACCTATCTCACCAACGATTTTCGCGGATGCAATCCGCGAGGCGACGAGGGCTTCGATCCGGTGAGCCTGGTATGCAAACTCAGCGAGGTGGAGGGGAGACCTGCGGTAAAACTCTCCGATAACTACTCGAAAGCGCTCGGCAATGCGGATGAGGTCGCGCGCTACCGCCAACTGTTTGGGACGGCGGGAGTTTCGGACCTGCCGGTGTTCACGTGATATGACCGGGAAAGCAAGCTGGTATGCAAGCCAGCTCCGGCAGGACCTGGGGTTGCGCAACCGTCGCTATGCCGCCGCGCGGGCGCATGTGGAGAGTTACGGCAACCCACCCGTAATTGTGTACGAGCCTGAAGATGGACGTCACGGAAATTTCTTCGATGCGGCTTATGCGGCCGTCGCTGCCCGGCCGGAGTGGATGCGGCGCTTCGACAAGGTTCATGCGCAGGCGGCGCGCTCGCTGCCCAAACCCCAACTAGAGAAGGCCAGGCGCTGGCGTGAGCTGGACTCGTCGACGAGTTCGGATGCGCTGCTCATGAACGTGTTCTGTACACCGGGTGTAATCGAGTCGGCTGCGCTGCGAAATGCGCTAGGGATCGAAGGCGATGCGGAGCCGGTCTTTGGCTGGAAGGCGCGTGTGCCCTTGGCTTCCAGACGATTCGATCGCACGGAAGTAGACATGAGGCTGGGAACGCTTCTCGTCGAGGCCAAGCTCACGGAGAACGATTTCCAAGCACGCGAAGCCCGAATCGTGGAGGCTTACCGCGACTTCGAGGAGGTCTTCGATCGGGAGTCGCTGCCGCGGATCGAGTTGGTCACGGCACGACGCAAAGAGCCAGCCGAGTTCCCTGAGGCCTTTTCGCAGGAGTTTGAGAGCGTCATCGATACGACACTTCCCATAGCGGCCCTGAACGAGTTGCAGGCCCGTTCTTCATCGGTACTTGCCGCCGACGCATTCAATGCGAATCGAACCAGCGAGTCCGGCTATGCGAGTTACCAACTTATACGGAATGTCCTTGCGGCTTATGCGGCAGGTTGCAGCTTTTGCGTCCTCCACGACGAACGCAGGCCGGACCTGCGCGAAGAGTGGTACCATGTGCTGGCGGCAGTGAGAAGCGCGGATCTGCGCGTTCGGTTGAAGGTTCTAACCTGGCAGGAGTTAGCGGCCATGTTACCGGATGAGTTACAGGAGTTTTTGGATTTGAAGTACGGAATCGCCGCTCCGGGAACCGCAGCTTCGCCGGTCCATGAAATCCTGGACCTCGATGACTAGTGTCATGACTGCATGAATTGGTAATTTGACATGAACAAGCGCGGGCGGGGACGCCCGCACTACAGCCGGCCGGGAGGGCGGCGCTGCATTCATGCAATTACCAAATCGCCCGGTCACGGTACTAGGCGAGTGGCGTTTGCGATTCACTTTTAAGGAGACTTTGAACAAGTCTATGGGTTGCGCCGACATTCCCTCAGGGGCTAAAGCCCACCTTCATTCTGCGGCATTTTTGGCACGACTGAAGTCGTGCCCTTTCAAAACCCATCGACGAGTCCAAACATCGACTTGATCCGAGGTTTCCTAGAATCGCGCCCGAAACTACAAACCAAGAATCTTGCGATTCGCTTCCACATCCGTTCCGCCGCCGGCAAAGTCGTCGAAGGCGTGGTCGGTAACGCGGATGATGTGATTGCGAATGAACGGCGCACCTTCCGCGGCTCCGGCCTCGGGATGCTTCAGGCAGCACTCCCACTCCATCACCGCCCAGCCCGGATAGTCGTATTGCGCCATCTTGCTGAAGATCTGGCTGAAATCGATCTGCCCATCGCCAAGCGAGCGGAAACGCCCTGGACGATCGATCCAATCCTGATAGCCGCCATACACTCCGGAACGCCCGCTAGCTCTGTACTCCGCGTCCTTCACGTGAAAGGCGCGGACCCGTTCGTGATAGATGTCGAGGAAGGCCAGGTAATCCATCTGCTGCAGGATCATGTGGCTGGGGTCGTAAAGAATGTTCGCGCGTGGATGCTCCCCAACAACACTGAGGAATCGTTCGAACGTCACGCCGTCGTGCAGGTCCTCGCCGGGGTGCAATTCGAAGCAAACATCCACACCGACTTCATCAAATTCCCGCAGAATCGGCAGCCAGCGCGCGCCCAGTTCCTTGAAGGCTTCGTCGATCAAACCCGCTGGACGCTGCGGCCATGGATAGAAAAATGGCCACGCCAGCGCGCCCGAAAAAGTCGCGTGCGCGTTCAATCCGAGATTCCGGCTGGCCTTTGCGGCCCACATCAACTGCTGCACAGCCCAAGCCTGGCGCGCTTTCGCGTCGCCTGCCATCTCTGGCGGCGCAAAACCTGCGAACTGCACGTCGAACGCCGCATGGCTGGCAACCAACTGGCCTTGCAGATGCGTCGAGAGCTCGGTAATGGCGAGCCCTGCGCGTGCGGCAATACCAAGGACTTCGTCGCAGTAGGCCTGGCTTTCGGCCGCCTTTTTCAAATCGAAAAGGTGTCCGTCCCAACTCGGTATCTGAATCCCAATGAAGCCCAGACCCGCTGCCCATTTCGCCATGCTTTCAAGCGTGTTAAACGGTGCGGCATCTCCGGCAAACTGTGCTAGGAAAATTCCAGGGCCTTTGATCGTCTTCATCTCATCTCTCCTGCGTTTCGCCTTTGCGACTTAGAAATCAACCCAGCCTTCCTTGCGATTGCTCTCTATCGCGCGATCGATAAACCTCATGCCGCGCACGCCGGCCTCGATGCCGGGCAGCGTTGGCGGCAACGGGTTCTTATTCCCTTGCTGCCAGGCCACAAGCGCATCGGCAAACTCCCGGTAGAGAACGGCGAAGGCCTCAAGGTAGCCCTCTGGATGCCCGGACGGAGTGCGGGCTACGGCAAGCGCATCCGAGCCTAGATAGGGCGCAGCGGCGTGATGAATCTCTTCTGGCCCCTCAAGCCACTTCACGACGAGCCGGTTCGGGTCCTGCTGCCGCCAGTCGATGGAGCCGTTCTCTCCGTAGATGCGAATGCGCAGCTCGTTGAGTTCGCCCGCCGCCACTTGCGAGCAGCCCAGAGTGCCTGCCGCCCCGTTACTGAGGCGCAGGAATGCGTTGCAGTCGTCGTCGAGGCGGCGCCCTTCAACCACGGAACGCAAAGTGGCGTTGATGCTTGTCACCTGCAGTCCTGAGATGTATTCGAGCAGATGAAAGGCATGAGTGCCGATGTCGCCGATGGATCCGCCCAACCCACTCTGCGCGGGATCGGAGCGCCATGCAGCCTGCTTGTGGCCGGTGGTCTCAATCAGCTTGCTCATCCACCCTTGAAGATACTCGACGGCAACTTTGCGAATCTTGCCCAGCCGTCCGTTCGCGCACATCTGGCGCGCCTCGCGCACCATCGCATAGCCGGCGTAGGTGTGCGTCAATCCGTAAGGAAGGCCGGACTTGGCCACCGCCGCTTCAAGCGCCAGCGCTTCTGCGTAGGAAGCGGTGGCCGGTTTGTCGCTCATCACCGGAAAACCGGCTTCAAGCGCGGCCAGTGCGATGGGCAGATGCAGATGGTTGGGTGTCACGATGACCACAAAGTCGATCGGATCGGGCCGCTTGCGTTCCGCCTCGATCATCTGCCTATAGTCCGCGTAGGCGCGCGCAGGATCGATCCCGAAACGCTCTCCGGCAGCCCGCGAGCGCTCCGCCGATTGAGAGAATGCCCCGGCGACCATCTGGATCTTTCCGTCCATCTCCGCCGCCAGCCGATGCACAGGACCGATGAAAGCCCCTGGCCCCCCGCCCACCATGCCCATCCGCAACTTCCGCGATCCTGCCATTGTTCCCTTCTCCTAATCGGTGCAGCGTCTTCGCGTGCCAGTCTACACTACGCTCCGGTCGCCTCATGCCGGGCCCTGTTGATTCTCGCATGAGCCGGCCGAATCGTTCGTCGGCGCCTGCCGCGACACTATAACAATCCAAAGCCTCCGTCCGCTACCGGACCCGTAATGCCTGAATGCGATAGATTATCTGTGGCTATGAATACACTGTTGATTCCCGATGCTACGCGGCGCTGGGACTGCTTGAGCCTGGGCGAGGTCATGCTTCGCCTCGATCCCGGCGAGGGCCGCATCCACACTACGCGCCAGTTCCAGGTGTGGGAGGGCGGCGGCGAATACAACGTGGCGCGCGGGCTGCGCCGCTGTTTTGGCCTGCGCACCGCCATCGCCACGGCGCTCGCCGATAATCAGGTAGGGCGGCTGGTGGAAGACCTCATTCTCCAGGGTGGCGTGGACACTTCCCTGCTAAGATGGGTCCCCTACGACGGCGTCGGCCGCACCGTGCGCAACGGCCTCAACTTTACCGAGCGCGGCTACGGCGTGCGCGCGGCGGCAGGCTGCTCCGACCGCGGACACACTGCAATCAGCCAGGTCGGGGCAGGCGACTTCGACTGGGATGCGATCTTCGGGCCGGCGAATGGCGCGCGCTGGTTCCACACCGGCGGCATCTTCGCCGCGCTCTCCGCCTCGACTGCGGAAGTGGCCGTGGAGGCCATGGACGCTGCCCGGAAGAATGGCACGCCGGTCTCCTACGACCTGAACTTCCGCGACTCGCTTTGGAAGTCAATCGGCGGCAAAGCCAGGGCGCAGGAAGTGAATCGCGCAATCGTGCGCAAGGTAGACCTGCTGCTGGGCAATGAGGAAGACTTCTCCGCCATGCTCGGCGTCAAGATCAAAGGCGCCAGCGAAGACTTTGCCGAACTGCCCATCGAGGGCTATGCGGAGATGCTGCGCGAAGTCGCAAGCCTTTATCCCAACCTGAAGCTGATCGCGAGCACGCTGCGCTCCGTGCACAGCGCCACCAGCAACGCCTGGGGAGCGATTGCGCTTTACGAAGACAAGGTCGTTCACGTCCCGCAAATCGACATCGAGATTTTCGACCGCGTCGGCGGCGGCGACAGTTTTGCTTCCGGACTCATTTACGGTCTGCTGGCCGGCAAAGGGATCGACTATGCGGTTCGGTGCGGCGTTGCACATGGCGCTCTGGCCATGACGACACCGGGTGACACGAGCATGGCCACGCTCTCTGGCGTCGAACGCATCGTAAAAGGTGGATCGGCGCGCATTGCGCGCTAGCCGCCACACTGAACCAGAGGAAGAAATGCCAGAGACCACGCAGGAAACTCTCGAACGCGTCGGATTGATTCCAGTCCTGCGCGCAAGGAACGCAGCCCAGGCCCATGCCGTGGTGGAAGCCATGATTGCCGGCGGCGTCACAGTTGTCGAAGTCACCATGACCGTCCCTGGCGCGGTTGATCTTCTCAAAGAACTCAAAACGGAATACGGCTCGAAGCTTCTGCTCGGCTCCGGCACCGTGACCACCGCCGATCAATGCCAGGCCACCATCGACGCAGGCGCGGAGTTCGTGGTCAGTCCGAGCCTTCATCCTGAAGTGATCGACACCACCAGGAAGAACGGCAAAGTCTCCTGCCCCGGCGCGCTCACGCCGACCGAAGCCATCACCGCCTGGAACGCCGGTGCGGACTACGTGAAGATCTTTCCCTGCTCGGCGGTGGGTGGCGCGTCCTATCTGAAGTCGCTGCTGGCCCCCTTCCCGCACCTCAAGCTCATTCCCACAGGCGGCGTCACGCTCGAAACCGCTGAGAGTTTCCTGCGCGCCGGTGCCCGCGCGTTGGGCGTGGGCAGCGACCTGGTAAACCTGGCCGCAATCGATGCGGGGCATCCTGAGACAATCACTGAAACGGCCAAGGCCTATCTGAAGATCGTGGCCAGAGTGCGAGGGGAATAGCAGGCCACAGTCCGCCGCAGCAATTCCAGATTCCCGCAATGGAGGTCTGAATGAAGCTCGTATCCTTTTCGACTGCCGGCGGCCGGGTCCGTCCGGGAGCGCTCATTGAAGAAGCCGACCTGGTCGCCGATCTCATGGCTGCCGGCTTCGCGGACACCGCCGCGGTCGTCAGCTCCGGATTCACATCGGTCGGCAAGCCGGCAGCCTATCCCGGCTATCGACTGAACGAAGTCCGTCTGCACGCGCCGCTTCCCAACCCGCCGCGCGTCTTCGCAATAGGCCTCAACTATCGCGAACACGCCATCGAATCCAAGCTGGCCCTTCCCAAAGCCCCGGTGGTCTTTTTCAAGTTGAACACCGCCATCGTTGGCCCCGGCGAGAACATCGTGCTGCCCAGCAACTCCACCCAGGTGGACTACGAGGCCGAATTGGCCTTTGTTATCGGCAAGGGCGGCTACCGGATCCCCGCATCCGCATGGCGCGAGCACGTCTACGGCTACACCATCGTCAACGACGTGAGCGCCCGCGACGTGCAGGCTTCCACCTCGCAGTGGTCGCTGGCCAAGAGCTTTCCGACCTTCTGCCCCATGGGCCCATCCATCGTCACCATTGACGAGATCGCCGATCCGCATGAGCTTGCCATCGGCCTTTCAATCGACGGCGAGGCGCTGCAGAACTCGAATACCCGCGAGCTGGTCTTCAGGATTCCGGAACTGGTCGAGTACATCTCGTCGATTACGCCTCTGCTACCGGGTGATGTCGTCTCCACGGGCACGCCCTCGGGTGTCGGCATGGGCCGCACGCCGCAGCGCTGGCTCAAGGCAGGCGACTCGGTGATCGTTACGGTAGACGGCCTGGGATCGCTGACTAATCCGGTGGTGGCGGAATAAAAGCGTAGACTTTGCCGAATCAACGAGAAGGCGGCGAGGTTGGGGCGGGTGCGCCGAAGTCGAATGGGACGTCCAAAGTTCCGCCTACCGGTAGAGCATGCCCTTTCAGCATGTACGGAGCAAACTTCCACTTTCGCAGCGAATCGAGAACTGGTCCCTGCGCCATCGGATGTCCGCTCAGAATCTGAATTCCGACGACTCTTCCTCTTTTGTCAACGCAAACTTCAGCAGTGACTGCCCCGTGTAACGTAAGACGTTCCATCATCGGTGGCTCGACTGGGGTCCGCTTTACGACCAACCTTATCAACTCGTCGGAAGACAGCCTGACGGAGTCTCTCGCGCAGGGTAAGGGAGCGGACCTTGCCTGTGGATTCTGCGCAAAGGAAAGGCATGCGGAGAACGCGACGGATAGGAACACAAGGAAGGCTAGCAGTAGTCTGTTCATTGAAGGAGTTCCCGCAGGGGCTAAAGCCCTCGTTCATTCTAGTTCGTTTTCGGCCCGACTAAAGTCGTGCCCTGATACAAAACCCCTCGGTTGAAATTCTGCCTATCCCACCCAAAGCGCACAAAACGCGCTTTGGATGGGGCACGGGGCTCGGTGCAGAATCAAGCGGTCAGACGCCCTAACTCGCTGCCTCGCCTGCTTTGTGTTCCGGCACAAGCCAGCCATAGAGCGCCACTCCGGCGAAGCAGACGACCGGCACCATGTAGGCTGCCTGCAGGCTGCTCTTGTCGGCCAGAATCCCCATCACCTTGGTCAGCGCCGCGCCGCCCAGGATCGCCATCACGATCAACGAACCGGCAGTCTTGGTCTTCGCCCCCATCCCCTTCAACCCCAGCGCAAAGATGGTCGGGAACATGATCGACATGAACAGACTGGTCGTCAGCAGGCACATCGTTCCCAGCCAACCTGGATGCACCACAGCCACCAGGCCGAGAACCACATTGATGATCGAATACACGACCAACATGCTCTGCGCATGGAAGTGGCGCATCAGCCATGCGGAGCTGAATCTTCCCACGGCAAACGCGGCCAGAGTTCCGGTGAGCATGTAGCCGGCGGCCTTGTCGCCGATGCCCGTGGCCGATTCGACATAAGGGATGAAGTAGCTCCAGGTGCCTACCTGGGCGCCCACATACAGAAACTGCGCAACGACCGCAAAGATAAAGTGAGGCTGAAGCAGGCTCGCCTGCTCCGCGCTTGCAGCCGGATTCGGCGTTGCTTCTTCGCCGCCCAGCACCGGGAACTTGGTGAGCAGAATCAGGATCGCCCATGCGAATGCGATGGTTCCAAGAACCATGTAGGGCGTAACCACCCGAAGCGTCTCGGAGTGCAGATAGGCCTGGTAAGTGCCTGCCGCCTGCTGCGCCGCCACCTGTGCGTCCGTCAATTTGACGCCGGAGAAGATGAAGATCGTCCCGATCAGCCCGGCCGTGATGGACCCCAGCGGGTTGAAGGCCTGCGCCAGGTTCAAGCGGCGCTCGCTCGAGCCGGCGGGTCCAAGTTGCGCGATGAAAGAGTTCGCGCCGGTCTCAAGAAACGAGAGCCCGCTGGCGATGACAAATTGCGCCACCAGAAAGAATGTATAGAGCCCCGCCTGCGCCGCCGGAAAGAACATCCAGCATCCGGAACCCAGCAGAATCAGCCCGGTCACGATGCCCATCTTGTAGCCGAACTTGCGCATCAGTTGCGCAGCCGGAATCGCCAGCGTGAAGTATCCCAGGTAGAACCAGATCTGAATGGCCGCCGCGCTGGAGCGGTTGATGTCGAACGATTTCATGAACTGGCGGATGAGAATGTCGTTGAGGTTGTTGGGGATGGCCCAGAGAAAGAACAGCACCGTCACGACCAGAAAGGGCAGCATCCGGCCCGCTGGAATCAGCTGTGCATGAATGTCCTCGCTGTTCAGCGAGGACGCGGATTCCGGACCATTGGATCCGGCAGGAATATTCAAGGCCAACTTACCCTCCTTGCGGTATGGCGGCAGGTTTTCGAAAGCGTTTACATTCAGGCCCCTTTTGGACCCGGAAAATCGTTCGAACCTTTGTATCCAATCTGTCTGGGGTGTGGCAAATCGGCTCCGAGTCTTGATCAATCTCGCTGAAATGGCCTTCTCAAACCAAGCGGGAAGCCGAATTCATGATAGACTAGGTCTAGTCAGGTCAGGAGCTCAAGAATGCCAACCGTAAGCACCAACATGCAAACTGTAAATATCTACGAAGCCAAGACGAAGCTGTCCAAGCTTGTCGACCTTGCCTCATCGGGCACAGACGTCGTGATCGCGCGCGCGGGGAAGCCAGTGGCACGGCTGACGGCGCTCCAGAATGAGAACCGGCTCACAGGGCTAGGAGCGCTCAAAGGAAAGGGCTGGATCGCGGATGACTTCGACGCGCCGCTGCCAGACGATCTGCTGGCTCAGTTCGAGGGCAGATGATGCGGCTTCTCTTGGATACGCATATCTTCTGCTGGTGGTTTTATGAACCGGAACGGCTTTCGCGCCAAACCGTCAAAGTCATGCACGATTCGGAAAAGGTCTTCGTCTCCTCAGCCTCTATCTGGGAGGTTGCGATCAAAGTACGTCTTGGCAAAATGAATGCCGATCCGCAGGAACTCTTCGCGCAGATTAGGACGAACGGCTTCCACGAGTTGCCCGTCTGGTCGAAACATGCCCTTCTTGTTGCCGATTTGCCGCTGCATCACTCCGATCCGTTTGACCGCCTGCTCATTGCGCAAGCGATGAGCGAACCACTTCATCTTCTAACTTCTGACTCGCGCCTGAGGCAGTATAGTGAGCTTGTGATTGAGGTCTGATACAAGAATGTGGGAGAAGCTCAAATCGGTATTCAATGCCAACAGACCTCCCGAGTTGACGACGCTCTTTTCGCCGGCCAATCATGAGCTATTGACGGACTACCAGATGGCGTTTTGTGCGCCGCCTATTTCATACTCTGAGAAGTTCCCCGAGATTCCGTTGCCGATCGCACTCACTGTGCCTGAAATCCTCGCCGCACGATGGGCATCTGGCGAGATTTTTCCGGAGCAAATCCCAGGCATCGCCGCCGATCTCCTCGAATCAGGCCTCGATACACCATCCATGCGCAGACTTGCTGGAGAAATGCATGTGAAATGCCTGGCAGATGTCCAAAGTCTCGTTATCAAGATGCTGGGTGAACTCGGGGTCAAGGTCCCCGATCCAGAAGCTGAGGCAAAACAGCTCTCAACGCGGCAGATTGCGCGCGAAGTAATCGCCGGAATGCGGAATCCATGGAAATCCGCTTTGGAACTCGAACGCATTTGGAACTACGAAATCTGGCACCATAAGGATCTGTGCGACGTCGCTCAGATCCTCGAAGAGCTGGACTGTCCGAGCATCGCTCGCGGTGCTCTCCCACAACTCACCGAGGAACTGGTCGAAGTGTTTGCAAGCCTTGGGGCATACGCAGAGGGTGAAAAGCGTCAGATTCGGTTCGGCCTGCTCGAAGGAAAAGGCTGGATTGCAGAAGATTTCGACGCATCCCTGCCAGACGATCTTCTGGCTCTCTTTGAGGGCCGCGACGAACCGCCAGCCAAGTAAGCCTCTTTACAGCACCCGCGCCAGCCACTTGCCCGTATGCGACATGAGATTCGAGGCAATCTCTTCCGGCGTGCCCTCGGCGACGATGTGGCCACCGCCTTCCCCGCCTTCCGGTCCCAGGTCGATCACCCAGTCGGCGCTCTTGATCACGTCGAGGTTGTGCTCGATTACGATCAATGACCCACCGCCGTCGATCAGCTTTCGAAACGCCGTCAATAGCTTCGATACATCGTCGAAGTGCAGCCCCGTCGTTGGCTCGTCGAGGATGTAGAGCACCCGGCTTGCCTGCGAGGGCTTCGCGTTGGCATTGGCAGCGCGCACCTGCGACAGATGAGCCGCCAGCTTGACGCGTTGCGCCTCGCCGCCGGAAAGTGTCGTCGCCGACTGGCCAAGCCTCAGATAGCCGAGGCCGATCTCGTCGAGCACTGCGAGCTTTTCCAGTAGCTTGGTCTGCCCGGAGAAGAAGCGCAGCGCCTCTTTGACCGTCATCTGAAGCACGTCGTGGATGTTCTTGCCCTTGTACCGGACATCGAGGATCTTCGCCTGGTAGCGCGTGCCATTGCAGTCCTCGCAAGGTAGCTCGACATCGGCCAAAAACTGCATCTCGACCGTCACCGTGCCGTCGCCCTCGCAGGTGTTGCAGCGGCCGCCTGGCACATTGAAGGAAAAATGCCCAGGCGTGAGCGAGAGCCGCTTGGCGTCGGGCTGCGCGGCAAACAGCTCGCGCACCAGGTCGAAGCCCTTGATGTAAGTAATCGGATTTGAGCGCGGCGTGCGACCGATCGGCGTCTGGTCCACGAGCACCACGTCGTTGAGGCGTTCGACGCCAGTGAGGGATTTGAAAACCCCTGACGGATCGGCGCCATCGCTCTGGCCCAGCGCCCGCGCCACCGCCCGATACAGCACCTGGTGCACCAGCGTGGACTTGCCCGAGCCGGAGACGCCGGTAATCGCCACCAGCATTCCCAGCGGAATCTCAACGTCGAGCCCGTGCAGATTGTTCGCGTGCGCGCCCCGCAGCACCAGCATTTCCTTGCCCGGCGCGCGCCGCCGCGTCGGCACCGGAATCGAGATCTTCCCGGAGAGATAGCGGCCGGTGAGCGAGTTCGGATTGGCCTCGATCTCCGCCAGAACCCCCTCGGCCATCAGCTTGCCGCCATGTTCGCCCGCCCCAGGGCCAAGGTCGAGCAGGTGATCGGCCGCGCGCAGCAGGTCGGCGTCGTGCTCCACCACAATAATCGTGTTTCCCAGGTCGCGCAGTTCTTCAAGAATATGAATCAGACGCGCCGTGTCCCGCGTATGCAGGCCGATCGAAGGCTCATCGAGAACGTAAAGCGCGCCCACCAGCCGCGAGCCAAGAGAAGTCGCCAGTTGAATCCGCTGCGCCTCGCCGCCGGAGAGCGTGGAGGCCAGCCGGTCCAGCGTCAGGTATTCCAGGCCGACCGCATCGAGGAAGCTGAGCCGCTGCCGCACCTCGTTGAGAATCGGCCCCGCAATCTCCTCCTGCATGGGCGACAACTTCAGCGCATCGAAGAACTCCCTGGCCTGCGCAATGGTCAGCGCCGATGCCTGGCAGATGTTCTTCTCTCCGTCTTTCCCGGTTCCGATCCGCACCGAGCGGGCTTCGGCTCTCAGTCTCTGCCCCCGGCAATCCGGACACTCCGCGTAGCCGCGATACTTGCTCAGCATCACGCGCACATGCAGCTTGTACTTCTTGCGCTCCATCTGCGCAAAGAAGCCATAGACGCCCACAAATCCGCCTTTGCCACGCAGCACTGTCTCCCGTGCCGCCTCGGGCAGGTCGCGCCAAGGCACATCGAGTGGTACGCCCAGCTCCGCAGCCTGCTTGCGCAGTTCGCTGTACCACGGCCTGTACTTGGGCCGGTTCCAGGGGTCGATAGCGCCATCGGCGAGGCTCAGACCCTTGTCCGGAATCACCAGGTTCAGGTCGAAGTCGACCGTATTGCCGAATCCCTGGCATCGCGGACAGGCGCCAAAGGGATTGTTGAAGCTGAACAGACGCGGCTCGGGCTCGCTGCCGGGCCGGTGGCAGCTTTTGCACTCGTAGGTCCCGGAAAAGCGGAGCCGACGGCGCTCCGCCGATTCGTCCCGCGGCGCCTCTTCGAAGACGACCTCGCCGGCCTCGCGGTAGGCGGTCTCCAAGGCATCCACAATCCGCGGCCGGTTCTCGCCGCTCACGACAATGCGATCCAGAAGCACGAAGACAGGGAGCGTGAAGTCCAGGTCGAGCAGCGACTCGGGCGTGGAGAACTCGACGATCTTGCCCTGCTGCCACAACCGGTTAAAGCCGCTCGATCGCAGTTCGGTCAACCGCGCCTTCAGGGTCTCGGTGTGGGGCGAATCCGCTCTTCCAGCCGCCGGCTTAACTTTTGCGGCTGACTTTGCCGCCCGCGTTGCGGTCTTTGCCGGCTTCGCTGCCGCACCGGGCAGGATCTCCGGCGACGGAGTTGCGCTGACCACGGGAAACAGCGCGTTCAGCCGCGTTCCCTCGCCCAACGCAAGAATCGCCTCAGCCGCCTCGTCCACCGAATCGCGTTTCACCAGGCCGTCGCAGTGGACGCAATACACGGTGCCGCAGCGCGCATACAGCAGACGCAGGTAGTCATAGATTTCCGTAGCTGTCGCCACGGTCGAGCGCGGGTTGCGCGTCGTGTTCTTCTGCTTGATGGCGATGGCCGGCGCCAGCCCGTCGATCTCGTCCACATCCGGCTTTTCGATCCGCTCCAGAAACTGCCGCGCATAGGCCGATAGCGACTCGACATACCGCCGCTGCCCCTCGGCATAGATGGTGTCGAAGGCCAGCGAACTCTTGCCCGACCCCGACACCCCGCTGACCACCGTCAGCTTGCCATGGGGAATCTCGCAGGAGATGTTTTTCAGGTTGTGAGTCCGCGCGCCGCGGATGACGATCGCATCGTTCAAAGGGAAGGCACCGGAAGAGAAGTCGTCCGGAGGCGTCTCAGTCCCCTCAGCGAGGCTCAGAGCGCAACCGGCCATTCTTTATTATAAGGTGCGGTGCAACCCGAGAATGTCCTGGGACTGTGAAGAACTCAGGAGCCGCGGCGCAGTTCTTCCGTCCCAAGTTTGTGATGGCCACAATCCGAGGGTCAGGAAAATCAGGCTATTTGGAGAATATCGGCTGATCCTTTTCATTCTTCTGCTGAGTTTTGGAGGCCTTCTCCGCGGCCTTCTCGGCGACGCTGTCGATCCGCTTGCCGGATGATTCCTTTGAGACGGTTTCGTCTTCTACCTTCTGTTCCTGCGGATTTTCAAATTGCGTGGGCATGTTTTTCTCCAATGTATCGATTTGCGTTCAGCAGTGCACTGCACGAAATTTGAGGCGTTCGCACGCGACCTACCGATCCCGCCTCAGTGCCTGAGAAGAGTAAGAGGCCCCATCGCGTGTCCGCGTTGCCCGCAAAGCGTTCTATTTGTCCAATCCCCGCAGAATTCAGGCTGCAAATGCAGGCATCCTTACGATGCTGAGTTTCAAATTGCTTTCCGGTTCCCGGTCAAGCACCCCGGACAGGCACATCAAGACCACCGAGGCACAAGCAGGACACCGATTTGGGCAATTCCCCACACAGTTGCAATCCTGGCAAAGATAGGCGCACTCCAAGGGAATGTGTTGCATAGTGGCGAATTTCATGACCTCACTCCATCTTCTTCCCGGCTTCCGGATTCCAGGCTACTGAAAGTGAATCGAAAACGATCCAACGGGTGGTAGCGTCCTCGGTTCGCTTCACATGAGCTTTGTGATGCATTCGGCCCAATTGAAGCTGCCTAACCGATCCTGCTTCCGTGTTCATCCTTGCCGTGGTCCGGTCAAGGCTTTCGCTCGTAAGTACCTCAAGCTGTGCCGGCCGCATCTTCCACCGTTAAACTAGTAGTCGAGGTTTCTCGTGCTTCGTTTCACCAAATCCGTCTTGCTCAGCGTTTCGATCTCCGTTGCGGCCGCCGCGCTTGCCCAGGATTCCTCTTCCAATCCTCAGGACTCTTCTTCCAGTTCGGGCGCGCAGCCCTCGACCGCCATGCCGCCTGCCGCCACTGCTGAACCGGGATCTCAGTCTCTCTCCACGGAGGTCGCCGCCGCCGAGGCTGCCATCGCCGGCGCTGACTGGAAGACCGCCCAGGAAAAACTTGACCCATGGTTGGCAACCCATCCCGGCGACGCGCGTGCCTTGTTCGATGCCGGCTACGTGGCCGATGCGCAGAACCGCCTAGACGATGCCGCCGGCCTCTATCGCCGCGCCGTTGCCGCCAATCCAAGGTCCTTGGAAGCGCACCTCTCGCTGGGGCTGCTACTCGCCCGCCAGGGCAAACCTGACGAAGCCCGCCCTGAGCTGGTTGCCGCCACCAGGCTCGACCCAGGCGAGTCCGGGCCGGCCTTGAAGGCCCGTGCATGGCGGGCGCTGGCTCAGATCGACCGCCCCAGGCCAGGAGGCTCCGGCGACCCCGCTAGCGCCTCAAGCGACCTCCTTGAAGCTCTGAAGCTCTCGCCCGAAACTCCGGCCGACACCCTGCTGGCCGCAGGTCTGGCGGACCAGGCCGGCCAGTACGACGTCGCCGAAGCCGCATACCGCCGCGTTCTGGACAAGGATCCGAACTCCGAACCCGCCAATACCGGCCTGGCGCATCTGCTGATCCTGAAAAAGCGGTATCCCGAGGCGGAGACCCTGCTGCGCGCGGCCCTGGAGAAACTGCCCGATGACCCACCGCTCACCGCGCAACTGGCCACCGTGCTGGCTGCCCAGGACAAAGCCGAAGCCCTGCCGCTGTTGCAGAAGCTTCACGACACCCACCCCGACAATGCGGCCATCACCGGCATGTTGGCCGAAGTGTTGGCCGAGGCCGGGGATGCCGCCGGCTCCGATCAGCTCTATGCCAAGTTGCTGGCGGCCTCTCCCCTCGATCCGGAGCTGCTAGTCGCGCATGGGCAGAATCTGATCCGCCAAAGCAAGTTCGCCGAGGCGTTCGCGGTCTTCGAAAAAGCCACTCAGATCGATCCCTCCAACGCCGAGGGCTGGGGCGGTTTGGCCTTTGCAGCTTCCCGCACCAACCAGCCTTCCGTGACACTGCACGCACTTACCGTACGGTCAAAATACCTTCCTGAAAACGCGTCCACTTATTTCCTCTGGGCGACATCCTACGATACGTTGCACCAAAAGGCGCAGGCTGCGGCCTACTACCATCATTTTCTTGATTCCTCGGCCGGCAAGTTCGCCAACCAGGAATGGCAGGCACGCCAACGTCTCCAACTGCTCGAAAAGAAACCGTGAGACCGGCGTGGATGTCATCGAGAAGAAGGCTGAACTCTTTCCCTGCTGCTGCCGAAGTTGAGTATGCGCAAATATTTCCGCTTGCACATGCTTAACAATAGGTTCATATTCTCGTAACGAGGCAATACCGCAAGTGCAGAGGTTCCTCATGCGAATCAGATTTGCATTGCCGATCGCAGTTCTGTTCAGCGTGACCACAGGATCCGCCTGCGCCGCGAACATTGACGACAAACCCATGGACATGCAGACGATCCAGGCACTGGAGGCTCGCGCCGACCAGGCAGGGCCGCGTGAGCAGTGTTTCCTCTACGCCGAAGTCGTTCATCAAATGACCGAGGTGAGCCTGCGCCAGTACGCAGCCGGCGACGTAGACAACGCCAGCAAGATGCTCAAGCAGATTCAGCAGTTCGCCCATAAGATCCATCTCTCCATGGCCGACAACGACAAGCGCCTCAAGAACGCCGAGATCTTATTGCGCCACACCGCCTTCCGCCTCAACGAGATGCTCCATGGCAGCAGCTTTGAAGACCGCCCGCTGGTTCAAGAGGCCCTAACCGAGGTCAACCAGGCCCAGAACGAGGCGATGATGCAGGTCTTTCGGAAATAGACGCGCCCGCGCCCAAAGCCTTCCCCCTCCCGTCTCAAGCGATTTCCCTCTCCGCTCTTTCCGCGGCAGCCTCGACTGTGCTTGAATAAGAGCGCCAATGAACGCCCTAATGCGCTGCACTGCCGCGATCTTTCTCTGCCTGTTCCTCGCCGTGCCTCTGCATGCGCAAAAACAGAAGCGTGAGCCGCTCACGGAAGACCAGATCGAGAAGATTGCCGAAGCCGGAATCGATCCCAACGCGCGCGTCGCGCTGTATACCCAGTACCTGAACGAGCACGCCGACGCCATCAAGGCACTTACCAATCGCAAAGTCTCCGACGCGCGCGCCAGCCGCCTCAACGATGCGCTCGAGGACTTCACCGCCCTGATGGACGAGCTTGGCGACAACCTCGATCTCTTCTCCGACCGCAAAGCGGATATTCGCAAATCGCTGCAGAAGCTCACCGAGGATACAACGCGCTGGCAGGGGATTCTGCGCGCCCTGGCCGGCGAGCCGGGCTTCAACCTGGCCCGCAAAGAAGCCATTGAAAGCGGCGAAGACCTTTCTGGCCAGGCTAAACGCCTGCTCCAGGAGCAAACCGACTACTTCAAACAGCACCCGGACGAGGCCGGCCAGGATCGCGCGGAACCGAAGTAATACTGGAAAGGTGAATCCCATTCAAAAGATTCGATATGCGGTGGCCGTGTTGCTTGCGGGATTGCATCCGGTCTTCGCGGCTGTCGGACCGGTTCCGGATTCAAGCCATAGGACTGTGGTTTCCATTGTGGGGGATTCGTTTTATATCAATGGCCGTCCAACCTACGCGGGCCGGACCTGGAACGGTCACTCGATTGAAGGGCTGCTCTTCAACTCCCGCATGGTCCAGGGCATCTTTGACGATCTGAATCCCGAGACAGCCTCGCGGTGGGCCTACCCCGATACAGGCAAATGGGATCCGGAGCGAAACACCAACGAGTTCATCGGCGCCATGCCGGATTGGCGCCGTCATGGCCTGTTGGCGTTCACGGTGAACCTGCAAGGCGGCTCGCCCGAGGGCTACTCCAAACAGCAACCGTGGGAAAACTCCGCCTTCGACTCCGCTGGAGAACTGCGTCCCGCCTATGCCGCGCGTCTGGGACGAATCTTCGATCGCGCCGACCAGTTGGGCATGGCCGTTATCGTCGGCTACTTCTACGTCGGCCAGGATATGCGGCTGCGCGACGAAGCCGCGGTGGTCAAGGCCACGGACAACGCAACGCAATTCCTGCTGCGCCACGGCTGGCGCAATGTCCTGGTGGAGATCGACAACGAGTGCGACATCGGGTTCCATCACGCGATTCTCAGGCCCGAAAGGGTGAGCGAATTGATTGCCCGCGTCAAAGCCGCGCACCTGAGAGGCCGCCACCTGCTGGTGAGCGCCTCCTTTCGCGGAGCCGCGATCCCAACCGAATCCGTAGTGCGTGCCTCCGACTTTCTGCTTCTCCACGGCAACGGTGTCTCGCATCCGGAACAGATTGCGGAGATGGTGCGCAAGACCCGCGCGATTCCCGGCTACACGCCCAAGCCGATCCTCTTCAACGAAGACGATCACTTCAACTTTGACCAGCCTGAAAACAACATGACCGCCGCCATCGGCGAGCACGCCTCGTGGGGCTACTTCGATTACCGCATGAAGGGCGAGAGCTTCGAGGACGGCTATCAAAGCGTCCCCGCGAACTGGGCCATCGGCAGCCCCCGTAAGCGAGCCTTCTTCGCCCTGCTCGCTCAAGTCACCGGATCGGAACCAGGCCAGTGACCTCTAACCGCTGACTCCCACCCCGACGAACCGTTCACTATGAGCTGTCCGCTGTAAACTGTAGCGTGACGTGGTGAGCGCGGATTTTGTCCCCATCTTTGAGCAGGAGTACCGGGCCTTGCGTCCCAGGGCGCCGATGCCGCCCATCGCGGTGCGCTTCCGCCGTTTTACCTCGCTGAATACCACCATCCGCCTCCGCGACGGGCAGATTCACGTCAGCCTCTCCGACTTGCTGGAAGGCGCGCCGGAGACGGTGATTCGAGCCATCGCCCACATTCTCCTCGCCAAGCTCTACAAGAAGCCCATCGACGCGGCGCAGAACCTGCGCTACAAACGCTTCGCCTCCTCGGCCGCCGTGACCCGCCAGACCGATCTGATCCGCCACGCCCGCGGCAGCAAGCGCTACTTCGGACCCGAAGGCCGCTTCTACAATCTCGAAGAAGTCTTCGACACGCTCAATCTCCGCTTCTTCAGCGGGCTGCTGGGCCGCCCCGAGCTCACCTGGAGCGAGCACCATGCCAAGCGCTCACTCGGCCATTACGACGCCGCGCACAACACCATCGTCGTCAGCCGCGTCTTCGACCGCCCTTCGAGCCCCCGCTACGCCATCGAATACCTGCTCTACCACGAGATGCTGCACTTGAAACACCCGGTCCGGATGCGGGGCGTCCGCCGCTGCGTCCACTCCCGCGAGTTCAAGGCTGAAGAAGCACGCTTCCCACAACTCGCTGAAGCCATGGCATTTATCAAGCGACTGTAGCGAAATAAGACACTGACAGCGTTGCTAGCAGTGCTAGCAGATTCGTGCTATTCTTGCTTCATGGCCACGATCACCATTCGCAATCTCGACGAGACGGTCAAGCGCAAACTCCAGGTCCGAGCAGCACTGAACGGCCGCTCTATGGAGGCTGAGGCGCGCGAGGTGCTGTCGAAGGTCATCCAGCCTTCTTTCAAAGGAGTTGAGATAGAACCTGAAGAGGACTTCGGCACTGCGATTCGTAAGCTGTTTGGCCCGCTAGGTGGTGTCGAACTCGATATTCCGCCGCGCAGAAAATCACACCGCCAAATTCCAACATTTGAATAATGATTGTCTTCGATACGAATGTGATCTCGGAGACCTTGCGCCCGGTGCCAGAGCAGGCTGTTCTTACATGGATGCGCTCGATTCCGCGCCGCGAGATATGGACTTGCACAATCGTCCTCGCTGAGTTGTTTTCCGGCGTGGACCTGATGCCCACCGGGAAACGTCAGCGGCTCCTCCGGGAAAAGATGGAGCTAATGGTTCCAGCGCTATTCATGGGTCAGGTCCTTGTCTTCGACATACCTGCTGCCCGCGCCTATGGACCTATTCTGGCAGTTCGTAAGACGAAGGGACGCCCCATTGACGAATTCGACGCTCAGATTGCCGCAATCGCCAAAGCAAACGGCGCTACGCTCGCTACCCGCAATACTTCAGATTTTGAGGATTGCGGAATCCAGGTTGTGAATCCCTGGGAAGCGATTTGACCCCTGGCACAGCACCTCTCTCAGCCGCCACTACGTTAACCGGGCGAACCGCCGAGAAGATTCCGGGAAATCAATGCCGGTGACAAACCAGGCGACGGCGCCGCAGCCCGCAGCCAGTGCAAGCAAGCTGAATTTGAACTGAAATCCTCGTGCCATTAGCGCCGCATTTACCGTCGTGATAACAGCCCCAGCCGCAACCGTAAGCACCGCAATCCACTGGTAGAAACGAAGCCCGAAGACGATCCTGGTCTGCGGCTCGCCACGGTAAGCCTCCTCGACAAATCGCCCGGAGCCGGACAACACCAGATAGATCCCGGAGATCAGCGTGGAGGGACAGTGCAACGCAAGGAGCCGCAATAGGACAAGCCCGGTCAAGGCATTCCACAGAATCGAATAGACCGGCGTTGCATGCACGGGGATTCCCGAGAAATGGGCAAGACGGCAGACCCGGGAACGTGGGTGCGTGTAGCGGATGCCTTCCACCCCTTCGGCCGGACGCCCGTGGCAACATCCCTGCACCAGGCAACGGAGCCGCCCGATCCCTTGAATCCAGGGAGCGGCAATGCAAATGGCCGTGAGGACAGTCCACAGATTTGCCCTGAGCCAGAGTGCTGGAAGAGCCCCGATCATGGCTCCGATCATTCCACCGTAGAATCCGAGCGGCCGGAGCAATGCCGGAGATCCCTCGACCCATTGCGCCCAAAATGCAGCTCCAACCGTTGCACATAGAAAGATGCTGACCGTCACCCACCGATACTCGTCTCCCAGCAATGCACCAATTATGAGGGTGCCAACAAAGCTTGCCAAAGTCGCGTAGGCGCCGTGGTTGATGATGCGCACCGGCCCGATCCTCCACTCCTTCCAGGAGTTTGCAATTCGCTCCGCACGACCAAGGATCGCCCTCCAAATCCTCCCCATGTTGGCTATAGCGGCGAATGCGGCCGCTCCGGCCAGAACATCCAGAATCGAGTGCATCCCCGTGGTCACGCAGCTCACAGCCACCATCACTGCCCATGCATAACCAAGAACCCGTCTCCATCCGCCTGGCTCGCCAAGAGCTGCAGCCGCAACGAGTGCCCAGACAACATGAAAAGACGGGAATGCTCCCGCTCCCGAGTACGAAGTACGCTCCATGGCCAGCAAGCCGCCGAGCATTGTGGTCCGTGCAAACGGGCGCGGTGGAACGAAGATCGGAAGCAAAAGATAGAGCGGGAAGATAAACAGAATTGCTGTCCATCCGCGAAGCGAAAAAGTGCGTAGACTCTGTCTCGACCGCAAAAGCAGAGGCGTGATCAGCACAACCAGATACGTGCTTGCGTACGGCAGTTCTGTCCACTCGACAACGGGCAGATGCGTCTCAAACGGAAGGTATGTGGCTACCGCGCCAGCCGGCTTTCCGATGACCATGATCGCGCCAAAGGCGATGAGCCACGGCAAGAGAACTGCAAAGTTGACGCGCAGCCTGCTGGAGATGGAAGGCGCCCCAACATCGTCCGACAGCCATGGAGACACTGTGCGGCCGCCAAAGCGCTGGCGCAAATCGGGCATCTCATAGCCAAGCACCAACGCGGCGCAGCCCATTGCGACAGTGGGAGTGACCAGCCACAGCCCGCTTGCCGAGCCGAAGACAAGGGAGACCCCTGCACCGGCGAAGACAAATCCGCTGTAAATGGGGTGAGGGATCACGGCATAGATCCCGCCAGTTACAAACCGGGGCGGAGGAAACGCATTCATCGGAAGGCCGCCTCCGGAAACCCAGAGCGATTGCATGCCCAGCAGTGTGATTGCCGCCCCTGTGACTGCCACCACTGCGCCCCAAAAAACCGAATGCGGAGTTGCAATGTGAATCGCACCCTCTGAAGCCTTTGCCCATGCCAACAGCACAGCCGGGAGCACGGCTACGAAAAGGAGCCCGTAAAGAACTCGGGGCAATGCGGATCGAGTCACGGTCTCCAATGGACTACCTCGTGGATCACCCACCCGCTGTCTGTCAGGCCGTTTAACGTCAATACACCGCGGCTTCGCCACTTGTGCTCGTCTACATTGAAGATGGAAGAAGGAAAAAGCTTTGCGAGCCGTGATGCTCCCGGCAAAACCGTGGCCCCCAGCCGCCCCGATCTCAATGAAAGGCCAGGTTCGATCTGTAACTCTGCGTCGGGTACCGTGACCTTTGACTCGGAGACCGCGAGCGGTTTGCATTCTTTACCGTCCAGCACCGCAAAGCTGGTGCCGAATGAACCTTGCCAGTCGACCCAGGCGAGCGAGTGATCCGGTGAGGCAAATCGCCCCCACCGCAAAGTTTGCATCGGCAACTGCCAGGGAGGAATCGTGAGGGTGAGGCATTCTGCGTAGCCAATGCCGCGCAACTCACGATCCTCCACGCGTACGGCCACCTCCGATCGCGGTTGAAGGCAATTCCAATGCACCCGTCCAGCGCCGTTCTCATAGACGGTGCATTCAAAGGGAATCTCGCCGGCCTCCCAGCGCCCGGAAACCCCCAACTTTGGCAGCTCCGCGGAGATTAGTGAAGAATCGCGTGAAACCCGGTGTCGAGAGATCGAGGTTCGGGTGCTTACCCCTATGCCATCCCCGAAAAGCATGCTTCCAACGCTGGCATGCACCCCACGCCAGCGGAGCTCCGCGCAATAAACAATAGCCACGTCTCCTTCATCGGTGACGCAGTCCAAATACCACTTGACCAGCGAAAACGGGCTCGCGTGCACCTGCGTTCAGGCCCCTTTCCAGGCGAAAGTTTGACGTCGGTTAATCTTGGAAGAATCGATTATATGCCCAGCCGCACGTACTCCGCGTGGTCCGGTACTGTCTTAAATCTGCGTTGAAAGGGAGTTCACCGTATTTTCGCCTACCCGCTACAAATTGATCGACGCAATGGGACGCGCAATGAAACCATATTGTGCGAAGGGGCACCCGTTAAATGCGCCGTACAGTCGAATTCTTTGTTGGCCTCGCAATGTTTGTTATTGCGTTAGTGCTCACGGTACTTGAGGCTGCGCATTATAGCGAAATGATCGAACGCGCAATCCCAGAATGGATGGCTCCCATGATTACCGCAAAATTCAATCTCATCGTTATACTCGTGGGCTTGATCTTAATGGCTCTGGCGTGGCTTGAACGCAAGAGCGAGAGGCGCAGATATGCCCACTCAAGTCTAGAGAGAGACGACATACAGCCGATTGCCGCGACTCATCCCGCTTTGCCGAAACCTGAGCCGTTTAGAGGGACCAAATCAGAAGGTTTAGGGCATAACATCCAATTCGTAGGCTTCAAGCTGATCCAGATCGACCCAGGATTACCAGACCTAGCGCTTGCGGCTCTGTGCTTTGAGAACATTCTGATCCCCGGAAAGTCTTTAGGTAACTTCCGACTAGCAGAACTGAGAGTGGTTTACCGCGATTTCACCACAGGAGAAGTGATTGCTACGGCATATCCAGCGAAATGGCACGACTCGCCCGACGCACCAATCGACATCTGCGCGGATGAAAAAAGGTGCGCCATAATTGCATCATCTCTCGGCAGCAAATGGGCCACAGATTCTCTGATCGAAGTCCCAATTAACCCTGAATTGCAGTACGGTCCTGGCGGAACAGAATACAAACGGGAGAGCGTTCCTTTACCGCTTGGGCGCATCAAGGTTAAAGCAACATTGATTGGTGCGCACAATCTGTCCATACCGCCTGTCGAGGGAATCCTAACTTTAGGGGAAGACGGGAACGCCTCTTTTGTGGAAAACAAGTGCCTGACCAATCTATTTAGTCGCTGTAAAACTCGATAGCCAATACGAACCAACCTGCCGATACGCCTCCATTAAATCCCTTTGCTTATTCCATCCTTCCCACGCTGGGACGATACCCATGTTGGTTGCGTCGTGATAATCGACGTACCAATTTTTGAGCCAATCCAAATCCATTTTCCCTACCGGGGAAGACGCCGTTAAGAGCCAATAAGGCTGGCCAGGGATAGGAGTCGTGCATCCTGCCGCTCCTACGTTACACATAAACAAATAAATTCCACGTTTACTTTGCATTACGATACGCTTCGCTCCATTTTCTTCTTTCACGCTCACAAGGCGCACCACCTCATTAGCTGGAGGATTCGATTGAGAAACCATGCTCGCTGAGAACACAAATAGCGCCAAGGCAACAAGGCGATTCATGGGCCGTTCTCCTAAACCTATTGTAATGACTCTGGAAGGGTTGTTTAATGGATTCTAGGCGATCAACTCCGCAATCGTCCAGATGTGGTTTTCGATTCCGGCTTCCATACAGGGAGTTACCCGTAAGCTGGAATGAACCCGGCACCAATTGTAATATGCGAACCAAAGAGCGTATGCAGCCTCTAGATTCTCCCACTTCTTGCTAAAGCCGTTTGTCAGGCGTGTCATGCGGCGCATCCCCATACGGATGCTGAGGTTCTGGCGCTCAATGTGCGATGTACAAATACGGCTCCTAATCGGCCTTCCCATGATCTCGACTGGAACCGCCTCCACAACGTCACCAGGGCTGTATCGCTGTTCGCCCTCACGCGGCGCTGAGTAGATTTTGACCAATTGTGCGAAGTCCACAATACCCTTCAGGTACATCTTGACGGCGCTGACGTAGGGCTTGAATCCGTCCGTGCTGAGTTGATAGCGGCTGTTTGAAGTTGCATAGCGCAGCTTGCCAATGAACGCATCCGTTGACCGCTGATCCCGTCTTCCAAGGTGCCACGCCAAAATCAGTTTGCTGTGCCGCTCGATTCCGATGAATGCGTAAGCATCTCCTATAGGATCGTCTTTCTCGCTCGGCAGTTTATGACCTTCTTTCTTCTGAACGAATCCCCAAATCTCATCCGCTTGCACATCCTGAACCGGCAGATTCACGATCTTGGAAATCATGAGTGTCTTGCACCGCTCCCCGGCCTTGACGATTAGGCTCATGATCGTGTTCCGATCCATGCCGCTGATTCTCTCGGTGCTCCTAATCGAATTACCCTCAAGCAATAATTGCAAGGCAAGAACGGCACGGTCCTGTGAGATGTACATCGTGTCCAGCGTCCGCGTATGCGGCTCTGTGAACGTCCGCCCGCACAGCGGGCAACGGAACCGGCGCAGACCGTTCCTGTGCCGCCCGAACCGCTGGCACTCGACTTTGCATGTCTCACAGGTCATGCCGTCTACGGATTGTGATTCGTTCATCATGGTTAAATAATACAGCAACCGCTCGCTGTTGTCAAGAGTTAAGTGCGTTGATGCTTGCCCCGTCTCGGGGCCGTTGACTGGTGGACCTCTGATGCTTGCGGTTTGTCTGGTCATCCTTGCTCCACTCTGGTCGTCTTGCTTGACCGATTAAGAGCGTAGGTCGCCCCGCAGAGCAGGACACAAGGCGGGAATGCGGGGGAAAATATGCGGGAATATGCGGGAAAATGCGGGATTGAAAATGCGGGAATGCGGGAAAATGCGGGATTTGTCCTATTGCTTTAGCTTTGCAAGCAGCTTGCGGAAATCCGCTGATTCAAGATTGAGGATTCGATTGAAGTTCATGGATGCGGCTCTATTGCGCTCCTCGCCACGCTGGAAGCGCTCGAATTCCGTTCGGTCTTCGTATCCCGCCACTTGCCAAATATCCTTGCGCTTGATCTTTAGGCCAGATGCGGCCATTTTCAGAATGAATCTATCAATGCGTTCTCGGTTGCTAAGTTGTAGTCCATTGGGGTCTCGCGGCGAGACGGCGGTTGCGCTGGACTGGGCTGACTTGGACGGTTCAGCCTGCGTGTATTGCTTTACCAGTTCAAACATAGTTTCGCGCACTGCGGCATCTATTCGGAGGGTGGACACCCCGTGATAGCCCAGAAGTGCATCGGGGTCAGCTTCATCTAGATGCTGATATACCCTCTGGAGATGCACCGCGACGCGATTATTCAGATTAGAGAGCCAAGTGACATAAAGCCGATCAGTGCGAAACGACTCGTAGCCATGTGCTTCGACTTTAAACAATTCCTTGGCATAAGACTTAAAAGTTTCGAGCAGTTGGAAGGGGCGCTGTGGAGGAACCGGGATAGAAGGCGGAATGAACTTAGCAACCTTGAATGCAATTATCAGCGGCCAGTACCGCTGATCTATCTCATGGGCCGATTGACTGATTCCCTCAAGGGTCAGCCGGTCAAGCGGCGGGCGCTGAAAGTGTTCCATCGCTCATTCTTTCCAGAGCGTCTATTGTACAAAGCGCAGAGTTTACTCGGCTGATTTTCTTGGCCTACCACCGCCAAGGGTCTTCCGCTTAGCGGCAAGCTGGCGGAAGTAGTCGCTCCCTCGCTTGGCCGTCTGTGAGCCGCCCTTGGCTCCCAGAATGGCGGCAGCAGGCATCTTGGTCTGTTTAAGAAGGTCATCCGTTAAGGCTAAAGCTGACTGAAGGAGTTCCCGGCACCTGACCGCCCGCCCCTGTGGTAATTCGGTTGTAGACAGGATTAGCTCGGCTTCCATGAGTAGTTTATTGAGGGTGCGGAGTTCCGTTCGATTCGATCCCATGTCTTGACGATACGAGCAGTAAAACCGAAAAGCAAGCGGTCGCTGTTTTTCGTCAACGCACTTTTAAGACAGTACCCGTGGTCCCGTGTTTCGCGTCGGGAATCCTTCGTGCTAGACTTCCACGGCGTTTGTTTCTGCTGTGGGCATGGCTGCCAATCTCAATCGAGGTCAGCGCGTGTAGGCCTCAGAAACATCCGCACCGGAGAAGACCATGACCAATCTGCGCCGCGAGTCCCTGCCATCCGATCCCACCCGCCGTTCTCCCTTTTCCCGCCGAGACTTCATCAAGACCGCCGGAGCGGCGGCCGGCGCCTTGGCCATCCTTCCTACCCGGACGTGGGGGCAGGCGCGTCCCTCGGCATCGAACCGCATTACGCTCGGGGTCATCGGTTGGGGCATGATGGGCCCAAGCAACACCAAGGTGTTTCTCGAGCAACCCGATTGCCAGGTCGTTGCCGCCTGCGACCTCGACAAAAAGCACCTGCAGGCCGCCGTCGACACCGTCAACGCCAAGTACGGCAACACGGACTGCAAGGCCTATCGCGACTACCATGAGTTGCTGGCCCGCGACGATATCGACGCGATCATGATTGCCGTGCCCGACCACTGGCATGCGCTCATTGCCACCGCCGCCGCGGAGCGCAAGAAGGACATCTACGGCGAGAAGCCGCTGGCCCGCACCATTGCCGAGCAGCAGGCCATCGTCAAAGCCGTCGAGAAGAACAACATCATCTGGCAGACCGGCTCCTGGCAGAGGTCGCTACCCTCCTTCCACAAGGCGGCAGAGATTGTCGCCAACGGCCTCATCGGCAAGGTCGTGCACGTTGAAGTGGGCCTCCCCGGCGGCCACCACGACTTTCCCCACACCACACCCGCCCTGCTTGCCAAGTGGGCCTCGCTCCCCGGCAAGATCACCGACCTCTCTACGGTCGTCCCTGGATCCGCGGCTTGGGACCTGGCCGTCACCGACCCGCCCGCCGACTTCGACTATGAAACCTGGATCGGCCCGTCCCGAATGGAGCCGTACATCGAAGCCCGCGTTTACCAGAACTGGCGCTGGAACTACAACACTGGCGGCGGCCAGTTGCTGGACTGGATCGGCCACCACGGCGACATCGCCCACTGGGGCCTGGGCTTCGACCACACCGGCCCTTCGGAGGTCGAAGGCCACGGCGAGTTTCCTGCCCCAAACGCCATCTGGAACACCGCAACCGCCTACCAGATCGAGTGCAAATACCGCAAGGAAGTCACCGGCTATGGCAACGACGTTTCTTTAACTATCGCTGGAGGTCATCCTGCTATCTCGATAGGAACAAAATGGATAGGGACAGACGGTTGGGCATGGGTAGACCGCAGCGGCTTCGACGCATCCAACCAGGAATGGGTCAAGCCCGACTCGCTCCCCGAAGAGCTGCGCAAGGTCAAGCTGTATGAGTCCGTCGAGCATCGCCGCAACTTCCTGGACTCCGTCAAATCGCGCAAACCGACCATCACACCCGTCCAAACGGCCCATCACTCCATCATTCCCGGCCATCTTGGGCTCATCTCCATGCTGGTGGGGCGCAAGCTCAAGTGGGATGTGGCCGAAGAAAAGATCCTGGGCGATACCGAAGCCAGCGCGTTGCTGTCGCGGCCGTACCGGGCGCCTTACAGACTGGCCTGATATTTAAAGCTGTGGACAACTCGATTCCCGGCAGACAAAACCACGGCACCGGTGTGAGCGAAAGCTCACGCCCGTGCAGCCGCGCATCTGTGGACCTATGACCTGGACCTGTGTCTGCCAGAAGCGCACCTGGTAACCAGCTTAATAACTTCCGGTTATGGCAGATCACTTCAACCGTAATCTGAATTCCCTAACCAGGCGTGGGCGCGCCATCCCAATCCGGGGGCGCCCTCAATCAATCAACCAAGCAACGCCGTTCCTCAATCGCTCTCTTCGATAAGTGAATGCCGGTCGAAAACAATGTTTACCCATCTGGCACTGACTCGTTTGATGTGATGCAGATTACAGAGATATGTTCTCGACGAAAGGTATCTTCTAGAAACGTCTATCCACCCATTTTGCGAACGAGATGGCATGGCAATTAAGCCGAGATCGCCGATCCTTGCTGCAATGCTGCTCCTGCCGCTCGTCCTGCTTCTGCAGGCAGGCGCACAAACGGGCGTTTTGCGCGGCGAAGTGGTGGACCCCAGCGGAGCGGTTGTCCCTAAAGCGCAGATCAAGCTCCTGCACCGCAGTGAAGTCCAACAGACCCTGTCGAGCGACGACGGAAGCTACTCGATTCGCACGCCGGCCCCCCGCACCTACACAGTCAAAGTCACCGCCGTGGGATTTGCGCCGCTCACGATTCAGGGAATTGCTCTGGCTGCGGGCCATGTAACGGAATTGAACTTGCCGCTGGCAATCGCCGCCGACAGCCAGGTCGTCACGGTCGCCGGCCACACCGCAAGCGTCGGCATCAACCCCGACCAGAACTCCAGCACCCTGGTCTTCAAGGGCAGCGGTCTCAACGCGCTCTCCGACAATCCCGATGAGTTGCAGGGGGAGCTGCAACAGTTGGCTGGAGCTGCAGCCGGACCCAACGGCGGTCAGATTTATATCGATGGATTCGCCGGCGGCCAGCTTCCGCCCAAGGATTCCATCCTCGAGATTCGCGTGAATCAGAACCCGTTTTCCTCCGAATACGACCGGATTGGCTACGGGCGCGTGGAGATTATCACCAAGCCCGGCTCGGAAAAGTTCCATGGCAGCCTGGCGGGCTACGGCAACACCTCCGCCACCAACTCCGCAAACCCGCTGGTTGCCGAGCAACCGGACTACGATCTTTACTCCTACTCCGGCTTTGTCTCCGGGCCGCTCGGTAAGAACGCATCCTTTTTCTTCAGTGGCGTTCAAGTCCAAAAGCAGAACCAGAACATCGTGGATGCGGTCAACCCGCAAAACACAGCGACCAATCTCACTCAAGCCGTTCCCAACCCCTCCAGCATCATGGTGCTGAATCCGCGCTTCGATGTGCAGGCCGGCAAACACATATTCACCTTCCGCGACTACTACTACCGGTCAACCCAGACAGGGGCCGGCGTGGGCGCACTCAACCTGGCCGCCCAGGCCATGAACGCCAAAAACGAAGAGAATACATTTCAGTTTGGCGACACTCTTGTCGTCGGCCCGCGCATGATCAACGAACTGCACTTCCAGTGGCGGCGTATCCGCACCGATCAAAGGCCCATCGACGTCTCCCCAACCATTGCTGTCTCCGGCGCATTTACATCCGGAGGCAACAGCGCCGGAATACTCGAGGACCACCTGCACATCTTCGAATTGCAGGACTATGGCACTGCCACAACCGGCAATCATACCCTTCGCTTCGGCGGCCGCGCTCGCGCTTACCTCGACGCGAACTACTCCACCGCGGGAAGCAATGGAACGTATATCTACAGTTCCGTCGCCGCCTACCAGGCATCGCAGCCTACCCAGTATTCCGCCACCGTCATCAAGAATCCTCTGGTACGCACGCTGGTCTTCGACGGGTCGGCATTCTTCCAGGACGATTGGCGGGTGAAGCCGAACTTCATGGTCGGGCTAGGAATCCGCTACGAAGACCAGAACCGGATCCACGACCACACCAACCTGGCGCCGCGCATCGCCTTGGCCTGGAGTCCCGGCCGGCCCAGCAGTTCCCCAGCCAAGACGGTCATCCGCGCCGGCTATGGATGGTTCTATGACCGCTTTACCGTCCCCAGCGCCTTCGGTTCCCTTGGCGAGGCACCCTATATCGTCCAGGCCCTGCACGACAATCGCATCAATCAGCAGACCTCGGTGACAAGCAACCCGTCCAGCCCGACTAGCTTGACGGTTCCCTCCTATCGCACCATCGACCCGCACCTCCATGCGGCGCTCGACATGCAGGCGGGAGCGGGAATCGATCAGCAGCTCACCAGCAAGTGGACGGCGAACATCACGTACCTCTTCACCCAGGGCGTGCATCAGTACTTGTCAAACAACATAACCGCGCCCGCCTTCAACGCCGCCACCTACACCGTCACCGGCCCCTTGCCCGCCGTCTACAACTATCAATTCCAATCCGGCGGCTTCTTCAGGCAGCACCAGATTGTGCTCACCAGCAGCGTGCAGACGCGCCGTTTCGTCCTCACTGGCTCCTATGTCTTCAACGTGGCCAAGAGCGATACGCAGGGAGTGTATTCTTTCCCGTCGGTGGCGCAGAATCCGGGACTCGATTACGGCCGCGCCAGCTTCGGGATCCGCCATCGCGTCACCTTGATGAACAGCTACACGGCGCCCTTCGGGTTTGTCTTTGCGTCGTTGCTGACCGCTCAATCGGGCACACCGTATAACCTGACCACCGGCTACGATCTCACCGGCAACAACCAGTTCAACGCCCGCCCCGCATATGGAACCTGTGGCGCGGCCGGCGTGATCTCGACCCGGTATGGCTGCCTCGACACCAATCCCGCAGGCAAGGGGGAGCGCATCGTTCCTTTTGGTGTCGGCCTGGGACCGGCGAATGCCTTGCTCGATCTGCGCGTCAGCAAGACCTTCGGCGTAGGCCCAAGAATCAAAACAGAAACCGGCGGCGATACCCTCTCTGCCGGAGACGAGGTCAGCGACCGCGGAATCGGTAGTGGCGGAGCGGCCATCAAGCTGAATGCCAGCGCTCCACGACGGTATAGCCTCACCTTCGTCGCCGCCGCGTCGAACATTCTCAACATCGTGAACCTGAGCCCGCCCAATGGCGTCCTGATCTCGCCCATCTTCGGCAGGTCGCAGTCCCTTGCCGGTGGCCCTTTTGAAAACCCCACCCCCGGCAACCGCGCCATCGTCTTCCAGGCCAACTTCTCGTTCTAAAGCATTTTCGATTCACTTATTGACAGTTTAAGATCATGCAAGGTGGCTATTTCTTAAGGAAAAAGCCACTCTGCTGCGTCGATTCTGTAAAGAGCAGAATCGAAAATGCTGTAGCGGTTCTCCATTTTGGATTGAGCCATGCGGGACCAGCGGAGCCGCCGTGCGTCAGGCTCGACCTCCGCCAGGATGCGAAGTCCGAGTCACTGAATCTGTCGAAACACCGCCCCTCACGAAATAATATGTAGCGAGTGGCGATTGAAGGTCCCACTAGGCTATAAGAGAACTGTGGCGCAATGGCACGCCTCCTTCACCGATCCCAGTCTCCATCGCCACCCCACACTATTCTCGAACTCTAAGCTTTAGGAACGCATATTGATGAAAGACGATATCACGTCCAAAGCAGCATCGAACCGGCTGGATTGGCTGGACGCGTTCCGAGGGTGGGCGGTGCTCGGCGTTATCGCAGTACATTCGGGGGGGTCAGCTCATGTCGCCGGCCTGACCGGCGAAATCACTGCAACCGGACAGTACGGTGTCCAACTTTTCTTTCTCGTCAGCGCACTCACGATTAGCCTGACATATGAATCGCATATCAGACGGTTTGGCCAGAGCGCAAGATCGCAATTCGCGTGGTTTATCAAGAGATTTTTTCGCATCGCGCCGCTCTATTATCTTGCGGCCTGCTTCTACCCTCTCGAGCAGTATGCAATCTACCGATTGAGCCATCACCGGTATGGTTCCATAACTCAAATCCCCGACATTCTTGCCAACATCCTATTTGTGCACACTTGGATACCTTCGGCGATTAACTCCGTTGTACCGGGAGGATGGTCCATCGGCGTAGAGATGTTCTTCTACACACTGGTACCCTTCGTCTGGATGATTGTGTCTGTCAAGCGGCGGGTAGCATTACTCGGAGTCAGTGCCGTGGCTTTCCTCCTTACTACTGAGATTGCCAGCAAGCTTGCAAGAGGTACGTTTTACGTCGAAGACAACTCTTATCTTTACTATTGGTTTCCCACTCAAGCCCCGGTCATTGTTCTCGGACTAATCTTCTATTTTCTCTATGGACCAAAACTCAACGAGCCCCGAAACACTAAGGTCGCAATAGCCTATTCTTTCGGATTTCTGGCGTGTCTTTCATTGGCGTTCTACTGTGGAACAGCAGGCGAAGTCGCGCCCCAGCTCGCCCCTGCGATCCTCGCGATTGGTCTTATTCTGTTTGTAATGGGTATGCATGGATGGACCAAAAGGATGGTGGTAAATAAAGCGGCCATCGCGCTCGGAAAGATCAGCTTCAGCGTCTACATATTCCATTTTGTCGTTCTCGATTTGATACGTGGATCGATAAAGGCCGTCCACCTCGATCACTTAAGCTCTTTCACAGTGATTCCAGTTCTGTTCGCAACCCTTTCGATTACGAGCTTGATTGCGGTGGTGAGCAAGCGAGTGGTCGAGGATCCATCCATCGCCTTCGGGCACAAACTGAGCTTGACAATCGCGGTGAGGCGGACAGAGTAAGCAGAGTTTTCCGAGTCTGCCCGAATGCGGTCAGGCACCGCAGTTCATGCCGACTTCTCAACTGTCCTGCTCGCTGATTCCGTCTCAACCGCCGCCCGCCGCGCAGCCCACACGACCAGCGTAATTCCAACAATTGCCGACCCGGCGCCGGCCAGTTGCGCATTCGATAAACCCCAAAGAACCTTTGGGTTGCGGCGTATAAATTCAACCAGAAAGCGAGCTATTCCACTGAGCGCCAGGTACTGGCCCACAATCGCCCCGGTGCCATGAGCCTTGCCCAGACGCCGCCACAACCACCACCCGATCAGCAGCCCGGCGGCCAGCTCGAGAAGCGGAGTAGGGTAGACCCGCACACCCGGCAGGGTCGGTTCAATGCCGTTAGGAAAGCTCATTCCCCAGGGCCAACCCAGGTTGGTCTCGATCCCATAGCACCCGTCGCCGGAAAGAAAGCAGCCGATCCGTCCGATCCCATAGCCGATGGCAGCCGAGGGAGCTGCAAGGTCAAGCGTCCGCAGACCGCCGATCTTGGCCCACCACCCTTGAAACACCAGCGCCGAGATGCCAAACACCAGTCCACCGAACCAGGCAAAGCCCGCCGTATCCCACAACACCCGCCAGCCTTCCTCGCGGAACTCAATCGGGGTGTCGATCACGTGCCAGAGCTTGGCGCCCACGATACCCAGCACTACGGCAACGGCCACCATGCCTACCGCGTCCGCCGTAATGCCCGCGCGCCGGAATGCCCTGTCCATCAGGAACGCAGCCGTCACCGCGGCCAGCCAAAGCATCAGCCCGAAGGTGGGCACATTGAAATGTCCGATGTGAATAAAGGGCAGCATGTCACCTCAAGTATAGACGTACGGCAGACCACCTCCGGGGCAATCGCATGGACCAGAAAATTGTGTGAAGGTCTGCATTGAAAGGGCACGGCTGCAGCCGTGCCGTACAAAGCGACGAAATAGTTCCGGCTTTACAGGCTGCGGAAAAAGGGCTGATTTTGGCTTTTGTCAAGGGAGAAATTCCTCTGGGGCTAAACGGAACGAAATTACTGATAGATACGGCTATTTGATTTGAAGTCGCGAGTAAATCACCGATTTGCGACTCAGCTTGTGCCTGCCGATACAAGAAAAGCATGAACGAAATGGTGTGCTTTGCCAGGCGCAGGTTGCAGGAGTGGGCGGCGTGGAGGCGTCAGGCTGGCGGAACTTCCTGCTCGAAGGTGGGGGTGAAGGCGAGGCGGAGCCAGAAGTCTTCGAGGAGGGCGATGGTCTCCGGGGCGGTGCGCGGGGTGGTTCGGAGGAGAATTTGACGGGTGCGGTTGGCGGTGAGGGCGGAGGCCTCGGCGACGATGGCGAGGCACTTTTCGGGGCGGTAGGTGCAGTTGGCCAGGTCGGCGATGGAGAGACGCGTGGTGGGGGTGGCGAAGACGGCGTGGGGCGGAGCCATGCGGTCGAGGAGCCAGAGGATTTCAAGCTTGGATTCGAGCTCATCGGGGACGCAGTCGATGACCAGTCCGGCGTGGCGGACGGCGTCTTCGATGGTGGAGACAAATTTGACGTTGGGCAGGGCCTCGGGACCGAGCGCGGCGCGGAGGGCTTCCTGGGCGTGATGAAGGTTGGAGGGCATGACGTCTTCGAGGAAGACGGAGAAGCCGGCGCGGGCGGTTTCCAGGGCAAGCCAGCGGCCAAGCGGGCCTGCTCCGATGATGGCTACGGTGGGCATGGGTGATTCTATTTTAGGGTGTGAGCGAGCAAGGCTGGAGTAACGCAGCGTCTCGTGAAGAAATGTGTTGGGGTAGGGGGCGAAATGACAGATTGAATCATGTGTGTTCCATGGCCGCTTTGGCTGCAAAGCAGAGATCGTTGAAGATGCGCGCCTCGAAGACGCCCTTAGCGCCGGCTTCAGCTTTGATCGCGTTCAGCTTGCTGGACAATCCGCGAAAGGTCTGCATCATTTCGGGAACGGTGGGCCGCGCCGTTCTTGTGCGGACAAATGCATTGCAGATTTCCCGCATGACCCCTTCCACCGTGCCGTCATGAATGTTCGGATCGCTGCCGTCGAGATCGCTCAGAGACTTCTGAACCCTCCGAGCCCTGGCTTCAAAGACGAACCAGCTATGCTGTCGAGGACTGAGCTTGGCCCAGGTTACGGCCAAGCCAAGCTCAAAGGGCATATTAAAGCGCGGGGTAGAGGGCGGAGTTCTATCCAACTGAACCCGAGAGAGATCGTGAATCGAATACCGGCAACTCTGTATCAGCGCCAATATCCGATCCAGTCTGCGCTCGCCTCCCGGAATCCCGAGGGTTGCGCGCGGCTCAAGACCAATGTGAGTCAGGCCGACGATGTACGCGAGATAAAGGCGGCGGAATCCTTCGTCGTATGGAATATTTACGAATACGGCATTTGGCTTAATTGGTGGCGGCACGCTTGCTCTTCTTACCTAGCCCGGAGACTTTCGCGGCAAGCTGCGGCGCTGACCGCTTGATGGCACCGTTTCGATTGCGCAACCGTGCATTCACCGTACCCGAGGCGTCCCTACTGCGCGCTGAGAAGTGGCCAGACCCATTGCTTCCGACAATTTCAATCAGGCGCTGCTGGCGCGACTTGCTCATCTTCAAGCTCTTTCCCACGTCGCCCAGGGTGGGAATTGGAGTCGTGATGTATACGGAGCGGCCCATGCAATTATCTTAGACCAAATCGACTGCCAGGGCGCGATAAATTCCACGTTTGCCGGGCAGACGCCGTCATCGCGGGAGGACGGAGTAGCCGGCAGGGGCGGCTTCAAGAGCGAGCCAGCACGCGGGCAGTGTGGTGCTATTTCATGTAGCCCATCTCGCGGTAGTATTTGGCTGCGCCGGGATGGAGCGGGACGTCGCAGGACTTCCATACATGATGGATGTCGTAGAAGAAGTTTTGATTGGTCCATTGCAAAAGGTCCTGGTGCTCGTCCATCGACTTGGCGACGTCGTAGGCGAAGCTGTCGGGGACATCGGCGCGGGTGTAGATGACCGTGCCATTGCGAACCACGGTGGGGATGGTGCGTTCGACCCCGTGGAGCAGGCCGTAAGGTATGATTCCCCTGGCCATTTGAGGCTCTTGCGCGAGCGTAGCAAGCAAGGGGCCGGCAAGCTCGATGTAGTTGAGATCGAACTTCTGGCTCACTTCGTACCAGACGTTCCACTCGGGTGCGGTGGAGAGGTCGCCGCCGTGAATGATGATGTCGAAGTTGCTGCGATCTTCGCGTGGCGCGCCGACAAAGCCTCCGGCGGCGGTGATTGCCTCGACAGAGAGGTTGTAGTAGGCGAGGATCGCCTTAACCATGGGATCGGTCGCGGGGGCGTAGATTCTAACCGGCCATTTCTTCTGCCGGACCTGCGACAGATCCGTGATGCCGGTATCGGCCTTTGCCGCTACGATGAGATACCAGCGCGAGTCGACGTTCGCGATGAGGCGCAGGTTTTTCATGGGCGCATGATTCGCGTAGGGGCCGGTTCCGTCGTAGGCGGCGCACAGGAACTGGATTGCCGTGGCACCGAAGTCGACCGGCCCGAGACCTGGGTCGTTGGGCGGAGCCATGGCGACGGAGACGGCCGGATCCACTTTGTACGGGGGCGGCACTTTGGCCTCGGAGACGATGACGGGAGCGGCGGCCGCGTTGCAGTTGTGGCAGATCTGGACGTTGTAGCCGTTGAATTGCATGGCGTCTTTGACCACTTGCGCCATCGCGCCCCAGGGGCAGAGCCTACATGCGCCGCCGAAGACGGGCTTCTTGATGTCGATTCCGGTGGGGGACTGTGTGGCGTCCGGTGCGGCCGATTGCGCGCTCATCGGGTCTATCGTCAGCATTGCCAGGACAAGTGCGCTGAGATTTAGGAACTTCGACATGGTACTGCCTCATTCGTTGCTCGGATCGGTATTGTCGCCAAGCTCTTGTCGGACATGGAAAACGGGTTCCCTCACGAAGACTCGAATCGTGAGGGAACCCGCAAACGACTGCCACCATTGCGCCGGCGATCAGGCGATTTCGAATTCGTAGAGAGAAACGCTGACGGGCGGAGCTTCGATGATCTCTGGAACGCCACTTTGCGCGGTCTCGACGATTTTGACTGCAGGCTCCTTGCCGACTGCGTTGGTTGCGTTAAATGAGGGCGGCGCAATCCGATAGAGCTTGCCCTGAGGGCGCAGCTTAACCCCACTGATCTTCGGCGTAAAGCTGTGGGCCTCTTCCGTGGGGTTGACCACCGAGACGATGAACTTTTTGCGATCGCTGGAGTAGGCCGCGAGCACATCCAGAGGATAGGTCGGACTTCCAGTAGGTTTGATACCCCGGTCGACAAAGGCGGTGCCAGCCATCAGCGGCTGGGGCGAATCACCGTCGACGGCGACTGGAAAGGCGTTGAGAAAGTGAGTCTGCAGCAGCTTCATCACCACTCCCTCGGACGCCAAGCCAACGCCTTCGCCGGTGCTGTCGGTCAGCACACGCAGTCCTCCGGTGGCGCAACTGGCGCCCACCATGCCGGAGTGACGGAACATTTCGTGCAGGCAAAGTGCGTAGGAGAGCGGCGTCAGCATTCCGGTTTCCCGCCCGAAGCCGCCACCCTGGGTTTGCGCCATACCCCGGAGGCGATTGCCCCATTCATCGAAGACGAATTTGATGTTCTTGGTTTTCAGCTCCGGCATCTTCTCGACGTACTTGTCCCAGGCATCGAATGCGCCGCCGATGCGGTTGGCCAGCCTGCGCGCCCTGTATGGCAGCGGGTCCTTCACATCCACAAAGGACTGCTTGTCGGCGTCGTAGATCAAGTCAGGATAGGCGTACGTATGTTCGGAGAGAAGATCGGTATTGTCAGCACACTTGGCCAGCAGCCAGCCGTCCCAGTCGGCCGTGCTGCCGAATTCAAAGGGAAGCTTGTCGGGAATGGGCGGTTCCCAGATGCTGGGGAAGAAGTCGCCTTTCTTCTCGGCGGCGCCAATTCCCTTCTCGCAGACACTGGCTCCGGAGAGAGTCACCTTGACCTTCGGGTCCACCGCTCTCATGGCGTCGACGATCAAATTGTGCTTGACCCAGTATTGATCGGGCGACATGTGGCCGTACTGCCAGGGGCCGTACATCTCGTTGCCGATGCACCACCAGCGGACATTGAAGGGTTCGGGGCTGCCGTTTTCGGCGCGCATTTTGCCCATGCGGGTGTTGACGGAGCCATTACAGTATTCGACTTGCTCGGCGGCCTCGCGGGCCGAACCAAACCCGCTATCGATGGCCAGATCGGGCTCGGCTCCGACCAACCGGCAGAGGGCGATGAATTCATGCAGGCCCACGTCGTTCGATTCGATCCCGTCAGACCACATTGCCTGCAGGCGCGGCGGGCGCTCGTCCCGCTCGCCGAGGCCGTCGCGATAGTCGTATGCGGAGACAAAGTTGCCGCCGGGCCATTTCAACATCTTGAAGCCCTCTTCTTTGAAGAGGCGGATCATGCCGGTGTGGAATCCCTGGGTATTGTCGGCAGGCATCAGAGAAGCGGCCCCGACATGGAAGGAGCCGCTGCCGGTGCCCAGGATCTCGAGGCGCGCATCCTGAGAGTCGGACGCGGCGGTGAACTTGAGCGGAAACTTCTTGTACTCGCTGCTTAGGGCGGGAATGGTGACGGATTGCGAGTCGCCTGCGCCGGATCCCCATACCAGACGAACCACAACGTTGGCGCTGGGATCGCCGGCCAGATGAACGCGGCCTTCATAGGTCTTACCATTGCCCACGCGCAACTTGGACTGCTGAATGCCGCGGGGCTCGGAGCCGTCAACCTTGACGCGCGGACTGTGCTTGCCGACGAACGGCTTCACGGTGTCCATATCGACTGTTCCTTCCGGTCCGACTGGCCTGAAGGGCTCACCCCGAAAGCGGAAGAAACCGGAGGCCGCGGAGGCCGACGCCGGCGTTGCAGCTACAACAGGCTTGGCGAACTTTCTGTCGCTCAGCATTTCGGCCCACACGCTCGTGGTTGCAGGCTCCATGTAGCCCCCGAATACCATAGGATTCACGGGCCCGCCGTTCTTGGAAGCATCGATAATGGCCTGGATTTTTGCAGTTGGAGCGGCGAACGCCCTCGCCCCTTGATTCAGCATGGCAACAGTAGCAGCAGAAGCCGCCAGAAATTCGCGCCTGTTCATTGGTATCTTTTTCTCCTCTTGTCCAGATTGGTTTGCCAGTCACTTGAAACGGAAGGAGAATTCTACACCTGAACCGCAGGCCGGGTTTGTCTGGCGTTTTGCCTGGTACTGCGCCCCGGCATGGACGCGGTGGGGTTGGTTCTCTTCCAGTCCTATTGACGCGACAATGCCGACGTAAGACCAAGCGATTCGCATGGTTCTTCAAGCCGGGCGGCTGCGGAGGGCTCTTCCCCGGCGGGAGGATTAGTTGCCGATTGGCGCGGGGCTTGCCGGCGGTGAGGGCGCAGTTACGCAAAAGGCCGCTGAACGTGCGATGTGGGCTAGTGCCAGGTTCTCGATTGTGTCAAAGCCGTAAAGCTGATGGTCGGACCAGAGCGGGACGCACGAGGCGATCCCGCGCCCCGGCGTTACTTGGCCTTCAACGCGATGGCTACGTCTTCGGCGTTGGGGCGGGCCTGGAGCAGATGCTCGGCGACGCGGGCGCGCTCGTCGGCGGTGAGGGTGGGGATGGTTGCCAGGACGCGGCGCAAGGTCACGGCGACGTCGTCGATGTAGTTCATGAGGCGGATGGCTTCTCCGGAGAGGGGCATGTGTAACGATCCTCGATCAAAAAAAAACGAATGCTCAGTTCGGCCCTACTTGGCGGGAGTGGCGGGAGTGCTGATGGGGGCGGGCTTGGCGCCCTCCAGGACGGAGTGCGAGGTGCTGGCTCGGTTGTAGAGGACAACCAGGCCGATGGAGGTGCACATGAAGATGATGGCCGACCAGGTGGTGAGGCGGGTGAGCACGTTAGCGGCGGCGCGGGGCCCGAAGGCGGTTTGCGATCCCTGCCCGCCGAAGGCGCCGGCGAGATCCGCGGAGCGGCCCTGTTGAATGAGGACGACACCTATCAGGAAGAAGCACACGATCAGGTGGAGGACGATGAACACGTAGAAGAGAATCTGCATTGCTAAACGCTTTCCATTCTGGTCCGGAGCGGCCGGACATAGGCTGTCCGGCGAGCCGGACGGAAGACGATTTGGTGCGGAGGAGGGGACTTGAACCCCTATGCCTTGTGGGCGCTAGCACCTCAAGCTAGTGCGTCTGCCAATTTCGCCACCTCCGCATGAGGTGAACCTTACAAGTATAGCAAAAACTAAGCGGCGAGAGGTTCAACCGGCGAGGCCGACAGATGCTGAGTGCCGGAGTGTCAGTTCGGCGCTCCTGCGGTCTCCGCCGCCGCAAACGTGCACTCGCCGCACTGGCACACACGGCGCAGATACTCCCACGAGTAGATGCCGCCCGAGTGGCCGTCGAGCCAGTTGAACTGAATCGCATAGCGCCCCACGGCTTGCGCGCTTTTGGGCTTGGCGGGGGGCGTGTACATCGGCAATACCGACGCGGGCTTCGGTTTGGGCTGCCCCGGCTTCCGGCCCTGCTGTTCGCGCTCCTCGACGCAAGTCGCGCAGGGGCAGGCCTCGCGCAGCCACGCAAAGCCCCATGCGCTCCTATGTCCGTCGCGCCAGTCGATCTCCAGCCCCTTGCCTTCGGTAAGCAGCACGCGCACCTTCTCCGGAGTCACCGCGATGCGCGCCAGCGGCCGATTCTCCGCGCTTTCCCGGTCCTGCTGCTCCTTCGAGGCAATCCGAATTCCTTCGTGGGTCATGAAGACAGTTTACAGTGGTCAGTGGTTAGTGGTTAGTGTCCCCGACAAGCAATGGAGCACTGACCACTGTTCACTGCTCACTGTTCACTGCTTCCAAAAGAACCAGCCGGCCATCGAAAGTCCGATCACCACTACAAGCGCCCGCAGAATCTTCTGCGGAACCATCTTGGCAAATCGGGCCGAGCTGTAGCCGCCGATAGCGCAGGTCACCATGGCCAGCAGGCAGTAGCGCCACACAACCTGACCATCGACAACGAAGATGAGGAAAGCCACGCCGTTGGCCAGCGCGTTCACCACCATCTTCAGCCCGTTGATCTCGTGGAGGTCCTGGAAGCCGAAGAGCGAGAACATCGTGATCAGCAGGAATCCGGCGCCCGCCCCGAAGTAGCCCACATAGAAGCAGACGAAGACGGTGGAGAGGCAAAGCGGCATCATGCGCGGCGTAGGGGTCTGCCCTGCGAGCCGCACCCCGCGCGCGGCAACGCTGCGCCTTTCCAGCCACCGCATGACCGGACCGCTGGCCGCAAAGATCAGCGCGGCTGTCAACAACAGCCACGGCACCAGGTGCAGGAAGGTCGTCTGCGGCGTATTCAGCAGCACCACCGCCCCCACCGTGCCCCCCAGCAAACCGCTGAGTCCGAGCGGCAGGGCATAACGCAGGTTCTTGCGCACGTCGTCGCGATAGGCCGCAACCGAGGTCAGCTGTCCCGGCCAGATGGCCACCGTGTTGGTGGCGTTGGCCTGCACGGGCAGAATCCCCACGCCGAGCAATGCGGGAAACGACAGGAACGAGCCGCCCCCCGCCACAGCGTTCAGCACCCCGGCCAGAAAAGCTGCCACGGCGAGCCAGATATAGCGCCAGTCCATGTAAGAGGGCAGCCCGAGGTTATGAATCATTCGTCCTTTATTGTAGAGGGCTGTTCGCTGCCGGCTCGTATCCTGGGGCTCCTGAACCTATTTCCACAGGAAGACGGGTGAGAAGAGGAGATATTCACAAGAGAATAACCGCCGGCTGAACCGATCTACTCATGGTTTACGCTTTCCTATTTGCATAGACCAAAAACATACGAAAACCCGGAGGTGTGGGAATGACTCAGGTTGAGAACGCCGAACCCGAAGACTTGTCCAAGACCGATCACTTCTCTAAAGAAGCCCGTTGTTTTCCCACAGTCGGAACCCGTGAACACGCCGAATTGATACAAGCGATCATGCTCAATTTCCCCGAGATCTACGAGAAGGCGGAGGTCCTTGGAGGAAACATGAGTCCGATCATGGAGCGAATTGAGCGGCCGAAATGAGACGAAGTTGTGTTCTTGAACAAAGGCAGCAAGTCAGCCCCGCTCAAGCGGGATTAGCGAGTCAGCAAGTCAGCGGGTGACTCAGGATAGCGAAGTTTCACCTTTTTGCGGGCCGGTGAAGCCGGTGGAGGACTGACAAGAGTCAAAAAGCCCGTTGAGTTCGGGACCTGGAGCCAGTCCCTCAACCCTCCGACGTCAACTTAATCTCGGTTGACGGGATTCGCTTTCGCCGGCGGATTCAGTGGAGTATCCTCATCAAATGAAGAGGGCCCCCAACGCCCGCGGCCGATATGGAGTGACCCTGTCAACTCCTGTGGGTCAAAAGAGGGACCAAAAATACCCGCAAACTGTGCAGTAGCGGGCTTATTGGACCCTTATCGGACCCTGATGAGCTGTCACTTTTGATCGCCATTCGCTCCTAAGTACTTTGGAATGAATGGCGGGGACGACGGGGCTCGAACCCGCGACCTCTGCCGTGACAGCCCACCGCATTGGCGTAACTCATTGAAACCAGGCGTAATGGATGGCAACCTAAAGCGCCCTGAGGAACGCAGTGGCACCGTTATTGTGCCCTTATTGTGCCCGCGAGCTGTATTCGGCGACCTCTGCCCGTTTCCGGGTTATAAGACAATTCCTTGCCGCATTTGAAATGGTGAAGAATGATGGTCAGTGGCAAATCCTGGTCATGCGCAACCTAGATTTGACAGCAATACTGCCCGAAAATTCCGCGGATTCAACGATCAACCACTGATGAAGCGCGAGCGTTCTATCTAAGTTTCGCGAATTCCGCCCTGGCCTGCTTCAGAATGGGAACGTCCGCATCCGCGTGTTTCCAGAGTGCGAAGAAGTCGTCATATGCGGCACGGGCTTTTGCCGGTTCACCCTCCAGAACATACGCTCGGGCAAGTCCGAGGCGCGCAAGCGCTCCTACCGGCTGGTTCAGCACGATTCCCGGATGATCCATGATTCTCTGAAACTCGGCTGCAGCTTCCTTGCCGCAGCGCGCGGCAAGGTACGCTTCGCCTCGAACAAAGACTGGATACATGGCGGTCCATGTGAATGGGCTCTGAGTCGAAACGCCAAGTTCATAGGGCGCGGCAGCCTTCAAGTATTCAATTGCCGCCGGGGCGTTTCCTTTTTCGAGAGCGATCTTTGCGCGCAGGGTGGGCAGAAAATTGAACTGCACGATCGTATCTTCCGGAAATCGCTTCGCCAGATTATCTGCGATTGTTTGCGCGCGCGCGACCTCACCCGAATACGCGAATCCGAGTGCAGCCAGATAGAGCGCATCGCGAGGCGTCAAGCCGGGCATGGCTGGCATGATGCTATGCTTGGCCTCTTCTTTGTTGCCAAACCAGGCTTCCCTCAGGCCGGAGGTGATGGCATAAATGCGAGGCGCATCATTCTGGCCCGCGGCTCTGGCGGAATCTATTGCCGCACGGGAAAGCTCGCGAGCATCTCGAAGACGTCCAAAGTAAGCAGCCGTATCTCCTTCAAGATTGAGGAACTGATCTTCAAATCCAGGCAATCCTTTTGTCTTCGTGACTTCGGTAGCCATCCCAGCAAGATCATTCTGCACGAACGCGAGCTGATATGCCGCCAGGTCCAGCATTGGGTTGCTCAACTTACGATCGAGGGCCTGCGTATAAGTTGCCTTCGCCTCATCAAGTCGGTTCAAGGCAATCAGGCTAAGCATGCGCTGGGTGTAGGCGATGGGAAAATCCGGATTGAGGAGTATTGCCCGAGAGGCCTCATCGACAGCTCGATTGTATTGTCCGATTACCCCCAACATTTCTCCCGCCATCAAATCATGCGGATGAAAAGCTCGCGGATAGGCCTGGATCCAGAGTTGGCAAGCCTCGATGGCCTTATCGATGTTTCCATTCACCTCCTTTTCATAGCTGGCTGTGATCGCATACTTTTCGACCTCGCTGGTCCGCTCGCGTAATTCGTAAGCTTTACGTTCGTACTCCACTGCCTTGCTGGGTTCGAGGATATCGTTCTCCATGATCCCCAGGTATGCGTAGGCAAGCGCAAACTTCGGATCCAGTTCAATGGCATGCTCGAAAAATGGAATTGCCGCATCCGATCCTTTTGCATCGATAACCCTGATGCCAGAGCTAAAAGCCTTTAGCGCCTCCAGGGAGGGGGTCGTGGCTTGTTGTAGCGGCGTATCAAATCGTTGGACTGTGCTCAGTGACTCGCCTAGCTTGTTGCGAATGTCGCTCGATACCTTCCCCAGCGCATCGAGAATATGATTCTCGTCGGCGGAAGCCTCAGAGCTTGCGAGCAACCTGCCGTTTGCGCAGTTGACTGCCCTCACCGTGAGAAGGTATTGAGCGCCAAGCCGTGAAATCGATCCCTCCAGGTCAGCCGCACTGCCCGTTCTTTGGCAGATCTGGCGCGCAAAATCCTGCGTGAGCCGCGCGCCGGGCATTTGATCCATCAGGCGAAGAGTCTGAGCGATCTGGTCGTCAGAGACGATGCTTAGAAATGGCGATTGCTCCAGTTGGACCAAAAGCCCCTGACGCAGTGTGTCGTCGAAGACTGTATCGCCGGTGGAGTTGGCAAAGTCAGCCAGCACAATTGTGTCTTTCTCGGTGAGAACAGGGTTGCCGCGATGCAAAAACCAGGTCGCGCCGGCGCCAACGGCAAGCGCTACCACAGCGGCCAACAAGATCCATCCCCATGGTTTCGTTTCCGCAATCTGCACCTGCACTTTGGAATGGTTTGCAGCAACGATGCTGAGCACCTGCTCAGGCACCAATCGCACATTCTCCGCAAGGCGGTATCCTCGGCCGGGCACAGTAAGGATGTACTGGTGGTCCTGAGGACTCTCGCCCAGCGCCTTTCGCAACATGAAGATATTGCGGCTGAGGTTTGTCTCCTCGACAAACGTGTCCGGCCACACGGTCTTCATCAGATCGTCTTTCGTGACCAGTTCCCTGTTATTGCGAACCAGAACCAGGAGAATTTGAAACGTCTTCGGCTGCAAGGGGATGGGTTCACCGGCACGCAGCAGGATTTCCTTCTCGGGATCAACGCGAAAAGGGCCGAACTCGTAGAGTTCCCTGAGTTGTTGGCTTTCGCTTGCGGGCATCGGGGGTTCCCTCGGGGCGAGAGTACCAAATTTTAGCACGAATCGGATGGGACGAGAACGAAACGACCCCAGTCACACGATCGAGTAAAGCATCTTTATTTTCAATAGGTTAATCGCATGCGAAGAAATGATCAGAAATATTCAGAAGGTTCCCAAAGATTTCCAACGCGCCATTTGGGCAGGCTGCAAATGTTTCAGGCCACGGCCACTCCAGAAAGAAGGGCACATGACGAGGCTGACGAAGATCACGATCGAGACCGACTCCCTGTTGATCCTGCGCGGACTGAATGCAACGCGCGGATGGTGCCCGTTATGCGCCGCCGAGGGGGAGATGATCGAGCTGAAAAACGCAGGAGTGATCTCGAATCTCGAACCGGCTGCCTTGGAAGAATGGCTCAATTCGGATGAGCTGCATCGGTCGCAAACAGGCGACGGCTTGGCGCAGATTTGTCTGAACTCGCTGCTGGCTCGCGTGCAGGATAGAAAGGCCGGATAACCGCACACTGTGTGCGGATCCCAAAACTCGGAACAAAAGGAGACGATATGAAATCCAGATCACAGTTGATCCAATCGTGGCCTGGCTTGCTGATCCTACTGACGATGTCAGTCGGGATCACAGTCCCGGCCGAGGCGCAAAACCGCTCCCGCTATACGGTGACCGATCTCGGCGCGCTAGGTGGTACCTATAGCTACGCCTATGGCATTAACAATGCAGGCGTGGTCTCCGGAGGCGCCGCAACCCCAAGCCAGACCGACGGCCTTTCTCAA
>Ga0182014_10000150_pt1 | contig 82084 bp, 82 predicted proteins | sample 612S2DmetaG_FD_120489 | JGI IMG/M metagenome (GOLD analysis project Ga0182014, IMG submission 120489) | Permafrost microbial communities from Stordalen Mire, Sweden - 612S2D metaG | ecosystem: Environmental > Terrestrial > Soil > Wetlands > Permafrost | place: Sweden: Stordalen | collected...
ATTGAGTGGGAGTGAGGCCATGACATTGCAGGTTGCCGTGATCCCCGTGACGCCGTTTGAGCAGAACTGCACGTTGCTCTGGGATTCTGTGAGTTTGCAGGGGGCGGTGGTGGACCCCGGCGGGGACGTGCCGCAGTTGCTGGCTGCCATTAAGCAGGCCGGCATCAAGGTTACGGATATTTTCCTCACCCATGGGCATATCGACCACGCGGGTGGTGCCACGGAGCTGGCCGCGGCGCTTGGGGTAAAAATTACCGGGCCGGGGGTGGAGGATAAGTTTCTGCTCGAAGGCATGGCGGAGCAGGGGAAGATGTTTGGCCTTGTGGCCAAAAATTGTACCCCGGATGTCTGGCTGCACGATGGCGACAAGGTGAAAATGGCCGGGGCGGAGTTCGAGGTGCTGCACTGCCCCGGACATACGCCGGGGCATATGGTGTTCCTCAATCATGCGGCGAATTTCGGCATGGTGGGCGATGTGTTGTTCCGCAATTCGATCGGCCGCACGGATTTCCCTTATGGCAATACCCAGCAGTTGCTGGATGCCATTGAAACCAAGTTGCTGGTGCTGCCGGATGATTTTTCCTTTATCTGCGGCCATGGCGTGAATTCGACCATCGGCGCGGAGAAGCGGAGCAATCCGTTTATTCAGTAAGGGGCAGGTCGATGTCCATCCAGGACAGGTGGCCGCCCTTTCCGGCGCCGGTGTCAAGAAAGATCGCGCGTCCGCCGTCATGGCCGGTGCGGATATAGGGGCGGCCATCCGAGCTGCGCTGGTCGTGGCCGCAGTAGAGCGTGATGCCCGATGGAATGTCGTCTACCCAGCGTAGCAGGCGCTCTGGCCGGCCGGCACCGGTGACGCGGCCGGTGGTCTGGCCGTAGAGGGCGCGGGCGAGTAGTGGCTCGGGACGGCTGGATGGGAATTGAGGCGGGGACTGTGCCAGCATGCCAGGGTGAAAGCCGCCGTGGACGAAGAAAGCGGCGCGAGAGGCGATCCAGGCTGGGGCGTTGAAAATGGCTTCCAGGGTGCGCTCGCGCATGGAGACCGGCAGTTCCGCCAAAGTGCGTTCCACCCCAGGGCCTGTTATCTTGTCGCCACGCAGGGCACGGGCGAGTTTAAAGTCATGGTTGCCGAGCAGAAAGAGCCCACGGCGTTCGTCGAGCAGGCGGAACATGATGGCAAGGGCGCCGGGGGTGTCTGGGCCGTCGTCCACCAAGTCACCCAACTGCACGACAAAGCGGTCGGTGTCAGCAGCGATGGCGAAAGCTTTGGCGTCGCCGTGGACATCACCCACCACGCGCAGCTTTTGCGGCAGCGGCCTCATTTACTCCTCAGTTCTGCATAAGCGGCCAATGCCCGCGCCCTTCCTTCAGCCAATGGTACAATAGGATATGGATAGGTTTCACCAAGTTTAACACCGGCACTCTCAAGGATTTGTGGCGGTGCATCCCAGGGGGCGTGGATATGCTTATCGGGCAGGGCGCTGAGTTCCGGGACGTAGCGGCGGACGTAGGCACCGGCGGCGTCGAATTTTTGTCCCTGCAGGACGGGATTGAAAATACGGAAATACGGCGCGGCGTCAGCGCCGCAGCCGGCTACCCATTGCCAGGAGGCGGCGTTGGCGGCTTCGTCGGCGTCGCACAACGTGTCCCAGAACCAGGCCTCGCCGTGCTGCCACGGTTGCAGCAGGTGCTTCACCAGGAAGGAGGCGCAGATCATGCGGACGCGATTGTGCATCCAGCCGGTGTGCCAGAGTTCACGCATCCCGGCGTCGACAATGGGGATGCCGGTTTGTCCACGCTGCCAGGCGCGCAGGGCGGACGGGCTTTCCGCCCTGGGGAAGTTGGCGAATTCGGCGCGGATGGGGGAGGTGCGTAATTCCCGGTGCTGCCAGAGCAGGTTGATGGAGAATTCCCGCCAGAGCAGTTCCTTCAGGAAGGTTGTGACGCCTTGGGATGAACCGGCCGCCACGGCGCGGTGCCAGACCAGGCGGGGCGAGATCTCGCCGAAATGCACGTGCGGGGAGAGGCGGGAGGTGCCGGATTGGGCGGGGACGTCGCGCGCCGTGGTGTAGTCCTGCACCGGGTTAGAGAGGAATTCCGTTAGCCGGAGGTGTGCGCCGGCCTCACCGGGCGTCCAGTTGGCGCGCAGGCCCGCTGCCCAGTCCGGCTTTGCGGCTAGCAGGGACCAGTTGTCCAGAGAGTCGCCTTGCACGCCCGTTAGGCCTGGAATTTGCGCGGGGGTGGGATAAAAATCCTCCGGCACACCAGCGGCGAGGCAGGTGTTGGCGAAGGGGGTGTAGACGCCGTAAGCGCCGCCGGTTTTGGTTTTTATCCGCTCCGGGGCGAACAGGCTGGTGGAGAGGTGGCGGTGGAAGCCGGTGTTGTGTGGTTTTAGTGCCGCGTCCACGGCGCGGTCGGCATCACGCATTGCGGGTTCGAAGCTGCGCGCGGCATGTACGGCGGTGGCGCCGGTTTGCGCGGCCAGGGCGGGGATAATGGTTGCGGGATCCCCCCTGCGCAGCACCAGTTTGGCGCCGCGCGCGGCGAGGTCCGCGGAGAGTTTAGTGAGTGAATGGTGCAGCCACCAGCGGCTGGCGGCACCGGCGCGTTCATCGAGGATGTACACCGGCAGAATTTTAGCCCCGCTGGCGAGGGCAGCGGTGAGTGCCGGGTTGTCTTGCAGCCTTAAGTCGTTACGGAACCACAGTAACGCTGCCTTCATGCCACCTCGGCCATGCGGCCAAGCTGTTCCAGCGCGAAGGAGAAAAGCTGGTCCTGCCCGAGCAGGAACACACGCAGACCACGCGGGAAGAAGCGCGCGATGGCGTGGTCGCGAACGTCTAGCCCGCCGCCATGCGTGCCGAAGGCTGGTAGCATGAGCCGGTTGACTCCGGTGACGAAGCACGGCCGGCTGACGCGCTTTGCACGGGCGTCGATGCTGGCTTTGGGCTGAAAATAGCCGGAAACCTCGAACTCGCGCGGGCCTAGCTGCGGCCCCGCCATGTGGCGGAAGGTGAAGGCGCCCTCACGGTAGACCGGGACGCAAACGCCCGGCAGACCGGCGGCCCCGGCATCGGGCTTGTCTGATATCCAGATGAAGCTCGCTTCGCGGGCCATCGACTCGATGCGGGCGCGTTCGTCCTTGGCTAAAAGGCTGGTGGCGTCACGGTCATGGAGATTATCACCGAGCACGATGACTTTGGCCGGGCGATATAGCCGGACCAAGCGGTTGAGCCGCTCCAGCGTGGCCTTGTTGTTATGTGGTAGCGCGGCGGTGCGGGCGGCGCCCATGCCGGGCTTCTCGAAATGCAGGTCGGCGGCGATGAGAATCCGCCGCGCCGGCCAGAAAGCGGCGCCGGCAGGGTCGAGCATAAAGCGCTCATCGCGCAGGTGAATGGGGGCAGCTGTCATGCGGTGCAACAAGCATATTCTGCCCGGCGGGGCTACGAATAAATTACAAATTAAGGCTTTTTCAGCGCAGGCATGCGGCGCCGGGGGCCGCGATCTCCTGGACATGGCGCAGCAGGGCGGCGCATTGGCGCTCCCAGGCGGCGGCGTAGGTTTCATTCCAGTCCGCGCCGAGCAGATCCGCCACCACATCGCGGAAGGCGGCCATGAATTGCGTGTAGAGCACCGGGTCGGCGACGCGGCAGTCTTTGTGGTCGATGGCGATTTTACGCATGTAGGAGGCGACGTAGGGTTTTCCGGCGGCGCTATCCATGAGCAAGTTGATGATCTCGAACATCATTTGGCCGCAGCCGAGCGGGGGCTGGGTGGGGTCTGGCACGGTGAACAGCTCCGCGGCATCCGGGCGGAGGACGAAGAAGCGGGCGTAGACGGCGGGGACGATGTCGCCGCCGCGAGCGGCGGCGATTTCCAGCGAGGCGTCCAGCAGGGCCGCGTCTTCGGTTGGCTGGGTGGTGGTTGACATGGCCTGGCTGTGCTCCGGGGCGGGATTATTGATGCATTACAGATAAATGTATGCACGGGCCGGAGCCGCCGAACACAAGTATGGTTTTTTTGGGTAGCCCAATGAAAAACCGGCGGCCTGGGCGCGGGACCGCCGGTTGACTGGATTAGAACGCCAGGATCAGGGCCTCGGCGCTGGCGACGAGCAGCACGATCCAGGTAAGCGAGGCGCCAGCGGCGCGCAAGGGATTCGGGGCAGGGCGGGGCAGGCCGAAGGCGTGCGACAAGCGGGCAACCACGAGTGCCACTGCCAGACCCAGCACCAGATTATGCGGCGCGCCGGCGTATTCAATGCCGCCAAGCAGGATGAGGATTAAGGGCACATACTCCGCAAAATTGGCGTGCATGCGGGTCGCTGCCCGTAGCGCCTCAGTTCCCGGCTTGCCGTCGCCATCGCCGAGCATCACTTTGGCGCGCGTCCGCTGGACCACCACATAGACGGAAAGCCCCAGAAATATCAGACCTAGAATTCCGGCTGTGATCAGCGTGATATGCAGGCTCGGCATGTTATATCTCCCCATTGTTGTTTGCGGCGGAGCGTATCAACTCCCCGCCTTAGTGGGAAGGCACTGGACGTCTGCTGATTTTATTAAAAAAATCGCAGAACCAGCATTTCTTTGTACAATCCGCGTGATTCCTGAAGCTATAGTAAAGCCTTCAGGAAAAGGATCGCAAAATGGAGACTTTTTACCAGACTCCCTTCTTTGACCCAGCGAAGGCTATTTCAGCACTGAACGAGGGAATTTTTGTGGAAAACTGGCGGCAGGCTGGAATACGGGTGCTGCGGGCGCAGGAACGGTTGCTCGGCGGGCTTATGAACGCGGCGCGCCTGGAGGTGGAGTTTAGCCGGGAACTGATGGCAAGCCGCATGGGTTCGCTGCAGTGGGAGGGCGGGTTTGCCCAAGTGCTCACCGAACGGCCCCGGCAGGATGTTGCGCGGCTGACAACGCTGATCCGCGAGGTGAATGAAGAGGTGAGCAGCGGATTCCGCGAGGCGGCGAAGCTGCTGATGAAGGATGAGGTTGCGATTTCCGCGGTGCTGACAGACGAAGAGACGGTGGTTTCTGAGGTGCTGGCTGACGAAGTCGTGTTGGCCGGGGAAGAGCCGGGAATTGTGCTGGAAGACGTGTTGGCCGCTGCGGCCGTGGAACCGGTGGTCATTCCCGAGCCTGTGGCGCCTGTGCTGATTCCCAAGACGGTAAAGCCCGTGGTGAATCCCAAGCCTGCGGCACCCGTTGTGAGTCCTGAGCCCGTCGCGCCGCTGAAAGTTGCGGCACCGGTGGTGACGGTGGCGAAAGCGGCAAAAAAGCCGTTGGTACAGCCGAAAAAAGCCCTGCCGCTGAAGCGCCGGGGAAAGTGAACGGGGACCTGGTGGTCTAGCTCACTTATCCGGCTTTTTTAACGGGCTTTTTGGCGGCCGGGGCTTTGGTGGTGGCTTTCGCCTTAGCCGGGGCTTTGGCTTTGGCCTTGGCGGGAGCCTTTGCCTTGGCCGGGGCTTTTGCCTTTGGCTTAGCGACGGCTTCCTTTGCCGCCGGGGCGGCCTTGGTTTTGGCCTTGGCGGCGGGCTTTTTGGCCGCACCCTTCTTGCCCTTGGGCAGCATGATCTTGCCTTTTTCGGCGAGCAGCGCCACCGCCTCGTCTAGCGTAAAGTCGCCCAGCTCCACGCCGCGCGGCAGGTTGGCGACCACATTGCCCCATTGCGCGTAGGGACCAAAGCGGCCTTTGCGGGCTACCACGGGCGCGCCGTCTTTCGGGTGATCGCCCAGGCTGCGGATGGAGTCCTGCTTTTTACCGATCAGGTCCATCGCGCGGTTGAGGCCGATGTGCAGCACGTCGTCGTCGCGGTCGAGCGAGGCGAAGATGGCGCCCATTTTGACGTAGGGGCCGAAGCGGCCAACGCCGGCTTCGATCTTCTGGCCGGATTCGGGGTGCAGGCCGACCAAGCGGGGGAGCGAGAGCAGGCCGAGCGCGTCTTCCAGCGTCAGCGCCTCCGGGTCCATGCCTTTGGTCAGCGAGGAGCGCTTGGGCTTAGCTTTTTTGTCCGCCGGGTCGGGTTCGCCCTGTTGCACATACAGGCCGTAAGGGCCTCTTTTTAAAGTAATATCTTCGCCGGTCTCGGGGCTTTTGCCGAGCAGACGCATGCCGTCCTTCAAACTGTCATCCGGGTTGTCGCCGCCATCGATGGCGAGTTTGCGGGTGTATTGGCAGGCGGGGTAGTTCGAGCAGCCGATGAAGCTGCCGAAGCGGCCGAGTTTCAGGCCGATGCGGCCGTTGCCGCAGGCGGGGCAGGAGCGCGGGTCGGTGCCATCGTCACGCGCGGGGAAGAAGTGCGGGCCGAGGTCGGCGTCCAGCGCGTCGATGACGTCGGAGATTTTGAGGTCCTTGGTCTGCGCCACGGCGTTGGAAAAATCATCCCAGAAGGCGCGCAGCACGTCGCGCCAGCGCATCTTGCCCTCGGCGATTTCGTCCAGTTGCTCCTCAAGCGCCGCCGTGAAGTTGGTATCAACGTAGCGCGAGAAGAAGCTGGTGAGGAAGGCGGTGACGAGGCGGCCGCGGTCCTCGGGGATGAAGCGGCGGGCTTCCAGGCGCACGTAGTTGCGGTCACGCAGCACGGTGAGGATGGAGGCATAGGTGGAGGGACGGCCAATGCCGAGTTCTTCCATCTTTTTCACCAGCGAGGCCTCGGAATAGCGCGGCGGTGGCTGGGTGAAGTGCTGGGAGGCATCGACTTTGGCGGTTTTTAGAGGGTCGCCCTTGCCGATGGGCGGCAGGAGGCGGGAGTCCTCGTCGTCGGAGGACGCGTCGTCCTGGTCTTCGTGGTAGAGTTTCAGGAACCCGTCGAAGGCCAGCACGGAGCCGGTGGCGCGCAGGGTCTGGCCTTTACCGTCGGTCATGTCCACGGCGGTCTGGTCCAGCTCGGCGGCGGCCATTTGGCAGGCCATGGCGCGTTTGTAGATCAGTTCGTACAGTCTGGCCTGCTCGCCGCTCAGCATGCGGCCGACGCGCTCGGGCTTCAGGCCGATATCGGTGGGGCGGATGGCCTCGTGGGCCTCCTGCGCGTTTTTGGCTTTGGAGATGTATTCGCGCGGCGCCACGGGGACGTAATCCGGGCCGAAATTGGATTTGATCTGGCCCCGGATGGCGGTGACGGCCTCTTTCGCAAGCTGCACGCCGTCGGTTCGCATGTAGGTGATGAGACCCACGGTGTCGCCGCCGATGTCGATGCCTTCATAGAGCTGCTGCGCCAGGCGCATGGTCTGCTGCGAGGAGAAGCCGAGCTTGCGGCTGGCCTCCTGCTGCAGAGTGGAGGTGATGAACGGCGGCGGCGGGTTGCGCTTGGTGCGTTTTTTGTCAACCTGGGTGACGGTGAAGGTGCCGGATTTGACGGCTTCCTTGGCGGCCAGTGCCTTGGCTTCGTCGTTGAGGTCGAATTGTTCGAGCTTCTTGCCCTGGTAATGCGTCAGGCGGGCGGGGAAGGGGGCGCCGGTCGGGGTGACCATGCCGGCTTCGATGGTCCAGTATTCGCGGGATTTGAAAACCTCGATTTCGGCCTCGCGCTCGCAGATGAGGCGGAGCGAGACCGACTGCACGCGGCCGGCGGATTTGCTGCCCGGCAGCTTGCGCCAGAGCACCGGCGAGAGGGTGAAGCCGACCAGATAATCCAGGGCGCGGCGGGCCATGTAGGCCTCGATGAGCGGCTGATCCAGCTCACGCGGATGGGCCATTGCGGTGGTGACCGCGGATTTGGTGATCTCGTTAAAGGTGACGCGGAGTACCTTCACGCCTTTCAGCGCGTTCTTGTCCTCCAGCATCGCCCGCACATGCCAGGAGATGGCCTCGCCCTCACGATCCGGGTCAGTCGCCAGATAGAGGGTTTTGGCACCTTTGAGGGCGCGGGCGATCTCGCCCATGTGCTTGTTGCCGCGCTCGTCGGCTTCCCAAGACATGGCGAAGTCCTCGTCCGGGCGGACCGAGCCATCTTTCGGCGGCAGGTCGCGGACATGGCCGAAGGAGGCCAGGACCTTGTATGAATCGCCGAGATATTTGTTGATTGTCTTGGCTTTTGACGGGGATTCAACGACGACGATATCAGTCAAGAACCATTCCAATCATAAGTCGGCAGGGCGCGCGACGCGGTTACCGGCGAGAGTTTCCACCCTCCCCGCAAGTTCAAGCTCAAGGAGAACCGCCATAACAGCGGCACCCGACAACTGGCAGCGCCGGGCGATCTCGTCAACTCCGACCGGGTCCGTGCCGATCAGGGCGGGGATTTCGCGGCGGGCGCGGGTGAGTTCGCGCGCACCCTCGGCGGGGTCTGCCCAGGCGAATGCGGGTTCGGCAAAGCCGGGCAGGCCGTGCTGGAACATGGGGTCGCGGGCGAGGCCCTGGCGGGCGGGGTGGTCGGGCAGGTTGGCCAGAACATCCGCCGCGGTTTCCGTGAGGTGGGCGCCCTGGCGTATGAGGTCGTTGGCACCTTTGGAGCGTGGGTCGAGCGGGGAGCCGGGGACGCCGAACAGTTCGCGCCCTGCCTCCAGCGCCATGCGGGCGGTGAGCAGCGAGCCGGAGCGGGCGGCGGCCTCGATGACCACGAGGCCCAGAACCAGCCCGGCGATGATGCGGTTGCGTTTGGGAAAATGGCGGGCAATGGGGGCGGTGCCGAGCGGGGCTTCGGCCACCACGGCGCCCTGTTCGGCGATCAGGCGTTGCAGTTTCTCGTTTTCCGGCGGGTAGGGCAGGTCCAGCCCGCCGGCGATCACCGCGATGGTTTTGCCGGTGCGCAGGGCGCCGGTGTGGGCGGCAGCATCTATCCCGCGCGCCAGGCCGGAGACGACGGTGAGGGATTCGGCCAGTTCGGTGCCGAGGTTTTCCGCTAGCCGCATGCCGTTGGCCGAGGCATTGCGGGCGCCGACGATGCCGATGGCGCGGCTGTGCAGCAGGTCGATGTCGCCCAGTACGGCGATGACCGGCGGGGCGTCGGGCAGTTGGGCGAGGAATTCGGGGTATTCCGGAGTGTCGAGGAAGATGAATTGGCCGCCCATGCGATGGAGGGCGGTAAATTCGCGCTCGGCTTCATCGGCCGTGGGGATGCGTGGCGCGGAGGCGCGGCCGCCGGTGCGGGCGAGTTCGGGCAGGGCGGCCAGGGCCTCTGCGGGGGTTTCGAAGCGGGACAGCAGGCGGCGATAGGTGATGGGGCCGACGCTTTCGGTGCGGACGAGGCGCAGGCGGTCGATGTGTTGGTTCATCCGGCCGTCTGGCCGATCTTCGGTTCCGTGCCGGCGCGCAGGCGGGCGATATTGTCGCGGTGCTTCCAGAACACCAGGGCGGCGATGATGAGCGCCAGCAAAGCGGTTTTCCAGGATTGGAAATACCAGGCGGCGAACGGCGCCACGGCAAAGGCGGCAAGTGCCGCGGCGGAGGAGCGGCGGATGGTGAAGGCGGTGGCGAGCCAGACGGCGCAGCTAACAACGCCCAGCGGCCAGCAGACGCCGTAGAACACGCCAAGGCCGGTGGCGACGCCCTTGCCGCCCTTAAAGCCGAGCCAGAGCGGGTAGAGATGGCCCAGAAACACCGCCAAGGCGGCCAAAAAAACGCCGCCGTGGCCGTAATAGCGCACGAACAGTACGACCAGCGTGCCTTTTATGGCATCCAGCAGCAAAGTTGCCACCGCCAGGCCCTTGTTGCCGGTGCGCAGCACGTTGGTGGCGCCGATGTTGCCCGAGCCGATGGCGCGGATGTCGCCCAGACCAGCGGCGCGGGTGAGCAGTAGCCCGAAGGGGATGGAGCCGACCATGTAGGCAAACACGCAAAGCAGAAAAATTGTCATCCAAATACCCTAATGCCGGCTTTCCAGGTGCCCAGGACCATGCCTTCGAGCGCGCGGCCGTCGAACGGTGTGTTTTGCGCCTTGCCCGGTAATTGCCCAGCGGACACGCGCCAGGAGCGTTCCGGGTGGAACAGGCAGAGATCCGCCGGCGCGCCCTTGGCGATGACGCCGGTGTTGATGCCAAGCCAAGCGGCCGGGCGGGCGGTGAGCAAGGCCAGCGCCTGGGGCAATGTGAGGTGGCCGGACTGTACCTGCGCCAGCGTGACGCCGAGCAGCGTGGCCAAGCCAGCGCCTCCGGGGGAGGCTTCAGCGAAGGGGAGGCGTTTGTCATCGGCGTCGCGTGGCTGATGGTCGGAGGCGATGGCGTCGATGGTGCCGTCCTGCAACGCGGCCAGCACGGCCTGACGGTCGGATTCTGCGCGCAAGGGTGGCGAGAGTTTAGCGTAAGTGCGGTAATCGCCGATGGCGGTTTCGTTGAGGTCGAAATAGGGCGGGGCGGTGTCGCACGTCACCGCCAGGCCTTTATCCTTGGCGCGGCGAATGAGGTCGAGCGCCTCGCCGGTGGTGATATGGGCGAAATGCACGGCGCCATTGGCCATTTCGGCCAGGCGGATGTCGCGCGCCACGCAAATAGCCTCGGCGGCGGCGGGGATGCCGGGCAGGCCCATCCAGCTCGCGCGGGCACCGCTGGTGGCGGCACCGCCCTTGGCCAGCTCGTAATCCTCCGGGTGCTGCACGATGCGCATGCCAAAGCCGCTGGCGTAGGAGAGGGCGAGGCGCATGAGGCGCGAAGAGGCGATGGTTTTGGCGCCGTCGGTAAAGGCAACCGCGCCGGCGGCTTTCAGCAGCCCGTATTCGGCCAATTCCTGGCCGCCGCAGCCGCGCGTGGCGGCGGCGTAGGGCAGGAGCGTAACGCTGCCGGTCTCGGCGCCGCGCGTGGCGATAAGGCGGACAAGGGCGGGGTCGTCGATGGCCGGGGAACTGTCCGGCAGCACGGCGATGGTGGTGATGCCGCCAGCGGCAGCCGCCAGGGCGGCGCTGGAGATGGTTTCGCGGTACTCGAAGCCGGGCTCGCCCAGGCTGGCGCGCATGTCCACCAGACCGGGGGAAAGCACGGCGCCCTCGGCCTCGATGATTTTAGCGCCATCAGGGTCACCGAGCGAGGGTCCGAAGTCGGCGATCACGCCGTTTTTTACCAGCACTTCGCCTTCAACCAGTGCTTGCGCGGCGCTGTCCAAGTATCTGATTTTACGGAACAGGATCATAGGATTTCACCCCGCGCCAAGGCGTCCAGCACGGCCATGCGCACCGCCACGCCCATTTCCACCTGCTCTTTGATGACCGAGCGTACCGGGTCGTCGGCAATATCGCTGTCGATCTCCACGCCGCGGTTCATCGGGCCCGGGTGCATGACCAGCGCGTCCGGTTTGGCGAAGCCGAGCTTGCGGCGGTCCAGCCCGTAGAAGGCGAAGAACTCGCGCGACGAGGGGACCATGCCGCCGGACATGCGTTCCTTTTGCAGGCGCAAGGCCATAACGATGTCCGCGCCCGTCAGGCCTTCCTCCATGTCGTTGAACACGGTCACGCCTGCGGCCTCGATGCCGGACGGAATGAGGGTAGGGGGGCCGATGACGCGGACAAAATTGCCCATCATGGTGAGGAGCAGGATATTGGAGCGGGCGACGCGGGAGTGCGCAATGTCCCCGCAGATGGCCACGGTGAGGCCGGAAATGCGGCCTTTGCGGCGGCGAATGGTCAGTGCGTCCAGCAGCGCCTGGGTGGGGTGTTCGTGCGTGCCGTCGCCTGCGTTGATTACCGAGGCTTCCACCTTCTGCGCCAGCAGGGCCGGGGCGCCGGAACGGTTGTGGCGGACCACCAGCAGGTCGCAGTTCATCGCGTTCAGGGTGGCGGCCGTGTCCAGCAGGGTTTCGCCCTTGGTGACCGAAGAGGTGGAGACGGACATGTTGATGACATCCGCGCCGAGGCGCTTGCCGGCCAGCTCGAAGCTGGTGCGGGTGCGGGTGGAGTCTTCAAAAAACAAGTTGATGAGCGTGCGGCCACGGAGTGAGTCGCGCTGGGTTTTGCCGGAACGGTTAAGGAGTACGTAGCTCTCCGCGAGGTCGAGCAACGAGGTGACGGCGCTGGGGTTCAACCCCTCGATACCGAGCAGATGCTTAGGTGATGTCATTAAAACCCGGTTAGACCACATTCACCCGTGCCGTGGGAAGGGGCTCATTGTAACCCGCCCCCCGCGTAACGACATAGGTGAGGCCACATTGGCCCGGAGTTGTGATGAAAAAATTTTTAATGATCAGCGTGTTATGTGGCCTTGCCGGATGCGCGTCGCTCCCCTTTGGCGGGCCGCGCGCGGCCTCCACCCCGGCGACCCCAGTGTTTTTCCAACCTTTTTCCGCCGCATTGGACGCACCGGCACTCACGACCATCGCCAGCGTGGCTCAAGAGGCCAAGGAAAAACCAGGGACGCGGGTGACTGTGACCGGCGCGGCTGACAGTGTTGGCAGCAGCAAGGCCAACAAAGACCTCTCCCAAACCCGCGCCCAGGTTGTGGCGGATGCGTTGGTGTCCGATGGCGTCGCGCCGGGCCGCATTCATACACGCGCCATCGGCATTGCCCCGTCGCATGCAGCCTATGGCACCCCGGCGCAATATGCCCGCCGGGCGTTGATCCAGGTGGGGAATTAAAACTGTCTTAATATTTTCGATTGAATCCTTTCGGATTTTAATCGAAAACGGTTCCACAGAAACCGGGGAGCCGTCCAAATGAGCCAGATTGAAGCCGCCAAGTCCGACCAGGTGCGCGAAGGTGCGCTGTATACCGCATCCGTGGGGGGAAAACCGGTCGCCCTGACACGCGTTGGCGGCACCGTGCAGGCGTTTGTGAATAAGTGCCCGCATCTCGGCATGGCGTTGACCCGTGGCAAGGTGGAGGGCGGGGCGGTGACGTGCCCGTTCCATGGCTCGAAGTTCGACATCTGCTCTGGCCGGAACCTGGACTGGGTGAAGAGCTTCCTCGGGCTACCGCTACCGGTCTGGGCGCAGGGTGCGCTTGCCATGGGCAAGAAGCCGGCAGGGCTGAAGACTTTGCCCGCGAGCGAGAAAGACGGGGCCGTGTTTATCGAGATCAGCTGAATACGGGAGAGCCGGCGGCCGGAATTCTGGCCGCCTTTTTCGTACACCCAAAGATCGCAGAATCAATATTATGGAAAGTCACGGGGCGATGTTTCACTTCCTATACCCAAGCCAATATGTGGTATGGTGGAGTCGCGCTGTGAGCGCCCTCATGCGGAACTGTCTGCGGGAGCACTGGGAGAAGTCTTCTAGACTTCCTATCGATATGGAATGGGCGAAACCGGCATATGCTAGAAATCAAGTTGATAAAGCGGGCGTGGCTATACTCAAAGATCTTCCAGACATAGACGATCCGAATTTGCATATCGCATTCAATGAATATTTAAGCGCCGTTGAAATTGTTAACAATTGGCGCTCGGCACATAGCTATCCATTAAACTGCTTCCAAACCAATCTTCGGTCTAGGGCAAGAAAGATATCTACAAAGCCGCTTGTAAGTCAAAGACTTAAGAGATTTGAATCTATCGTAAAAAAGCTGGGGCGAGACCAAACTTCAACACTAGAACCAAACTTCAACACTAGAGTTGTCGCAGATGCAGGACATAGGTGGATGCCGTGCTGTGCTATCATCGTGCACAAATGTGTATAAGCTTGCCGCCCTATATCGTGGAAAACAGCACAAAAAATTCGCTCATCAGCTTGTAGGACAAGGTAAAGACTACATTACTACGCCGAAGCCGGATGGGTACCGGAGCATTCACCTAATCTTTCGATGGGTTGGCCCTTCTACCAATCCTGCTTGGGATAAACTCCGGATCGAAATGCAGATTAGATCGATAGATCAGCATGCATGGGCGACTGCATTGGAAACCGTGGATATTCTCACTCGGCAAGCGCTTAAGGCAAATCAGGGTGACGAAAGATGGAAGCGGTTTTTTGCCCTCGCATCATCTATGATTGCCTTCAAGGAAAAGACGCCATTGGTGCCGGGTACTCCAGACGATATCACCGAACTGCGCCGAGAACTGGCCTATTTAGCCAGAGAACTAAATGTAATTGATTTTTTGCAAGGCTTTCGGACTGGGATACAAGCAATCCATAATCAAAAGGCCGCAACAAATACCGCCTATTATCTGCTGCATCTTAGCGTGCAGGATAAAAAAATTAACTGGACTCCGTATGGATGGCATGAATCGCAAGCGGCAAATGCGAGTTATACCGCGCTGGAACAGCAGATAAAAGATAAGCCGGGCGACCATGTTGTGCTTGTCAAAGCGGGGTCACTGTCCGCGATAAAACGCTCCTATCCGAGCTTCTTTCTTGATACTGGGAGATTTGTTGATTTGCTCTTAGAGGCGATGGGACCTGTGCATGTTGTTCCACCCCCCAAAGCCGTCCCTTGAGTGACAATCATTCGAAATGCTGCCTCAAACCCCTCTTTCGTCTCGTCTGCCTCCATCTCGCGGGCGGTTTCAATGAACCTCTCGCTTTGCGGCTTTTCGTCTGGTTTTGGCTTTTTAGCGGGCATATCTCCCCAGACAATACAGCTAGGGACAGGGCATAAACCCGCCCTGCCCTTACAGGGTAATCACCATGCCATCGTACCCTGGCTCCACGCCGGCGGGCAGCGTGGCGCGCAGGCTCTGAAAATCCATATCCGGGCCCAGATGCGTTAAAATACAGCGCTTTGGCCGCAGGCGCTCCAGCCAGTCCAGCACCGTCGCCAAATTCGCATGCGTTGGATGAATCGGCCCGGGGGTAAAACTGTCGATTACCAGCACATCGAGCCCTTCCAGCGCCGCCAGCGCGGTTTCGTCCAGCCGCACCAGATCCGTGCAATAGGCGAAATTGTTGATGCGCAGGCCGAGCGAGCGGATCGTGCCATGGTCCTGGTCGATGAACTGTACCGGAAGACCTTGAATTTCTACAATATTACCGGGAGCCACGGTATGCGGGTCCAACACCGGGCGGTAGAAGAAGCCGCCGTCGAAGGGGCGGAACGCATAGTCGAACCGTTTGTGCAACTCGCCCCAGGTACGTGCGTCCGTATAGGCCGGTAGGGGCGCGCCCAGTAAGCGATTGAGAATGCGGATTTCATCCAGCCCGGCGATGTGGTCAGCATGGGCGTGGGTGTAGATCAGCGCGTCGATACGGCCGATGCCATTGGATGTGAGTTGCAGCCGCACGTCGGGCGAGGTGTCAACCAGGATGCGTTTATTTTCAAGCGATTCAATGACAATGCTGGAGCGGGTGCGGCGGTTGCGCGGCTCGGAGGGGTCAGTTTTGCCCCAGTCGCCAAAGCCGCCCGGACCGCCGATCTGCGGCAGGCCGGCGGAGCCGCCAACACCCAGCAGCGTAACCTTCATGCCACCTTGCCGTAGAGGGTACGGAAGTTGCGCGTTGTGAGTTCCGCCACGGCATCGGGCGAGATGCCTTTGATCTCAGCCAATACTTTCGCGGTGTGCACGGTATAGGCCGGCTCATTGCGTTTGCCGCGGAAGGGCACGGGGGCGAGGTAGGGGGAGTCGGTTTCTACCAGCAGGCGATCCAGCGGCATGTCGGCGGCGATTTCCCGCAATTCCAACGATTTTGGGAAGGTGAGGATGCCAGAGAAGGAGATGTAGCCGCCCATTGCCACCGCAGCCTCGGCCAATTGGCGGGTGGAGGAGAAGCAGTGGAGCAGGAAATTGAAATCGCCGCCCCCTGCCCGCTCTTCCTGCAAAATGCGGATAATGTCCTCATCTGCATCGCGCGCATGAATAGCCAGCGGCAGGCCGGAGAGCTGCGCGGCGCGGATGTTGGCGCGGAAATTCTGGTCCTGCACGTCCTTCGGGGCTTTGTCGTAGAAATAGTCCAGCCCGCTCTCGCCGATGCCAATTACCTTTGGGTGCTTCGCCATTTTGGCGATGACCTCCGGCGCCGCGACCGGTAGAACATCCGCCGCATGGTTGGGGTGAATCCCGATGCAGGCCCAGACATTATCATATTTTTCTGCAATGTCAATGGCTTGTTGTGATTGTTTAAGAGTCACGCCGATGGTCACCAGGGTTTTCACCCCGGCCAAACGGGCGCGCTCCACCACTTGGGCTTCCTCGCCGGGCTGGTTGAAGTAGTCCAGATGGCAGTGGGTATCGACCAGCATTACTTTGTCTCCGCCTCGACGAAGCGGGGGAACAGCCCGGCCGGCGCGGGCAGCGGCGTGCCTTCGGCCAGCGGTGTGTTCAGGGCTTCGTATTGGCGGGCATCTGCCGCCACGCCGAGCTGGTCCAGTAGTTTGGCCATGCTGTCAGGCATGAACGGCTGCAGCAGCACGGCGACCACCCGCAGCACGGAGACCAGCACGAAGAGCACCGAATTCATCCGCGCGGTATCGGTCTTGCGCAGGCTCCAGGGAGCCTGATGGTCGATGTAGCCATCGGCGGCGCGGATGAGTTTCCACACTTCGTCCAGCGCCTCGTGGAAGGCCAGGCGATTAAGTGCCCCCCTCACCTTCTCCGGCAGTTCGTCCGCCAGTTCCAAAAGCACAAGGTCGGCCTCGTGCTGCGCGCCCTTGGACGGCACCACGCCGCCAGCGTTTTTGGCGATGAAGGAGAGCGTGCGCTGCGCAAGATTGCCGATGCCGTTGGCGAGCTCCGCATTTGTCCGTGAAATCAGTGCCTTACGCGAGAAGTCTCCATCATTGCCGAAGGGCACCTCGCGCAGTAGGAAAAAGCGCACGGTGTCCAGGCCAAATTCGTCCACCAGCGGCCGCACATCGATGAAATTGCCGGTGGATTTGCTCATTTTCTCACCTTCGACCGTCCACCAGCCGTGCGAGAACACTTTTTCCGGCAGTGGCAGGCCGGCGCCCATGAGGAAGGCGGGCCAGTAGACGGCGTGGAAGCGGATGATCTCCTTGCCGACCAGATGCAGGCTGGCGGGCCAGTATTTGCCGCGCGGGCCGGTAAGGTCCGGATAGCCCACGGCGGTGAGATAGTTCACCAGCGCGTCCAGCCAGACGTACATCACGTGTTTCTCGTCGCCCGGCACCGGAATGCCCCAGGAGAAGCTGGTGCGGCTGATGGACAGGTCTTTAAGGCCGCCACGCACGAAGGAGAGGATCTCATTGCGTTTGGCCTGGGGGGCGATGAAGTCCGGGTTGGACTCATAGTGCGCCAGAAGTTGGTCCTGGAAGGCACTGAGTTTAAAGAAATACGACGGCTCGATGACCCACTCCACCGGCGCGCCGCTGGGGGCTTTTTTCGTGCCGTCCGGGGCGATGGTAAGTTCTTCCTCGTCGTAGAAGGCTTCGTCGCGCACGGCGTACCAGCCTTCATAGGCGCCGAGATAGATGGCGCCGTTTTCCTGTAATTTCCGCCAGATAGCCTGCGCTGAAGCCTTGTGACGGGCCTCCGTGGTGCGGATAAAATCGTCGTTGGAAATGTTCATCCGCCGCGCCATGTCCTGGAAATCGGCGGAGACGTTGTCGGTAAAGCTCTGCGGGTCGATGCCGGCGGCACGCGCCGCGGCTTCCACTTTCTGGCCGTGCTCGTCGGTCCCGGTGAGGAAAAACACGTCGAACCCGTCCAGCCGCTTGAAGCGGGCCAGTACGTCAGCCGCCGTGGAGGTATAGGCATGGCCGAGATGCGGCGCGCCGTTCACGTAGTAGATCGGCGTGGTGATATAAAATTTCTGTTTACTCATGACCTGTGCAACTGGCTGAGCGCCACGACGACCGCGGCGCGTTTATCGAGATTGAGGCCGACGACCTCACGTTCAAGCTTCCCGAACTCCTGCCAGAGTGCCACATCCCCGGCAAGCCGGGCGGGCGGCTGGCCACCGCGGGCGGCGGCGCGGGTGTTCCCGGCGATCCCCGCGCGCAGCAGGGTGAAGAAGGTCTCAAAATGGTCGGTACCCTCAACGGCGCGGGCCACGGTATCGGCAACGGATTGTGCGCGCGCCGGGGAAACCGGGGCGGCGAGAACCTCGTCCACCAGCCCGGCCAGCGCCACGCCGCCTTCCGCCGCGAAGTTCAATGCCGTGCCGATGCTGCCCTCGGCCAGGCCAACCAGGCGGTCGCGTTCGTCCGGACCCAGTTCCGGGGCGTAATCCTCCAGCAGCGCTGCCACATCGGCATCCGGCAGCGCCGAGAGGGCCAAAGCGCGGCAGCGGCTGCGGATGGTCGGCAGCAGGCGGCCAGGTGCGGCGGTGACCAGCAGGAGAATGGCGCGTGCCGGCGGTTCTTCCAGGATTTTCAGCAGCGCATTGGCCGTCTGCGGGTTCATGTCCTCGGCACCGTCGACGATGACGACGCGCCAGCCGCCTTCCGAGGGGGTGTGGTGCATGAACTGGATGGCTTCGCGCACCGTCTCGATGACAATGACGGATTGGAGCTTGTCGGTTTTGTCTTTTATCCGCCGCTCCACGGTGAACAAATCCGGGTGCGTGGCGGCTGCTACCCGGCGGAATGCCGGGGCGGTGGGAGGAAGCGAGAGGTCTGGCGTGGTGCCGCCCGCCAGCAGCCAGCGGGCGAAACGGAACGCCAGCGTGGCCTTGCCGATGCCGGGCGCACCGGAGATCAACCAGCCATGATGCAGCCTCCCGGATGTGGCGGCATGGTAGAGCGAGGCGACCGCCGCCTCATGCCCCCGGAAATGTGGGTTGGCGCGAGGTTCGGTCATCAGCGGCCGGTCCGTTCCAGGATAATATCTCGCATGCGGCCCACTACGGTTTCCACCGGCTCGGTGCCGTCCAGCACCACGCAGCGCGCGGGTTCGGCGGCGGCGATGGCTCGGAAGCCTTGGGCGATGCGGTCCATCACTTCACGGCCCATCTGCTCGTAGCGATCGCTGGCGGCGCCGCGTGATTTGAGCCGGGCTTTTGAAATGGCTTCAGGGACTTCCAGCACGAAGGTAATATCCGGCGTGAGGCCAATCAGCCGGGTCAGCGCCGCCACGGCGGAAATGTCCACGCCCATGCCATAGGCCTGGTAGGCCATGGTGGAGTCCGAGTAGCGGTCGCAGATGACCACGGCGCCGCGTGCCAGTGCCGGGCGGATGACTTGTTCCACGTGATCTGCCCTGGCCGCAAAATGCAGCATTGTCTGGGTCATGGCGGTCAGCGCTGTGTCGGAGCTGAGCAGTAGCGCGCGGATCGCCTCGGCCCCTGGCGTGCCACCTGGCTCGCGCGTTGCCAGTACTTCCTGCCCCGCCTCGCGCAGCAACGCGGTCAGGCGCAGGGCTGCAGTGGATTTGCCCGCCCCCTCGCCGCCTTCCAGCGTGATGAAAACGCCCGGACGTTCGTTCACCTGCGGATAATCTCTGCCGCGCTCATCGCACTCCCCTCAGACGTGCTCATCGCACGATGATCTCAGGGTCCGCGATACCCAGGCTGAGTATCTGCTTCAACGCCGCATCGGCATCCTCGACTGAGTGATAAGGCCCTACGTTTACAGCATAAAGTGTGCGGTCGCCGCCGAATTCCGGGGCAACACGTGCGGGCATCCCGCCAAGGCGTTGCATCACCTGATATGCATCCCACGGCCGGCCAAATCCTGGAATTTGCACGAAAAGCGGCCCCGGCGACGGGGGGGACACGGTGATGGCGCCGGTAAGCGGCGCAACGGGAGCCCCGGTGCCATTGGTCTGCACCGGGTTCAGGTTCTGCGCGGCGCCAGAGGCAGCACTGCCGGGCGCACCCAGGCTCTGCGCCGTAATTTCCGCCACCGGGGCGGCGGTCATTTTCGGTCCCTGCCCGAGCGTGCCGTCCAGCGCGGCGCTCTCCTGTGCTTTTAGCGTCACCTCGACCTCAACCACGCCGCCAATAGGGTAATTGAGCAGCTTTGCCACGCGCGGGGTGACGGCAATGATGCGGCCGGGAATGTTCGGGCCACGGTCGTTCACCCTTACATCCACCGAATTGCCATTCACCAGATTGGTCACGGTGACAATGCATGGCAATTGCAGCACCGGGCTGGCGGCGGCTAGCGCGTTGGGGTCATAAGCCTCGTTGTCGGCGGTGGCGGTCGGAGCATTGTCGCCAATGACCGTGGAAAGGCCGGTCACGTCGTAATTGTCGTAATCGCGTGGATAGCGCCATTCAGCACCTGCCTGGTAGGGATTGCCAATGGTGAAGGTCACCGGCCCCGGTGGCGGGCTGGCCGGCTGGTGCACACAACTGGAAAGTCCCACGAAAATGCCGAGAATATAACGGTTTATCATGCGCTCCGCACCATTCGCCCCAATGCGCCGACGGCCAGCGCGTAAAAATCAGAGGGGTTGTAGCGCCTTATCACATGAAAATTCCCGTAGACCAGAAAGGCTTCGCCCCCGGTGCTATCGGGGAATAGCACGGCGGCGGGCGTATTGCCCGGCAGCTCAATCGCGCCGGGCAGGCGCTGCACCCCGGCTTGGCGCCAGTCGTCAAGGCTGCGCACGACATCCCGGCCCGTCTGCGCTGGGTCCAGTCCGGGGGCGAATACCGGCTCGGAGGACGGCAGGCCCGGCTGCCAGCCGTATTTCACCAGGTAATTGGCCATCGAGGCCAGGCTGTCGGCGTCGGAATTCCAGATGTCCGGCCGGCCGGTGCCTGAAAACGAAATCGCGGTGGATAGGTAGACGCTGGGCATGAATTGCGGCTGGCCCATGGCGCCCGCGTAGGAGCCTATGAGCTGTTGCGCCGGGGCATCGCCATTGGCGACAATGCGCATGGCGGCGATGACCTGCCCGCCGAAGAAGCTGCTGTTGCGGTCCCAGGCCAGGGTGGTCAGTGCGTCGATGACGTCGAAATTGCCCTGGCTGGCGCCGTAATTGGTCTCGATACCCCAAATCCCGAGCAGTGGTTCGGCACCGACGCCAAAGCGGCTGGTCACTGCAGCGAGTAGACTGCGTGAGGCGGCTGCCTTTGCGGCACCGGCCTGGATTCGCGTCTGGCTCAGCACATGCGATGAATACTCAGCCCAGGTCTCGGTAAACTCCGCCTGGTGGTGGTCCAGCTTCAGCACGGTGGCATTGGGAACCAGATGCCGCGTCGTCTGCGTCACAATCGCCGGGGGGATTCCGGCCGCCAGGGCACGCGCCTGGAGCGCCTTGAGAAAAGCAAAAAAATCCCGTGCACTGGCAATGCCCGGTAGCGCCAGAGAGAGAGAAATGCCGGTCAGTAACGCGCGCCTATCCATGCCGCGATTGTGCCACGCCGGGCCGTGGCGCCGCAACCGCCATGCGAAATTGTAACGACCGGTGAAACGGCCTGCGTAACAATTCCATGCATTTTTTGTGCCAAAAAAACTTGGAACGGGCGTAAATTTAAGTTAACCTCAGCGCATGGCACTTGGCCCCTCCTTTGCGCCGCAACTCAATCTGCGGCAATCGCAATCACTGGTGATGACGCCGCAGCTGCGTCAGGCCATTCAGTTGCTGCAATATTCGAATATCGAGGCAAGCCAGTTCATTGAGGATGAATTGCTGAAAAATCCGCTGCTTGAGCGGGTTGACGGACCTGAAACCGTCACCGCGATCGAGGCGGATTTACCCGTACCCGTGGCGGCTGAACTCCCCGATGCCACCAGCTTCGCCAGCTCCGGCATGATGCCGGGGGCTGAAGATGCGCCGCTGGATATAGATGTGAGCAATACCTACGACGCCGGAACCGGCGCGGACGGCGCCTTTGGTGGTGGCGGGCATGACGGCGATGAGGACTGGAACGCGATAGAGGGACTGGGTGCCAAAGGCCCGAACCTGCGCGAGCATTTGGAGCAACAGGCAAGATTGGCGTTTTCCTCCACTGGAGAACGGGTGATCGCGGCGGCGCTGATCGCGGCACTGGACGCTGCCGGGCGGATTTCCGATCCGCCGGAGCTGATTGCCCACACGTTGGGGGTGCCGCTGGAACAGGTTGAGGCGGTGCGCGCCAAAATGCTGTATTTTGAGCCGGTTGGCGTGTTTGCCCGAGACCTGGTGGAGTGCCTGAGCGTGCAACTGGCCGAGAAAAACCGCCTGGACCCGGCGATGGTGGCACTACTCGCCAACCTGGAAATGCTGGCCAGGCGGGACATGCGGGGGCTGCAAGCGGTTTGCGGGGTGGACGGCGAGGACCTGGCCGATATGGTTGCCGAGTTAAAGCGCCTTGACCCAAAACCCGGCGCGCGGTTTGAGGCCGAGCCGCTGCGCCCGCTGATCCCCGATGTGCTGATGCGTCCGCTGCCGGTGACGGCAGATGGCGTGAACGACTGGATGCTGGAGATAAACCCCGAGACCATGTCCAGGCTGCTGATCCGCCGGGGTTTTCATGCCCGGATGGCGGCATCGGCGTCGCGCGAGACAAAGTCCTTCCTGACCGAGCAGTTGCAGGGCGCAACCTGGCTGGTAAAGGCGCTGGAGTCGCGCGCACAGACCATTTTGCGGGTCTCAGCCGAAATCGTGCGCCGGCAGGAAGGGTTTTTCACCCATGGCATCAGCCATTTGCGCCCGCTCACGCTGCGCGATGTCGCCGCCGAGGTGGAGTTGCACGAGAGTACGGTGAGCCGCGTGACCTCAAATAAATCCATCGCCACGCCGCGCGGGATATTTGAGTTGAAATTTTTCTTCACCACTGCCTTGCAGGGCGCAAACGGCCAAACACATAGTGCGGAGACGGTCCGCCACCGCGTGCAGGCGCTGATTTCGGGTGAGAGCCCGAAAAATATTTTGTCCGACGATGCCGTGGCGGCAATATTACAAAAAGAAGGCATAGACATAGCACGGCGGACCGTGGCCAAATACCGGGACGCGTTGCGTATACCTGGCTCGGCGCAGCGTAAGCGGGAGAAAATGCCCGCCTAGCGGGTTAATGGGTGGCCCGCTGGACTACGAGTCTGATTTGGTTCGGGAGAAGACCATGCAATTGACGGTCTCTGGCAAACAAGTTGATCTCTCTGATGCTCTGCGCACGCATGTGGCGACGCATCTGGATGTCATTACCCATAAATATTTTGACCAGGCGCTGGAGGCGCACGTTACTTTCAGTAAGGCGCGAAGTTTCTTTACCTGCGACATCAACGTGCATGCCGGGCGCGGGATGACCGTGCGCGGCGAAGGCGAGGCCGCGGACGCGCATGCTGCGTTCGACGATGCGGCCGAGCATATCGCGACCCGGCTGCGCCGCTACCGGCGCCGGGTTTCGGACCATGCGCGCGATGCGAACGGCCGCGCCAAACCTGAGGGCGGCCGGCAATATGTGCTGCAGGCCGAGGCGGTGCCGGAGGTAGAAAAACCAGCAGAAGCCAAGACCGAGGCCGAGGCGCTGCACGCGACCATTATCGCGGAATCCGATGCCTCGATCGAGACTTTGACCGTGCGCGATGCGGTAATGCGCATGGATCTGGCGTTTCAGCAGGTGCTGATGTTCCGCAACTCCAAGAACGGGCACCTGAATGTGATCTACCGCCGGCCCGATGGGCATGTGGGATGGATTGACCCCGCGGGCGCGTAAACGCCGCGAAAAAGGCCAGGGAATAAAACCCCTGGCCTTTTTTATTAGAGCCCTTTTTATCAGACGTAGGGAGGAACGGTGTACCCGGCGGGCGAAAGGGTAAAAATCTCGTGGCCGGTTTCAGTCACGCCGATCATATGCTCAAACTGGGCGGAGAGGGAGCGGTCGCGGGTCACGGCTGTCCAGCCGTCGTCCAGCACTTTCACCTCTGGCCGGCCGGCGTTGACCATGGGTTCGATGGTGAAGAACATGCCAGCCTTGAGCACCGGCCCGTCACCTTTCCGGCCAAAATGCAGCACGTTCGGCGGCTCGTGGAAATTGGTGCCGATGCCATGGCCGCAGAAATCGCGCACCACGGAGAAGCGCTGGGCTTCGACGTAGGACTGGATCGCGTATCCGATGTCGCCAAAGGTGGCGCCGGGTTTGACCACGGCGATACCGCGCATCAGGGACTCATAGGTGACCTCGATGAGCCGCCGGGCGCGGGTGCTGGGGGTGCCCGCGACATACATGCGGCTGGAATCGCCGTACCAGCCGTTCAGGATCACGGTGACGTCGATGTTGACGATGTCGCCTTCCAGCAGCTTCTTCTCACCCGGAATGCCGTGGCAGACGACATGGTTGATCGAGGTACAGATAGATTTAGGAAAGCCGCGATAGTTCAAGGGCGCCGGAATAGCCCCGTGCGCCAGGATAAAATCATGGCAAATGGTGTTCAGTTCCTCGGTGGTCACACCGGGAACCACATGCGGACCGATCATGTCCAACGCTTGCGCCGCCAGCAGGCCAGCCGCACGCATCGGGGTAAAATCCTCGGGCCGGTGTATCGTTATCCGCCGCGATTCGGCGCCGCCATCCATCATAATAATCTTTCTTTAAGGTCCAAACGCCCCAAGAGCGTCTGTTTTATGCACTACTAGATGCAGATGCCGCCGGTCTACGCAAGAGTTCCCTGCTGATAATATCCCCACTGCCTCAAGCCCGCACCGGCAGAGAATGAAGTTTTTAGGTAGATTCCGAAGCTGGCGATGTGGCACGGGAGGCACAGATACTAAAGTGAAACTTAGTGGCCGGCGGTAGAGGGTTAAGGGCAGCGCAATATGCAAGACGATACTCCTGAGCAGGATTTCCCCATTGTGTGCGTTGGCGGTTCGGCTGGCGGGCTTGATGCGTATAAGCGACTGCTGGAAAATCTGCCGACCGACATGGGCGTGGCGATCATCATCGTCAACCATCTGCGGCATGTCGCCACCATGTTGCACGAGATACTGCCGAATTACACAAAAATGCCAGTGAATTTGATTACCGAAGGCATGGCGCTCCAGCCCGATCACGTCTTTATTATTCCCGAAAAATCCGATCTGCATGTGCGCAATGGCATGTTCCAGCTTGAACCGATCTCAAAACCCCATGGATGGCCCGACGTGATTACGGTATTCTTGCGGTCACTCACCGAGCATTGGCACGGCAAACTAATCGCGGTGATCGTCTCGGGCTATGATGGCGACGGCGCGGACGCTTTATGCGGGATCAGGGCGGTTGGCGGCATTACCATCGCTCAAAAACTGGACACCGCCCAGCACCCCGATATGCCGGAAAGTGCCATCGCAACCGGCTGCATCGACTTTGTGCTGTCGCCGGAGAATATCGCGCGGGAAATCATCCGCGCCGCGTCAGCGCCGGATGCGCGCGGCAGTAATCCCATGGCAACGCCAGGGCTGCCCCTGAAGGGTTAAGAGACTGCTTAAAAAGTCACTCCGGCGGCCGTCTAGCGGCGATTTTTTGTGCTCCGGTGCTCACGTACCTTGAGTACGCTGCGCTCCGGTGCTCAAAAATCTCCCCTATACGACTCACCAAAGTGACTTTTTAAACAGTCTCTAAGACGCTACCGCTCCGATTCAATCCGCAGCGGCCGGGTCATTTCCTCGGGTTTCACCCAGGCGTCGAATTCCTCCGCCGTCGTCACGTCCAAGGCCAGGGCGGCATCACGGAGCGACAGACCCTCGTGGTGGGCTTTATGTGCAACCTTCGCCGCTGCCGCGTAGCCGATGTGCGGGTTGAGGGCGGTGACGAGCATGAGGTTTATCGCCAGATTCTCGGCGATCTTCCCATAGGCGGGCTCGATGCCCAGGGCGCAATGCGTGTTGAAGGCGGTAAGCGACTCGGCCAGCAGGCGGGCGGAGTCGAGGAAATTGTGCAGCATTACCGGCTTGAACACGTTGAGCTGGAAATTGCCCTGGGAGCCGGCGAACGCGACCGCGTGGTCGTTGCCGAACACCTGCACCGCCACCATCGTCAGGGCCTCGCATTGGGTCGGGTTGATCTTGCCGGGCATAATGGAGGAGCCGGGCTCGTTTTCGGGGATCAGCAGCTCGCCGATACCGGTGCGCGGTCCGGAGGCATACCAGCGAACATCGTTGGCGATTTTCATCGCAGCACCCGCCAGCACGCGCAAGGCACCGGAGGCCGCGACCAGCGCGTCATGCGCCGAGAGGGCCGCGAATTTGTTGGGCGCGGTGCGAAATGGCTTGCCGGTCTCCAACGCGATGAATTCCGCCGCCGTGGCGCCAAAATTGGGGTGGGCGTTCAAGCCCGTGCCAACCGCGGTGCCTCCAATGGCGAGTTCATACAGGCCGGGCAGCGTGGCGCGGATACCGGCCAGCGCCGCCTCTAATTGCGCCGCCCAGCCGGAGATGACCTGACCCAGGGTGATCGGCGTTGCGTCCTGCAAATGCGTGCGGCCGGTCATCACCACGTCGGTAAAGGCCAGGGATTTCGCCTCAAATGTATCCAGCAGGGCCTCCACGGCGGGGAGGAGCAGATTCTCCAGCACCTCCACCGCCGCGATGTGCATCACGGTGGGAAAGGTGTCGTTGGAGGATTGCGAGTGGTTGACGTCGTCATTGGGGTCGATCGGCGTTTTGCTGCCGAGCACCCCGCCGGCGAGCTGGATGGCGCGATTGGCGATGACCTCGTTGGCGTTCATGTTGCTCTGCGTGCCGGAGCCGGTCTGGAACACCACGAGGGGGAACTGCGCGTCCCAGGTGCCAGCGATGACCTCTTCCGCCGCCTGCACAATGAGAGCCGCTTTTTCCGCCGGGAGTTGGCCGAGAGCCTGATTAGCCAGCGCACAGGCTTTTTTCAGGATACCGAAACCACAGACGACCTCCCTGCCCCAAATATAATTGCCCCGCCCAATGGGAAAATTTTCGATGCTTCGTTGAGTTTGCGCGCCCCAGAGCTTTGTGGCTTCAACCGCAACCTCACCCAAGCTGTCATGTTCAATTCGGAACTCATTCATTTTAAAATCTTCCATTGAGGAAACCAAGAGCGGGAAGTGGTTTCCACCGGCGGGGTAAATCGGTGCGGCGGATCGGTTTCACCGCATATATGGGGATCGGCTGGGCCGATGACTCTAAAAACCCGGCATAGGCGCGTACTTGCGACTCGCGCCAGGTTTTATCCGCCAAAGCGGCGCTGCGGCTGGCGTAAACCTCGGCGATGCGGATCACCCGCCCCGTCATCGCCACCACGGCCCACAGCGAGCTTTCCGGGCTTTTGCGCTCGTCAGAGATCAACTCCGCCATCGCGTCCCCTTGTCTTGGACGAAACATTCTGTACTTCTCCGCCAAATTTGTTTTTGGAGATCGAAGAATGGATCGTGAGGTTCAGGTCTGGCGTGAGGGTAGAGCAGGACGCATCAGGTTGAACAGACCTAAGTCGTTCAATGCCCTTAATTTGGACATGGTAAAGACGATCCGGGCCGCCGTGGACGAATTTGGCGCCGACCCGACTGTGCATGTCATCCTGCTGGATACGCTGGAGCGCTGGTTCTGCGCCGGCGGCGACGTGCGGATTCTCCAGGCCGGCGCGGTGGCGGGCGACTCGAGCATCGCGGAGACTTTCTTCGGCATTGAATATGCGATGAACCAGGCGATCGCGGAGTTGCGCAAGCCATATATCGCCATCATCGACGGGCTGTGCATGGGCGGCGGCGTGGGGATTTCCGTGCACGGCAGCCACCGCATCGCCACCGAGCGGGCGCTGTTCGCGATGCCGGAAACCGGGATCGCGCTATTCCCAGACGTGGGGGCAAGCTACGTGCTACCGCGCATGCCAGGCTCGCTTGGTATGTACCTCGGCCTCACCGGGGCGCGCGTGACCGGCGCTGATGCGGTGCATACGGGCTTTGCCACGCATTTTGTGCCCAGTGAGCGGATACCCGCCCTGAGTGCGGCGATTGTGCGTGACGGCGTGACCGCGATTGCCGAATTTGCCGCCCCCCTGCCCCCGTTCACCCTGGCCAACGAGCGGGAACTGATCGACTGGGCTTTTGGTCAGGATACGGTCACCGGGATCGTCTCGACGCTGGAGGACGACGGCAGCGATTTTGCGAAGGCGACGTTGGCGCAGTTGCGCGGGCATTCGCCAAGCTCGGTGCATTGGAGCTTCGAGATCATCCGCCGGGGCGCGGCGCAGGATCTGGCTGATTGCCTAGCCTCGGAATTCGCTCTGGTGTGCCAGATCGCGATGAGTGGGGAGTTTATCGAGGGCGTGCGCGCCTTGTTGATCGACAAGGACAAGGCGCCGAAATGGCAGCCGCCGCTGCTTGAGGAAGTGGACCCGGCTAAGATCGCGGCGCTCTTCGAGCCCAAGCCGCGGTAAGCAGGTCCCGCAGGATTTGCGGGTCGTCACGCAGGTAGCGCCGGGCCAATCGGAATGGCTCCTGGTTAAGGCGATAGAGCCATTCCAGACCATTCCGGCGCATCCATAATGGTGCGCGGCGCGCGGTGCCTGCGCAAAAATCCAGGCCCGAACCGATGCAAAGCCCGGTGCCGGTGGCGCCGCCGTGGGTGGCGATGGCGTGGGCCAGATATTCCTGTAGCGGTGAACCGAGAGCGATGAAGGTGAAATCCGCCTGCGCGGCACGGCCGAAATCCCGCGCGGCGGCAAAGGCGGGAAGATTCTCGCGCAAGCCCATGGGTGGGGCGTGATGTAGGAAGGTATTGCCAGGATAGCGCGCGGCCAGGGCAGCGAAAGCGTGCGGCTGCATGCCGATGACGGCGATGCGCGCCCCATGCATCCGGTGCAGCAGCGCGGCCGTAAGGTCCGCTCCGGGCACCACCGCCGGGTGCGCCAGCCCGAGCCAGCACGCCGCCCTGGCGATAAATTGCGAATCCAGCAGACAATAATGCGCGGCCCGATAGACCGGCAGCAGCTCAGGCACTCGTTTCAACCTCACAATATGGTCCGCATTTGGCGTGACGACATAAGCGAAGGGAGCGCCCGGCGGCCGTGCCAGGAGTGCGGCGGTCATATCCTCCAACGGGGTGTCGTGAAAGGTGACGCCGAGTAGCGGGACGGTGCCAGGGGTGGTGCGGGGGGTCAGGGTGTCCATGTCATGCCCAAAGTGAAAATATGCTCGTTGGCAGCGGGGAGATAATTGGCCTGGCGGTCGTTGAAGGCGTAATCGCCGGTGAGGGCGAGGTTGGGACCGAGTTGCCAGGAGGCACCCGCGGTGGTGCTGAACAGTGTTTCGCGCTTGAAACTGTGAAAATAAGCGGCGTTGGCGGCCTCGCCGGAAATTTTGAGGCTGAGCGTACGCAGATATTCATGGCTGAATGAGAGTTTTGCCTCGGTCAGCGTATAGGCGGCGGCGCTGACTTCGTCCGGGTCGTCGATTTCGCGCGCCAGGGTGAGGCGGAGTTTATCGAGGTCCGAGGGTATCCAGTCCAATGCCGCCTCCAGCACCGGGGCGGTGAGCGCGGGGCCAAGGCGCGGCTGGCGCTGGGCAGCACCTGCCAGCGCGCTGAAGGTCCACAGACCGGAGGCCGTGTCCACCAACCCTGCGAGTATCTGGTTGGTCGAGGCGTTGAATGCCGGGGTCTCATAATTGGACTGCGTGGCGCGCAGGCGGAGCAAAAACTGCAACGGGCCGGGCGGGAGATACGTGGTGGTCAACGACTCGCGCGTGTCCGTGCGGTTCTGCGCCGTCAGGCTGGGGAAGCTGTAGGACGTGGCCGAGGCTTCGGGCGTGAGGGTGAACATGCCCAGGGAAACATCGTCGTTCGCCCGGAAATCCCGCACGGTGAAGCTGACAGGCCGGGTGATGGATAGCGTGTCCAAGGCAAAACCAGTTTCCTGCGTGCGCAAATACGCGGCGGAGACCGTGATGGTCTCGCGCGCCAGCACCGCACGCTCCCCGGCACCGAGCGCAACGCCTGAGGTATTTTGCGCGCGGTTGCTTGGGTAGAGGGCGGCATTGGCGGTGGCGAAAGCGCCGAATCCGAACAGAGGGTCCGTAAGCAACAGGCTCGGCGCGGCGGTGAACAGGGAAGAGGCGGCAGCACCGTTGGGCGCGGAGTCGTAACCACCAGCCAAAGCCAGGGCGGGGGCGATACCCAGGCCATTCCAGGTAAACCCGGTTGGTTCCGGGCGGGGCGGCTTGTGCTCCCCGGTCACCGCAAACGGCGTTCCGTAGCCGGGGATTGCCGTGGGTAACACGGCGTCCATCTCCTGCGCGCAGGCGGGGAGCGCGCACAGGGTGAACAGGCCGGCGAGAATTTTACGCACAATAGTTGTTCAGCATTTCCACATTACAACTATTGCGTTTAGTTGAGCTAAAACACAATCTTTGGTTGAGGTAATATGCAGCGGCGGGACGATATCGATCTGACCAAAGGGCTGGCCATCCTGCTGGTGGTGTTCGGGCACCTGGTAGCGCGGACGGACCCGGCGGGGGTGGATTGGTACGAGCCGCTGCGCCGGGCGGTTTATGCCTTCCACATGCCGCTGTTCCTGTATCTGAGCGGATTGGTCGCGGTGCTCTCCGGCACATTGCTGGCGCCGCGCATGGCATGGCCCAAAGTGGCACGGGCGCGGGCGAAGCGGCTGCTGGTGCCGTTTTTGGGGCTCGGCGTACTCACCGTGCTGGGCAAACTGCCCGCTTCACATGTGATGTTCGTGGACAACGCCCCAGCCGGTCTGCTCAGCGGGTTGAGTGCGCTCGTGTGGCATACCCTGCATAGCCCGGCACTTTCGGTCTGGTATTTGTTCGTGCTGTTCGTGGTCAGCCTGGGCAGCATGGTGATTTTGGATGGACAAACCAGGCGGCTGCCCTGGCTGCTGGGAGGGCTGTTGCTGCTCTATGCGCTGCCTCTGCCCGCCTATGTGTATCTCGACCGCGTGGGGCACTATGCCATATTTTTTGGGCTTGGCGCCGGGGCCGGCATGCTGGGCGCGCGCTGGGACGTATTCATGGATCGCTGGTGGCGCTGGTTGCTGCTGGTGTTCGCGGCTTGCCTCACGGCGATTGTGTTCTTTGGCGTGCATTGGAATGAGGCGTTGGTTTTGCTCCCCGTGGGCGCGCTTTCCATGCCTGCAATTCATGGTTGGTTGAGATTCTACGCCGCGTCATCGCCGAAGCTTCTCCTTATCCTCGGGCGGTATAGTTTCATGATTTATTTGTTCAACACGCTGTTCATCGGCTTCACCAAAGGCGTGCTGCTGCATTTTTACGCATGGGACGGCACAAACTTCCTGCCCTTCGCGTTGACGTTGATGCTAGCGGGGGTGTTGGGCCCCATGACGCTCAAGCGAATTGTGTTCCGGCGGGTGAAAGTGCTGGACCAGCTGACAGATTAACAGCTGCCTACTTAGTTTTTTTATATATGATTGTCCGTATAAAAAGGCATTAAACCTTGAATACGTGTTGCATTTTTGTTACACGCAAGAGATGCCCAACCACGAGAAAACCCAGCGTATTCACGTTGTCGGCGCGCCACGCTCAGGTACAACTCTGATGGTCGCGATGATTTCAGCCTGCTTTGACGTTGGTGAATTCGTCTCCAATGAGACGCGGCTGTGGAAGCGGATGCCCCGCGGCGAGGCCGTACTGGTGACCAAATGCCCTGGCGAGGAAAGACTTGCCCCCGTCCTCCTGCCTTTGGACCATCAGCTTTGGTTTATCTTTATGTTACGAGACCCGCGTGACGTGGTGGTGAGTGAGCATATTGCTGCACCAGGGCGCTATTGGAGTGATTTGCAGTCGTGGCGTCAGGCGGCGGCGATCTACGACCAGTTGAAGAATCACCCGCGCTTTATTGTGGTTCGTTACGAGGATCTCGTGCGCGACCCGGACAAGGTGCAGCGCGAGCTGGCGGCACGGATGAGTTTCCTGAAAACCACCGCACCGTTTTCGCAATATTCTGACCATGTGCCGCAGAACGCGGCGCGGCCGGCCAGACCGCGGCAGGTGAGTATGCAAAGTATCGGTAACTGGCACCAGCATCTGCCGCGGATAAAGGCGCAGTTTTCAGCCTTTTCCGGCATGTGCCGCCGGCTGGTCGAATTCGGTTACGAACCCGATGATTCGTGGCTTCGCGCACTGGATGGCGTGCAGCCGTTGGAGCAAAAAAGCCTCGGACGACCCATGTCTCCACGGCGGCGGTTGCGGATCGCACTACGGCGCGTGAAAGCCTATGGCGTGTATATATTCAGGCGGTACACCTACATTTGAGCGGGCCATGATGCCTGTGCCGCGGCAAACAGAAGCCCAGCATTGGTCCGTGAATAGGTAAAGCTTAGCCCGCTTGCGCCATGGCGATGTAGTTGATCGCGGTATCACGTGAAATGCGAAATTTTACCGCCATCGGCGCGTAGGAAATACCCGCCGTGTCGCTCATGCGCAGGCCAGCACCTCGGCAAAGGTTGCCCAGTTCCACCGGGGTGATGAACTGGTTCCAGTTGTGCGTCCCCACGGGGAGCAGGCGGAGCAGGTATTCGGCGCCGAGCTTGGCGACCAGGAAGGAGCGCTTGCTCCGGTTAAGCGTGGAGAGGAACAGCAGCCCGCCCGGCTCCAGCAGCGATGCCAGGCTGGCGATGAACTCAGCCGGGTCCGTTACGTGCTCGATCACCTCCAGCGCCGTGATGACCGGGAATTTTTGCCCCTCGGCCACCAGGTTTTCGGCGGTATCGTTGCGATAGGTGAGGTTGAGCCCCTGCCCGGCCGCATGCGCCTGCGCGGCGGCGATGACATCCGCTCCTGCGTCCAGCCCAAGCACCTCATGCCCCGCCTCGGCAAGCGATTCCGAGAGTAAACCAGCCCCGCAGCCAACATCGAGGATACGCACCGGGCCAGGAAAATACCGGCGCACCCGCTCCAGCACCCAATCCGCGCGCGGCGGGTTCATCATGTGCAACGGACGCATCGGGCCGGTTGCATCCCACCAGCGTGACGCCAAATCGTCGAAAAGGGCGATTTCTTCCGGTCTGACTGAACTGCGCTGCATTGCCGAACTCTCCTGTGGCCGGTATGTGACGCCCCGGCCGGTTTTCCACAAGGGACTTATGTATGGCGCGTATCGTGATGAAATTCGGAGGCACCTCGGTCGCCGATCTGGACCGTATCCGCAATGTCGCCCAGCGGGTGAAGGCGGAGATCGACCGGGGCAATGAGGTCGCCGTGGTGGTGTCTGCCATGTCGGGCACGACCAACCAGTTGGTGGAGTGGTGCCAGAATCTCTCGCCGCTGTTTGACGCGCGTGAGTATGACGCCGTGGTGGCGACCGGCGAGCAGGTAACCGCTGGGCTGACCGCGATTGCGCTGCAAGACCTGGGGCTGGACGCCCGCAGCTGGATGGGTTGGCAGATTGCGGTGGAAACCGACGGCCAGCATGGCAAGGCGCGGATCAACTCCATCGAGGCTGATGAACTGGTCGAGCGCATGCAGGGCGGGCAAATCCCCGTGGTCGCCGGGTTTCAGGGCATTGGCCCGGATAACCGCGTGACAACCCTGGGCCGCGGCGGCTCCGACACCTCGGCGGTCGCTCTGGCTGCGGCGCTTAAAGCCGACCGCTGCGATATTTATACGGATGTGGACGGGGTTTATACGACCGACCCGCGAATCGTTCCCACTGCGCGTAAGCTTGCCAAAATCACCTACGAGGAAATGCTGGAACTGGCCTCGGTGGGTGCAAAAGTGCTGCAGACCCGCTCGGTGGAACTGGCGATGAAAGAGCATGTGCGGGTGCAGGTGCTCTCCAGCTTTACGGACGCACCCGGCACCATGGTTGTTGATGAGGATGAAGTTGTGGAACAGGAAATAGTCGCAGGGATCGCCTATTCGCGCGATGAAGCCAAGGTAACAGTGCGCCGCGTGCCGGACCGCCCCGGCATCGCCGCCGCGATTTTCGTGCCGCTAGCCGAGGCGCATATCAACGTGGATATGATCGTGCAGAACGTCTCCGCCGACGGCACTACGGACATGACCTTCACCGTCGGCAAAACCGACCTGCCGCGCGCGACCGCAGTGCTGGAGGAAGCCCGCCAGGACATCGGTTATGCCGAGATTTCCAGCGACCCGAACGTGGCGAAGATCTCCGTGGTAGGGGTTGGCATGCGCAGCCATGCCGGTGTGGCGGGCACCATGTTCCGTACCCTGGCGGCGCGGGGCATTAATATCCAGGTGATCTCCACCAGTGAAATCAAAGTCAGCGTGCTCGTGGCCTCGGAATACACCGAGTTGGCCGTGCGCGCCCTGCATACGGCGTATGAACTCGATGCTTAATTGTACCCACGACGCAAAAGCTGAATACGCCGCGCTGCAGGCTCGCGGCGCCGCGTTCCTTGGCACCGAACATGCCATAATGGCCGGGGCGATGAGCTGGGTGAGCGAGCGCCATCTGGTTTCGGCCATATCCAACGCCGGCGGGTTTGGCGTGATTGCCTGCGGCGCGATGCCGCCGGCCCTGCTGGAGGCGGAAATCGCCGCCACCCAGGCGATGACTGACAAGCCGTTTGGCGTGAACCTGATCACCATGCATCCGCAGCTCGATGAGCTGGTCCAGATCTGCCTGCGCGCAAAGGTAACGCATATCGTGTTCGCGGGCGGAATCCCCCCCGGTCCGGCAATCCGCGCGGCCAAGGATGGCGGCGCGAAGGTTGTGGCCTTCGCCCCGGCCCTGGTGCTGGCCAAGCGTTTCGTGAAATCAGGCGTCGACGCGCTCATAATAGAGGGTTCAGAGGCGGGCGGGCATATCGGTCCGGTGTCGCTGACCGTGCTGGCACAGGAAATCCTGCCGCATATCCGCGAAGTGCCGGTGTTCGTAGCGGGCGGCATCGCGCGCGGCGAGGCGATTCTCGGTTTCCTGGAAATGGGCGCCGCGGGAGCGCAGCTTGGCACCCGGTTCGCGGCGGCCACCGAGAGCATCGCGCACCCCAACTTCAAGCGGGCGTTCCTCAAAGCCAATGCGCGCGACGCACTGCCCTCGATGCAGATCGACGAGCGCTTCCCGGTAATCCCGGTACGTGGACTGGTGAACGAGGGAACCAAGAAGTTCATGCGGCACCAGGCGGAGGTGCTGAAGAAGTTCCAGGACGGCGAGTTGGACAAGAACGCGGCGCAGTTGGAGATCGAGCATTTCTGGGCCGGTGCGCTGCGGCGTGCGGTGATCGAGGGTGATGTGGAGAACGGCTCGGTGATGGCCGGGCAGTCTGTCGGCATGGTCACGGCGATTCAGCCGGTGAAGGAAATTCTCGAAGACCTTCGGGCACAGGCGATAGCGGCCCTGGTGGCGCGCGCGCAAAAGGCATGAGAGCGGGACGTGGGATCCCTGGGTTGAATTAAAATTCAATCCAGGGAGAAATTACCACCTAATCTTCTGATCGGGGCTGATTTTTGCCTTCAATACATGGCAAAGTAACCGCATGACGAGCGAATCTCCTCCGCGACAGCATCGGCGCAGAAAGCCGAAATTTGGCGACACCAGGCAGTTGTTTGCCCGGCTGCGGGCAGCACTTGCCTCCGGGACCGCGAGCCTGCCCGATATCGCCGAGCTTTTGGCACAGGAACTCCCGGCCGATGCCTGTGTGATCTACGTTGCCCGCGCTGGGGAGTTCCTGGAACTGGCGGCGACCTACGGGCTGAATGTGAGTGCCGTGGGGCACACGCGCCTGCGCATCGGCGAAGGCATCATCGGCATGGTTGCGGCTTCCGGCGACGCGTTGAACCTTGCCGATGCACAGAACCATCCACGTTACGTGTACCGGGCTGAACTCGGCGAGGAGGCGTTTGCTTCCATGCTGGCAACGCCGGTGAAGCGGGCGGGGCGAATTCTGGGTGTCATTTCGGTGATGTCGCGCGAGGCGCGGGTGTTTGCACGGGTTGAGGTAGAGGTGGTGGCCACCGTGGCCATGCTGCTCGCCGAAATTCTGGCCCGCGCCGGGGCAACCGATTTATCCGAGGAAGGCTTTTCCGAGCGGCTGCCACGGCGTTACGCCGGGCATATCCTCTCGCCAGGGATCGCGCGAGGCAAAATCCTGCCCTATGGCGCGGCACAGCCGATTGCCAAGCTGCTGACCGACGACCCCGCCGCCGAATTACTGCGGTTGGAAAAGGGCGTGGAGATAGCAAACAAGAGTCTGGACGGGCTGATTGCTTCCTCCCTGCCCGGCGGCAACACCTCGCGCGATGTGCTGGACGCCTACCGCATGGTCACGCAATCAGCCGGTTGGCTGACGCAGGTGCGCCAAGCCATCGGCGACGGGCTGACCGCCGAGACGGCTGTGGACAAGGTGGCGCAGAATTTGCGCGAACGGATGCGCCGGATTGCCGATCCATACCTGCGGGAGCGGCTGGCCGACATAGAGGACATGATCGGCCGGCTGATGGTGGCGCTGGGCGGCAAAGCGCCCAAGCCCGAGCGCGCGGACGGGATGCTGCTGCTGGTACGCCGGTTGGGGCCCGCCGATTTATTGGATTGGCATGCGCGCGGCATCGCCGGGGTGGCGATCGAGGAGGCCAGCGCCTCCGGTCATGCCGCGATTCTGGCCCGCGCTTTGGGGCTGCCCGCGCTGGCGGTGGAACGCGGCGCGGTGGAAGCAGCGCAGGAGGGTGACGACGCCCTGCTGGATGCGGAAGGCGCCACGCTGATCCTGCGACCCGAGCCCGAAGTGGTGCAGGTTTACGACCGCGCCCTGGCAGCCCGCACAGTGCGCGCGGCAGCACTTTCGGGATACCGGGATTTACCGGCGATCACCAAGGACGGCACGCAGATCAGCCTGATGCTCAATGTCGGCCTAGCGCTGGAGCTGGACCAGCTGGAACGCACCGGCGCCGACGGAATCGGCCTGTATCGCACTGAAATTGCAGTATTGGCGGCGGGCGGCATCCCGGATGTCGCGGGTCAGGCGGCGGAATACGGCCGGGTAATGGACCGTGCAAAAGGCCGGCGGGTACAGTTTCGCACGCTGGACCTGGGCGCGGACAAGCTGCTCCCCGGCGAAGTGGGCGGCGGCGAGGAAAATCCGGCCATGGGCTGGCGCAGTCTGCGCGTGGGGCTGGACCGCCCGGCGATTTTGCGCCGCCAGTTACGTGCGCTGCTGCTGGGTGCGCAGGGGCGGCCGCTCGCGGTCATGTTCCCGATGGTTGCCACGGTGGAGGAGTTCCGCGCCGCGCGCGATCTGCTGGAGGCAGAGGCCGCGCGCATTCGCCCGGTGCCGGAGAAACTGGAGGCCGGGACCATGATCGAGGTGCCCGCATTGCTGTTCCAACTGCCGGGGCTGCTGGCCGAGACGGACTTCGTCTCGGTGGGCACCAATGATTTGATGCAGTTCCTGTTCGCGGCCGATCGCGGCACGCCGGAACTGGCGGAACGCTACGACACCCTCTCCGCCCCCGTGCTGGAAATGCTGGAGCGCCTGGTGGCGGCCTGCAACGAGGCGGGTGTGCCACTTTCCGTCTGCGGCGAAGCGGCCGGCCGCCCACTGGACGCGCTAGCCTTTGCCGCTCTGGGTGTGCGCACACTCTCGATGTCCGGCAACGCCATTCTGCCGGTGAAGGCCCTGCTGGTGGAGGCTGACCTCGGCGCACTGCGGCCGGTGCTGCGCGAGTTGCGGCGCTCAGGGGCGGCGGGCGGGAGTATCCGGGAGCCGCTGACCGCCTGGGCGCGCGAGCATAACCTGCCGGTTTGATCTGCGTGGGATGCGGTAGCGTAAAGCGGCGGGGCGGTATACAAAGCGGCGCAGAATGCCAAACGCTATTGCCGGGATCGATATGACGGAATCCGACCAGCCGCAGGGAGCCGCCCAGATAGGTGCTGGCCTACGTAATGTGCGCGAACGGCTGGGCTGGAAATTGCCCGAGGTCGCCGAGGGGTTACGCATCCGCCTATCATATCTGGAGGCCATCGAGCGCGGCGACATTGATGCGTTGCCCGGCCCCGCGTATCAGACCGGGTTTATTCGTACCTACGCGCAGAGCCTGGGCCTGGACCCGGAGGAAATTTTGCGCCGCTTCCGCGAGGCCGGCAGCATGGGCAGCCTGCCCAAGGCGGAGTTGAAATTTCTCGCCCCCGTGCCGGACCGAGGCGTACCAACCGGGGCGATTGCGTTGCTCGGCGTGCTGCTGGTGCTGGTGGGCTATGGGCTTTGGTATCTGCATACTGAAAAAGAGCGCCGTTTGGCCGCTGCCATACCCAGCGTGCCCGTGGAACTGGCACCACTTGCCGTACCGCCCAAACCCCCTACACCGCCGCCTGTTCCCGTGCAGGCCGCCGCGCAAAAACCGGCGCCAGCCCCGGTTGCAGCCAACGCCGCTGCGCCTGCGCTGTCAGCGGCCACCCTTGGTACTTCCTCCGCTCCGCAGCCCGCCGCGGCCCCGGTGGCGACCGGTGATACCGGCCAGATGATCGTCGCCACCGGCGATAGCTGGGTTGAAGTGAACGATGCCACGGGCAACATACTCTTCAGCAAAGTGTTGCATGCCGGAGATAGCTGGCCCGTGCCCGATGAAGCCGGATTGACCATGACCGCCGGTAATGCCGGCGGAACCGAGATTGCCATTAACGGCAAGGCAGGCGCGCCCCTGGGGGCCATGGGCGCCGTGCTGCACAATTATGCGCTCACACCGCCCGCGGCAAAACCTGCCACGCCGCCTGCCGCCAACTGAGGGAATTGTTATGAACTACCGCGAATACCAGCAGATCACCCGCCGTAAGTCCCGGCAGATTAGCGTCGGCAACGTGAAAGTCGGCGGCGACGCGCCGATTTCCGTACAGACCATGACCAACACGTTGACCACTGACATTGACGGCACGGTGGCGCAAATTCTGCGCGCCGAGGCAGCAGGCGTGGACATTGTGCGCGTGAGCTGCCCGGATGAAGAGAGCACGGCGGCGCTGAAGCACATTGTGCCGCAGGTGAATGTGCCAATCGTCGCGGACATCCACTTCCACTACAAACGAGGGATAGAGGCGGCGCAGGCCGGTGCGGCATGTTTGCGCATTAACCCCGGCAATATCGGCAGCCCGGAGCGCGTGCGCGATGTGATCAAGGCCGCACGCGATTATAACTGCTCGATGCGCATCGGCGTGAATGCGGGTTCGCTGGAGCGCCACCTGCTGGAGAAATACGGCGAGCCCAACCCCGAGGCGCTGGTGGAATCCGCTTTGGAACACGCGAAGATTTTGCAGGACCACGACTTCCACGAGTTCAAAATTTCCGTGAAGGCGTCCGACGTGTTCATGGCCGTGGCGGCGTATCAGCAACTGGCTGAAGTGTGCGACCACCCGCTGCACATCGGCATCACCGAGGCTGGCAGCAAACGCGCCGGGACCGTAAAATCCTCCATTGGTCTCGGCTCGCTGCTGTGGGCGGGCATCGGCGATACCATGCGCGTCTCGCTCTCCGCGGTGCCGGAGGAAGAAGTGCTGGTCGGCTGGGATATTCTCAAATCGCTCGGCATCCGCCATCGCGGCGTGCGCATCATTTCCTGCCCCTCCTGCGCGCGGCAGGGTTTTAACGTCATCAAGACCGTGGAAACGCTCGAAGAACGCCTAGCGCACATCCAGACGCCGATCACGCTTTCCATCATCGGTTGCGTGGTGAACGGGCCTGGCGAGGCGTTGATGACCGACCTCGGCCTGACCGGCGGCGGCAACGGCAAGCACATGATTTACGCGGCGGGCAAAACCGACCACACGATCGACGGCGGCGACATGGTGAACCACATCGTCGAACTGGTGGAAGCCAGGGCAGCGGTGGTGGAAGCGGAACTGAAAGCCGCCAAACTCGCGGCGCAGTAGCTAACGTTTCCGCGAGACTGTTTTAACCGGAGCCTGATGGCTCCGGCATTTTTTGTTTTTAGGTTGGTTTAAAAATCATGGCCCCTCCCCTGCAACCCGTCCGTGGCACGCGCGATCTCATCGGCGACGACGCCGCGCGCCACACCCATGTCGTGGAAACCGCGCGGCGCGTTACCGCGCTGTATGGTTTTGCCGAGTGGCAGACGCCGATATTCGAGGACACCAAAGTTTTTTCCCGCACACTGGGGGAAACTTCCGATGTCGTGACCAAGGAAATGTATACGTTCGAGGATCGCGGCGGGGATTCCGTGACGCTGCGGCCGGAAGGCACGGCAGGTGTGTGCCGCGCGTTGATCACCGCCGGGCTGACGCAGACACTGCCGCAAAAGGTCTTCTACGCCGGGCCGATGTTCCGTTACGAGCGCCCACAGAAAGGCCGCTACCGGCAGTTTCACCAGATCGGCGTGGAACTGCTCGGCCCCAGCACGCCGCTGGCCGACGCTGAAGTCATTGCCGCCGGCTGGCAGATTCTGAACGAGCTGGGCATCGCGGACAATGTGGAACTACACATCAACACGCTGGGCGATGCTGAATCGCGCGACAATTATCGCGCTGCCCTAGTGAAATATTTTACCGAGCATGCATCTGCACTCTCCGCTGACAGCAAAACGCGGCTGGAGAAAAACCCGCTGCGTATTCTGGACTCCAAAGACGAGGGCGACCAGAAATTGGTGGCCAACGCACCGCTGATCTACGACCACCTCTCGGAAGCCGCCGCTGTGTTCTACAACGGCTTGAAAGCGGTGCTGACAACGTTCGACGTGCCCTTCACCGAAAACCCCCGCATTGTGCGCGGGCTGGATTATTACAACCACACCGCCTTCGAGTTCGTGACCACAGCGCTCGGCGCGCAAGGCACCGTGCTGGCTGGTGGGCGTTACGACGGCCTGGTCGAACAGATGGGCGGACCGAGCGTGCCCGGCGTGGGCTGGGCGGCGGGGATTGAGCGGCTCTCCATGCTCATCGCCCCCCCGCCGGTGCCGCACCGCCCGGCGGCGATCATTCCCATGAACGAGGAAGCCCACGGCACGGCTTTGAACATCCTGAAATCCCTCCGTGACATCGGTATTCCCGCCGAGATTGCCTACGCCGGCAATGCCAAAAAACGGCTTGAGCGCGCGAACAAATCCGGCGCAAAGTTTGCCATCCTGGTGAGCGAGGACATCAAGTTGAAAAATCTGGAGGATGGTTCGCAGCAAGACGTGCTGTTCTCCGATCTCCCAGGGTTTCTGCGTTCATGAGTTTTGACCACAAACTCGACCGCATTCTCTCCCGCACCGAGGAACTGCGCTTCATGCTTTCCGGCGCGCTGGCCGGGGATGCCTTTGTAAAAGCCTCGAAAGAGCTTTCCGAGCTGACGCCGATCGAGGAGCGGATTGCTGAGTTGCGCGCCGCTGAAAAGGCGCAGGCCGAGGCTCAAATGATGCTGGCCGACCCGGAAATGAAGGATCTGGCCTCGGCTGAGCTGGAAGACTTGAAGCAGCAGATCCCCGAGCTGGAAATGTCCCTGCGCCTGGCGCTTTTGCCCAAGGACGAAATGGACGACCGCTCCGCCATTCTGGAAATCCGGCCCGCGGCCGGCGGCGACGAAGCGGGACTGTTCGCCGCCGAACTCTTCCAGGCCTACCAGAAATATTCCGGCCTGCACGGTTATAAATTCGAGGTCATGGAGTATGTCGAGAACGAGCTGGGCGGGTTGAAGGAAGGCATAGCCGAAATCACCGGTAAATCCGTGTTCTCCAAGCTGAAGTTCGAATCCGGCGTGCACCGCGTGCAACGCGTGCCGGCAACCGAAACACAAGGGCGCATCCATACCTCCACTGTTACCGTGGCAGTGCTGCCGGAAGCCGAGGAAGTGGATGTGGAGGTCAACGACGGCGATCTGCGTATCGACGTCTACCGGGCCTCCGGCGCTGGCGGGCAGCATGTGAACAAAACCGAATCCGCGGTGCGCATCACGCATCTTCCCACCGGCATTGTGGTGGCCATGCAGGAGGAGCGCAGCCAGCACAAAAACAAAGCCAAGGCGATGAAAATCCTGCGCGCCCGCATGTACGAGCAGCAGCGCTCCAGCCTGCACGCCACGCGCGCCGCCGACCGCAAGTCCCAGGTCGGCACCGGGGACCGCTCCGAGCGCATCCGCACCTATAACTTCCCGCAGGGCCGCGTCACCGACCACCGCATCAACCTCACCCTGCACAAGATCGACCGGATCATGCAGGGCGAAATGGACGACATCATCGACGCGCTGATCGCCGAGGACCAGGCCGCGCGGCTGGCGGCTGACAACCAGTGATCGCCACCGCCGAAGCGCTGGCCTCGATCACTTCCCGGCTCACCGAGGCGGGCATCGAGGAACCCAGGCGTGAGGCACGTTTGCTGCTGGCCGCCGCCCAGGGGGTAAACGCGGCCGGGCTGTTGCTGCTGGATGAAGTGGACCGGGCGCGTTTCGAACCACTGGTTGCCCGCCGCGCGGCGCGTGAGCCGCTGGCCTATATTCTCGGGCGCAAGGAGTTCTGGGGGCTGAATTTCACCGTCTCCCCCGCCACGCTGATCCCCCGGCCCGACACCGAGACCCTGGTGGAAGCCGTGCTGGCGCTCGGTACCGCGCCCGCCCGCGTGCTGGACCTGGGCACCGGCACCGGCTGTCTGCTGCTGGCGGTTCTAAGTGAATTTCCGGCAGCCTTTGGCGTGGGCGTGGATATTTCCCCCGAGGCGGCCGCCCTGGCAGCAGGCAACGCCCAAGCCCTGGGGCTGGCCGGCCGCGCCGCATTTTGCGTGGGCGACTGGGCGGCAGCGCTGGATGGCACATTCGACCTGGTGTTGAGCAATCCACCCTATATTCCCGGTGCCGATATTCCGCATTTGATGCCCGAAGTCGCGGGTTTCGAGCCCAGCAGCGCGCTGGATGGCGGCGCGGACGGCTTGGCTGCCTACCGAAAGATACTAGCAGACCTGCCCCGCCTGCTCGCCGAAAATGGCGCGGCGGTGCTTGAACTTGGGGTGGGGCAGGCCCCAGATGTAGCCGTGCTGGCGGAACGGGCTGGTTTTACCACCACGACTCGGGCCGATCTCGGCGGCGTGGAACGCGCCATTATTTTGACGCGGTGCAAATAAACATTTGGCATTATGCGCGGATAAGGCTAAGCACGGGGCGCGCGGGCTGATTGGCCTCGAGTCTCGGTGATTTACGAGGCCGCTTTGGGTTTGGTGGTGCTAACGCGCCCAGCCGTGCAAGCAATCTTACGAGGATAGACGAGAGCATATGAATATGAAGCGCATGCGTGGCCGCAACCATCGCCCGAATGGCGGCGGCGGTGGCAGTGGTAGCGGCGGGTTCCGCAACCAGCAGAACGGAATTCCGCTGAACCGCAATCATGTCTTTGACAGTTCCGGGCCCGAAATGCGGGTGCGGGGCACGGCGCAACAGCTCTACGAGAAGTACCAGCAGATGGCGCGCGATGTCTCCAGCAATGGCGACCGGGTGCTGGGCGAAGCCTATTACCAGCACGCCGAGCATTATTTCCGCATCATCAGCGCCATCAACCAGGCGCAGGGCCTGCCCAATACGCAGCCCCCGCAGACGCAAGGCGGGCAGCAACCCGGCCAGGGCCAGGAGCGGGGCAATTACCAGCCGCAGCAAGGCAACCAGGGCGAATACCAGCGCCGCGACTCCTCCGAGGGCGAGCAGCAGATGGAACCGCGCCAGGAAAACCGCCAGCAGGAAGTCCGCCAGCAGGAGCCGCGCCGCTTTGAGCAACGCCCCTACGAGCAGCGCCAGAAGCCGGAATTCCAGCGCCAGGACCGTCAGGACCGCCCCGAGCGGCAAGACCGCCAGGACCGCCCGGAACGCCAGCCCCGCGCTGAACCGGTGGTTGATATGCGCATCGACATCAGCTCCGCGCTGGAAGCCGAACTCGCAGCCGCTGCGGGCGAACACCCCGGCATGGGCGCACAGCCGGTCATCGTGCCGGTGGCCGTGACCGTGAAACCGGCTCCCGTCCCCGCGGTGGCCCCTGCCCCGGAACCCAAGCCGATCCCCATCGTCGCCGAGGCCCCGCCTTTGGTGCTGACCCCGGTCGAGGCGCCGCGTGTGCCCCGCCCCCGTGGCCGGCCAAGGCTGATAAAGCCCGAAGCGGCGAAGGTGGAAGAGTAACCACAAAAAACCCACCAGGATCGCTCCTGGTGGGTTTTTTTAATGCCTTAACTCACTTGAGCCCCTTAGCGCGGGGTGAGCACCATAACCATCTGCCGGTTTTCCATCTTCGGCATCTGCTCAACCTTGGTCTCGACGTCCATGTCGGCGCGAATCCGCTCCAGAACTTTCACGCCCAGCTCCTGATGCGCCATTTCACGGCCACGAAAACGCAGGGTCACCTTCACCTTGTCGCCCTCGCCTATAAAGCTCTTCATGGCGCGCAGCTTCACCTGGTAGTCATTCTCGTCGATATTCGGACGGACTTTGACTTCCTTAATTTCAACGATCTTCTGCTTCTTGCGGGCTTCGTTGCGCTTTTTCTGCTGCTCGTACTTGAACTTGCCGTAGTCGAGGATTTTGGCGACTGGCGGTTCGGCGTTCGGGCTGATCTCAACCAGGTCGAGACCGACGGCAAAAGCACGTGCAATGGCGTCGCGGGTGCTCAGCACCCCCTGCATTTCACCATTTTGGTCGATGAGACGTACCTGCGGAATTCTAATTTCGTCGTTGACCCGGGGCCCTTCACGCGAGGGAGGGGTGGGTGGCGCTGGCGGTCTGGCTATGGAAGTCTCCTGTAAGGGTTACGGGACACCGGCTTAGTGCAAAATGGCCAACAAATGCAATCTCCTCCGCGGCGCCCCCGGGAGATTAACAAAGATTCCCGAATTTCCCGCTGGTTTTCCGCGCAAAAGCTACCACTTCTGCATTACGCCCGGAGCACACGGGCAGCGCCAGGAGGATATGAATTATGCATATACGCAATCCTATGGAGTGGGTGGCAGGCCAGATCGATACAACCAACGTCATCGGCAGTGCGACTCCGGCTGAATATTGGCCGGTCACCGCCGGTGCCGGGATGCCTGTAGTCCGCAAAATCACCCTTGCCGAACTGCGGGAAGCCATCCGTGAAGGACTGCGTGATTTCGCGGCCGCACGCACCGATGTTATTTTCCTCTGCCTGATCTACCCACTGGTTGGGATATTCATCGCCATGGCGGAGGCGCACGGCCGCCTGCTGCCATTACTGCTGCCCACGGCAGCCGGTTTTGTCCTCATCGGCCCGCTCGCCGCGGTTGGGCTGTACGAGATGAGCCGGCAACGCGAACTGACCGGAAAAATCAGCTGGCTCGACACCTTCAAAGTCATCCGCTCCCCCTCGATCGGGGCCATTACCGGGCTGGGACTGCTGCTGATCGGCCTGTATCTGGCATGGCTGGCGGTCGCGCAGGTAATTTACGACTTTACCCTAGGCCCCCTGCCACCCGCCTCCATATGGCAATTTGCCCAAAGCGTATTCACCACTCCGGCTGGCTGGGTGATGATCGGCTTGGGCCTTTTCGCTGGAGTGCTGTTCGGATTGGGCGTGCTGGCGATCAGCGTCGTCTCGTTTCCATTAATGCTGGACCGGCAGGTTGGCTTTGCCACGGCGATTTCCACCTCGGCGCTGGCCCTGCGCCGCAACCCAGGACCGCTGGCCGCCTGGAGCCTCATAGTAGCCATCAGCCTGTTCCTGGGCACCCTGCCCTGCTTCATCGGGCTGGTTGTGGTGCTGCCCGTGCTTGGTCACACAACCTGGCATTTATACCGCAAGGTCGTTGTCCCACCTGCGGACATGGGCAAAGTTATTTTACCGGCACATGACTTAGCCGCACCTGGGCCGTGACCAGAACCGGAAGCTTTTGGCTTTTCCTGTTAAGCACCGTCGCCTGGTTTTAAAAAATCTGGATTATGCTCGCCCAGATTAGGCGCCAGCCGGCGCAAGCTCGCGGGGGTTTTGCTGTAGCGCACCGGATGCCGTGCGACGCGCAGCTTGCCCTCGGTCGGGTGTTCCATTTCCTCAAAAAACCCGGACGCGCGCAAATGCGGGTCGGTCATCAGGTCTTCCATGGTGTTAACCTGACTGGCCGGCACATCAATTCCGCGCAGCAGTTCTACCCATTCCTGCGTCTTGCGCGTGGCAAAATGCCTGGCCAGAAATTCACCGATTTCCAGCGCATACTGCGTGCGCGATTCCTGAGTTTTAAACCGCGGGTCGGTGGCGGTAAGGTCTGGTGCGCCCACAAGCGCGCAGAATGATTGCCAATGCCGGTTGGTATAGACGACCACGCTTAAATACCCATCAGCCGTGGCGTACGGGCCACGGGTGGTGGAGAGCAGGCGCTTGTAGCCCATCGCACCCTCCGGCGGGGCAAACGCCTCGCCGCCAATGTGGTCCGAGAGGACAAACTGCGTCATGCTCTCGAACATTGGCACCTCGATCTCCTGCCCCTCCCCCGTCATCGCCCGGTGGTACAAGGCGCTGGTGATGGCGTTGACCACATACAGCCCGACGATACGGTCGCAAATGTTCACCGGCGTGTAGCGGGGTGTGCCGTCCATGCGGCCGAACAGACCAGCAATGCCCGAGGCTGCCTGCATCAGGTCGTCGTACACCGGCTGCCCAGATTGCGGCCCGCCCGAGCCATAACCCACGGCGGCGCAGTAGATGATGCCGGGGTTGGCGGCCTGGATGCTCTCATAGTCCAGGCCCAGGCGGGCCATACCGTGCGGGCGGACGTTGGAGACCAGCACATCGGCCGACGCCGCCAGCGCCAAAGCGGCGGCTTTGCCCTCCGGCGTTTTAAGGTCCAGCACCAGCCCGCGCTTGTTGCGGTTGGCCCACAGAAACAGCGGCCCCATGCCCTCGTGCCGCCACGGGCCGATCCAGCGCATGGCGTCACCCGCCGCCGCCTCCACCTTCACCACATCGGCCCCGAGGTCGCCCAAAATCTGCGTTGCCGAGGGGCCCATGAGTACGGTGGTGAAATCCAGCACCCGCACGCCGCGCAGCGGACCAGTGGCCGGCAGATCATCCTGCGCCCAGACGGCATGGATGGCATCGCTCAATGGAAGTCTCCTACTCGTATCTCCCGGCTGTGTAATCCTGGAAACCGCCCTCGCAAAGTGCCGGGGAACAGGGTTTGACCTGGATCAAGGACAATGCCGCGCTGCAACAATCATAGTGGCAACAGCATGAATAAGGAGTGGCCGCATGATCGTCGCCGAGCTGATGTGCCGGGACATTGTAACGGTGCAGCCTGAAAGCAGTATCGCGGAGGCCGCTCAGTCCATGTTGCGGCACCGGGTGAGCGGGTTACCTGTAATTGACAAATCCGGCCATCTGGTGGGGATTTTAACGGAAGGCGACCTGCTGCGCCGGCCCGAACTCGGGACCGAGGGACGCCGGGCCGCGTGGATGAAAGCCCTCATCAATCCCGCGAGTCTGGCCGCGGAATATGTGCATACGCACAGCCGCCACGTGAGTGATGTGATGAGCCGCAACCCCGTATTCGTGCGCCCGGAGACCAGCCTTGCGAAAGCCGCGGAGCTGATGCAGCACAAGCGCGTGAAACGCCTGCCGGTACTGCAAGGTGAAACGCTGGTCGGCGTAATCAGCCGGTTCGACCTACTGACCGCCCTGGCGCCGAAACTCATTCCCGCCACCGAGGAAGTTGGCGAACAGGAAATTCAGGAAACGATCCTGGCGGCGCTGGCGCGCGAACTTTGGGCGCCAAAATCTGGCCTTCGCGTGCAGGTGACCGGCACGACCGTGTACTTGGAGGGCATGGTCTACAGCGAGGACGAACGCCGGGCAGCCAGGGTGCTGGCGGAAAACACGCGCGGCGTGAACATGGTTGTGGATCGCCTGGAACTAACGGATTCGAGATTCAAACTGGCGCCGTCCGCCAAGTAAATTACTTTTTTTACACAAAAAAACAGCAAACTTTGATTCAAATCAACGACCAGACCCAAAATTCAGGGTTAAGTCTGTTTATCCGAAAGCGGATACACTCCCCACACTGGCCCTGCCGCAGAAATGCGCGCGGGGCTTTTTTTTGTGCCCGGCATGTTTTCGAGCAGTTCTATTCGACATTGGATTTTTCTTGATATCTGCGAATGTTTCGCATTGCGAATGCGCGGCACGCCAACGGCGGGACGCACCCAAAAAATTACACCTGCAAATGCGCTGGCCTGTGAACGCAAACTGCAAACAGGCTGTTAAAACAATTATCGCCGCTAAACCGCAACGGCGTGGCGCGGCATTTCCGTCTGCTGCTTCAGGTAGCTATCGAACAGCGCCGCGACATTGCGCACAAACGGCCGGCCGGCTTCGGTAACCTCAATGCGCGTGCCGTCCCAGGTCACCAAACCATCAGCCTGGAAACCCGCCAAGGCTTGCGCGTCGGCCAGCAGTGGTGCCGGATCGGCGCCAAAAACCCCGGCCTGGGCCGCTAAGTCTACTTCCAGCTCGCACATAATGCTCTCGATCACGGCGCGGCGAAGCCTGTCGTCCGCACTCAGGGCAACGCCACGGCTGGTAGCCAGATGGTCCTTGGTGATGGCGGCAGTGTACGCAGGCACGGCCGAAGCATTCTGCACATAACCCTGCGGCAGGCTGCCGATGGCACTCGCCCCCAGGCCGATGAGCACGGGCGCGGCATCCGTGGTGTAGCCCTGGAAGCTGCGGTGCAGGTTTTTCGCCAAAGCCGCATCAGCCATGGCATCCCCAGGCCGGGCAAAATGGTCGAGCCCGACCGGGACGTACCCCCCTTCCCGCTCCAGCACGCGGCGAACCACCTTCGCCTGGGCAAAACGGGCCTGCGCGCCCGGCAGCGATGCTTCCGGGATCAGTGACTGGTGCTTTTTCATCCACGGCACATGCGCGTAGCCAAACACGGCAACACGGTCCGCGCGCAGGCTAAGCGCCAGGCGCGAGGTGCGCTCCAACGATGCCTCGGTCTGGTGCGGCAGGCCGTAAATGAGGTCCAGATTGAGCGAGGTTATACCAATGCCGCGTAGCGCATGGGTGCAGGCCTGGGTTTCCTCAAAGCTTTGCTGGCGGCCAATCGCGTCCTGCACCTGCTGGTCAAAATCCTGCACGCCAAGGCTGGCGCGGTTAACCCCCATGCGGGCCAGCGCCGCCAGCCGCTCCGGCGTCAGCGAGGTCGGGTCGATTTCGATGGCAATTTCGGCGCCCGGCAGCAGCGTGAAATGGCTGCGAATATCATCCATCAAACTGGTCAGGCAATCGGGTGGAAGAACTGTAGGGGTGCCACCGCCCCAGTGCACGTGGGAAACTTCCAGCCGGCGGCCAATGGTCGCCGCTACCAGGGATATTTCACGTGCCAGCGTTGCCGCGTAGCTCCGCTTGGGCCGTTCCAAATGCACCACGGAGGTATTGCAGCCGCAGTACAGGCAAAGCCGGTCACAGAACGGCACATGCAGATACAACGAAACCGGCTCCCCTGCCGGCAGATTGGCCAGCCAGGAGGCATAAGTTTCCCCCCCAATCGCAGGGGTAAAATGCGGCGCGGTCGGATAGCTCGTGTAGCGCGGTACGCGGCCATCGTAGCGGGCAATGAGTTCGGCATCGGTTATCATCCGCTTCTTTTGGACGGATGCAGCCCGATACTCATTGATTCAGGTCAAAGCGGGGAATCCGGGCGAAGCCGGTACTAAAGGCAACTCGCAGGCCCTCATTACCGGCTTTGCGCAATTCCACGGTCAGGCTGGCAGGAAGTCCGGCACCGAAAGGTAACGCTCGCCGGTATCGTAGTTGAAGCCAAGGATTTTGGCGCCTGCGGGCAGTTCCGGCAGCTTCTTGGCAATCGCCGCCAGCGTGGCGCCGGAGGAGACGCCAACCAGCAGGCCCTCCAACCTCGCCGAACGGCGGGCGTACTCCCGCGCCTCCTCGGCATCCACCTGGATCACACCATCCAGTACCGCCATGTGCAGGTTAACGGGGATGAACCCGGCGCCAATGCCCTGGATGGGATGCGGACCGGGCGCCCCGCCGGAAATCACCGGCGAGAGTGCCGGCTCCACGGCGAAGACCTTCAGGTTCGGCCAGTGCTTCTTCAGGGTTTCGGCGCAGCCGGTGATATGCCCGCCGGTACCCACGCCGGTAATCAGCACGTCTAGCCCCTCGGGGAAATCAGCCAGAATTTCCTGCGCGGTGGTGCGGGCATGCACCTCGATATTTGCTGGGTTTTCAAACTGCTGCGGAATCCAGGAACCCGGGTTTTCGGCCGCCAGCACCGTGGCGCGGGCAATAGCCCCCTTCATGCCCAGCTCCTTGGGCGTGAGGTCGAACGTCGCGCCATAAGCCTGCATCAGGCGCCGGCGCTCAACAGACATGGACTCCGGCATGACCAGGATCAGCTTGTAGCCCTTCACCGCCGCCACCAGCGCCAGACCAATGCCGGTATTGCCCGACGTCGGCTCGATAATCAGGCCGCCGGGCTTCAACGCGCCCGAAGCCTCCGCTGCCTCCACCATGGCCAGCGCGATACGGTCTTTGATCGATCCGCCGGGATTGGTGCGCTCGGACTTCACCCAGACTTCCGCGCCAGGAAACAGCCGCGCCAGACGGATATGCGGGGTATTGCCGATGGTTTCGAGAACGCTGCTGGCTTTCATGCGATGGCTCCTTCGTGTGTTTCCGCGTATTTCGCGCCAAGATGCCCCGATTTCCGTGAAGTGCAAGCCCTTTCGGAAAAAATTCTACAAAATAAATAGAGTTTGATGCCTTACAAATCCCACAGTGACATCACGTCACGCGGCCAAGGCGCGAACACGCCAACAACCACCTACGGCTTTAGCGCAGCCAGCATGGCCAGCGCCATGGCTGGCCAGTCCACCGCCGCGTCTACCCGCGCCGTACCATCCTGCAGGGGGGGCGTCGCCGCCAAATCCGCCACCAGTTTCAGCATACCATCGGCAATGGCTGCGGCGGTGGGCGCGCACAGGCGAGCACCCGGCACACCGGCGAGTTGTTCGGGCAGGCCACCCACGTTCGTTGCCAGCACATGGCGTCCCGCCGCTATGGCCAAAGCAGCAACGCCTGACTGGCTAGCCTCCCGGTAAGGCAACACCACCGCATCCGCCCAGCCGAGCAGTCCTGGCAGTTCATCCTCGCCGACCCAGCGCTGCTCGACAGTAACGTGCGGGAGTACACGCAACCGCGCCAAACTGGACGAATCCGGGCCATCGCCACAGACACGCAGTTGGAAGGGAATGTCAGGTCCCAGGCGCTGCATCGCGTCAGCCAGCAGATCGAGCCCCTTATACGACAGCAATCGCCCAAAATAGAGCAACCGCACCAGCCCGCCATGCGCCATCACCGGCGCGGTGCCGCCAAAGCGGATCGGCGGGTGCCAGAGCTTGACCACGCGCTGCGTCTTCTCGCCAAACCCCTGGCGGCGCAGGGCGGTTTCCACATGCTGGCTCAGCGCAAACAGCACCTGCGCATGCCGGAGCAAGCGGTATTGCCCCATGATCTGGAAGTTCAGCATCTCGCCTGGATGCCCCACCGCGTCATGGACGATCACCGCATAGGGAATCCCCGCGCCACGTAGTGCCGTGGTCATGCGCCCGTCCAGCAAGGCGGGCATCGCGCAGATGGCAAAATCGGGCCGGTCCTCGGCAAGGCGGCGGGCGACTCGGCCGCGCGCCAATGCCCCTGTGAGGCGCTGCACCGCATAGCCAAGCGCGTTGTTATAGGTCGGCTCGCGCCAGCTACAGGAAGCCGCGTCCGGCCCCGCCAGGATTTCCGCCCCGCCAGCCAGGGAGAGGCGCACGGTCTGGCCGGGGATCTCCCGCAAGGCAGCCGCCAGGCGTAGCGCAAACAGCGGGCCGCCGCCCCGCCGCCCCCAATGCCACACCAAAAGCTTCATGCAATGCCGCTGGCAGCCAGCGCGGCCAGAACCGGCTCCGCCCCAAGTGTTTTGCGCGCATGCATCTGGCCCGCCAGCGCCATGGTCTGGCGGGCACCGGCGTCAGCGGCCAGCGTACGCAGCCAGGCTGCGGCGTCATCAATATCCGGCTCCGCCCAAAACGCGCCCGGCAGCGCATAAATCCCGCGCGGGTCAACGGCGGGCACCAGCCGGTAGGATACGAGTGCCGAGGTTTCTGGTGTCATGAAGGTAAGATTACCCGACCAGCCGGTGGCGGCAACCGCCCGCCCCAGCAGCATGGCAGTCGCCGGAATCAAGCCAAAGCCTTCCGAGCGATGCAGCGACAGCACGATATCGCTGGCGGCAATAAGCCCGCGCAGCTGCGCCTCCGGTAGCGCGTGGGTAAGCAGCCGTATATTCGGCGCATCACCGATAGCGGCCCGTATCAGGCGCAGGTCGTCAGGGTAAGCCTCGGTGCCGGAAAGCTTGAGCACGAATAAATGCGCGCGGCTGGTGCCAAAAGCTGCCTTGAAAGCGGCGATCGCGCCAAACGGGTTCTTGCGCACCAGGCTGGAGGCCAGATTAAACGTGGTCAGCACGATCAGCGCATCCTCTGGCAGGCCCAGGCTGGCGCGGTCACCTTCCACCGGCAACTCCACCGCCGCTAACGGATGCGGCACCACCTTCACGCGTCCCGGCAACAGCGGCTCGAAAGCCTCGGCGGCGAATTGCGAGGGCGCCCACACCTCATGCACAAACCGCGCACCTTCATGCCAGGATTCCGGCACCACCGGCAGTTCCCAGGCCCAAAGGCCAATCACCCGCCGGCCGGCGATGAAATCGCGCTTCAGGCGCAACAAGCTGGCCGGCAGGATCGGCGCATTAACAACAGCGAGCAACGCCGCATCCCGTGGCACGGATACCCGGTTGACCGGCACCACGCTGGGCAGCCCAAGCGGAATAAATCCCCGCGCCAGCCCCTGCCCCGCGATGACCGCATGCATAATCCGCGCACTTTCGGCCAGGCCGTTCGCCCCTTCAACGTCTCCGGCAATCACAATACCCCGGCTGGCTACCGGTGGCGGCTGGTCCGGCTTACGCGCGATGCGGGCCGCAATCCCGGTCATGGCCGTACGCCGGAAAGCCGGCGGCAGCAGCCGCCAAGCCGCGATCGCCACCTTGAGCATGAAGCGTTTGCTCACGCCCCGCCCGCGGCGCAGTACTGGCTCACATAGGCAGCGAACCGTTTTTGCACCGCCGCCGGGCTGAGCTTGAATGTCTCCAACGAATACGGCGCATGCGCGGTAATTTCGGTGCATTCCTGTAGGCTGTCCGCCGAAATCGGATGCAGTTCGGTGAACCCCGGCGCCAACCCGGCAAAAATCCGCAACTGCCGGTCCACGGCGCGGGCGCGCTTGTCTTTCACAGGGTCAAAATCCACGGGCCGTGGCGCCGAGTAAATCACCTGCCAGTTGCGCGGCACCAAGGCACCGGCGGCGCTAAAACCCAAGCTTAAAGCGCGGTACAGTGCGACCATCCCTTAATGCGGTTTGCGCTCGATCAGCTCGATTTTATACCCGTCCGGGTCCTCGATAAACGCGATAACCGTGGTGCCGAATTTCACCGGCCCCGGCTCGCGGGCAATTTTCGTCCCGGCCGCGCGCAGCTTCTCGCAGGTCGCGTAAATATCCGGTACCCCAAGGGCCAGATGTCCAAAGGCGGTACCCATCTCGTACGAGGAAACGCCCCAATTATAGGTCAGTTCCAGCACGGTGTGCGTCTTCTCATCACCGTAGCCGACGAACACCAGCGTATACTTCCCGGCCGGCACTTCCGTCCGCCGCAATTCGCGCATCCCTAGCAGGCTGGTGTAAAACTTCACGCTGGCTTCCAGGTCGCCAACCCGCAGCATGGTATGCAGATACGAGAAATTTTCACTCATGGCCGGGCCTTTCGGTTAGGGCTGCACGCCCAGCAGGAACATCCCCGCCGCGTCGGCAGCCTCAATCATTGACTTCCTGTCCGCCAAGATAGTCCCACCCGCCTCAAATGCTACACCTTGCAGCCCGGCTTCCCGCGCATGGCGGATGGTTGCCACGCCGATTGTCGGCATATCGGCCCGGCGTTCCTGCCCCGGTTTGGCCAGCTTTACCAGCACCCCAGCCGGACCCGGGCGCGTAACCGCCGGAATGCGCGCCAGCATGGCATCGGTTCCCTCCACCGCCTCCACCGCCAGCACAATGCCCTGCTGCACCACGCAGGCCTGGCCAATATCCGCCGCGCCGATGATTTTCAGCACCGCGATACCACGCTCGATATCCGCCATCGCCGCCGTGTCTGGCGCGCGGGTGGTCAGCAGGCCGGGTGGCGCCAGCGCATCGCCCAAAATGTCGTGCGCGCCAAGCAGGTTGAACCCCTCCTCGCCGAGCACCCGCAACACCGCTGCCAGCAACCCGTCATCCCCGGCAAAAGCCGCGCGGCCGATTTTGGCGAGAAGTTTTACCCCCTCGGCATCCGGCCGCAGGGAAAAGATCGAGGGGCGTTTAACCGGGCCAATAATCACAAGATCGGTACAGGCGTGCGCGCGCAAGGCCTGACGGATGGCACCCACGGCATCCAAACGGAAAACCTGATGCGGATAAGGCGCGATAACCTCCGGCTCCGCGTACCCTTCAAGTGCCACGATAAACACGGGCCGGCCAGAAGCTTGCGCGGCGGCGGCAACCTGGCCCGGCAGCGCCCCGCCGCCAGCAATTATGCCCAGAGGCGCCGCAGTCATGCCCCCGCCCCTTGCCTACTCGTCGCTCTGCCCAGTCGCGCGCGCCACGTTGGTAAGAATTCCGTGGCGGCCGGGATTGGCAATAAAGTCAAGCATTTCCGCCACATAAACATTTTCACCGTATTCACCACGGGCAGCGGCAACACGTTCGGCAAACACACCAGGGCCGGAGAAGATGAACTTATGTGCCGCCCGAATTTCATGCAGCTGCGCCTTGGTCAGCCCACGCCGGCGCAGACCGACGATGTTCAGCCCGACCATCTGCGCGCGCGGGCCAAACACGAAGCAATACGGCGTCACGTCGCTCGGTACGCCGGTCAAGCCGCCGATCATCGCCCCGGCACCAATGCGCACGAACTGCAAAATGGCCGCCGCCCCGCCGATGACCGCACGATTCCCGACCTCGACATGCCCGCCCATGACGACGTTGTTGGAAATCACCACGCCATCGCCAATATCGCAATCATGCGCGACATGCACCACCGCCATCAGCAGGCAGTCCGCACCGATTTTGGTAATGCCGGTGCCAGTGACAGTGCCGCGATGGATCGAACAATGTTCGCGTATTTGCGTGCGCGGGCCGATGCTGGTCTCGGTCTCCTCGCCATTATACTTGAGATCCTGCGGCGCCAGACCAACTGTGCAAAAGGGGAACAGTTTGGCCCCGGCGCCAATGCGCGTCTTACCATCCACGGCGACGTGGGAGACCAGTTCAGCGCCATCCTCCAGCACCACCTGATGGCCGACAGTGCAAAAAGGACCAATTTTCACGCCCGCGCCGATCACGGCACCCTCAGCGATAATGGCGGTGGGGTGGATCATCTCATGCACCGGCTTTAACATTTTTTGGTCCGACTTTCATTGCGCCGTTTGCTCTAGAGCGGCGGTGAGCGTCCCGCCAGTCAATCATTGTTTCCATCCGTGTCCGCGTATAAGCTGCTCAATATGCGGGATTATGGGGTCTTGGCTTCGTCCATGATCATGGCGGTGATCGAGGCTTCGGCCACCACCACGCCGTCCACGCGCGCCGTGCCGTTAAAGCGCCAGACGTTACCACGCTTACGGTCTTTCACCAGTTCCAGGTGCAGTTGGTCGCCGGGAGTAACTGGCTTGCGGAATTTGGCGTTCTCGATCGACATGAAATAGACAAGCGGCGTACCAGTTTGCGGCCCCATGCCGCTGATAACCAGCGCCGCCGCGGTCTGCGCCATGCTCTCGATAATCAACACTCCAGGCATAACCGGGTGACCAGGGAAATGCCCCTGAAAAAACGGCTCGTTGAGCGTGACGTTTTTGATCCCGGTGGCGGAATGGCCATAGCGGACGTCGACCATGCGGTCGAGCAGCATGAACGGATAGCGATGCGGGATCAACTTCAGCAGTTGTTTCACATCGACAAGGGTCACGTCCACGGGCGGCAGTTCAGTCTGGGTTACGTCGTTCATGGTTTTCCACCACCTGCTTTTCTGGGAATACGCCCGGACTGGGCGAGTTTACGAAGGGTCAGAACCTCACGGAAATAGGCTTTCGAGCTCTGCGACGGGGAGCCGAGAACTTCCTCACCCGCGGGGATGTCTGTCATAACGCCTGATTGCGCACCGATGCGCGCACCCTGGCCGATGGTCAAATGCCCGGTAAGCCCCGCCTGCGCCGCGACCATCACCTGTGGGCCAATCGTCGTGGAGCCGGAAATACCCGCCTGCGCCACGATGACCGTATGCAAGCCAATGTTCACATTATGGCCGATCTGCACCAGGTTATCGATATGCACGCCCGGCCCGATCACGGTGTCCTGCGCGGACCCCCGGTCTATGCAGCTATTCGCGCCAATTTCTGCGCCGTCACCAATCAGCACGCGGCCAAGCTGCGGCACCGGGGTGAAGCCAGTTGGCCCGATGGCAAAGCCAAAACCATCCTGGCCGATGCGCGCGCCGGGAAAAAGAACGACTCGGTCACCCAGAATGGCGTGCGAGACTGTGACCTGCGCATGGATACGGCAATTAGCACCAATGATCACACCATCGGCGATATAAGTGAGCGGGCCAACAATGGTTCCGGCGCCAATTTCCACCTGGGCGCCAACAACCGCACCGGCACCAATTTCGGACGAGGCGTCAATGCTGGCTGACGGATCAACAACCGCCGTTGGGTGAATTCCGGCGTTTGCCTGTGGGAATGGATGGAACAAGGCCGAGACCTTCGCCCAGCCGACATAGGGTTCCCGCGTGACAAGGGCAATCGTCCCCTCCGGCACGCGGGCGGCAAAGTCGGGGTGCACAATCACAGCACCTGCCTTGGTGTCCGGCAGCATATCCGCATAGCGCCGGTTATCCAAAAAGCTCACATCCTGCGGCCCGGCGGTTTGCAGCGGCGCCACCCCTGAAATCAACCGTTCTGGGGCCTGCGTTTCAATGCCGAGCAAGGCGGCAAGCGTTTGCACGGTATGCGGCCCGGTGCGCCCGAAAAAACGGCCATCACCGGGTTTTGCGACATCAGCCATTGAGACTACTGGCCGTTGCCTTGGTCACCCTGGTCGCCCTGGTCCGGCGCGTTAACCGCCATGCCGGGGGTCACCACGCTGGGCGGCACGGTCACTGAGGGCAGCAGCTTGTTGAGCTGCGCGACCACGTCGCTGGTAATATCAAACGCGTCCACGTTCAGCGCCACCTGCTCACGGTGCAGCACAAGGTTCATGCCGCGCGCCTCTGCTTCCTGGCGGATGATGGCGATCAGCTCGGATTCAATCTGTGCCAAGGCGGCCTGCCCGGAATTCTGGATCGCCTGGTTGCGCTCCTGGAACTTGGTCTGCGTCGCAGCAATTTCATTACGCAGCGCCTGCTCCTTCGCTTCCAGCTGAGCATCGGTCATGGTCGAGCGGTCGGCAACAATCTGGGCCTGTTCGGCCTGGATTTTCGTCCGCGCGGCCTGAGCTTCCGTGCCGAGTGCATCCTGGCGCTGGCGGATCACCGCCTGCACACCCTGCGCCGCGGTGGATTTCTGCATCACCTCGGGTACGCTGAGGACACCAATCACGGCAACCGGCGGCGCCACACCTTTGGGTAAGGCCGGCAATTGCGGAATGGCCGGAGCCTGCTGCTGTGCCTGGGCCTGCACCGGAGCTTGGGGGGCCGGAGCGGACGCATGCACAGGTGCGGCGGCCGGAGCGGCAGTCTGGCTCGGCGGCATGAAGTAACCAGGCGAGGACTGCGCAAAAGCGGCAGGCGCCACGGCCAGAGCGACGGCAGCTACGATAATAGGAGAGAAACGGGAGAAAAATTTCACTTAGAACCTCGTACCAAAAGAAACGCGGAATTGTTGAGTCTGGTCGCCCTTCTGCTTCACAACAGGATCAGCCAGCGACAGATTGATAAGTCCGAACGGCGTGTTCCAGGACAGGCCAACACCTGCACCCACGCGCGGGGCGGTGGTGTGATTCAGCGGCTGCGTGCCATACGGGCCGCCCGATATCTGCCGCGCCCCAAAGAGCGAGCCAACATCAACAAAGGCAAAGCCGCTGAGCCCGAGGTCAGGTGAAACCGGCAACGGAAACTTCACCTCCGTCGACTCCGACCACATGACCCGGCCGCCAACCGACTGGCCGCCATAGTTCACACCTGCTTTGGCGTCCTGAAGGGTTTGTTGCGTCGACGGTCCAACACCACCGTCGGCAAAGCCGCGAAGCGAGTCACCACCAAGAAAGAAGCGATCCTCGATGCGGTCATGATAGCCGAACACCGGGATGAGATCGCCGCCGGTGGCGGCAAACTTCAGCACCCAGTCCTTGGAACCAAAAACCCGCTCCAGCGGGACATAATAGGTGACATCCGGACTGATGCGGACAAATTTAGCAGTGCCGCCGGCGCCGGCGAAATCCGTCGTCAAATCCACCAGCAAACCGCTGGTCGGCGACAGATCATCGTCGACATAGTCGAAAGTCATCGTCTGGCTGATCTGGCTGAGGCTGGAAATGCCCTTTTCGCTCGTAATGTAGATACTCGCGCCGGTCGGGATATTGTAAACATCGCGCTGGCTCAATGTATAACTGAACGACTGCCGCACATGGTCGTTGAACCGGTAGCCAAGTCGCACATCGGCGCCAATATCGCTCTCCGAATAAGCGTAGCTCGCCGCGGAGGCCGTATAGGAATTCGTCGACGAGCGGAACATATCCGCGCCGGCGATCAGGTTACGGTCGAGGAAATACGGGTCGGTCACACCCAGGTTTACCTGCGTGCCGCGCTGCGCCAGCAAGGCATTGATCGAGGTGTTCACGCCCGTACCCAGGAAGTTGTTCTGGCTCAGCCCGGTATTGATCAGCGCGCCGAGGCTGCTGGAATAACCGCCGCCCAGCGAGAACTGGCCGGTCGCCTGCTCAGTCACCGCCGTGTTGAGGATCACCTGCTGCGGCGTCGAGCCGGGGGAGGAGGTGATCTTCTCGTCCTTGAAGAAGCCAAGGTCTTTCAGGTGCTTGGTGGAGTCGTCGATCTTCGCCTGGTTGTAGCCATCGCCCTCGGCAACGGTCAGTTCGCGGCGGATCACCTTGTCCTCGGTGCGCGTATTGCCCGTAATGTCGATGCGCTGGATATAAACGCGCGGCCCATCAATGACATTCAGCGTAATGGCGACGGTTTTATGCACCGGGTCGGTCTGCACCTGCGGGTTCACCTGGGCGAAAGCATAGCCAAGGTTGAGCGCGCGGGTATTCAGCGCGGTCACGCCGTCCACCAACGCGTCGCCGTCAAACCAGTCACCGGCGGAAAGCGGCACAAGGCCGCGCAGGTCCTTGTCGGTAAGCGTACGGATGCCCGAGACGATTTTCAGGCTACTCACGCGGTAACGCGGGCCCTCATAAATGTCGTAGGTGAGGTAGAAGGATTTACGGTCGGGGCTCAGCTCAGCATTGGCGCTGATGACGTTGAAGTCGACGTAGCCCTTGTGCAGGTAGAACTTGCGCAGAAGATATTCGTCGTACTCAATGCGGTCAGGATTGTACTGGTCGGCGCTGGAAAGAAAACGAAACCACGCGGACTCGCGGGTGGAAACCACCTGGCGCAGCGCGGACTGGCTGAAATGGGCGTTACCTATGAACGAGATGCGGCTGATCTCGGTCTGCACCCCATCGCTGCACTGGAACACCACATTCACGCGGTTGTCGGGCAGCTGGACGTAATTTACTTTCACCGAGGCGTTGAAATAGCCCTTTTTCGCATAGGCTTCGAGCAGCGCGCGGCGGTCCGCCTCCGCTGCGGCGGGGGTGAACACGGAGCGCGATTTCAGCGACACGGCTACCTGCGCGTCTTTGTCAGCGACCGCCTTGTTGCCGGAGAATAACACCTGATCGACGGTCGGGTTTTCCACCACCGCGACGTCCAGATTGTTGCCGTCGCGGGTGATCGTGACCGATGAGAACAGCCCGGTCGCGTAAAGCGTCTTCAGCGATTCGTTGATACGCTGTGGGTCAAACGGGGAACCCGGCTGCACCACCATGTAGGAGGTGATGGTGTCGGATTCTATGCGGCGGTTGCCACTGACCACGATTCCCGCGATCAAACCGCCGGAAGCCACCGGCTGCGCCACGAGCGCTGGCGCAGGTTGGGCGTAGGCGGCACCATGAGGGCCACAGACCAGCAAAGCCGGCAGAAGACAGACGGAGGCCAAAAGGACCGAGCGCGGCTTAAGCAACAGATAATCTCCCAAACCATACAGGCCTCCGGCGCGCCGGAGTGTTTTCGCTGTGGCGCGTTTGGCACGTGCTGGGCTTATCGGCAAGGTCAATCGCTTGCAGCCGCAGCCCAAAAGCCAGCTAACCGAACAGATGCATGACCCAACTAACGGCTCCCATCCGGGTCAAATCGTTAAAAGTTGTTATAAAAAACAACGAGATGATGACTGCGGCGCCAAAACGCAGCCCGATATCCAGGGCGCGCGGCGGAACCGGCCGGCCGTAGATAACCTCCGCCGCGTAGAACAGCAGATGCCCCCCGTCGAGAATGGGAATGGGGATCAGATTAACCAGCCCGAGATTGATCGACAGGAAGGCGATGAAGCTGATGACACTGATGAACCCCATGGCGGCGACCTGGCCGGTGATCTGGGCGATACCCAGCGGACCGGCAAGCTGCCCCAACCCCTGGCGATGCACCACAAGCCCATACAGCCCGGCGAGCATGCCGCTGGCATCGTTCCAGGTTTCCCGGCCCGCGGCGGCCACCGCCGCGGGGGGCGAAAAATGCTGAATACTGGACATCGTGCCAACAACGCCCAGATGGCCGATTTTCTCACCGTCCATGCTCACGTCGCCCAGCGCCACCTCCTGGTCGATGACTTTGCCCTGGCGAAGCAACGTAAAGTCCATCTCGACATCCGGATGGAGGCTGACAATGCTCTGTAACTGGCTGAAATCTCTTATATTCGTGCCATCGATGCGCATAACCCGGTCACCCGTCAGCAAACCGGCGGCGGCAGCAGGCGAGTTCGGTTGAATGGTACTGAGCACCGGCTGCACCACGACTCGCCCAACCGTCATGAACAATCCGCTGAACAGCACAAATGCGAGAAGCAGATTAGCCAGCGGCCCGGCGGCAACAATGAAGGCTTTGGACCCCAGCGAGGCACCCGCAAACGAGCCGGGAACCGCGGGTGCCGGATCATTCGGCTCGCCCCAGCCCTGCATCTTCACGTAGCCGCCCAGCGGCAGCACCGAGATTTTCCACAACGTTCCCGATTTGGCCCGCCAGGAGACCAGCGCCGGGCCAAAGCCGACGGAGAACACCTCCACCACCACGCCGCGTGAACGCGCCGCCAGATAGTGGCCAAGCTCATGGAAGAACACGAGCACGCCCAGCACAAAGACGTAGGTCAAAATCGAACGCAGTGTATCAAACATCAAGCGGCCTTTGCTGTTGCAAGCCCATTGGCGGCGGCGCGGGCAGCGGCATCCAGCGCCAGCACAGCGGCCAGATCGGGCACAGGCGGGGCGCCAAACTGTTCCAATACCTGAGCAACGATACCGGCAATGTCAAGGAAGCCAATCTTGCGCTCCAGGAAAGCGGCAACCGCAATCTCGTTGGCGGCATTCAGCACGGTCGGCGCCCCTGCCCCGGCTTCCAGCGCCTCGCGCGCCAGACGCAGCGCCGGGAAACGGACTTCATCAGGTGCGGCGAATTCCAACTTCATAACCGCGGTAAGGTCCAGCCGCGGCGCCGCGGTGGCAATACGCGCCGGCCAGGCCAACGTATGCGCAATGGGGATGCGCATATCCGGCGAACCAAGCTGCGCCAGCACCGAGCCGTCCGAATAACAAACCATGCCATGAATCACCGACTGCGGATGCACCAGCACTTCGATCTTCTCCGACGGCAGCGAAAATAATCTTGCAGCCTCAATAACTTCCAGGCCTTTATTCATCATCGTCGCGCTGTCGATGGAAATCTTCGCGCCCATCGACCACACCGGATGCCGCAACGCCGCTTCCGGGGTAATGCCGCGCATCTCCTCAAACTTATGGTTACGGAATGGCCCTCCCGAGGCAGTGAGGATGATCTTGTCGATGGATTTCGCGTTACCGTCGGCCATCGCCTGCATAATGGCGTTATGCTCGGAATCCACGGGCAGCAGCGTCGCATTGGCAGCCGCCACGGCGCGCAGAAACACGTCTCCGGCGGAAACCAGCGCCTCCTTGTTGGCAAACGCGATGGTACCGCCATGCTTCACGGCCTCCAGCGTGGGTTCCAGGCCAATCACGCCGGTAATAGCCGACATCGTCCAGTCCACATGCATCGCGGCGGCTTCCAGCACGGCACTGCGCCCGGCGGCACACTTCAGCCCGGTACCCGCCAACGCCATCCGCAACTCCGCCAGCAGCGACTCTTCCGCGATCACGGTAATTTCCGGCCGGAACTGCTTCGCCTGTGCTGCCAACAGCGCCACATTGCGCCCGCCCACGAGTGCCCGGATCTGATAACCATTTTGGTTTTCAGTTATAATATCAAGGGTCTGTGTACCGACGCTCCCCGTGGAGCCAAGCACCGACAAAATCTTTAACCCCATAACGGCAAGCCTCCATGGACGCTGAGCGCCAGTATCGCCGCCACCGGAGCGGCCGCCAGAAACCCATCCAGCCGGTCAAACAACCCGCCATGACCGGGGATGGTTCGTCCGGAATCCTTAACCCCCAGTTTGCGCTTGATCCAGCTTTCCAGCAAATCCCCGCCCTGGGCAAAAATACTCAAGGCAAACGCCGCCGGCAGGGCACCGAAATCAAACCCATGCCGCCCGCCTGCGAGCACCGTCGCGGCAAGGCCACTTATCAACAATCCGCCGATCGACCCACTCCAGGTTTTGCCGGGCGAAATTTTAGGCGCCAGCTTTGGCCCGCCGATAAGCCGCCCAACCAGATAAGCGCCGATATCCGTGCTCCAGATCACAACCACCAGGAACATTGTGTCATAAAGCCCATGGCCAGGTTGCAGCCGCAGCCAGAGCAGCGAGAGCGCGCCGATACCTGCATAAGGGATGCCAGCGGCGGGAAACCAGCCGTAGGTAATTCCCACCACGCCGGCCGCCACTGCCAACCCGGCAAACCCGAAAATCAGCCCGCTGTGCCCCAGCGCGAGGGAAGCGAGCAGACCCACCACAATAAGCCAGGTGCCGGGGCTTTTAAGCGGCAGCAAAGCCAGCTTCGCCCACTCGAACCCCATGCCCGCAATGGCCGCGGCAATGAACAACGACCACGCCAACCCGCCTTGCCACAGGCAAAGCAGCGCAATCGGCCCCAGCACCGCTGCCGAGGCCAGCCGTACACTAAAATCCGACCACTTGCCGCTGGGCTTGCGCGCCGTCATCTCAGACCGGGCGTGCGCCAAAGCGCCGCTCCCTGGTGGCAAATTCGTCGAGTGCCGCGGCAAAATCACCGGCACCAAAATCCGGCCACAGCACATCGGTGAACAACAATTCCGAATACGCCGTCTGCCAAAGCAAAAAGTTCGAAATCCGCTCCTCGCCGCTGGTGCGGATCAGCAGGTCCGGGTCAGGAATACCATCAGTTGCCAGCAGCGCCGCAAAATTCTGCTCGGTCAGCTCCTCCGGCGCCATGCCGGCGGCAATCGCCTTGCGCGCCGCCGCCACAATATCCGCGCGCCCGCCGTAGGAGAGCGCCATCACCAGCGTCAGCTTGGTATTACCCACCGTCTTGTCCTCGGCGGCTGCCAGTTCCTCGGTCAGGTTCGGGCCAAACCGCTCCCGCTCACCGATAATCTTCAGGCAAACCCCCTGCTCGTGCATCTCGTTCAACTCGCTGCGCAGGTAGTGCTTCAGCAAAAACGTCAGGTCGGCCACTTCCCCCGGCGGGCGCTGCCAGTTCTCCGATGAAAACGCGAACAGCGTAAGGTAACGCACCCCTTGCTCAATCGCAGCCTCAATGGTGCGGCGAACCGCTTTGGCACCCTCACGATGGCCGGCCACCCGCGGCAACCCGCGTGCGGCAGCCCAGCGCCCGTTGCCATCCATGATGATCGCCACATGCAGTGGGACCTGGCGGGGTAAAATATCAGACATCAGAGCAATATGGCTTGAAGCTGAACCGTGGGGCGGTTCAACTGAGCCATGAAATTGCTCGCCAGAATATCAGCTGAGCATGATTGATAATAAACAATCATGCTCAGACCTGGCGGATGTCCTTTTCCTTCTCGGCCAAGTTGGCGTCGAGGCGTTTAATGTACTCATCGGTCAGCTTCTGGATCTGCTCCAGCCAGTCGCGCTCGTCGTCCTCGCTGATCTCATGCTTCTTTTGCAGCGCCTTGGTCTGCTCCATGCCGTCGCGCCGCACGCCGCGCACGGCAATGCGCGCGTTCTCGGCATATTTGGCGGCGGTTTTTGCCAACTCGTTGCGGCGTTCCTCGGTCAGCATCGGCAGCGGCACGCGCACCATCTGTCCGTCCGGCTGCGGGTTCAGCCCTAGCCCGCAGTCGCGGATGGCGGCCACCACGGAGTTGACCATGGAGCGGTCCCACACCTGCACGGTCAACATGCGCGATTCCGGCACGGCAATGGTGGCAACCTGGTTAATCGGCATCATCTGGCCATAGGCATCTACCTTGATGGGGTCGAACAGCGCCGGGCTGGCGCGCCCTGTGCGCAACCCGCCGAATTCACGGCGGAGCGCTTCCAGCGCGCCATCCATGCGGCGGGTGAGGTCGGTTTTGAGCGCGGAAATATCGGCAGGCATGTGTCCGTCCTTACTGGTTCGGTTCCACGATCCGGGTGAACAGCCCCTCGCCGCGCATCACCGCGGCGAAAGCTCCTGGCGCATGGATGTTAAAAACAACGATCGGCAGTTTATTCTCGCGTGAAAGGCTGATGGCCGAAGCATCCATCACATTCAAATCCCGCGACAATACGTCAAGATACGTCAGCGTCTCGAAGCGTTCGGCATTTTGCACTTTGCGCGGATCGGCGGAGTACACGCCGTCCACTTGCGTGCCCTTCAGCAGCGCATCGCACTTCATCTCGGCCGCCCTCAGCGCCGCCGCGGTGTCGGTGGTGAAAAACGGGTTGCCGGTGCCGGCGGCGAAAATCACCACCCTGCCCTTTTCCATATGCCGCTCGGCACGCCGGCGGATATAGGGTTCACAGACCGAAGCCATGGGAATCGCCGACTGCACCCGCGTCGGCACGCCGCGCCGCTCCAGCGCGGACTGCATGGCCAGCGCGTTCATCACGGTCGCCAGCATGCCCATGTAATCCGCCTGCGCGCGGTCCATCCCGCTGGCCGCCCCCGCCACGCCGCGGAAAATATTGCCCCCGCCGATGACCAGGGAAACCTCCACTCCCATGGCCACCACGTCGCCGACATCGGCGGCGATGGCGTTCACCGTGTCGTTGTCCAGGCCATACTCCCGCTTACCCATCAGGGCCTCGCCGGAGACTTTGAGCAGCACGCGCTTATATTGAGGAATCGAGGTCATGAAACATCCATACAGGTGAGCGGCTTCTAAAGAAAAGGGGCGGTTCAGGCCATTAGCCTGAACCGCCCCTGCATAGCCTAGCTATGGAGTCTCTTAAACCCCAGCCGCCGCCGCAACTTCCGCCGCGAAATCGGTGACTTCCTTCTCAATGCCCTCGCCGAGATGGAAGCGCACGAAACGGGTAATCTTCGCGCCAGCCTTCTCGACCACAGCCTTCACCTTGCTCTCGCCGTCATGCACCCAGACCTGCTCAAGCAGTACCACGTCCTCGTAGAACTTCTTCACGCGGCCTTCGACCATCTTCTCGATAATCGCTTCCGGCTTGCCGGAGGCGCGAGCCTGGTCGGAGAGCACGGCCTTCTCGCGTTCCAGCGTGGCCGGGTCGACCTCGGTAATGGAAAGCGCGTCGGGGCGAGTCGCGGCCACATGCATGCCGATCTGCTTGCCCAGCGTCTCGATCGCCTCATCCGCCTTGCCCGAAAGCCCGACGATAACGCCGATCTTGCCCAGGCCCGGCTTCAGCGCACCGTGGATATAGGCAGCAGCAACGCCACCCGGCACTTCGATGACGGCAACACGGCGCACGGTCATGTTCTCGCCGATGGTGGCAACCAGATGCACGATTTCCTCGGCAACGGTACGGCCGGTACCTGGATAAGCGGCGGCCTTCAGGGCCTCCACATCTTCACCGGTTTCCAGCGCCAGCTTGGCGACGGTCTCAACAAACTCCTGAAACGCCTCGTTGCGAGCAACGAAGTCCGTCTCGGCGTTGATTTCAACCATCGCCGCCTTGCCGGGGGCCAGAGCGACACCAACCAGACCTTCGGACGCCACGCGGCCGGATTTCTTGGCGGCGGCAGAGAGCCCCTTCTTGCGCAGCCAGTCGATGGCGCCCTGAATGTCGCCATCGCTTTCCACCAGCGCCTTCTTGCAATCCATCATGCCGGCGCCGGTCGTCTCGCGCAGGTCTTTCACCAGCGCCGCGGTAATTTCAGCCATGTTTCTGCTCCTTAGGCTTGAACGGAAGACTCAATGGGTTCCGGCAGGGCTTCCAGGATCGGCTCGGCGGCAGCGCCATGGTCGATTCCCGAAGAACCCAGCTCGGCGCTGATGCCATCCAGCACGGCGCCGGCGATCAGGTCACAGTACAAAGTGATGGCGCGGATCGCGTCGTCATTGCCCGGAACCGGGAAGGTCACGCCCGTGGGGTCGGAGTTGGAGTCGAGGATCGCGATGACCGGAATGCCGAGCTTGGTGGCTTCCTCAACCGCGAGCTTCTCCTTGTTGGTGTCGATGATGAACAGGATGTCCGGCAGGCCGCCCATGTCCTTGATGCCGCCCAGAGCGCGTTCCAGCTTCTCGCGGTCGCGCGTCAGGTTCAGGATTTCCTTTTTGGTCAGGCCATGGACGTCGCCGGCCAGCAGCTCGTCCATCTGGCGCAGGCGCTTGATCGAACCGGTGATGGTCTTCCAGTTGGTCAGCATGCCGCCGAGCCAACGGTGGTTCACGTAATACTGGCCGCAACGCTGCGCGGATTCTGCAACATAGTCAGCCGCGGCGCGCTTGGTGCCAACGAACAGCACGCGGCCACCGCCAGCGGTCACGTCGCGCACGGCTTTAAGGGCGCGCTCAAGCAGCGGTACGGTCTGCTGCAGGTCAATAATGTGCACCTGGTTGCGCACGCCAAACAGGTACGGCGCCATGCGCGGGTTCCAGCGGCGCGTGTGATGGCCGAAATGGACGCCCGATTCGAGCAGGTGACGCAGTGAAACTTCAGGTAATGCCATGGCAAAACTTCTCCAAAAATCCGGTTAAAACCTCCGCAGGGCTGAGCCTCTCAGCACCGGACCGTGGGTTCCCCCAAGGATAAGCGCCCTGCGTGTGAATTATCGGCACTATGCCGACGCGCGCCGTATCGCAAATCAGCCGCCCAATTGCAAGGCGGCATACAAAAAAAGGGGCTGAACCTTGCGGTCCAACCCCTCTTATCAGCCAAGCTTACGCGTAATGGCTTAGAACAGGTAGCCCACGCCAGCGCCGACAACGGTCGGGTCAAGCTCGGTAACCGCGCCAGCAAAGCCGTGGTTCACATGGGTGCCGGTCACGATAAAGATCTGCTTCACGTCGACATTGGCGAACCAGTTGCCGGTGATGGGAACGTCAAAACCAGCGTCCAGCGACGGGCCAATGCCGGTTGAGAAACCACCAACCTTCGACCAGCCTGCAGCGGCATGCGGGTCGTAGAAGAACGCAACCGTCAGGCCAAGGCCGGCATACGGGCGAATGCCGTCAATGATCGGCAGATGGTACTGCAGGGTCACGGTCGGCGGCAGCACCCAGCTGCTGCCAATCTTGAGGTTCGCCGGGCCGGTGATCTTAACATTGTGGCGGGTGGTGGCGGCGATCACTTCAAGCGACAGGCTCGGCGTGAAGAAATACGAACCGTCGACTTCCGGCGAAATGCCAGCGCTGACGCTCACATGCTCACCCGAAACAACACCTTGGCCCACGCGCACATGGCTGTTGAAATCTTCCGGAATCACGCCGATCACGCTTGCATGCACCAGCACGTCGCCAGCCTGGTAGCCGGTCGGGCCGGAGAAATAGCTTTGCGCCACGGCAGGGCTAAACATTGTCGCGGCCAGCAGGCCAGCCAAGCCGAGGCGGAATGAGGTTGTCATAATTAGTCTCCCAGTTTTGTTGACGACGTGATTCGAATACGCCGCCCCCCGCGTAAGAAATTTGACATTGATCAAATAAGCCAACCCTGAAACGCAGACCGGCTATGCGCAGTGCACCATAAGTCTTGAACGTGCCCGCGGGGGACAGTGTCACTGCCCCCCGCTGAAAAATAGCGCCTAAAAAAATCGCTCGGCCATTTACGCCAGCAGCGGCCCCCATGAAGGATCGGACGCGTTGGAAGGCGTATCTACCAACCGCTCATTGAAACCGTCGATTCCGATGGTCACCAGGCGGGAGTTGTGCCCATCGGGCGTCGGCGTCTGGCGGTAGAACATAATGACCCGGCCGTTCGGGCAAAAGCTGGCACTTTCCACCAGGAACCCTTGGCTGAGAATCCGCTCGCCCGAGCCGTCCGGCGCCATCACACCGATCGAAAACCCGCCGACATCGCTGCCCCAGAAGGTGTAGCAAATCAGGTCGCCGCGCGGCGACCACGCCGGCTCCGCATAGCGCCCGGCGCCAAAGCTGATCCGCTTGGCGCCCGAGCCATCCGCGTTCATCACAAAAAGCTGCTGGTTGCCGTCACGGTCGGAGTTGAAAACAATCTGCGAACCATCCGGCGAGAAGCTGGGCGACACATTGATCGAGGCATAGTTAGTCAGCTCGGTCATCCCGCCGCCGTCCGCGCTCATGCGCACAATCGCCGCCCCGCCATTGCGCGACACCGACATCAGCAGCGAATTCCCGTCGGGCGAGAATTTCGGCCCAATGCTAAGGTCGCCAAAGCCACCAACCAGCCGTTCCGAACCCGTTTGCAGGTTGAACAAATAGACGCGCGGGTTGTTGGACTGATAGCTCACAAAGGCCAGCTGCTGGCGGGCCGGGTTATACTCCGGCGACAGCGCCATCGAGGACCCATCGGTGAGGAACTGGTTATTCGCCCCGTCATAATCCATCACCGCCAGCCGTTTCACCGGGCTGGTGGTCGATCCGGCCTCCGAAATATACGCAACCCGCGAATCGAAATACCCCTTCTCGCCGATCATCTGCTGATACACGACATCGCCGATGATATGCGCGATCCGCCGCCAGTTATCGACCGTGGTAGTATAAGCGGTGCCCTGCACCTGCGCCTGCTGCGCCACGTTCCACAGCCGGAACTCCACCCGCAGCTGGCCGCCACCCTGGTCGGCAACATCGCCGGTAATCAGCGCCTGCGCGCCCAGAATGCTCCAATTCTGCCACACCGGCGTACCGTTGGCGACCGAATTTGGCACAAAGCTCGTGGGATCAATGGGCCGGAACAGCCCGGAATGCCCAAGGTCGTCGCTCAGCACCCCGGTAATCTGGCCCCCATACTGCGAGGGATTGCCGGTCGGGTCAGTGAACGGCGCCACCGCGATAGGGATAGGCGCACTCTGCGCGCCGGAGACGCTGATCGCCGGACCATTATTGCCGCCTGAAGCCGCCGGCGCGGGAGCGGCGGTGGTGTCATCGCCACCCAGGGCGCTCTGCGCAAAGGCTCTGGGTGCTATGAACGTAGCAGCGCCAGCACCAAGAATACCACGGCGGGAGAGGGGCTGAATTTTAAAACGCGTCATGAGTACCTCTTAAAGCTAAAGTCAAAATTCAAAATAAAGCGTCCGGGGCGTGCCCAGCATATCTTTAGGCAGCGGCGGTGTCGCGCATTTCGGGTTCAGCAGCGCCTGGACTGCTTGCTGGGCAAAAGCGGCAAAAATAGGTTGCTCCAGTCTGCCCTGGTCGCGCGATTCCACTTTGGCCGCACGCACCGTGCCCACAGTATCACCCCTACCCTGCAATTTCGCGATCATGGCGTAAAATTAAACAAAAATGTCTGGTTCTTGCCCAGCATGTAGGAGGGCAGCGGCAGCGTCGCGCATTGCACGTTCATCACCGCGTTAATCGCGTCATTGGCATAGGCGTTAAAAATCGGATCTCCGAGCTTGTTCTGGTCCTCCGGCGCCACCACGGCCTGGCGCACCGTTCCGGTGGGATCGGTCGTCACCATCAAATTAACGCTGAAGGTGGAAACCCCCGGCGCCCCGGCGTCAATATTCCAGCAAGGCCGCACGTGGTTGCCAATCGCCGAGCGATCCGCCCCGGTCAGCCCGGAATTTGCCGTGCTCTGCGTACTGCCGCCACCATTGGGCGCGCCGCCCTGGTCGGGGTTGTACTGCGCCTTCGGCGGCTGCGTCTGCTGCTGCATCGACTCAAACTTCAGCAGCGTATTCAGCACGCTCTTGCTCAGCGGCGGAGGGTTTTTTACCACATTCTGCTGATGCGTCGGGCTCTGCGAGGGCGCAGGCGGCTGCGGCACCGGCGGCAACGGCAGCTTCGGCTGCACCACCGTGCTCGTCGTCTTCTGCGGCGGCTGCGGCGGGGGTGGCGGCGTGGGGATCGCGTTCGCGGTCAACGTCGGCGGCGGCGGTGGCGGCGCTTGCGCGGGCGGCTTGGTCGTCGGCGTCTGGTTCGGCGAGGGCGGCGGCGGCGGCGGCGGCGGCGGCGGCGCTTCAATCGGCTGCTGCTTGGGCTGCTTCACCGCCAGCGCGGCCTTGTTCACGGTCGGCGTATTCGTCGGCGCCGCGACCGTACCCTTCATATTCGCCTCCTGTGGCGCCGACGGCCCCATCATCAGGTCGACGCTCACGCTTTCATCGGCCGTCGAATCCAGCTTCAGCGGCGGCAGCGCGATAATCGCCGCCAGCACAATGGCCAGATGAATGCCAAATGAGATGAGCCCGCCGCGGCGCATATCCCGTTCCAAAATGCTATCCCCTCTCCGCGCGCCGCTTACTGGCCAGTGGTGGGTTGTTGGGCGAGCAGCGCCACTTTGGTGAAACCGCCCTGGGTAATGGTCGCCATCACCTGCAGCATGTCGCCGTAGCTCACGTCCTTGTCGCCGCGCACAAAAATCCGCTCGTCCGGATTATTCTGCGAAATCTGCTGTAAGGTTGCGACCAGACCGGTCAACTGCACCTGCGAATTCTGCAGGAAAATCTGGTCCTGCGCGTTCACGGTGATGGTAATCGGCTTGGAATCATTGCTCGCCGCCTTGGCGCTGGCCTGCGGCAGGTTCACGTTCACGGCCGAGGTAATCATCGGCGCCGTAATCATGAACACGATCAGCAGCACCAGCATCACGTCCACCAGCGGGGTGACGTTGATGTCCGCCATCGGCCGGTAACGTCGCCGGCCGTTTCCGGGGCCGATCATGCCGCCGGCCATTTACTTACGCTCCTCTGCCTGGCGCGAGAGAATGGCGGAGAACTCCGAACCAAACCCCTCCAGCCGGCTGGCAAAGCGTGAAAGATCGTTGCTGATCTTATTATAGGCCAGCACCGCGGGAATAGCGGCGACAAGGCCCATGGCAGTGGCGAACAGCGCCTCGGCAATGCCCGGCGCCACCACGGCAAGGTCCGTGTTGTGCATGGCGGCGATGGCCGAGAACGAGTGCATAATACCCCAAACGGTACCAAACAGACCGACGAACGGCGCCGTCGCACCCACGGAGGCGAGGAAGATCATCCAGCGTTCCAGCCGGTCCATCTCGCGCATAATGGTCACGTTCATGGCGCGGTCGATCCGTTCCTTAACCGCGGTCAGCCCGATATCCACGCCGGAAATCCGCACGCTGCGCTTCCACTCGCTCATCGCGGCGCCAAACACGGCGGCGATCGGATTGCTCGGATCCGCCCCCTCGGCAGTATAAAGGTCATCCAGGCTGCCACCGGACCAGAACGCGTCCTCAAAGGCATTCGCCTCACGCGTAATGCGGCGGGTGGTGATCGTTTTCTCGATGATGATCGCCCAAACCCACACGCTGGCGAGCAGCAGGATCAGCATCACCAGCTGCACCACGATATCGGCCTGCGTGAACAGCCCCCATAGCGACAGATTCGACGCGGGCGCGGCCAATGCCGCCGTGTCTACCGTTTGATCCAAAATTCTATCCCCTTATGCCCTTAATTTTCTCGCCCAATCCGCCGGTATCCGCGCGGCTCTGCCGTCGGACACGCGAATGCAACCCAGGCCAAGCTCCAGCACGGCCAGCGAGTCGCTGTCTCGCCAGAAATGTTGAAGTAACGTTACCGATGCGCCGCTGACCTCGTGAAATTCGGTCTCGATCCGAATCACATCCTCCAGCCGCGCGGGCCGCTGATAGTGCAAATTGACGCGCCGCACCACAAACATAACGCCATGCTCGCCCACCATTATCGCATGCGGGGCACCCCGCTCGCGCAGGGCCTCCGTGCGCGCCCGCTCGGCAAACGCGAGGTAATTGGCGTGATACACAATGCCCCCGGCATCGGTGTCCTGGTAATACACGCGCAGTTCGTAGGAATGCTTCAAATTTCGTCACCAGCTAATAAGTCAGGCTGATCCGGGCGATTCTGTGGCGGTTTTAGACCCAAATGACGCCATCCGGCCTCGCCCAGCATCCGCCCCCGGCTGGTGCGCAGCAAAAACCCTTCCTGGATGAGGTAAGGCTCCACCACATCCTCCAGCGTATCGCGCGCCTCGGCCAGCGCCGCGGCCAGCGTCTCCACCCCCACCGGCCCGCCGCTGTGGTGCTCGGCCAGGCGGCGCAAATAGCGGATATCCATCGCATCCAGCCCCACATGGTCCACATCCAACCGGCTCAACGCCGCATCGGCCACCTCGCGGTCAATAATTTTTTCTCCCGCCACCAGCGCAAAGTCCCGGATCCGCCGGGTCAACCGCCCCGCCACCCGCGGCGTCCCGCGCGAACGCCGGGCAATCTCCGCCGCCCCCTCGCGCGTCAAATTCATCTCCAGCTTCCCGGCCAGCCGCGAGGTAATCTTCGTCAGCTCCTCAGGCGTATAAAAAATCAGCCGCAGCGGAATGCCAAACCGGTCCCGCAAGGGTGTCGCCAGCAGCCCGGAGCGTGTCGTCGCCCCCACCAGCGTGAACGGCGGCAGATCAATCCGCACCGTGCGCGCCCCCGGCCCCTCGCCGATGATCAGATCGAGCTGAAAATCCTCCATCGCCGGGTAAAGTATTTCCTCGATCGCCGGCTGCAGCCGGTGAATCTCGTCGATGAACAGCACGTCACGCGGTTGCAGATTCGTCAAAATCGCGGCCAGATCGCCGGATTTCTGAATGACCGGGCCGGACGTCGCACGGAACCCCACCCCCAGCTCGCGCGAGACGATCTGGGCCAGCGTTGTTTTGCCCAATCCGGGCGGGCCGTGCAGCAATACATGATCAAGCGCCTCACCACGGGATTTCGCGGCAGCGATAAATACCTTTAAATTCTCCCTGCTGGCTTTCTGCCCGGTGAAATCTTCGAGAGATTGCGGCCGCAGCGTATTCTCCCCCGCGTCATCGGCCAGGCGCTCGGGGGAGGTAATCCGATCATCGTCACTCATTTCGCCAACGCCTTCAGCCCGGCGCGGATCAGCACATCCAGCGCCGCCGCCTCACCATGCTCCTCGGTAGCCCGCGCCAGCGCCGCCTCCGCCTCGGCCCGCCGGTAGCCCAGATTCGTCAACGCCGAGAGCGCGTCCGCCGCGTTCCCTTTTGGCGCAAAACTCACCGCCGGGGTCGTACCGCCGGGCATCACCCCCGCCTTCTCCCGCAATTCCGTGCAAATCCGTATCGCCAGCTTTGGCCCCACCCCCGGCGTGCGCGTCAGCGCCGCCTTATCGCCTGTGGCAATCGCCGCAATCAACTGGTCCGGCGAGAGCGCCGAGAGCAGCGCCAGCGCCACCTTCGCCCCCACCCCCTGCACCGTGGTCAGCAGCCGGAACCATTCCCGCTCCGCCGAGGTAGCAAACCCGTACAGCGCAATCGCATCCTCGCGCACCTGCGTCTCGATCAGCAGCGTCGCCACCCCCGCATTCGGCAGCGCCCCCAACGTGCGCGACGAGCAAAACACCAGATACCCCACGCCCCCCACATCCATGATGCAGCGCCCGTCCTCAATTCCATCCACAATCCCGCGCAACCTGGCGATCATGCCGGCACACTCCACGCCGCCTGGCTGGCCCGCCGGTGCGCATGGCAAATCGCCACCGCCAGCGCATCCGCAGCATCCGCGCGCTTGGCTGCGGCCCCCGGCAGCAACCGCCGCACCATCAGCCCCACCTGCAGCTTATCCGCATTGCCGGTCCCCACCACCGAGAGTTTTACCGTTTTTGCCCCGTATTCAAACACCGGAATCCCCAACCGCGCCGGGGCCAGCAGCGCCACCCCGCGCGCATACCCCAGCTTCAGCGTAGCGGTGGCATTGCGGTTCACATAAGTCTCCTCCACCGCGGCTTCGGCGGGAGCGTAGCGGGCGAGGATTTCGGCCAGCGCGTCATCCAGCGCTTTTAACCGCAATGGCACCGATTCGTCGCTATCCGTGGCGATCACCCCATCCGCCACATGCCGCAACCTGTTCCCCTCGGACTCCAAAACACCCCAGCCCGTAAACCGCAAGCCCGGATCAATCCCGAGGATGCGGGTCAAGCCGAAAGTTTCGCCAGAACCTCATCGGGCACCTCGAAATTGGCGTAGACATTCTGGACGTCGTCGTCGTCTTCCAGAACATCCAGCAATTTCAGCACCGAGGCGGCTTTGTCCTCGTCCAGCGTCACGGTCATGTTGGGCTGCCACTCCACCCCCGCCTCGGCGGGATCACCGAATTTCGCCACCAGAGCATCGCGCACGGCAAAAAAATTCTCGATCGTGGTCTGCACCTCATGGCCATGCTCATCGCTCACCACCTCGTCAGCCCCCGCCTCGATGGCAGCTTCCAGCATGGCATCGGCCGAGGCGGTGGCTGCCGGATAGCGAATCGCGGCCAGGCGGTTGAACATGAAGGAGACGGAGTTGGTCTCGCCCAGCGCCCCGCCGGACTTGTTGAACGCGGCGCGGATGACAGATGCGGTGCGGTTGCGGTTATCCGTCAGCGCCTCCACGATGACGGCCACACCCGCCGGGCCATACCCCTCGTAGCGCACTGATTCGTAATGCTCCTGCGCCCCAGCCCCCGTGGCCTTCTTAATGGCGCGGTCGATGGCGTCGCGCGTCATGTTCTGCTTCAGCGCGGCGCCGACACCGGCGCGCAGGCGCGGGTTGAAGGCGGGGTCCGGCAACCCCTCCTTCGCCGCCACGCTGATCTCGCGGATGAGTTTGGCATAAATGCGCGCGCGCTTGGCGTCCTGCGCACCCTTGCGGTGCATGATGTTCTTAGCATGTGAATGTCCAGCCATTTGTACCGTTTAGCAGCCTCCGCGCCGCGCCGGAAGAAGGGGGGCCCTCTCGCCTTGACAGCCCCCGCCGCCACGTCCTATCCCCTGCCCCACCGGGCGCGTAGCTCAGCGGTAGAGCATTCGCTTCACACGCGAAGGGTCACAGGTTCAATCCCTGTCGCGCCCACCAGCAAAACCAATGACTTAGGGCCTAAATAACCGTCAACAAACCTGACATACCGGGCGACGCTGGGCAACATATTGGGTAACACTTTTTAACGCGGCAATCCTGCCCGCTCCCGCCATACCCCTTCCCCTCGCCCCCGGCGCACGGGGCTGGCGGCAGGGGCCAGGGAGAGAGCACCCTGCCGCGAGGCTGTGGGCGCGTCGGCAGGGTGCACAGACATCCGCTGCCGTACGTTCCAACGCAACCACCTAATACCGAACACGGTTTAGAGCCCTTTGATAGCGGCAACATGAACTTCGGGGTTGTGTCCGCTCTGGTGGTTATAGGAAGACGGTGATCGGCCTGCCCCAGCACGGCGATGCGTCCTTGTGCCGCTATCCACAACTCCTTATCGGCCGTTTCACCCGGTCGTCGACCGGTATCAGGCAGCCACCTCGGCAACCATGAACGCCATCGCCCGGGCATCCAGCATCCGGCGCACGTGCATAGGCACTTGGCGATGCGCCTTCGCCCGCGGATAGGCCATCTCCTCGATCGGCGCCGTGTCACCCAACGCTTCATGCTCTGCCCAGTTGAAAAAATTCATGCGGTCCACGTTATCGACGAAGCTTTCCGTCGCAGCACCTTCGGCCAGGAGCAACTCATGGGTGGCAAGTTCCACATGATAATAGGTGAATTGCTCCGGCACACCCGCATCGCGGATGATGCTGATCCCGTTCACCAGCGCGCCAGCGTGGATGAGCACGCCGCCAATGAACAGCGCGTGATCCGGCGAGACCAGTAGATCACGCTGGGGCAGGTTCTCACCGAGCGCCCCTGCTTTAACGCGGATGGGCAAGGACCGCAGCGGGTCGGCAAAACGAGTGCTGATATGCGACTGCCCGACCCAGCGGACCGGTATAAGCTCACCAGATGCAATTCTCAGCATTGTGCCGGGCTTGATGTCCTCCACCGTAACGGCGCCAAATTCGGCGGCGAGCTGCGTACCGGGGTAAAAGCACAAGGTGATATCCGTGCCGCCGCCTTGGTCCGATGAAATGGTAAAATCGGCGCTGGTGATGCCGCTGCCCTCGGTCACATCAAGGGTGGCGAGCAGGCCGCTGGCGCCATAGAGAGAGAGCACACCGGAGGAAAAACTCTCCGACGTGGCGGCAATGCCCGTGAGGTCAATGGTATCCAGCCTGGTGAAGCCGTTGATGGTTTCACCAGAAGCCAGGCCGGCGGCATTGCCCGAGAGAGTCCACGCCGCTCCGGCATCGATGTCGATCGTTCCAAAACCGGTGAAGCTGGACCCGATGCCGGTGATGGTGCCCACACTGCTCGTCGAAGCGAGTTCGAGTGTTCTACTTACGCCGTCAGCTACGACATTGCCAACCAACACGGCTCCCGGATCGACAATCAAGCGGACAGGATTTGAGTAGATTCCGTGCAAGAAAACAGCATCATTGTGAACGCTGATGATGGTTCCGGAATTCATCACGGTGCCCGTGGTGAATACCCCATCGCCATACACACCCTTGATGGTACCAGCGTTAACGACCGTTCCATATAGGACATTGACGCCGTTATCTCTTCCATAGATCTGGCCTGAAGCTGCGTTGGTCACTTCACCAGAGCGCAGATAGACGCCATATTGCTGCAAATTTGAAATCGTACCGAAATTGATAAGCTGCCATGTGTGATTTTGGTTCCCATACACCGCGTAATTGCCGCCGCCGCAGACCGTGATGCCCGACGCGATGGTGGTGACGCTTGCGTCGAGGAGAATGCCATTCGTAAGGTTGCTGGAAATGGTTTGCGGCACCACGGCGACCGTCACGCCGCCGCTGCCGGAACTAAGGCTGAGATCGCCAGCACCAGCCACGCCGGAGAGTGCAGCCGTCCCGACCGAAACGCCATTTTCGAACAGCGTCAGCACGCCGCCCGTATAGCTGAAGCTGTTGGCGGCGGCCACATTCGTGAAGTCGAGCGTATCACCGTCACGCAGGCCGGTGATCGTTTCCCCCGTGAGCGCTCCGGAAAGCTGCCAGGCATTGCCAGGATCGATAGCGATTGTATTGAACCCGATGAAATCACTGCCGATCCCACTTATACTGCTGGCGGTGGCACTAAAGCCAAGCTCCAGCACGTTGCTGCCAGTACCTTTGGCGATCACCGCGCCGCCAAACCTGCTGCCCGGGTCGATGACAAGACGATTATTGGAACTGGTGTAATAGGAGGTCGCAAAAACCACGGAACGACCAATGGCATTGGCGCCAATGCTGCCGCTATTAACCAAGGTCCCGCCATCCCAAAAAACGACACTTCCATAGGCATTACCATTGGCGGTGATCGTTCCGGCATTCACCACGGTCCCGGCGGCGCCGCCATTGATGATGCCATACTCGCCACCGGATATCGTTCCGGTTTCAGTATTTACGATACTGTCATTGGCACCATATAATTCGACCCCCACTCTCGCGGCAAGGATCGTACCGGCATTCACGAGCGTGCCTGAACCATTCGAAATCAGGACACCATAATAACTCGCCGAAATTTTGCCCTGTACGGCGTTGTAGACGCTGCCGCCGCTTTTCATGTAAACAGCCGAAAAGTTACCGGCGATGTTGCCGGCATTGGTCAGGGTCCAGGCCATGCCACCGGCACCATATACGGCATTATTGCGGCCATAGTGGTTGCTCTGGCTGATGGCGGCGGTATTGGTGATGGTGGTTGTTTTATAGCGCAGCGTGATTCCAGCGCCATATGTGCCGCTGACGATGCCGGCCAGTTGAATGTCCGTGCCGCCATGCCCGTCACTGCCGAGTACGATCTCGCCAGGCGGAGAAAAGCCCGAAACATTCATCGTGCCGAGCACGACGCCAGCCTCCGACAAAGTCAGCACGCCACCGGCGATGCTGGCGCTGTCCACGGCCAGATTGGTGAGGTCGAGCGTATCAAACCCATCGAAGCCGGTGATGGTCTCGCCGAGCAGCGCTCCGGCAATGGTCCAGTCGGCACCGGCATCGAGCGCAATGGTCTGAAATCCGGAATACTTGCTGCCCACCCCCGCAAGAGTCGCGGCATTGCCGGTATTGGTCAGCTCCAGCCTGTTGCCCGTGCCGCTCGCCGTGACATTGCCGCCAAACACCGCGCCCGCGCCAATGGCCAAAAGATCGCTGCCGGCACCGCCAAAACTCACCGCCGCCCTGTTGCCGTTGATCGTGCCGGTGTTCGCCACCGTGCCGCCATTGCCGAGCAAGATGCCATCGCCATCGGCGCTGCTGATGTTGCCGCTGTTGCTGACACTCCCGCCGGCACTGAAATACACAGCATTACCAGTGGTACCGGAAATGCTCCCGGCATTAACCACCGTACCGGCCGCGCCCTGAATGAAGACACCGCTCGCAGCGCCGGAGATATGCCCGGTGCTGTTGTTGCTGACAAACCCGCCAGCACTGGCAAAAACCGCATCCCCGCTGGTTGCGGCGATCGTCCCCGCATTGTTGACCGTGCCGGCACTCCCGGCAATGACGATGGCGTTCTGGCCACCGCTGATGGTCCCGGAGACCGCGTTGATGACCTGACCGCCATTGGCGAAGCTGGCACCGGCAAAGCTTCCGCCGGTAACCTGGCCATAATTAATCAATGTACGATTGGCCAGGCTCAGCTCCGCCACCGCCGAACCAGCCGTATTTTCAACCAGCCCCTTGCTTAAAATCGTCGTGCTGGTGCTGGAAAGCGTAATCCCCGTGGCCACCGTGCCGGAGATCTCATTGGCAACATATGCCAGATTCGTTCCGCCCTTACCGTCGGATGCGAGGTTGAGGTAAGCGAGTGAAAAATTGCTGGCAAGGTGGATCGTACCGATATTGACGCCGCCCTCGGAGAGCACAACCGCGCCGTTGACGTTCGCAATGCCGTTCGCAATGCCGTTCGTGAGATCGAGCGTATCGGCCGTGCTGAAACCAGTAATGGTCTCGCCCAGCAAGGCGCCGGACAGCAACCAACTCGGCCCGGCATCCAGGGCAATCGTATTGAACCCAGAAACACTGCTGCCAATGCCGCTAAAACTGTAGCTTCCGGTACCAACCGCGCCGGAAGCCAGCTCCAGCACATCGCCAACGGCGCCATTGCCCACAACAGCGCCGTGGAACACAGCGCCCTGCTCCACCGTCAGGCGCCCAGCGGTCGCTCCAAACTGCACCGCCTCCGCGCCGGAAATCGTGCCGGAAGTGATCAACACACCGCTATTGATATAGACGCCAGCACCGCCGGTCCCGATGGTACCATTCGCGCCCAATAACGGGCCGCCAATACCGCCAGCAATGCTGCCGGTATTGATCAGCGTGCCGCTATTTACAGACACGCCGGCCCCACCGGTGCCCCCGGTGCTATTTGATCCATCCACCTCGCCGCCAGCGCCGCCAGCAATACTGCCGGTATTGCTCAGCGTGGCACCGCCGCTGACATTGGCGCCAGCCCCCCCGGCGCCGCCATGAGCGTTAGCGAAGCCCACCGCCGCACCGCCCCCGCTGCCACCCAGAATGATGCCGGAATTGGCAAAACGATCGCCCGTCAGGCTTAGCCCAACACCGCCATTCGTGGGGTTCGTAAGCCCATTCGCCCCATAGCCACCGACGATAAGCCCCGAATTCGTGCCAAACCCATCTACGGCAGCGCCCGTGGCGCCGGCGTTGTAGTACTCGAAGGGTGCAGTCGTTCGCTCCCCCCCATAACCGCCGATAATGGTACCAGAATTTGTCAGCGTGCCACCGGTTTGGATGATAACGCCAGCGCCGACGCCATAGAGGCTATGAGCCCCCCAGGAATTATAACCCACAAGATAGTAGTGCGGTGAGTCGTGGCCGCCAATAATCTTACCGGCATTGGTGATTGTAAGACCTGCACCGGCGACCGCCGCGTTGACCGCGGGGGTGGCATAGATCGCACCCGTGCTGGAGACCGACAGATAGGTATTGCCAGCACTCGTCAGTGTCACCGGCGTTGTGGTTTTCGTGGTGACTTGGATCTCGGTCATACTTTATCCCCAGGCGGTTGGTGCGAGACAGTTCCGCCCGGAAAACAGCTTGCAATAGATTTAGCGACCATGAGAGGTCCGTAACGTTCCATACACGGAAACGCCGCTTTCAACTCGGACAAGATTGGGCGAATTCTTGTCATTAATTGTTTGATTTTTTGGGTAACTGCCTGCTTGCCTTACGCCGGATGGCCGCCGTCTGTGTATTCCACGCCAATGCCTGAAGCCGCCAAAACCAGGCCCTGGTTCAGCAGGATTGGCGCAGCGATATTACTGAAAACCCCCGTGCCCGATGCGGCCATGACGGTGCCACCCACGGTGATCGTGAAGGGTGACTGGTAGGCGCCCCCATTGGTTGAGCTTATGCCGGTGCCGGTATAGCTGTTAAGCGTGTTACTCACGGCCGCGCGTTTCCTTCTACCTCAGGTCCCGGCACAGAGCTGCAACCGGTTGCGAACATGTCGCAGTTGTTCATCGTCTGTACATGATACCGGCCGAATTCTTTTAGACCCTGCGTCTCCGCCTGCGGCTAAACATATTGACCTTGCGTCTCATTCACACCGCAACGTGAATTGCGGCCACCAAGACCCTCGTGTACCCCCAGGAGGGAGCGGACAAGGATAAGCAGGAATGACTGCGGCTATTGACGAGACACATTGTCCGCCGTCGGGGCCTCCTGCACCTGTAAGCCTTCCGCTCGCGGCGTCCGGGGCTGCCGGATCAATCGCCACCTTCTCCGCCGATACCGTTCCACCCGCCCAGCGCATGGAGTACTGGCACGATTCCGTGCTGCGCCGCCTTAATACCAAAGCCGGGCCGGCAGGCGCGAAGCCGTTTCAGGGCCACCTCGTCCGCATCATGGGCGAGGGCGCGGAGATGCTGCAGCACAGCGCCGATTCGCTGGTGGCGCAACGCAGCGCGCAGCGTTGCCGCAGCGATGGCCATGACGATATCGCCATCGATTTTGTAGTTGCGGCAAGCCGCGCCAGCCTCACCCATGCCGGAACAAGGCGGCTGCGGAACGGTGACCTGATCGTCGTGGATTGTGCCCAGCCCGCGGAGATCAACCGCGCCAGGCATCGGGTCATCAGCCTGTTCATCCCCCGCGCCAAGGTCAGTGCCGTCTTCACTGAACCAGCCTTGTTGGCGGGACGGCTATTGCCCACGCATGGGCTGGCGGCCTTGCTGCGCTCGCATATGCGGGCGACCATGGAGCAGGCGGCGCATCTGCTCTCGGCGCAGCGCCTCGTCGCCATCAACGCGGCCAGCGACATGGCCTTGTCGATTTTGCAGACGCAGACCATGGACGGGGGCGTGACGGAAGACTTCGCCAACGGAACCTACCATGCGGCCCTGGCGCTGATCGCGCAGGAATGCACCAATCCGGAGCTGACATCGCTGCATATAGCCTGGGCGCTTGGCTGCTCGCGCGCGGCGCTGTACCGCGCCTTCGCCCAGCAATCTGCAGGTGTCGCCGCCGCCATCTGGTCGGCCCGCATCGAACATGCGCGGCACATGCTGCTTTCAGCCAACTGCAGTGATGTCCTGCTTAGCGAAATCGCCTTCAGCAGCGGATTCGGCGACCACTCCACCTTCGTCCGCATGTTCCGCCGCAGCTATGGCGTGACACCCAGCATAATGCGCCAGACAAGTGCAATTGCGCGGCGCGGCGGCATTGTTGCCAAGTGAGGTGGCGCGCGGCACGATTCGCGGCAGATCGGTACTCTAACATTACAGTTGCAATTAATCTAAAACTCTGAATCAATGGGTCTCCATGAGTCGGAGGTCATGGATTTTGGGTGCATCAATTGAGGCGACGCTGGAGTTTTGGGCGAGGTCACTGCGCGA
>Ga0182014_10000151_pt1 | contig 81433 bp, 67 predicted proteins | sample 612S2DmetaG_FD_120489 | JGI IMG/M metagenome (GOLD analysis project Ga0182014, IMG submission 120489) | Permafrost microbial communities from Stordalen Mire, Sweden - 612S2D metaG | ecosystem: Environmental > Terrestrial > Soil > Wetlands > Permafrost | place: Sweden: Stordalen | collected...
GCGGAAGTGGTTGATATGTTTGCGGAGAGAATAGACGAGGGCGAGTTTATTTTTCCGTGGCGTTTTGCCGCTGAAGATCATCAGAGCCGCCCTGTGTCCATCAACCCGAACATTATGTCCGGGCGACTTGTAGTTTTTGGGACAAGAATTCCAGTGAAAACAATCGTGGGCCTCAAGCGTAAAGGGATGAGTGCTAGCGATATTGCTAACGACTTCTCTCTTGATGTAGATACTGTTGAGAAGGCGATAATTCACTTTGGATTACGTCAAAAAGCGGCGTGAAGAATGCGTTCTATTTCTAGATGAAGGCTTCTCAGCCGAATCCGTAGCTGTGCGTCTCAGGACTGCAGGATTTACCGTACAGCGATTTCCAGAGTGGTTCCGAGATGCAGATGAACAACCGCGGCGGAATGTTCTCGATCCAGAGATTATTCGCTTCTGCCATAAAAACGGATGGCTGCTCGTGACTCGTGATCACGAGATGAGGAATCTTCATCGAGAAGAGATAAGAAAATCCGAAGTGGCAATACTTGCCACGGCCCACAATAGCGCAGAAGATCAGGACGAGTGGGTCGCAGCGCTTATCAATCTAAAAAGTCGTATCCTACGCGAATTTCGCAAGCGTGAAAGGCCCTGGTTCGCGACCTTTAGCAGAACAGCAGTTCTTACGATCAATACAATCAAATGATTGTATTGATCGTAAGAACAATGGCCTTTTGTTGAACAAATAAGGCAATCTCTAATTTCGTTTATGACGTTCTGGATTACAAACGATCAGAACTCCACGCGATTGTTCTTGAGCGTAATCTCCGGCAGATCGTTGCTGGTTTCGATCGTGAGACTGCCGCCTTTCCAGTCGGCGCGCGGCGGAAGCGCAAGCGAGACAGTGGCGGTTTTGGGTAACAGATCGAGCGGCGCTTTGAGCGCGGGAACGGTGGCGCTCGAGATTGTCTTTCCATTTTTGTCGCGCAAAATTGCGGTCGAGACCGGCGCGTCGACTGCGCCCAGACTGTGCACGGTGACCTTCATGCGGCCGCCCTCGACCTTCACGTCTTCGGGATCGATGCCGAGGTCGGGACGCGACCAGTAGGGAAGACCTTTTTCAACCAGCGTGAATTCCATGACGGTGGTGACGCGCGGCGGAAAGACGAGCTCGAGCGATTTGCCGCGCTCAAACCCGACGGTGCGCGTGCTCGCCTCGCGCGCCGGGCCCTCTTGCACGCTCTGCGCGATTTGCCATTTACCGGGATCGATCAGCCAGCCGGTCATCCGCGCGGTGACGGGATGCGGATCGAGGTTGTAGGCGATGAGCTTGAAGTGGCTGGGCGTGGCTTCGGAAAAGAGAATGGCCAGGCTCTCGTCGGTAGCCGGCGCGTCGAATTGCCAACTGACGAGGTTGCCGGGATAGATGCGGTCGCGAACCAGAGCAATGCCGCCCAGCCGCGCGCGTTGCAGCTCGGCGGTGTTGAAGCCGCCGCCGTCGGCCACGCGGTCAATCCAGAGACTGCCCTCGGTATTGATGTAGGCGCGTTCCGACTCGGCCTGTAGCTGTTCGCGGTAGCTTTGTTCGAGGTACTGCGTGTCGCCGGTCAACTGCCAGCCGAGGTAGCCGCCCGCCGCCTGCCGGCCCAGCGCGTTGCGCGAACCGGGAATGGCGAGGGTGTCGGCATTGACCTGCTGCAAAAGGCTGGCGCCGTTGTCGAGTAGCGGATCGAGATATTTTTTGTCGCCGGTCCAACTATAAGCGGCCCAGAAGATGAACCAGGGAGCGCCGCCGCTGAAGCCGCCGCCGCCAAAACTGGCGCCCGGTGCCGCCTCCTCGTCGGTTTTAAAGTTGATGGTGGCATTGATCGAGTAGCGGCCGCCGGGGCCCGGTTTGCGATGGGCGAGCAGGCCGTCGGCGACTTCGGTGAGCATCTTGCGCGTCTCCGGCGTGCCGTTATAGAAAACCAGCGAAAGCGCGGGTTGGAAGACGTAATAGCCGCTCGGCTTTGACCAGCCCCAGACGCCGTCCTCGGCCATCTTGGCGCCGTTGTAGTAAGAAGATCGAATGTGGCGATGACCGGCGGCGTTGACCCCTGTCAGCCACTCGAGCCGGCGCGAGGTTTCCATGGCGCGCTCGATCTGTTTGGGGCTGCCGTAATCAAGCAGCATCATCTGGCCAAGAACGTTAATGCCGTCTTCGAAACTATGCAATTCGTCGGTCTGGATAGTGGCCAGGCCGTTGGTGAACATGCCCTGCGCGTACATCGCTTCCAGTTCCTTAGAGACGGAGCCAGCGATTTTTTTTTGCGGCGCGCCCATGAAGGCGACCGAAGGGAAAAGATCGGTGAGGTCGCTGTCGTCCGACAGTCCGCCGCCGAATTCGCCATTCGAGATCTGGCGATTGTCGATGTACCAGTTGACGAACCACTTGAAGTAGTCAAGATCTTTTACCTGAAGATAGGCCCAGGCGGGAATGCCCGTGGGAATAGCGGGCTGCATGTAGGGCGGCCGCGCCTGATCGCGATTGGCGTCATACCAATACTTGCGGCCAAGGTCGTTGTCGGGATCGACGCGCAGCAGGTCGGTGATGTCGGCATAAAAGCGGTTGTAGGCGTTCAGCTTTTCTGAATTGACCGACTCTTCAACCATGTTGGCGTAGTTGTCTTTGACCTGCGTGAGGCGGTCGGCGATGTGCTCGGCGAGCGCCTCTTTGCGCGGCTTGAAGATGAGGCGGATTGCGGCGCCCTCGAGCGTCGCGGGGCCAAACTCGGCGCTGGCCGAAGCGATAGTCAGGTAGAGGCTTTTATCGTTGGGCAGAATGCGGTCGCGCGTGTCGAGCCAGAGCGTGCAGGGTTCGCCTGGCTTTACGCTGAAGCTGAAGTCGAGCAGGTCGCGCATCGGCCAGAGCGGATCTTTCACCTGAATGTTCATCGGAATGTACTGGCCGTGCGTGGGCTTCAAATGCAGGGCGGGCAGATCGATAGCGATGCCGTCCAGGCCGCCGTCGATGTTTTGCCAGGTAGCGGAAGCGCCACGCCCCATGCTGGAGCGCAGCCCGCGGAAATCGACGGGAATGAGTAAGTGAACGAGAGGCAGGCCGCTCGGCGAAGCTGGCGCGGCCGCGCCGAAAAAACCATTCCGGGTGCGCGCTGCGCCGCCGAAAAAAACTGCGCCCTCGGCCGGGTTGCCGCTGCCGGATTTCTCCGCGCCGCCTTCGCTTTCGACGACGATGGGCGGGCCGCCGCGCCGACCGCGAAAACCGAAGGGTGCGGCGACCATCATCATGCGCTCGTCGGCCGGATAGCGGCCGGCGATGAAGGCCACCAGCGAATCGAGCGAAGGATTGTCGGCCGGCGAGCCGAAGGCCGTGAGCCGGTAGGCGAGCTTGACGATACCGTCGGGTTCGCGGCCGGGATGAACGTAGTAGGCCGAGAATTCGCCGATGGGCTGCTCCTGCTCGACGTTGGTAAAACGCAGCTTGCCGCCGGTGAGCGGCGCGGAGAAATCATGGAAGGTGCGCTCCTGACCCTTGGGCCGCTCGAAGAGCGTCTGTTCGCTATCTTTAGCGGTTTCCAGATCGTGTTCGAGCAGCGACAGATTGCCCCAGGCCGCGCCGGAAATCTCCAAGTGATTCCACGGCTCGTCGGGCATGAAAAAGGTGATAGTTTTGCCCGAGAGCGAGTAGCAATCCCAGTCGGGAAGTTGGAAGTAGTCATTGCGGCCGGTGAGCCGCGAGCGGTTGTAGACCCCCGGCCAGGTGGTTTCGCGAATGCCGTCGTTGGCGCGCCAGAACCAGCGCTTCAGATCGTAGGCGTCGTGAATCTCCACCTTGCGCACGGTGGTGTAGGGGCCGGGCAGCGGCGCGGGCGCATCGGTTGCGCGGTTCCATCCGTAACGAAACCACCACTCCTTTTGCCAGCCGCTTTGGGCGAGCGTGCGCGCAATCGCCGGAATATTTTTAGGCGTTTCGTTTTGGGCGAGTGAGGCGATGTTGTTGTCGGAGAGCATCCGATCGTAGATGCGCAGCTCGTCGATGTCGCCGCCGCGGTCGAAGTTGTAAGAGCTTTCAACGCCCGTCGGTCCAATGATGCGCGAGTGGGGGCCGAACTGGTCGAGGCCGGCGTCGAAGCTACCGGTGGGCGCTTTTTCGCCTGCCAGCTTGCCGTCGATGTAGAAGCGAATACCGACAGTCTCGTCCCAAGCCAGGGTTAGATGAATCCACTGCTCGGGTTTGGGAATTTCGGGCAGCTTGACGGAGACGCGCGTGCGGCCGAGGTTGATGTCGGTGACGAAGGCGTCGAAGCCGTGGCCATTCCAGTCGATGCGCAACCAGACCTGATCCCAACTGGTGTGGTCGGCATAACCGACGCGGAAGACGGGAAATTCGGTTTCAGTGAGCGGCTCGCGCGCGCGCCAAAAAAATGAGAGCGTGCCGCGCTGGGCGTAAATATTGCCCGGCGCCCAAAAGGAATACTGCTGGCTGTCGCCGCATTCGATGTAGCCGCCCTTCGCGCCGCCGGGACGGGATTTTATGTCGAAGGCAAAATTGGGAACGGGATTGCCGGCCGCATAGTCGGCGTTGAAGCCGCGGTCGCCGGAAAGATAGAAGAGCAGGCCGGGCGCGAGGCTGGCGGTGGGCGAGGGCGCGGAGCTTTCGCCCGCGGAAGGCATGGGTCTTGCGGCAAGCGGCTGCTGCGCGGCGAGCGGAATGGCGAACAGGAGGAGGCAGGCGAGAGAAAGCAAACAACGCGGCACGACAGACTCCTTCCGGAGGCGAACGGCGAGCTGAAAGGGAATGCTATAGCAAATGACAGAGAACGTGCAGAGATGGTTTCACTGCGTCGCGCGCCACCGTAACATTTCGGCCGCGAATGCCTTGTTACTCTAGAACTTTGGAGGGTTCTTCGCCATGGGTTCAGAGACGACGGCAACAAATTCCAGCCAGGCGCTTCATTGTTGGGAAACGGGCGGGGCCGCATCGGCCAAGGCGTTGACCGCGTGGGTGAGCGAGCGGCTGGCCGAGCACGAGCAGGCTTTGGCCGCGCTGCTGGCCGTTGCGGGCGCGCGCACGCCGCAAAATTCGCTGACGCTCTACGACCGCGCCATCGAGCAGTTGAGTCTGGCCGCGGCGCAGGCGGGAATTCTGAATTCGGTGGCCGCCGACAAGGCGGTGCGCGATCAGGCGCAACTGGAGGCGCAGCGCGTCGCCATGGCCGCCAGTGCGCTGAGCTTGAACCGACAGGTTTACGAAGCGCTCACGGCAATCGATTTGGAAGATGCAAGCCCGGCTACCCGGCACTACGTCGAGCGCACGCTGTTGAGTTACCGGCTGGCCGGCGTCGACAAAGACGAGGCCACGCGCGCCCGTTTGCAATCGCTGCATGAAAAGGCGACGCGGCTTTCGCTCGAGTTCGGCCGCAACATTCAAGAGGGCGCCAAGACCATCGAAGCCACACCCGTTGAACTTGCCGGGTTGCCGGAGGACTTTATCGCGCGCCACCCGGCGCACAAAAATGCGCAAAGCGAAATGCGCGTTACGCTGACTACCGATCCGCCGGAGATGCAGCCGGTGATGACCTTTGCCTCAAGCGCCGCGCTGCGCGAACGGATGTTCGCCGCCTACAACACGCGCGCCTACCCGGCCAATCGCCAGATCCTGCTTGATCTGCTGGCTACGCGGCAGAAAATCGCCCGTGTGCTCGGCTTTCGCAGTTGGGCCGACCTGGCTACCGCCGACCAGATGATGGGCTCGGCAGCCAACGCGCGCGCGTTTTTGGCCAAGCTCGACGCGGCCAGCCGCGTAAGCGCCAGCCGCGAGTACGAACTGGTGCTGAGCTTTGCGCGTACGCGCGAGCCGCAACTGGCGGAGATTGACCAGACCGGCCGCGGCTACTGGTACGAGCAGTTCCGCCGCTCCCGCTTCGATTTCGACTCGCAGTCGGTGCGGCCGTACTTTCCTTACGCGCGCGTCGAGGCCGGCGTGCTGGCCACGGCGGCAAAACTTTTCAAGGTCGAGTTCCGGCCGGTGCAGGTCGAGGCCTGGGACAAAGCCGTTTCGGTCTACGATGTTTTCGACGGCGGGCAATTGGCGGGCAGATTTTATCTGGACATGCACCCGCGCGAGGGCAAGGACAAGTGGTTTTCCGCCTCGCCTATCGTTTGTGGCGTGCGCGGCCGCGTGCTGCCCGAGGCGGCGCTGATCTGCAATTTTTCAGGCGGCGAGGCCGGCGATCCGGGGTTGTTGCAATATTCCGACGTGGTGACCTTCTTCCACGAGTTTGGCCACCTGATGCACGCGATTCTCGGCGGGCAAACGGAGTGGGTGGGGCTTTCCGGCTTCGCTACCGAGGGCGATTTCGTCGAAGTTCCCTCGCAGATGCTTGAGGAATTTTTCCGCGACGAAAAGCTGCTGCAATCCTTTGCACGGCATTATGAGACCGGCGAAATTTTGCCCTCGGAGCTGATCCAAAACCTAAGACAAGCGAGCGCGTTCGGCCGCGCCGACTGGGTGCGCTCGCAGCTTTACTACACCACGCTCTCGCTCGACCTGCATGATCGCGAGGCCGACGGTCTCGATCCCGACACGCTGGCGCGCGATCTCTATCGCGAATTCCAGCCCTGGAGCTGGTTCGAGGGCAATCGCATGTACGCCAGCTTCGGCCACCTCACCGGCTACTCGTCGAATTACTACACCTACATGTTCGACAAGGTGATCGCGCTGGATTTCTTCAGTCAATTCGACGCGGCCGATCTGCTGGGCGGTGAGACGGGCGCGCGCTACCGCAAAACGGTGCTCGAACAGGGCGGCTCCAAGCCGGGCCGCACGCTGGTGCGCGAGTTCCTGGGCCGCGACGAGGAGTTCGCCGCCTTCGAGCACTGGGTGAATGAAGAGTTCGAAACGCGGCTTTAGCTCATTTTCACCATTGGTTAGTGAAAATACGGGTGCGGGTGCCCCCGGTCTCGATTTTGAAACCGGGGAACCACGGAGCTTCGGATCGAAGCGATCCGGCCACGGCTTTAGCTTCTGGCCGCTGGCGCTATTATCTCTTCCCTGCCTTTTTAACGCTGGCTTTTTTCGCGGCGGCGGCCTTTTTGGCCGCGTCTTTTTTATCTTTGTCGGGGTCCTGCATCAGCGGAATCGGCCCCAGGTCGGGCCCGATGCGCTGCACGCGCGAGTAGTCGATCAGCGCGAAGCCAACGGTGCGCGGATTGACCGGCCGTATGATGCCCGACGAGTCGGTGGCGATGGCCCCGTTGCCCGAAAGTTGGAAGCTGAAGGCCGGCGCGCTTTTGCCATTTGAGGTGGCCGTGAAAACGCGCACCGGCAGGTAGCCCTGAATCGGATGCAGACGGAAGCCCGTCTCATAGCGGTGACGTCGCGTGTTCCAGGTAAAAACGCGCACCTGATCGAAGTCGTAAGGCAGGCCGGACTTGGGCGGCGCCATGATGGTCAGGTATTCGGTGACCTGGTGATTGGGCGTGTTAGCCTCGTCGTCGGTGACTTTGGCCAGCATCCACGCACCTACGATGCGTTGGCCTTCGGCGTACTGGGCCACCTCGTCGGGCAGATCCACATCGAGGCCCTTGCTCAGCAGCCAGCCTACGCGGCCCTGCGCGTCGCGCGCCAGCCACCAGTCTTCCATCGCGGGCGGCTCGGGCACGGGCGCTGCTTCTGCGGGCGTAGCGGAGGACGGAGCTTTTTTAGCCGCCGCCCCGCTTTTAGCCGTTTCGCCAGCCTTGGCTTGAGTTGCCGCCGGCGCATTTTTAGCCGCTTCGCCCGGTTTGGCCGGAGATGCGTTTTTGGCTGTTTCACCCGGCTTGGCCGCACCGGTTGCCGGCGCACTCTTGGTTGCGGTGGACGTTGACGGCAGTCCGAGAACTTCCGCCGGTTTTTTAGGCGCCGAGGCTCGCGCCAAAAGCGAAACTTTGCTGTTGCCCGCCAGCAGATAGAAACGCTCGGTTTCACGCCCTGGCAGCAGATGCATGGTCAGATCGTCGCGCAGGGTGGCCGTGGCGGCCACGGGGTCGTCTTTGTGCTGATCGGCCAGTTGCACAAAAGCCTTGTAGGTTTTCGAATCGATGACCGCCCGCTCTTCGATCCACCCAATCTCGTTTTTGTCCGTTTTGACTTTGTAGAAGCGCCGGTTGTGGTCGAGCACTTCAAGCTCCTGGCCATTGGCGACCTGGCCAACGCGGTTGGAGACCGGAGCGACGCGGTCATGCAGGTAAGAGGTGCGTACCGAGACGTAAACTTTATCGTGGTGCATGTGCCGGAAGCGGTTGCATCCGGCCAGCAGCGCGAGCGCGCACAGGCTCAGCGGCAGAACCGCGGAGAAAAGCCCGTGGCGGCGCGGAAAGCGGACAAAAGAGATTGGAAGATGTGTAAACACAGCCCAGTTTGCCTTTGAGAATAGCACTTCTACAGCGGCTGATTGCCATTTTTACGGCCGCGCCGGCGGGAGCGGAACCGATCTTGCAATAGCGGCGTAAAAACTAGCTTCGAATCCGGCTACTGACAACGGATCGCTGATTGCTGACCACTGACTACTGATAACTGATAACTGTTCTTACGGCAGCGCGACGATGGCGATCGCGCCCACCGGGTCAGTGCCGGTGGTGGAGGTGATATTCGCCGTCAGCACGCCGGAACTCATCGAAAAAGCCTCCAGGTCCGGGCTGCCCGCCGAGGTCGAACCGCCCGAGGAGGCCGCCAGGACGAAGTTGCTGTCGCTATCTTCGGCTAGCCCCATCGGCTGAATGCCGGCGGCAATGGTGCTGTTGGCGGCGATTGTGTATGTGGAGCTCGAATAGGTGATCGTAAAACTCTTGATGAGTCCGGCAGTGGAGTTGCCGTCGCCGTTGGCCACGTAGATGTAGCTGCCCGAGGCTTCGGGAAGAATCGCGTGGGGGGCGAGGCTGCCGCTGGCGATTGGCGAGCCGGAAGCCTCGGTGAGCGAGCCGTTCAACGAACTGTAGAGAAAAGCGCGCACTCCGCCCGAACTGGCCGCGGAGTTGGCCAGCGTTTCACCGATGTAGAAGAGCCGCTCGCTGGGGTCTACGGCTACCGAAAGCGCCGCGCCGCTGCTGCTGGCCGTCGATATTTTGCGTGCCGTCGAGCCGATGGGATTGTTGTTGCCCGGCGTGAAGGGAACCGCGATGGTGCCGCCCGAGCCCAGGGCGACAAAAAGATAATCGTCGTCGGGCGAGATCACCATCTGCTCGACCGTGGCGTTGGTGACGTTGTAGGTTTGCGCCTGGGACGTGGAGCCTTCCAGCGTTCCGTCGGAGGAGGAGACCGAGTAAGCATTCAGTTCCACCACGCCGGTGGAAGCGATATAGGCGTCAACCATCCAGGAGTTGGTCGTCTGGATGGCGGTAGCGATGTCGGAGGAGATGGGGTTGCCAATGTTGCCGATGGTCAACGCGCCACTGGAAGCGATGCTGTAAACGTAGATTCCGCCGGTCGTGCCCACGTAAAGAAAGTTTCCGTTGGGAGCGATGGCGATTGAGTAGGGCGTGGCCAACAACGTATAGGGGCTGCCGGAAACTTTTTTAAGCGCGCCCGAAGAGATGTAGTAGGCCGCCAACTGCGAGGTCGTCTGGTTGAGGACGTAGAAAATGCCGCTGGATTCGGTCGTGGTGGTCGTGGTGGTGGACGAACTGGGCAGATTCCAAAAGCCGTTGCAGCCCGACAGCAGCATGGCGGGAATCAGTAAAAGCGCCGTCCAGCTTATTTTCTTCATCGTCACTCCCCGCACGCCGTCTGTTCGTAGTCGTTCGATTCGGCTCGGCTCAAAAAAATAGATTCAAACCTCAGACTATCGCCTGAAGCGCATTCTGTTCCCACCGCGCGGAAGACCGAAGCACTGCCAAAAAAAGAAAGACGCCGTGGAGGGGAATTTCGCTCTACGGCGCAACGGCATTTGTTTAGTTGGGACGGCTGCCAGGGGAAGAATGCTTGCGAAAGCGCTCGTCGACGGGCTGACGGCCCTTGAAGCCGGCTTCCATCGTGTGCCAGTGCCCGATGGCGAGCTCGCCCACGCGCCAGCACAACAGCACGATCTGATCGTCGAGCCGGCAGGGAAAGTCGAGCTGGCCAGAGTCCAAATCCTTTACTTGAACGCCGATGGCGTCGATTTCGGCAACCGTCTCGCGCACGCGCTTCAGGTGAACCTCCATCTCGGCGCGCTGCTTGGCGACGGTGGAGGCGTTGACACGCATCCCGCCAGAGAAATAGATTTTCTGCGCCAAACCGTTGAGCCCCGATTCGACTGTCTGCGCCGAGCGCCGTCCTTCCATGGCGCGCTTTAACAGCGCTTCCAGCACTGGCAACAGCGATTGCGCTTCATCCAGAGTGAAGGTCTTCATTGAAGGATTCCCGAATAGTTACAGAATACGACGAAACCGCAAAAAGAAAAGCACAGCGTAAGATGGCGGCTTTTCACAGCCATTTTACCTGGGTTGGCTAGACCGGAGAGAGCTCGAAACAGATGCGGGAAAGCCTTTCACAGGTTTTTTCGCGTCTCCGGCTTCGCTGTGACCACAGCCGCATTCGGACGTTTGCTCGCGCTGCTAACATCAAATTTTTAGGAGAAAGCAAAAATGAAAACCGCCATCGAAGCAATGAAAGAGCGGCGCAGCATTCGCGCCTACGAGCAGAAGCCTGTGCCGCGCGCCATCATTGAAGAAATCGTTGACTGCGCGCGCCTGGCGCCGACGGCGATGAATGACCAACCCTGGGATTTTATTGTTCTGACCGCGCGCGCCGATATGGAGCGCATTCCGCCCATGCTTGGCCACGGCGAGTTCATCGCCACGGCGGCATTTGTTGTGCTTGTGCTGGCCAAGGGAACGGATTATGCCGTCGAGGACAGCTCGGCCGCAGCCGAAAACCTGCTGGTGGCCGCTTCGGCCCACGGCATCGGCTCCTGCTGGGTGGCGGGCACCAAACAGCCTTACGGCCCGGCCGTCGTGGAGGCTTTTGGCGCGCCCAAAGACCGGCAACTGATTGCGATTGTTTCATTTGGCTACCCGGCCGAGACGCCGCAGATCGAGAAGCGGCCTTTGGCCGATGTGCTTCATTGGGAGCGTTTCTAGCAAATTTGGGACGCTCCTTTCGGCTAGTGAGACGAATTCCCGCTCAATTCCACGATATGAGCGGGTGCGATTGCGTGACTGCGGTCACTGTGATAACGAATAAAGTGGCCATAGATTCGATCTATGGTTATCGATATAAATTTATCGAATCCAGAGGCGATTCATCATCCCGCGGGCCAGGGGCCGATCCCCCAGCCCAGCCTCAACCGTATGTCTCAGTACCATCACTACCTGATGGAGCTGCAAGATCAAGGGATCGATCGGGTCTCGTGCAGCCGGATCGGCGCGGATTTAAACCTGGTTCCCGTCCAGGTACGCAAAGACTTGCAGTACACCGGGATCATCGGCAAACCGAAGACCGGCTATGTGGTCGCCGAACTCATCCTGGCCATTGAGAGCTTTCTCGGCTGGAACAACGTGAACGAGGCCTTTCTGGTGGGCGCGGGCAATTTGGGCACCGCGCTGCTCGGCCACGAGCGGTTCACCAAGTTCGGCCTGCAGATTGTGGCCGCCTTCGATTCCGATCCCTCCAAAATTGGCCAGTGGGTCCACGGCAAGGCGGTATTGCCGCTCGATAAATTAGCCGATCTAGCACAACGTATGAGCATTCACCTGGGAATCATCACCACGCCGGCCGAAGCGGCGCAAACAGTGGCCGACGAGATGATCCGCGGCGGCATTCAGGCGATCTGGAATTTCGCTCCCGCGCGGCTCAAAGTCCCCACGCACGTCATCGTGCATAGTGAAGATTTGTATTCTTCGCTGGCTTCGCTTTCCTGGAAGCTGGCGCAACGGTTCCATGTACCAATCCAGCAAGAGGGAGGCACTCCTGATGGCGTCGATGCCAACTGTGGTTGATGAGACAGAAAAATTCGGAAAGGTGTGCGAGATTCTCGATCGTTTCTCACGCCGTCCGTCGGCCCTGATTCCCATCCTCCAGTCAATCCAGCACGAGTATCAGTATTTGCCCGAGGAGGTGCTTACTTACGTGGCCACTTCTCTCGATGTACCGCCGGCGCGCGTTTTCGGCGTGGCTACTTTTTACGCCCACTTTGCGCTGGAGCCCAAAGGCAAGCATGTCATCCGCATTTGCGATGGCACCGCCTGCCACGTAAAGCAGTCGCTGCCGGTGCTCAATGCCTTGCACGAAAAGCTAGGCACCGACGACAAGCGCAAGACGACGGCCGACATGATGTTCACCGTCGAGACCGTGGCTTGCCTGGGCGCTTGCGGCCTGGCGCCTGTGATGGTGGTTGACGAACAGGTTTACGGCGGCATCACCGCCGAGCGGGCGACCGCTTTGGTGGACGAGATCAAGGCGGCCGAAGGTTTGACGGCTCAGAATTCGAGCGCCTGTACCTCAAATACCTGTACCTCAAATAAAGGAGCCGCCGAATGAGCAACGCCGATCCGATATTGCCCATTCCAGGCTTTGCTCCGGGCACCAAGCCGGCCGCGATGCGCCGCGTGGTGATTTGCGCCGGCACCGGCTGCATGGCCAACGGCTCGATGAAGGTCTTCGAGAGCTTTAAGAAAGAGATTGCCGCGGCCGGCCTGAACGTGGTTCTCGAGCTTCGCGCCGAGGCGCACGAAAAAGACATTCGCCTTTCCAAGAGCGGCTGCCAGGGCTTTTGCCAGATGGGTCCGCTGGTTTCGATCATGCCCGACAACATTCTCTATACCAAGGTTCGCCCCGAGGATGTGCACGAGATCGCGACCGAGACGCTGGCCGGCAACAAACTGGTAGACCGGCTGCTCTATAAAGACCCCGCCACGCGGCAGCATTGCCGCGGCTTTGATGACAATCCCTTCTACGCCCGCCAGCATCGCATGGTTTTAAAAGAATGCGGCTTCCTCGATCCGGAAGATATTCGCGAATACATTTTGCATGGCGGCTATCGCGCCGCGCGCAAGGCATTCGTCGAAATGTCGCCGGAAGAAATCTGCAAGACGGTTCTCGACGCCGGGCTGCGCGGACGCGGCGGCGCGGGCTTCCCGACCGGGCGCAAGTGGGAAGCGGCTCGCGTGCAGAATTCGGCGAAAAAGTACGTCATCTGCAATGGCGACGAAGGCGACCCCGGAGCCTTTATGAACCGCTCGGTGATGGAGGGCAACCCCCACAGCGTGATCGAGGGGCTGATGATCGCCGCCCGCGCCATCGGCGCCAGCGAGACGCTGGTTTACGTCCGCACCGAATATCCGCTGGCCGTCGCCCGCATGCGCCGCGCCGTGGCCGACGCCACCCGCGAAGGCATTCTAGGCAAAAACGTTTTCGGTACTGGCCTCGCGATAAGTTGCGAGGTGATGGAAGGCGCTGGAGCCTTTGTCTGCGGCGAAGAAACCGCCATGATCGCCTCCATCGAAGGCCAGCGCGGCATGCCGCGGCCCAAGCCGCCTTTTCCGGCGCAAAGCGGTCTGTGGGGCAAGCCGACGATCATCAACAACGTCGAGACGCTGGCCCACGTTTCGCGCATTTTGAATGAAGGCCCGGAAAAGTTTCTCTCGATCGGCACCAAGGAATCGCCCGGCACCAAGACCTTCGCACTCACCGGGCATGTGGCCAATACCGGCCTGGTCGAGGTTCCCTTCGGAACCACGCTCGGCGAAGTAGTGATGCACATCGGCGGCGGCGTGATCGACGACAACGGCCGTATGTCGAAGGCCGGCTTCAAGGCGGTGCAGATCGGCGGCCCCTCGGGCGGCTGCCTTACGCAGGAGCATCTCGATCTGCCGCTTTCCTACGAGTCGCTGCGTTCGGCCGGCGCAATCGTCGGCTCGGGCGGTTTGGTGGTGATGAACGACCGCACCTGCATGGTTTCGATCGCGCGTTTCTTTATGGAATTTACGCAGCGCGAATCCTGCGGCAAGTGCGTGCTCTGCCGCGAGGGAACCAAGCAGTTGCTCTCGCTGCTCGACGACGTGATCGAGGGCCGCGCTACTCTCGAAACTCTCGATCTGATGGAAACGCTCGGCAAGGCCGTGCAAGCCGGCTCGCTTTGCGGCCTGGGCAAAACGGCGCCGAATCCGGTGCTCTCTACGCTGCGCCACTTCCGCAAAGAATACGAAGAGCACATTATTGAAAAGCGCTGCCGTGCCGGCCGCTGCAAGGCGCTGCTCAAGCCCGAAATCAACGCGGAAAAGTGCAAGGGCTGTGGCCTGTGCGTCAAAAAATGCCCGGTGAATGCCATCAGCGGCGAAAAAAAGCAGCCGCACCGGATCGATCCTGAACTTTGCATCAAATGCGGGGCGTGCGCCAAGGCCTGCAATTTCCACGCCGTGGAAGGAGTTTAAGCGATGACCCAAGATACACGGCCGACACTAACGATTAACGGCCAGGCGGTCGCCATCGAAGGCGAGCGCAACTTGCTCGAACTGGTCCGCAAGGCGAATATCGATTTGCCCACCTTCTGCTATCACTCCGAGCTGAGCGTTTACGGCGCTTGCCGGCTCTGCCTGGTCGAGGTCGAAGGGCGCGGCATTCAGGGCGCCTGCTCCACGCCGCCGCAGCCGGGCATGAAGATCAAAACCAACACGCCGCAGATTCGCGAGATTCGTAAAATCGCCGTCGAGCTGCTGCTGGCCAATCACGATCAGCAATGCCCCACCTGCTCGCGCAGCGCCAACTGCCAACTGCAAAATCTGGCCCGCAAGCTGGGCATTCAGCGCGTGCGCTTCAAGTCCGTGCACCAGCCGCAGCCGCTCGACGAAAGTTCGCCTTCGCTGGTCCGCGACCCCAATAAGTGCGTGCTCTGCGGCGATTGCGTCCGTACCTGCTGGGAAGTTCAAGGCATCGGCGCGATTGACTTCGCGCATCGCGGCCACGAAGCCTGCGTCGAGCCGGCCTTCGGCAAAAAACTCGGCGAGGTTGAGTGCGTTAACTGCGGCCAGTGCGCCAGCGTTTGCCCCACCGGCGCGCTCACACCCAAATCCGAAGTCGACAAGGTTTGGAATCTGCTCGCCGATGCCACCAAAACCGTCGTCGTGCAGATTGCGCCCGCCGTCCGCGTCGGCCTGGGCGAGTGCTTTGGCTTGCCGGCAGGTGAAAACACCATCGGCCGCATCGCCGCCGCCCTCAAACAGATCGGCTTCAATCAGGTTTACGACACCTGCTACGGTGCCGACCTGACGGTCATCGAGGAAGGCAACGAATTTCTCGCGCGCAAGAAGAACGGCGGAAAACTGCCGATGTTCACCTCCTGCTGCCCCGGCTGGGTGAAGTACGCCGAGCAGTATTTCCCCGAGCTGCTGCCGAATCTTTCCACCTGCCGCTCGCCGCAGGGCATGTTCGGCTCGCTGGTGAAAAAACTTTTGCCCGAGCAGTTCAAGATCGAGCGCAAAGATCTGAAAGTGGTTTCGATCATGCCCTGCACGGCGAAAAAATTCGAGGCCAAGCGCCCCGAGCTGGGCGTTGACGGCGATCCCGACGTGGATGTTGTGCTGACCACGCAGGAGCTGGCGCAGATGATTCAGTCGGCTGGCATCCGCTTTGAGGCGCTGCAGCCCGAATCCTTCGACATGCCCTTTGGCTTCTATACCGGCGCGGGCGTGATCTTCGGCAACTCCGGCGGCGTGATGGAAGCTGTGCTGCGCTTCGCGGCGGAAAAGGCGACCGGCAAGCCGCTCGAGAAGATCGAATTCGACCAGGTGCGCGGCGACTCCGGCTTGCGCGAAGCGACCGTTTCGCTTGGCGACACCGAGTTAAAGCTGGCCGTGGTGCACGGCTTGCGCAACGCCCGCGTGGTTGCCGAGCAGGTGCGCGCCGGCAAGTGCGACTACGACCTGATTGAAGTGATGGCCTGCCCCGGCGGCTGCATCAACGGCGCCGGCCAGCCGGTGACGACCTCGCGCACGGTGCGCGCGCAGCGCACCCGCGGCCTCTACCACGCCGACAAGGCGCTGCAACTGCACAAGTCGCAGGATAATGTCTTCATCACCGAGTGCTACGCCAAGCATTTGGGCGAGGTGGGCGGCGAACAGGCGCATCACCTCTTCCACACGCACTATCAGGGTCGGCGGCGCATCGGCGGCGAATCGCTGCCGCTGATGCAGTCCACGGCCAGCGACAAAATCAAGGTCAGCGTCTGCCTGGGCACCAACTGCTTCCTGAAAGGCTCGCAAGAGGTGTTGAATAGCGTGCTGCGCCACGCCGAGGAGAGCGGCCTGGAAAACCGCCTCGACGTTCGCGCGGCCTTCTGCTTTGAAAAATGCGGAGAGGGGCCGAATGTCTTGATCGACGGAAAGCTCGTCTCGCACTGCACGCCAGAAAAAGCCATCGAGGCGTTGCAAGAGAGAATCGAAAACGAGCCGGAGGCTTCCGGTTCAAACCCTGGGCCGTCTGAAAGCAAGTAGCGGCCCCCGCGAGGAACATGGTTAACCGCAATGCGCAGGTTTCATTGACGGAAAGAAGATCGAGCAGACCTTCGCCCTGGCACGGCCCCTCAACGCCATGCGCGTTTGGGAACTGCCGCCGGGGCGCGGGAAGCGCGCGGCCTTTCGCTCGATGAGGCTGTCGCGTTGTCTTAGGTTTTAGGTCATACTGAATCAGGTTCGCCGTGGCGAACGCGACATTTTTAGCATTAAAGCGACAGAAGGAGAATTTCTGATGGTTCGCGCAACTTCCAAAGGATTCCGTTTACACATTGGCCTCTTCGGCCGCCGCAATGTCGGCAAATCCAGCCTGCTGAACGCCATCACGCGACAGCGCGTTTCGATCGTTTCCGAGGTGGCCGGCACAACCACCGATCCGGTCGAAAAGCCCATGGAGCTGCTGCCCATCGGCCCGGTGCTTTTTGTCGATACCGCAGGCGTCGATGACGTGGGGGCGCTCGGGCAACAGCGCATCGCCAAAACCAGCCAAGTGATCTCCCGCTCCGACGTGGGCGTGCTCGTTACCGAGGCCGGCGTTTGGGGCGAGTTCGAAGAAAAGCTGCTCGCCGAGCTGCGCGCGAGAGAAATTCCCGTACTCGTGGCGCTGAACAAAACCGATCTGGGCCACGCTACCGTCGAACAGCTCGCGCGCTTCGATCGCGAGCAGATTCCTTATATCGCGCTGGTGGCCAGCGCCGGCACGGGCGTCGAAGAGTTTCGCTCGCGGCTGGCCGAGCTTGCCCCGGCCGACAGCTCCGAATCGCCCGTCGTGCTGCGCGATCTGGTCGGTCCCGACGAGACCGCGGTGCTGGTGATGCCCATCGATAAAGAAGCGCCCGTGGGCCGCATCAAGCAGCTACAGGTGCAGTCGATCCGCGATCTGCTCGACAACAACGCCTCCTGCATCGCCGTGCAAGACGGCGGGCTGGCCGGCGTTCTCGACAATATGAAGCGGCTTCCCAAGCTCGTCGTCACCGACGCCAATGTCTTCGACAAGGTGGCGCGCACGGTGCCTGAAGCGGTTCCGGTGACGGCCTTTTCAATTCTCTTTTCGCGCCTCAAGGGCGACCTCGTCGCGCAGACCCGCGCGGCCATCGCCATCGATTCGCTGCGGCCGGGCGATAAGGTGCTGCTCGCCGAGTCCTGCACTCATCACCCGATTGAAGATGACATCGGTCGCGTCAAGATTCCCAACTGGCTCGAGCGCTACGTCGGCGGCAAGCTGGAGTTCGCCTGGGTCAAGGGCCGCGAGTTCCCGGCCGATCTGGCCGCCTACAAGCTGGTTGTGCATTGCGGCGCCTGCATGTGGAATCGTCGCGAAATGCTCAATCGCATTGCAGAGTGCCAGCGCAATCTGGTTCCCATCACCAACTACGGTCTGGCGATCGCCTACATGATGGGCATTCTGGAGCGCGCTCTGGAACCATTCCCCGAGGCGCTGGCCGCTTACAAACAGGCGCGCGCCGCGGGCGTTACTCCGCTCGCCGCCAGCATGCCGACGGCTGAAGGCGCAGTCCTGGTGAACTAAACGTGGCGGAAATCTCCGAGCGCGAAATTCTCGATTGGCTGAGGGAGCGCGATCCCTCACGCCTTCGGGAGTTGTACGCATGGGCCGACCGCGTGCGCAAAGAGCATGTGGGCGATGCCATTCATCTGCGCGGCCTGATCGAGTTCTCCAGCCATTGCATCCGGCAGTGCATGTACTGCGGGCTGCGTCAGGCCAACTCCTCACTCACGCGCTATCGCATGAGCCGCGAAGAAATTCTCGGCTGCGCCCGCCAGGCCGTCTCGCTCGGTTACGGCACCGTCGTGATGCAGGCCGGCGAAGACGACGCGCTTACCGCCGAATGGATCGCCGAAATCGTCGGCTGGATCAAGCGCGAAACACCGCTGGCCGTTACCCTCAGCCTGGGCGAACGCACGGCCGCGGAACTCGCTCTTTGGCGCGAGGCTGGCGCGGACCGTTACCTGCTGCGCTTCGAAACCTCCGACGAAAAACTCTATCGCGCCATTCATCCCCGGCGCTCGCCTGACGGCCCTGACCGCATCGCGCTTTTGCGCGAGCTGCGCCAACTCGGCTACGAGATTGGCGGCGGCGTCATGGTCGGCATTCCCGGCCAATCCTATGAGTGCCTGGCCGGCGACCTGCGCACTTTTCGCGCGCTCGATCTCGACATGATCGGCATCGGGCCTTACATCGCGCATCCGATGACTCCGCTTGGCTCGGGCCAACTGCGTCCGCCAGTTGCCCCCGGCGAGCAGACCGACGGCAGCGAAGAGATGACCTGCAAAATGGTCGCGCTGGCGCGCATTCTCTGCCCCACGGCCAACATTCCATCGACCACCGCGCTGGCCACCATCGACAAGGCCAACGGGCGCAAGCAAGGGCTTTTAGTTGGCGCCAATGTCGTTATGCCCAACCTGACGCCGGTACAATACAGGCGTCTCTACGAGATCTATCCCGCCAAGGCCTGTATCGACGAGAAGCCCGTCGATTGCAACCAGTGCCTGCGCGGGCAGATTCATTCGCTCGGCCGCTTGGTAGGCACGGGGCCGGGAAGCAGGGGCGAGGCCGAAGAGTTCGCCGGCCTGATCGAGCCGTCCGATTCACAGCTCGTCCAGGTGCAAGCGTAGGTGTGGTTGTAGAGCAGTAAAGAGGTGTGGCTGATGTCCACCAATGACGAGCCTCTTGAGATTGTGGTCTGCCTGGGAAGCTCCTGCTTCGCGCGCGGCAACTCCGGCAATCTGGCCATGATCGAGGAGTATATCGAGAGCCATGATCTGAACGCCACGGTTCGTCTCTGCGGCCATCTGTGTGAAGACCAGTGCAAGCAGGGGCCCAATTTGACCGTCGGCGGCGAGGTCTATCACGGCGTAACGGCCGACGATCTGCGCCAGATTCTGGAGCGCGTGGGCCGCTCGCTGCGAGGAGCCAATGGAGCAACGTAACGCCATCTACACCCAGCAGCGCGAGTGCCAGGATTGCCACAAGTGCATTCGCGAGTGCCCGGTCAAAGCCATTCGCGTGCAGGACGGCTACGCCCGCGTTGTCTCCGAATTGTGCATCCAGTGCGGCAAGTGCATTCTAGTCTGCCCCAACAACGCCAAGCGCGTTCGCGACGATCTGCCCGCGGCTCGGGAGCTGCTCGCCGGCGGACGCAAGGTGATCGCTTCGCTGGCGCCATCTTTCGTCGCGCAGCATGAAGGTCTTCGTCCCGGCCAGTTGATTCACGCGCTCAAGAGCCTGGGCTTTTTCGCCGTCTCTGAAACCGCGCTGGGCGCGCAACAGGTTTCGGCCAGCGTGCACGCCATGATGCGCACCGGTGAAAAGCGCATCTGGGTCTCCTCGGCCTGCCCGGTCGTCGTCGATTTCATTTCCAAATACCATCCCGAGTGCCAGACCAACATTACGCAGATTCTTTCGCCGCTGCTCACGCACTGCCGCATGTTGCGCGAGCACTACGGCAATGAGATCGCCATCGTTTTCATCGGCCCCTGCATCGCCAAAAAGAAGGAGGCCGAAAACCATCCCGAGCTGCTCGATGTCGCACTTACATTCGAGGATCTCGATCGCTGGTTCGGCGAAGAAAACATCCATCTCGAAAACATCATCGAGAGCGCTGATGATCGCTTTGAACCCGCCGAAGCGCAGGAGGGCGCGCTTTATCCGATCGAGGGAGGAATGTTTGCCGGCGTCAGCGCCAACGGCGAAATCAGTTCTTCGCAGATCATGAGTTTTTCCGGCGTCGAGAATGTCGAGCAGGCGCTCAAAGGCATCGGCGAGTGGCGCCCCGACCGCGACATCCTCCTCGAGCTGACGGCCTGTCCGGGCTCCTGCATCAATGGCCCCAAGTCGGCGCGCAACTCGAGCGTCGCCCGCCGCCGCTACGATGTGGTGCGCTACGCCAAGCCCGCCGACGAGCTGCCGCGCCCGGTCTCGATCGAAATCAAGCAGCACTATCCGGTCGCGCCCGTCTCCAGCGACGAATACACCGAATCGCAGATTCGCGAAGCCATGCGCACCGTAGGCAAATATTCCGCCGAGGACGAGCTGAACTGCGGCGGCTGCGGCTACGAGTCCTGCCGCGACTTTGCCCGCGCCCTCATTGCGCACAACGCCGAGCGCATGATGTGCGCCACCTACACCCGCAAGCTGGCCCAGAAAAAAGCCAACGCTCTGCTCGCCAAAATGCCTTCGGCCGTTGTCATCGTCGACGAAGATCTGAAGATCATCGAGTGCAACGAGCATTTCGTGCATCAGTTCTCCGATGGGCTCGTGCAGCCCAAAGATCTTGAAGGCAGCATGCTCGACGCCGTCATTCCCTTCGCTCATCTTTTTCGCCGCGTGCTTGACTCCGATGAGGACATTGTCGGCCACGACATCCGCTACGAGCGCAGCATTCTCAACGCCAGCATCTTCTCGATCGAACCGCACTCGGTTCTCTGCGGCATCTTCCAGGACATCACGCAGCCCATCTTCCAGAAGGAGCAGATCATCGCGCGCGCCCGCGAGGTCATCGAGAAGAATCTTAAGACCGTGCAGCAGATCGCCTATCTGCTGGGCGAAAACGCCGCCGACTCGGAAATTATTCTCAACTCCATCGTTCGCTCCTTCAGCCCCGAGGAGCTCGAAGACGGCAAAGGGTCGGGAGGGGGCAAGTGAGCGGCGGCGAGAGCTTCATCGAGATCGACTCCTGCCAGCGCGCCAAGAGTGGCCAGCTAATCTCCGGCGACATCTTTCTCACCGAGCAGGTCAAGGAAGAAGGACGCATCGTCTCGGTTCTTTCCGACGGATTGGGTTCGGGGGTGAAAGCCAGCGTGCTGGCCACCATGACGGCCACCATGGCGCTCAAATACACCGCCAGCTCCATCGACATTCGCCGCTCGGCCGAGATCATCATGGACACGCTGCCGATCTGCAGCGTGCGCAAGATCAGCTATTCCACCTTCACCGTCGTCGATGTCGCTTCCACCGGCCAGACGCGCATCATCGAGCACGGCAATCCGCCTTTTCTGCTGATCCGCCCCGGCGGCCATCTGCAGGTAGACAAAACCGAGTTCCGTCCCGAGCGCTGGCAGGAGCGCGTCATCAGCTACTCCTCTTTCGATGTGCAGCGCGAAGACCGCATCGTCTTTTTTTCCGACGGCATCACCCAGGCCGGCATGGGCGAGTATTTGACTCCGCTCGGCTGGGGACAGGAAAACGTCGAAAAATACGTGCGCGAGTTGATCGAAGAAACGCCGCACATCTCCGCCCGCGCGCTTTCACGCGCTCTGGTCGCCAAGGCAGAAGAGGTTGACGGTCTCACGGCCAAAGACGACATCACCTGCGGCGTGGTCTACTTTCGCAGCCCGCGCCAACTTTTAGTCATGACCGGCGCGCCCTTCAGCCGCCTCCACGATCAGGACCTGGCCCGCATGGCCGAGCGCACGCTGGGGCGCAAGGTCATCTGTGGCGGCACTACCGCCAACATCATCTCCCGGTTGCTGGGCCGTGAGATTCAGGTCGATATGCACCAGCCCCTCGACAGCAAGGTTCCGCCCTGGGCGCGCATGCAGGGCTTCGAACTGGTCACCGAGGGCACGCTTACCCTGGGTGAAGTCGCGCGTTTGCTCGAAGAGGGCTTCGCGCCTGAAGACATGAAGTCCAACGCCGCCGTCAAACTCGCCAATCTGCTGCTCGACAGCGACGTTGTCCACTTCGTCGTCGGCACCAAGATCAACGAAGCCCACCAGGATCCGAACATTCCCGTCGAACTCGAACTGCGGCGCAACATCGTCAAACACATCGCTCAACTGCTCGAGTCCAAGTACATGAAGCGCGTCGTCATTCAGTACATCTAGCCTTTTGTCTCCAGCACGTCGCGCAGCGCAAAGCTGGTCTCTAACCGCGTGACGCCCGGCAGCCGCGAAAGCTCGTTCTGGTGCAGCCGCCCATAGTCGTCGATGCCGGCCACGCGGGCCACCAGCATGTAATCGAAGGGGCCGGCCATCAGGTGGCAGCTCACAATGTCGTGGCAATGGCGCACGGCGTTCTCAAAGGCGGTGAGCACGGCGGCCGACTGCTTCTCTAGCGTGACGCGAATGTAGACCGTCATGTGTTTGCCCAGCAACCGGTCGTCGATTCGCGCCTGGTAGCCGCGAATTGCGCCCGAGGTTTCCAGCGCCAGAATCCGCCGCGAGGCCGCCGAGGAAGACAGTCCCACCGCCTCGCCGACCTCGTAGTTCGTCGCCCGGCCGTGGTGCTCCAGATAGCGCATAATCGCTTCGTCCAGTTCGTCCAGACCGGCGGCTGCCGTCATCGCTTCGCCTTTGCGCGACCTTGCGGTTGATTCGTGCTTTATAACGGCATTTTTGTCACGTTTCGATCTCATTTAGCCTTTTTATCACAAACTTTGCACGCATTGGTAGTGTTTTGCGCCGTAAAATTCCTTTAACAAGTGACGGCGAGGCTACTTGAAGATAACAGCCCTCCCCCTATCCGCGCCGAAGGCGCATGGAGTCTGCCGCACAGGAGGTATCACCATGATCGTCGGAGTTCCCAAAGAGATTAAGGACAACGAGGCCCGCGTGGGCCTAACCCCGGCTGGCGCAAAGGCTCTGGTTGAAGCCGGCCATACCGTGCTGGTGGAGACGCAGGCCGGCGTGGGGTCGGGTTTTCCCGACGCCGACTATCAGGTAGCCGGCGCCGAGATTGTGGCCGAAGCTGCCTCAATCTGGCGCAAGGCCGAAACCGTCGTCAAGGTAAAGGAGCCGGTCGAATCCGAGTACGGTTACTTCCGCGAGGGTCTGGTCCTGTTCACCTATCTGCATCTGGCCCCGGTGCCGGCGCTGACCAACAAACTGCTTGATTCCAAGGTGATCGGCATCGCCTACGAGACGGTGCGCGACCGCGATGGCCATCTGCCGCTGCTGATGCCGATGAGCGAAATTGCCGGGCGGATGAGCGTGCAGGTCGGCGCCAGCTATTTGGAAAAAGAGCGCGGCGGCCGCGGCATTCTGCTGGGTGGCGTACCGGGCGTTTCTCCCGCTCATGTAACGATTCTCGGCGGCGGCATTGTGGGCACCAACGCCGCGCGCATCGCTCTCGGCTTCGGCGCAAAGACCACGCTGATCGACGTGAACCTGAACCGGCTGCGTGAGCTCGACGAAATTTTCGGCGGACGGCTCTACACGCTAGCCTCAAACAGCTACAACATCGCCGCGGCCACGCGCGAGGCCGATCTGGTGATCGGCGGCGTGCTGATTCCCGGCTCGACCACGCCCAAGCTCGTCACGCGCGAGATGGTTTCACAAATGAAAAAGGGCGCGGTAATCGTCGATGTAGCCATCGACCAGGGCGGCAGCGTGGAAACGGCCAAGCCCACTTCGCACTCCAACCCCAGCTATTTGGTCGACGGCGTGGTGCACTATTGCGTCACCAACATGCCCGGCGCGGTGCCCAACACCTCCACGCTGGCGCTGACCAACGCCACCTTCCCCTACCTGCTGCGGCTGGCTAACTTGGGGGCGCGCGAAGCGCTGCGTCAGGACGCCGGACTGGCCGAGGGCTTGAATACCTGGCAGGGTACGCTCACCTATCGCGGCGTAGCCGAAAGCCAAGGCAGAAACTGGGCGGCTCCGGCTACCGTTCTCGCCTGAAAACCATCTATAAGAAAAGCTCCAACAATAACTCACTCTTGCGCCATCGGCATTTGCCGGTGGCGCTTTTTTGTTGTACGGAGTTTTCCTCAGTCGCGCGGCACTTACCCACAGCGCCGCCGCGCGTTTCGCCGATTTTTCACAACAGATTCTTCGAATCTTAACCGGCATGGCCAACCATGACATTGAATTCATCTGTTTTCAGAACCCATGCTCATGGAGTTTTTGTAATTCTCAGGCCATTTGCTGACCGCTCCCACGCGGCCCGGTAGCGGTGCGCTCCGCGCGGGTGAAGAAAGCCTGCCGGTAAAACAGCGCACTGCCGTCGTCAGTCATTCGATCACTTGAAAGCGCAAGCGTACCCAAGCGGACATACGGACATAAAGAGCACTCAACTATTTTCCAAATCAAGTTATAGGAGGCAATATGCATTCGACAAACCGATCTGCACAAAAACGAACCGGGATAAAATGCAGAAATCTGAATTGGATCTGGGTTGTACTGACATTGCTGGCGCTGTTACCGGCGCGCGCGGCCTTTGCCCAGTACGATAACGGCAGCCTGGTGGGAAGCATTCGCGACGCCAGCGGCGCGGCGGTTCAAAACGTAACCGTGACGGCGACCAACGACGCGACCGGCGTGGCAGCGACGGCCAAGACCAGCGAAGCGGGCAACTATGAGATTCCATCATTGCGCGTGGGCGTTTACACGATCTCGGCCAGCGCCACCGGCTACGCCACCGCCGAGGCCGACAAGATCGCCATCTCGGTCGGCGTGCGCACGCGCATCGATCTGATGCTGAAAGTCGGCTCGGCCGCGGCCACCACCGTCGAGGTCACCGGCGTCTCTCTGCAGTTGCAGACCGAATCGAGCCAGCGCGACCAGACCATCACCAACTACCAGACGCAGGCTCTGCCGCTGGTCAGTCGCAACTACTCCGATCTGGTCAACTACGTTTCCGGCTCGCGTCCTTCGCCCTCGCAGGCCAGCCAGACCGGCGTCACTTCGCTGCTGCGGCAGGGCTCGTACAGCGTCAACGGCCAGCGCACCATGTTCAACGACTACATGATCGACGGCATGGACAACAACTCCTACGGCGAAAGCAATCAGGGCTTCGACAACCAGATCATTCAGCCGCCGCCGGATTCGGTCGCCCAATTCGACGTGGTAACCAACAACGAAAGCGCCGAGTACGGCCGCTCTTCTGGTGCGACGATTAACGTCGCCACCAAAAGCGGCGGCAATCAGTTTCACGGCACGCTTTACGAGTTCATCCGCAACACCGATTTGAACGCCTTCGGCTACATCAAACCGGTCACCTATAACGCGGTCACCGGCGCGCAGTATCCGTACTATAAGCCGGTCTTCAACCGCAACCAGTTCGGCGCCAACTTCGGCGGCCCGATCCTCAAAAACCGCTTTTTCTACTTTCTCGATTACGAAGGCTTTCGGCAGATGCTGACGCCGACCACGGTCGGCACCGTGCCCACGCTCAACGAATTGAGCGGCGTGCTGACGACCAACGTGCAAGACCCCTGGTCATTATCGTCATCGGCTCCAACGGCCATTCCGGCTAAAAGTTACGTTCCGGCGCTGGCCGCGGTAACGGGCATCAATACTTCGGGAATGACGCCGTGGCCCTCGCAGGCCATCGCCGATCTCGATCCGACTTCAGTAACCATCGCCAAGCTCTACATGGCCGCCCTGCCGGGGCGCTGTCAGGTGACGGCGGGCGCATCTTCGACCGGCGTGGCCACCAATAACTGCTCTCTGAACCAACCCTTCAGCGATCACGCCGACAAGGGCGACCTGCGCTTGGACTTTCAACAGAGCGCCAGCACCTCATGGTTTTTGAAGGTGAGCGACCGCAAAGAAGTGGGCAAGAACTTCAACCTGCTGGCCGAGCCGATCGACATGCAGACCAATGGCAACATTCTGGTTCACGACGAGCAGATCGCGCTCGGCGTCAATCACACCATCAGCCCCAATCAGTTCGTCGATGCGCGACTGGCCATCTCCGGCACCAGGGCCGGCAAATGGAGCTTCGCCATCGGCAACAATTCGATCAGCTCGAGCCTGATTCCCGGCCTGCCGACGATTGCCGGCGTCTCCGGCGGTTTGCCCTCGATGGCCATCTCCGGCGGCTTTACCTCCTTCGGCCGACAGAGCACCAATCCGCAGTGGCAGAACCCCTCGCTGGTCGATCCCAAGGTCAACTACACCTGGATTCACGGCAGGCATTCGCTCAAGTTCGGCTACGAGTGGGAAAAAGTCTTTCAGGAGATCATGGATTCGAATCCGCTCTACGGCTCTTTCAGCTTTGGCGGCACCTATAGCGTCTGCACCGCGGCGGCGGGCTGCACGGGCGCCACGAAGACGGGCGACACCTACTTCGCAGACTTTCTGTTTGGCGCCAGCAACGGCTATGGGTTGGCGACTTACTACATCGCACACACCTATCAGGAGATGGACAGCGGCTACGCGCAAGACGACTGGAAGGTCAATCAGCAACTGGTTCTGAATCTCGGCTTGCGTTGGGAGTACGGCTCACCCTGGTGGGAGCGCAACAATAACATCTCCAACTTCAATCCCTCCACCGGCACGCTGCAAACTCTGGCCTCGGCCACCAGCTATACCTCGCCGCTCTGCGGCACGGCCAACTGCATTACGACGTATAACGGCAGCGGCGTTTTCGGCAAATCGCTGGTGCATCCCAACCTGGCCGACTGGGCGCCGCGCGTCGGCTTCGCCTTTGCCGCCACACCCTCGATCGCGCTCCGCGGCGGTTTCGGAACTTCCTACGTCCACTACTGGCGCGCCGGTTCGGGCAACAATATCGCCATCAACGCACCCTTTGCCCTCTACACTTCGGTCTCCAATCCCAGTTCGGTTTCCAATAGCGGCTACCGGCGGTTGTCGACAGGCTTTCCCAGCAATCTGGCCACCTCATTCAGCGCCGGCACCGACAATATCGATTACATTCCGGCCAACTCAAAAGACGGCTACGCCGAGAGCTGGTACTTCAGCGTGCAGAAGACCCTGCGCCAGAACATCCTGCTCGACATCTCCTACGTGGGCAACCACGGCGTTCACCTGCAGGGCTTCGTCAACGCCAACCAAAAAAATCCTAACAACAGCTTTGCCCGGCCCTATACCAACTGGGGCGGCTACCTGCTGAATAACTCGACCACCTATCCCACCTACTACAACGGCGACATCACCGAAGCGCTCAACGAATTCCACTCCAGCTATAACGCGTTGCAGGCTCGCTATGAACAGCGCATGGTCGGCGGCCTCACGTTGTTGAACTCCTTCAGTTGGCAACATGCGATGGACAATGCCTCATCGACCCTCGAGGCCAATACGCCCTGCCCGCAGAATGGCTACAACATCGAAGCCGACTACGGTCAGTCGGATTACAACCTGCCCATTTCAAACATCACCACGCTGGTTTACGAGATGCCCTTCGGCAAAGGCAAAATCTTTATGAACGGCGGCAACAAGCTGACGAACACGATCTTCGGCGGCTGGCAGATCAGCGGCGTCAACACCATGCAGGCCGGTACGCCCTTTAACATTCAGTACTCGGTCTCATCAACGGCGGCCAATGCCGTTTCGCCCATGCTCAGCCAGAACTGGCGCGGCATGTCCGCCTACCGGCCCAACCTGGTCCCCGGCGTCCGCTACATCACCAAGAAGCCGGCGCTGTCGAGCCTTACTTCGGGCTATCGCAATGGTTACGTGCAATACATCAACCCGTCGGCTTTGGCGATTCCCTACACCTATGTGGGCGGCGCCACCAGCGGCACGGTCAACAGCCCCTTCGGCGACCTGCCTAAAAACTACGGCCGTACGCCGGCCTTCTACCAGACCGATCTGGCCTTCAACAAAAAGTTCGACACGCCGGCCGATCGCGTCAAAGTCGAGTTCCGCTCCGAACTCTATAACATCTTCAACCACACCAACCTCTATCTGCCGGGCGGCACCGGAGGCAGCACGGTTTCTGGCAACTTCACCATGGGAACAACAGGCAGCAGCTACGGCGGAGCGTCCACCAGCATGGCCGGCGGCGTTATCTCCAGCACCTTCTCGCCGCGCATCGTGCAGTTTGGCTTGAAGGTCACTTACTAATAAATATTTTTCCTGAAATCAATGCGCCGACCGCATGAACGTGGCCGGCGCATTTTTTATGGCGATCAACGCGAGGACGCGCTTGCCTATTTATGGCTCGACGCCGTGCGGAACAAGCAGCGTGAGCGAGTGCGGAACAACCTCCATCCGCGCCGGCAGCCTGCCGAGCACCTCTCCGTCGGCCTCGACAAAGAGCGGCTCGCGGCTGCCCGCCAGGACGCACATCGCGATCGACGGCGTTTCCACCAGCTCGATCGCGCGCTTAAAACTTTGCCGCCGGATGACCGCCGCCAGCATGAACTTTAAATAGCTCAACCGGCTTTGCGTTTTGAAGGCCAGCAGGCTCAGGTTGCCGTTGCATAGGCTCGCGCCTGGAGCCAGCGTATGCAGCACGCCGCCAAAGGAGCGGATGCGCACCGCCAGCAGTTGCGAAACCTTGAGCGTGCGCTCGCCGCCGCCGTTTGTCGGCAGCACCGCCTCGAAGAGCGGAAATGGCGAGGTCGCCCAGATGCGCAGCGCCTCGATCAGGTAGAGCACGTAGCCCAGCCGCCGCTTCAGCCGCGTATCCAGCCGCGACATCAGCAGCGCATCGGCTCCGGCTCCAGCGGCCACCAGAAAGTAGCGCGAGGCCGATTGATTCGCGTCGTCGGTATAGTGAATCCGACCCACGGAAACCCGCGTGGGCGTCGATTTCAGCAGCCGCCGCGCCACCTTGGCCGGCGGAGCGATCAGCTTCAGACTCGAGGCCAGCGCATTGGCCGTGCCCAGCGGAACCACACCCAGCACCACCTCGGTTCCCACCAGACTTTGTAGCGCTTCGTGTACCGTGCCGTCTCCGCCGCAGGCTAGAACCGTGTCGTAACCTTCGCGCGCCGCCTGCGCGGCCAACGCCGTGGCGCTGCCCGGCGCGCCGGTCTCGAAGGCTTTGGCCTCAACGCCGGCCGCGCGCAGAACGGCCAAAATCTCGCTTACCGCCGCGCTTCTGCGCGCCGACTGCTGGCCTGATGCCGGATTGTAGATGAGCGCGGCGCGGCGCATGGTGGAATTCACTGGCGCGGCCGTTCCTGTAAGGTCAAATCACTTTTGAGACGCATCGCTCTATCATCGCAAATTTCGGGCGCAAATTGGCCGAAAAGCGCGCCAGACGTACGCGATAAAAACAGTTGGTTCCCGAATGAGAAACGCCGTTGATGCTTATTTTTAGCCGCTTTTTCCTCAGTTTCCGCATCTTTTCATCTCTTGTTGTCTCCGTCCGCAGGCCTCAAACTCATTGGTAATGGCTACGGTTCCCGATCTGATGTTGGATGCCGGTCTGCCCGCGAATATCGACGCGGAAAAGACCATTCTGGGCGCGATTCTGCTCGACAACGCCGCTCACGCCGAAGCCGCCGAAAGCCTCAAGCCGGATGATTTCGCGCTCGACTCGCATCGCCGCATCTTCTTGCGCATGAGCGAGTTGATCGATACTGGCCACGCCGTCGATATCGTTACTCTTTCAAACGAGCTGGCGAAATACAAAGAAATTGAAGCCGTTGGCGGCGTCGCCTACTTGGCCTCGCTCACCGAGGGTTTGCCGCGCCGGCCGGTCATCGAAGATTACGTCCGCATCGTCAAGGACAAGAGCCTGCTGCGCCGGCTGATGGGCATCTGCTCGTCGGCCATCGCCAAGGCAGCCGACCAGAGCCAGGACGCAATCGGCGTTCTCGACGAAACCGAATCGCGACTGCTCGAGGTCAGCGAGGCCGGCCTGACCCGCGGCCTGCAACCGCTCGACGCCATCGTCCGCGACTCCTTCGGCTCGATCGACAACCTCTACAAGCAGAGCCGCGAAATCACCGGCCTGGCGACGAGCTTCATCGATCTCGACCGCATGACCAGCGGCCTGCAAAAGGGCGAGTTGGTCATCATCGCCGCCCGTCCTTCGATGGGCAAAACCGCCTTCGCCATTAACCTGGCGCAGAACGCCGCCGTGCAGCATCAGGCCATCGTGGCGGTCTTCAGTTTGGAAATGAGCAAGGAATCGCTGCTGCGACGCATGTTGGCCTCGCAGGCTCGAGTCGATCAGCAACGGTTGCAGAAGGGCTTTTTGGGCCAGGAAGACCACGAAAAGCTGCAAAACGCCTTGGGGCTGTTGGTAGAGTCGCGCATCTTCATCGACGACTCGGCCGGCGGCTCGCTGGCCGAAATGCGCGCCAAGGCCCGCCGTCTGAAGCAGAACTCCGGCGGCCTGGACCTGATCGTGATCGATTATTTGCAGTTGATGTCGGCCACGATCCCCGGCGCGAAAAAAGGCTACGAAAACCGCGTGCAAGAGGTTTCTGCCATTTCGCGCGGCCTGAAAGCCATGGCCAAAGAGCTCGAGGTTCCGGTCGTCGCCCTCTCGCAGCTTTCCCGTAGCAATGAAAAGCGCGACGATAAGCGCCCCATGCTGAGCGATCTGCGCGAATCCGGTTCGATCGAGCAGGACGCCGACGTGGTAATCTTCATCCACCGCGAAAGCTACTACAAGCGCGACGAGAACATGACCGATGCCGAACGCGCCGAGGCCGAAATCATCATCGCCAAGCAGCGTAACGGCCCCACCGGCAGCGTGCCGCTGAACTTTATTGCGCGCTACACCTGCTTTGACAATCGCGAGACGACGCACGAAAGCGAAGGATAATTGCCGCGCCTTGCGCTGGCTGGCCGTGCGTCCTATCTTGGTCAAAGGTTCTAGCGCCAATTCCAAGGAAATCATGGACGTTCTTAAACAGCTCTTCGAGCAGTATTTTCACCTGCCGGCCGAAACCGTCGCGCCTCTTCAGGGCCAGCTTGGCGGCTCGGGACGCACGATCGTCCGCCTCGCCGGCGGAGGAAAAACCGCCGTCGGCATTCTCTACTCGGTGCGCGAAGAAAACGCCGCCTTCATCGAGTTTTCCCGCCACTTCCGCCGTTGCGGGCTGCTGGTGCCGGAGATTTATGCCGAAGACCTGAGCCGGGGCGCTTACCTTGAAGAAGATCTTGGCGACACCACGCTCTTTGAATTTCTTAGCAGCCATCGCACCGCCGACGCCGTCGCTCCAGAGGTCGTTGAAGCCTATCGCAAAACCGTCGCCGAGCTACCGCGCTTTCAGGTCGAGGCCGGCCGCGAGCTGAACTATAAAGTCTGCTATCCGCGATCGAGCTTCGACCGCCAGTCGATTGCCTGGGACTTGAATTACTTCAAGTATTATTTTCTGCGCCTGGCCGGCATTCCCTTCAATGAACAAGCGCTTGAAGACGACTTTGGCCGGCTGACAAAATTCCTGCTTACCGCCGACCGCGATTATTTTCTTTACCGCGATTTTCAGGCCCGCAATGTAATGCTGCGCGAGGGCAGGCCATACTTCCTCGACTACCAAGGCGGCCGCAAGGGCGCGCTACAGTACGACATTGCTTCTCTGCTCTACGACGGCAAGGCCGATCTGCCGCCGGAGCTGCGCCAGCAACTGCTCGAGCATTATTTGGATTCTCTGGCCAGCTACATCGATTTCGACCGCGCCGCCTTCATGGAGCGTTTTTATGCCTTCGTGTATGTGCGCATTTTGCAGGCGATGGGCTCTTACGGCTTTCGCGGCTTTTACGAGCGCAAGACGCATTTTTTGCAGAGCGTGCCCTATGCGCTCAAGAACCTGCGCTGGCTCAAGAAAAACGTGAAACTGCCCGTGGCGCTGCCGGCGCTGCTCGACGCGCTGGACCGCATGGCTTCGTCGGAAAAATTGCGCAACATCTCCGTGCCTACAACGCCGCTGACGGTGCGTGTCTTCAGCTTCTCCTATCGCCAGCCGCTGCCGGCCGACGAGAGCGGCAACGGCGGCGGTTTTGTTTTCGACGCGCGCTACCTGCCCAATCCCGGCCGCCTGGAGCGCTTCCGGCAGATGACCGGCAGGGACTCGGCCGTGATTGAGTATCTTGACCAGCAGGAGGGCGTGCGCAGTTTTTTCTCTCACGTGCAGGCGTTGGTAGATTCAGCCGTGGCCAACTACCGCGAGCGCGGATTTTCTAGCCTGATGGTCAGCTTCGGTTGCACCGGCGGCCAGCACCGTTCGGTTTACATGGCCGAGCATTTGGCCGAGCACCTGCGCCAGGCCGGCGTCGTAAATGTCGTGCTTCGGCACGTCGAGCTTGAAAAGAAAGGCCTAGCCGAATAAATGCGCGCGATGGTTCTTGCCGCCGGCCTGGGCACGCGCCTGCGCCCGCTCACCGATAGCCGCCCCAAAGCGCTGGTTACGATTGGCGGTCGCACGCTGATCGAGCTGGCACTGGCCCGCTTGCGCGCGGCGGGCATAAGCGAAGTGATCGTCAACGTCCATCACTTTGCCGACGCGGTCGTCGACTACCTGCAAGCCAACAAAAACTTCGGCATGAAGATCGCGATTTCGCGCGAAGAAACACTGCTCGACACCGGCGGCGGCATCAAGAGGGCCGCGTGGTTTTTTCTGGAATCGGGCAACGACGAACCGTTTCTCGTGCACAATGTCGATGTACTGAGCATGATCGACCTCGCGCGCATGGCGAGCTTTCACGCCGAATCGCGGGCGCTGGCGACGATCGCCGTGCAGAATAGAACCACTTCGCGCTATCTGCTCTTCGACGGCGAGGGCAGGCTTTGCGGCCGCCGCGCGGGCCAAAACGGCGCGCCAGAACTTATGCGCGCTGTGCCTCGGCCGACAGCGCTGGCCTTCGCCGGCATTCACGTGATTTCGCCGCGCATTTTTCCGTTGCTGAACGAAGAAGGCGCATTCCCGATTATCCCCGCCTATTTGCGTTTGGCCGGAACGGGAGAAAGCATCGCCGCCTTTCGCGACGACGGCGCTTATTGGCGCGATCTGGGCCGGCCGCAGAGCCTGCGCGAAGCCGAACGCGACATAGCAGACGGAAGTTACGCAATATAAACAATCTGCACGATGATACACACGCAATAGAAATCTACAACTCATTTAAAACAAGCACGACGCGGCCGATCACCAGCTCGTTCGGCGTCGCTTCCGAATCCACTTCGATCAACTCGATCGGCGAGACGGGATTAATGGGGCGCAGAACCAGCCTGCTTGATGCGTACTCCACATAGCGCACAAGAAGATGCGCGCCCTCCCGGACGGCATACAGATTGGGCCGGTTGGGCCGGTAAGCCAGCAGCGAATTGTAGTGCCGGTCGATGAGTACGATCGCTTCCGGCAGCAGCAGCGGCTCCATTGGCAGTGCGTCGGCCGCTGAAAGACGGACGGCGACGAAGCGCTGCCAGCCGCGACGGGCACCCACGGCCCGCGCTTGCGCCGACTGAAGAAAAGAGGCTGGAAGTTGCAGCATCAATTGAACCGAGGAGGCCCGGATCAGCGGCTCAAAGAGCGCGGCGGCCTGTGTAACCACCGGAACAGCGTCGCCATATTCCTCCTCTGATCGACCTTGCGCGGAGGGCAGCAGGTCGACGGCTGTTAGGTGTTGTGCCGCCAGAATCCGATCAATCGCATCGAGAGAGAGTTGACGCCTTCCATGCAGATAATTCGAGAGATGTGATTGTCCAAAACCTGTCTGTCGCGCGAGAAGGGAGACGCTCAGCGTGCCCCGCTGAATTCTGCGCAGCAGTTCCAAGCGGAGCCGGTCGTGCATCTGGGTTAGATTCATTTGTGGAAAATTCGCTGCCAGCAATAGGCGCGAATCCCTTCCGCTTTCTCCTGGAAAAGCTATCAGAGCTCATTTCACCGTATTTTTCGCATTGAGGCGAGGCCCCAAACGTCGCAGAGGGAAAGTTATCCGAAGTACATTGACGGGGGAAAATTGAACCCATACATTTGGTTTACTGCATCACATAACGGCCTGTGGAAAATACGAGGAAAGCTCGAATTATCGTAATTGCAGCGGACGCATAAAGCGGCCCCATTCCTGGCGGTAAGCCAATCCCCTTGCGGAAATTAAACTTCCCCGGCCCTTCTCTTTTCCATCCCCTGACCTTCAGTAATGGCGCTCAGGGAAGGCCATCGTCTCATTCCAGAATCTGCGCGCCCATCGTCATGACAGGAAACAGAGAGTGCGGGCGGCATTCCCCCATCAGGACAATCGAAGCCTGAGCTGCTTGACCTTACTCTCTTAGGCCCGCAAAGTAACCAACGCTACAACGGTTCGGCGGGAGAGAAACTTCGGAGAATCGGTCATGGATGTACGCGTGCAACTAAAAATTTGCGAAGGGTGCGGCTGCCTTTGGTGCCGCCAGCAGAACCAATCAAGCGTCTACTGCAAAGCGTGCGAAGTAAAGCTAAAGAATTTTCCCACGCCGGAGAGCCGTAAACGGCGCGGCCGGCCGAGCCGCAAGCGTTTGGCGCAGGTTTTCGCGGTGGCTGAGAGAGGTGCTCTATGAGCGCCGCGCTGCAGTTGCCGGTCACCTGGGAATCCGCTATTCCTCACTCGGCTTGGGATTCGGAACGCGGGCGATGGGCTCCGGCCTCTGTCGGTCACGCCGAAACCCGCCCGGCAAAAGCGCAAAAGCGTCCGCTGGTTTCAGTGGCTTTTTACCGAAGGCATACGGAAAGCCTTCTGCGGCGCTACCTTTACGCCTCCATGCAAGTGGGCCGCGCGCCGTCGATTCTGCGCGATCCGGTGGCGCGAGGCTGGGCCTCGAGTCGTCCCATCCGCACCTTTGAGGACGCCATCATCTTCGTTCTCGACGTGGAAAAATGCCTAAGCCTGCTCGGCTCGCTCGATCGCGAACTGCTAAGCCGCATCGTGCTGCAGGAGTATACACAGGTTGAGGCCGCGCCTCTGTTGGGCATGAGCGTGCGCGCTATTTCGTACAAATTTCCCCTGGCCCTGGACCGGTTGACCGAAAAACTGCTCAAGGCGAATCTGCTGGTTTTGCCTCACGAGACGGAAATCTAGCCCAGGCCCAAACGCGGAGAAGCGTACATCGCTTCTCCGCGCCTGGGCCGAATCTACCGCCTTTCTATTTACAATGAGCAACAGCTTATGTTGATACGCTCAAGAGCGCCGTTGCGGCTGGGCCTTGCCGGCGGCGGCACCGATGTTTCGCCCTACTGCGATGAATTTGGCGGCGCGATCCTGAACGCCACCATCGGTTACTACGCCTACGCCGCGCTCGAACCGCTCGACGACGGCCGGGTCGAATTCGTCTCTGCCGACCTGAACCAGTGCGCCAGCTACGAGGCCGCGCCGGTGCTGGCCAACGATGGCCGGCTCGATCTTTTCAAGGCCGTCTATAACCACATCGTCCGCAACTTCAATCAGGGCCAGCCACTCAGCTTGCGCATGAGCACGCGCGTCGATGTGCCGGCCGGCTCCGGACTGGGTTCTTCTTCCACGCTCACCGTGGCCATGCTGGCCGCTTACGCCGAGTGGCTCAAACTTCCGCTGGATGACTACGAGCTGGCCCACACTGCCTACGTTATCGAGCGCGTCGAAGCCGGCCTCGAGGGCGGCAAGCAAGACCAGTACGCCGCGGCCTTCGGCGGTTTCAACTTTATGGAATTCGGCCGCGACGGCAGCGTTCTGGTCAATCCGCTGCGCATCAAAGATTGGGTCGTCTCCGAACTGGAAGCCTCGCTGCTGCTTTACTTCACTGGAAAATCGCGCACTTCGGCCAATATTATTCAGGAGCAGTCGCGCAACGTCCGCGACCGCAACGCACCGGCTCTCGACGCCATGCACGCCATCAAGCAGGAGGCTTTCCGCATGAAGGAGTGCCTGCTGCGCGGCGATTTTACCCACCTCTATGAAGTGCTGCGCGAAAGCTGGGAATCGAAAAAACAGATGGCTCGCCAGATCGTTAACGAGCAGATCGAGGGCCTCTACGACTGCGCGTTGAAGGCCGGCGCGCACTGCGCTAAAATTTCTGGCGCCGGCGGCGGAGGCTTCATGATCTTTTTCGTCGATCCTATTCACAAAGACAAAGTTGCCGCCGCGCTGCTGAAGCAATGCGCGGGCGGCGCGGCTTATGCCTGCCACTTTTCTCCCGTCGGCGTGCAGGTTTGGAGGGTGCAATGAGCGATTTGGTTCGCGAAAAATTACTTGAAGGCGCAAGCGTCATCGACGCCGTGGCGCGCGACTCCGCGCTGCACGCGACGCTGGCCGCCGCCGCCGAGGTTACGGCCCGGGCGCTGAAGGCCGGTCACAAGCTGTTGGTCGCCGGCAATGGCGGTAGCGCCGCCGACGCGCAGCATGTCGCCGCCGAGTTTGTCTGGCGTCTGGAGGCCGACCGACCGGCGCTGCGCGCCACCGCGCTCACCACCGACTCGTCGATCCTGACCGCTTCGGCCAACGACAACGGCTTCGAATGCGTCTTTGCACGGCAGATTGAAGCGCTCGGCGAGCCAGGAGATATTTTTCTGGCGATCTCGACTTCTGGCAACTCGGCCAATGTGCTGCGCGCCCTCGAGCGCTGCCGCACCATGAGCATCGTCACCATCGGGCTGGCCGGCAAAACCGGCGGCAAAATGGCCGAGCTTTGCGACTACTATCTGCACATTGATTCCAACGTAACGATGTACGTTCAACAGGCGCATCTGGCGCTGGAACACATCTTCTGCCTGCTGGTCGAGCAGTTCCGCTTCCCGGAAATTTTCTCCGCGGGCAAGGAGTAGTTTTCAATGGAAGCGATCGTTTTAGCCGGAGGCTTTGGCACGCGGCTGGCCGCGCGGCTCGAAGGCATTCCCAAGCCCATGGCTCCGGTTGCCGGTCGTCCCTTTCTTGAGATTCTGCTTGCGCAACTGGCGCGCGCAGGCTGCTCGCACGTCGTGCTCTCGGTCGGCTATCTGCACCAGGTGATTCAGGCGCATTTCGGCGCGGCTTTTCGCGGCATGAGACTCGATTACGCCGTTGAAAGCCAGCCGCTCGGCACCGGAGGCGCCATCCGCTTCGCGCTTGGGCAAACGAGCGAAGACACAGTGCTGGTTTTCAACGGCGACACATTTCTCGACGCGGATTTTAACCGGATGCTGCGCTTTCATTCAACTCAGGCTGCTTCGGTCACGCTGGCCGTCGCTCACGTGGACGATCTAGCCCGCTACGGCGGCGTCGCCATCGAAGATGATCGCATTGTCGGCTTTGAAGAAAAGGGCCACTCCGGCCCCGGCTGGATCAACGCCGGCGTCTACGCGCTTTCGCGCAATCTTGCCTGGCCGGCCGCGCTCGCCGAGCGCTTCTCAATCGAGCGCGATTTTTTCGAGCCCGAGCTCACACGGCTTCGCCCCGCAGCCTACAAAGTCGAAGGATTTTTTCTCGACATCGGCGTGCCCGAAGACTTCGACCGCGCCCAGACCGAACTCGCGCGCTTCATCCTGTAACGGCGAAGAACGCGCGCCAAAACAAAGGGCCGCAACCCTTCGCGGATTGCGGCCCTTTGCTCTTGCGTTTGAGTCGATCGGTTACGCTTCTTTCACGCCTTCCACAAAGGCCTTCAGCTTCCGGCTCCGGCTCGGATGCCGCAGTTTGCGCAACGCCTTGGCCTCGATTTGCCGGATGCGCTCGCGCGTCACCTGGAAGCTCTGGCCCACCTCTTCGAGCGTGTGCTCGCTGCCGTCTTCCAGGCCAACTTTTCGCGGATTTCTGATCGCGCGGACATTGTGCACCGTTGCTTTAAATTAAGTTTATTAGCGCATTTTAGGAATGCAAAAATGGATTTCCAGCATATTTTTTACGCAAAGCACTATTTTGCATTATGATTTCTCCATGCTACTGAGTTTCCGCTGCAAGAACTTTCGTTCCTTCCGCGAAGAGCAGGAGCTTTCCCTCATCGCAGCAAAGACGCGCGCAGATAAAAAGCGTGAGAGCTTAATCGACACGCCGTTTGAAGATTTGAAGTTGCTTCGTTGTGTTGCCCTCTACGGCGCAAATGCCTCCGGTAAGAGCAACGTTCTAGATGCTTTAGCAACTTTTCGACGGATTATCTCGAATTCGTGGCGAAGCTGGAAGCCGGACGGCCCGATTCCGGAATTCGATCCATTTTTGTTGGATGAGTCTTCTCAAAAAGATACGACTTCTTTTGAGTTGACCTTCCTACTGAAAGCTCATCTTTACCGGTATGGATTCAGTTATGATCGTCAGAAATTTACCGAAGAGTTTCTGATTGACGCTACGGGGCGGAATGACAGAATTTTGTTCTTTAGGTCGCCAGATTCGGAGACAATCAGATTTCCCGGAAGAAATCTTTGGTCGGCTGCAAGCGAGAAACGCCATCTTCAGGAGATCGCACGCGACATTTCTGCGCGCCCCAACAGTCTTTTCCTTTCCGCCGCCGCGCAAAGAGCGTTTCCATTGTTGCTAGAGATCTATTCTTACCTGACAAAAAATTTCAAACCGTTGCACTGGAAGAACATGGAAAATCGGCAGCGGTACACGGCAGAGATGTGCGCAGATGAAGAATTCTGCAAACGGATTCATATCCTTATGCGGTTTGCGGATGCAGGAATAGTTGATATAAAAGCAATTCATCGCGATTTCCCTGAAGAAATCAAAAAAAGAATTAGCATTATTACAAAAGCGTTGAAGGAAAATGATCTAAGGCTATCGCCAGATGCCACTGACGAGTCGCTTGAGTTTCCCTCGATCCCCGAGGTAAAGATGATTCATACCGGCGCCGGTGGACATCAATATCCGTTGGATGAGTCTAAAGAATCCGATGGTACGGAAGCGTTTTTCTCTGCACTTGGACCGATTCTAGATGCACTCAGCAAGGGCGAGACGCTTTTGATCGATGAACTCGAATCCAGCTTGCATCCGATGCTATCGAGAAGATTCATACAAATCTTCAATTCTCCCGAATTCAATCCGAATGGGGCACAGTTTATCTTTACAACACACAACTCGAATTTGCTCAATCCTCCATTGTTAAGCAGAGATCAGATTTGGTTTACGGAGAAGAGTAATGAAGGTGCAACTAAGCTTTATCCGCTTACCGATTATCAGCCTCGGACGAACCAGAATATCGAGTTAGGTTATCTTGGAGGGCGATTCGGAGCTACGCCTTTTCTTGACGAACAATTGCTTCGGGAAGCTCTTATACTTCAAGAGCCAGATCAGGCATCCTTAAATTTTTCTGCTGAAAGCAAATAATGGCAAAGAACGATCGAAAGCGACGCCCGACGAGGAAGCTGCTTCAGCAGAAGCGTTTCCTCGTCGTAGTCGAAGGAGATGTTACCGAACGCGAATATATTGATGCCGTCAAACGTTCCCGCCGGATAAGAAACATCGACATTCAGATCGTACATAGATATACCGATCCTGTCGGGATCGTAAATGACGCAAAAGAACAGCAGAAACTTGCAAGGAAGTCTGATCCGTATGATGAGGTTTGGTGCGTCTTCGATACGGAAACAAAGCTTACTCAACCTGCGCGTCATGGTCTATCAGATGCGATCAATGCAGCAAAAGCCGCCAAAGTTGAGTGCGCTATATCGAATCCTTGCGTGGAGTTATGGCTACTTTGGCATTATCGAGACCAAAATTCATGGATTTCTTCAGACGGAATACAGCATTACTGCCGTGAACTGAAAATCACCCAAGAAGGTCGAGGCAAACACCTATCCGATGCTGATGATCTGATCGGAAATCGATATGCCGCGGCAAAAGAAAGAGCAGAAGCCGCAGATACAAGACATCAACAAAACGGAAACAGAAAGCCGGAGGACAGAAATCCATCCTCCGGCATGTACAAACTCATCGACGCTATCTACGCAGCATTTCCTTTGCGTAGTTAGCTAGTTTCTTTCACGCCTTCCACGAAGGCTTTCAGCTTGCGGCTGCGGCTCGGATGCCGCAGTTTGCGCAGAGCCTTGGCTTCAATCTGCCGGATGCGCTCGCGCGTGACCTGAAAGCTTTGGCCGACCTCTTCGAGGGTGTGCTCGGAGCCGTCTTCAAGGCCGAAACGCATCTTGATGACGCGCTCTTCACGCGGCGTCAGCGTGCGCAGCACCTGCGAGGTGTACTCCTTCAGATTCACGCCAATCACCGCTTCCGACGGCGAGACCGCCTGATGATCTTCGATGAAGTCGCCCAGGTGCGAGTCCTCTTCTTCGCCGATTGGCGTTTCGAGCGAGATCGGCTCCTGCGCGATCTTCAAAACTTTGCGGACCTTGGCCACGGGAATGTCCATGCGGCGGGCGATCTCTTCGCTCGATGGTTCGCGGCCCAGCTCCTGCACCAACTGGCGGCTGGTGCGGATCAGCTTGTTGATGGTTTCGATCATATGCACCGGAATGCGGATGGTGCGGGCCTGATCTGCTATGGCGCGCGTAATTGCCTGCCGAATCCACCAGGTCGCGTAAGTCGAAAATTTGTAGCCGCGCCGGTACTCGAACTTGTCCACAGCCTTCATCAGGCCGATGTTGCCCTCCTGAATCAGGTCGAGAAATTGCAGGCCGCGGTTGGTGTACTTTTTGGCGATGGAAACGACCAGACGGAGGTTGGCTTCGATCAGCTCGCGCTTGGCCTGTTCGGCGTCCATGTCGCCTTGAATCATCTCGCGCTGCGTGCGCTTCAACTCGACGATCGAGACGCCCGCGTCGGCTTCGATCTCTTCGAGATCGGTTCGGCAATTCTTCTGCTGCCGTTTGTACTCTTTTTTCAGCTCATCGCTTTTGGAGGCTTCGAACTTCTGATCGAGCGAGCGAATCTGCCGCTCGAGGGTGCGCATGGTGTCGACGGTTTTGTTGACCTTGTCGAGCAGGCGCTTGCGCTCTATGGGCGTGTACTTAAGTTCGCGCACGATCCGCGAGATGTAGATTTTTTCGCGCGCCACGGCCCAGCGCAGCCGACGTGCTTCCTTCACCTTGCCTTTGTTGCCGGGCGAAATGGCGGTCAGCTTTTCTTCAATCTGCGCCACTTTTTTCTGGTGCTTGACCAACGCTTCGGTGCGGGTAACGGTGGCCTTTACGCGAGTAACGACGACCTCTTCGGTCAGCTCTTCTTCGTCGAAGACCACAACTTCTTTTACGTTGCGCACGCCGCGCTTCAGGTCTTCGCCCAGCGCCGCAATCTCGCGGATCACGATCGGCGAACGCGAGATCGCCTTCATCACGCGCATCTGTCCGCGCTCGATGCGCTTGGCGATTTCCACCTCGCCCTCGCGCGTCAGCAGCGGCACCGTGCCCATTTCGCGCAGGTACATGCGCACCGGGTCGTTGGTCTTTTCCAGCGTGCCGGGCGTCAGGTCCAGCTCGACGTCCTCGCCTTCTTCCTCTAGGTCTTTTTCGCCGTGAAATTTTTGCGTGTCCAGCAGATCGATGCCCTGGGTGCCGATCGTCGTAATCAGATCGTCCAGGTCGTCGGGCGAGTGGGCCTCGTCGGGCAGCGCATCGTTCACTTCGTTGTAGGTGAGATAGCCTTTCTCTTTGCCGGTTTCGATCAGGCCATGCACATCATCTTCAAATTTTTCGTCGATCGCCAATGAATCCTACTCTCTGGGGCTAAACGTAAATCTTCTCGGCGCTTCGCCCGGTTGTATCCTTTTGCCCGCCGCAATTGCTCAACGAACTGGTCTCCTGGTCCGAACGCCGACAATTACTTAATCGGCATCGCCGCCAGTGACGAGCACGCATAGAGAAGACTTCCTTGTGGAAATCATCCTGCGTGTACAGCTCCAGCTCTCCGCAGGAGCGGCAAATATTTTCCTGGAACAGGAGGATAACGCTACAGGTTACGCCTGGAACGCCCGCGAGCCGCAGCTCATGTGTGGGGCAAAAGGGCGCGCATCCTCACATAGATCAACAGATTACCATATTTCATTCCATTGACACCAGCGCCAATCCTGCGCCAAACGCCCTGGCTCAATTGCCGCGAAGCGCTCTAATTTCGCTCTTCGCACCTGTTCCTTCTATACTTTAGACGCTAGAGCGAAGCATTTCGGCGCATGATTCGCTGCGCGCAGGGCATTTCGACTGAAAATCTTTTTTGCGTTATTCTTCGGCGAGCTTACGGCTCTGCAACTGCCTGAGTTTTCGGTCCAGCTCCAGCTTTTGCTGCGTTAGCGCGGCCAGCTCGGCAAAGTCGCCGCGCCGCTCGGCTTCGGCGATTAGCGTTCGTAGCGAGCGCTGACGATTTTCAGCAGTTCGCTCCTCCAGCCCTTGCAGTGCGCTGGCTACCTCGCTTTCGGCAGGCGGCCGCGTTTCGCCTAAAAGCGCTTCAGCCACCAGCGCCCGCTGGCCCGAGTCCTCGACCACTTCCATTGGATCCTGCGCCGCGCGCACGGCCAGCGCCTTGAGCGCCGGAAAGACGCCCAGATGCTCGAAGCGCTCCGGCTGGTTGGCCACAGCCTCGGCCGCCAGCCGCCGCGCCGCTTCGTCTTCGGGATCGATGATCGCCAGCGCGCGCACCAGCACCCGCTCCACCTCGGTCAGCGCCGTTACACGCTCTTCCACGCGTTCCCGCCGCTTGAGCGCGGCCTGCCGCAGTTCTTCGCGCAGCACCGACGAATCGATCCCCAGTTTTTGCGAGGCGTCGGCGGCGAACTGTTCCCGCGCCAGCTTTTCTGGAACGCGCCGGATATGCGGCAGCAGAAAATTCATCGCCTTCACCTTCTGCTCGGCGCTGGCGCCAGGAAAAGCAATTCGCGCCCGCTCGATCAGATAATCGGACTGCCGACGCGCCGTGCGCAGCGCCGCCTTATAGGCGTCTACGCCGCGCTCGCGTACGTAGCGGTCCGGGTCCAGTCCGCCTTCGAGGGTCACAATCTTGATCGTGAATCCCTCTTCGGTCAAAAGCGCAATCGACTTTTCGGCAGCGTTGGCCCCGGCCGTGTCGGGATCGAAGTTCACCATCAGATTCGTCGTGTGCCGGTGCAGCATCGCCGCCTGATGCTCGGTAAAAGCCGTTCCGCTGGTCGCGATCACGTTTTGAATTCCGGCCAGAAACAGGCTGATGCAATCCATCTGCCCTTCGACCAGCAGCGCGAACTCCAACTGCCGCATCGCCGTTTTAGCCTTGTCGAGATTGAAGAGCACCTGGCCCTTGGTATAGAGCGGCGTCTCCGGCGAGTTGATGTACTTGGCTCCGGCCTTGTCGCCGCTTTCGATCGTTCGCGCCGTGAAGGCGATCACCCGCCCGCTCTCGTTGCAAATCGGAAAGGTCACACGCTTGCGGAAGCGGTCGTAGAGCGGTCCCTGACCGCCGTCGCCCTGTTCCTTCCAGGCGAAAAGCCCGCTGGCTCGCAGCGTTGCCTCGTCGGCCATTTTGCTCAGCCGGTCGCGCAGCGCGTGAAAACTGTCTGGCGCGTAACCGATGCGGAATTTTTTGATGCCGTCCTCGGTCATTCCGCGGCCGGCCAGATACTCGCGCCCCACCGCGCCCTCGGGCGAGCGCAACTGTTCCTCGAACCACACGGCGGCGGCTTCATGCAGATCGAGCAGCTTGCCCCGCAGTCGCGCTTCGGCCGCCTCTTCCGGCGATGAAAACTCGCGCTTGGGCAGCGGAATGCCGCATTTTTGCGCCACGATCCGCACTGCCTCGGGAAAGCCGACGTTCTCGATTTTGCCAACAAAGGTGAACACGTCGCCCGAAGCTCCACAGCCAAAGCAGTGGAAGAACTGCCTGACCGCGTGCACGCTGAACGACGGCGTTTTTTCTTTGTGGAAGGGGCAAAGCCCCGAATAGTTCTGCGCGCCGGCTTTGCGCAGCCGGATGTAGCCTTCGACGATCTTGACGATGTCGGCCTGTTGCTTCACGGTTTGGGCAAAATCGCTCATGGGCGGCTCTGTATTGAGGATACGGCGCTCGGAGCCCGCCCGTGTAGAAACCGTGTTGAAGAAAATCGCCTGCTGAAGGACTCCGCCGGCTGTTCTTATTTGCCTTCGGGGAAATCGGCGCCCGTCGTAACGCTCTCCCAAGCCGCGATTTCTTTTTGCCAGCTTGCGATCTTGCCGCGGAAGCGGTTCAGCGCGATTTTGCCCAGGATCAGATGCAGCGGCGGGTTGGGCGAATCGGCCACGGTAATCAGCGCTTCCACAGCCTTTTGCGGGTCGCCGGTCTGCTTGCCCGTTTGCGTTTTAAAGTAGGCGCGCGCAAGGCCTGCGCTCGCGGCGTATTCCGGCAGTTCGCGTTGGGCCAGTTTGCCCGAGCGGCCCAGGAAATCTGTGCGGAAGGGCCCCGGCTCGATGACGGTGACGTGCACGCCGAGCGGCGCCATCTCGGCGGCCAAAGCCTCGCTAAAGCCTTCCACCGCGAACTTGGTCGTGTTGTAAAAACCCCAGCCCGCTCCGCCGACCAGCCCGCCAATCGACGAAAAGTTGAAGATGTGCCCGCTGCGCTGTTGGCGGAAATGCGGCAAAAACGCGCGCGTCGTGCGAATCAGGCCATAAATATTGGTCTGGAACATCGGCTCGAACTCCTCTTCAGTGAGCTCCTCGATGGCCCCCGTCACGCCATAGCCGGCGTTATTTACCAGCACGTCGATCCGCCCCAGAGCTTCAATCGCTTGCCGCGAAACTTTTTCGATTTCGGCCGGTTTGGTTACGTCGAGCGTGAAGGCGTGCGCCAGGCCAGGGTATTTCTGCTCCAGATCTTGTACCTTGGCCACGTCGCGGGCGGTGGCGGCTACGCGCTCGCCCCGCCGCAGCAGTTCCTCGGCCAGCAAGCGCCCAAAGCCCGTGGAGGCTCCGGTAATAAACCATGCGCGGGGAGAATCAAGTATCGTCATGCGATTGTTCCTGATTTCTGTGGGGAAATCCCATTGCATTGGATGCCTGTAAGAACCCAAGGGCGCAAATGAATTGCGTCATGGCTTGCAGAGCATCTATACAGGCCGGAAGAGCTCGATCAACGTAGTGCACTGGAGGTACAGTAGTTCAAGCAGAATCTCTATTTCGACAAAAGCCGTTCCGTCGCATCGAGGAGAGCGCGCTCGGTCCTATAATTTTTAAAAGGGACCAAGCGGAAAATTCCGCCGCACTCTTTGTGCGTCCCCATTGACTAGTTTTTTGAGGAATTCATGCCCGCGCTGATTGAAGCCATTGATGTAAAACGCAAAATGTATTTCGAGTTCGAGAACACGCCCTACTACTGCATGGATGTCGAAGTTACCAAGCCCACGGCCCGCGGCGGCCAGACGCTGGTTCGCATCAAAATGCGCAACCTGTTTACACGTGCTGTCTTCGACAAAACCTTCAAGGCCGGCGAGCGCTTCAAAGAGCCGGATCTGGAGACCGTCGAGGCTTCCTACCTGTATAGCGATAACGATGGCTCCTACTTTCTCGACCAGGAAAGCTTCGAAACCCACATGCTCTCCGCTCAAACAATGGCCGATATGCTGGAATTCCTCGTGGAAGGTGCTCTGGTCAAGCTCGACAAATTCAACGGAAACCCCATCAACCTGCAACTGCCCGAGAAGGTGGAGCTGACGGTAGCCGATACCGAACCCGGCGTACGTGGCGACACCAGCGGCAGCGTCACCAAGGTCGCCCATCTCGATACCGGCCTGGAGATCAAGGTTCCGCTCTACATCGAGACTGGCGAAAAAGTGAAGGTCTACACCGAAACCAAGGAGTTCGCCGGCCGCGCCTGAGCTTTCGGCTGCTCTGGAATGCGGCTATTGAGGCCGGCGGCGTCCTTAGTTGGCAAAGAGGCAGTCAACGCTTTTAGCGTCGAATTCATCAAGGCGCAATGAGCGGCGGCGTTTGTCGTGGACATGCGTCAGCTTGGCGCGACTTTCCCCGCAGCCCTGCTCCTGATAAACTATCAGTTGTTGCAATCTAGGCGCGTAGCTCAGTTGGTTAGAGCGCTTCCTTGACACGGAAGAGGTCGCTGGTTCGAATCCAGTCGTGCCTACCATAGATCAAACAAAATAAATAACTTACAGTATTAATTCCCAAGCAATCCAGCGCTGTACGTTAAGCGCACTTCATAGAGCCTTTCAGTACGCCTTCCCATAAAGCGGCTTTGTCGTACGCCATGCACTTGGCTATAGGCTCCGGAATAAAAGCCAAGCCACGGTGGCAGAATAAGAGCAGTCTAGGAGTCTGTTGGGCACAGCGGTTTCTGGATGGCGGATGAATCAGGTTTCTCAGCAGCTCGGCACAGAAGTTGTTCGTGCAGGGGATGGGTCTTTACGATTCCACGCATCTGAGTCGAGTTTTGGCTTGGAGAGGCGCAGTTCATCAAACATCAGCAGCTTGATGCCCAACGAGCTGCGGCAGATGCTATTCGGCCGCAAAGGCGAGAAGAGCTGATAGACAAGCTGCCGCCGGCGCAGAGCGAACCTACGACATAATTTTCTTCTGTGTAGATTTTTTGATCCAGAATGTGGACTTGATCTGCTGCAGCTTGCCGACTGTTTCCGGATCAGTCTTTAGATGCTCGAACGCCGCCTGAAGAAGTGCAATGAAAATACTCACAAGAAACGCTGCAAATGTGGCACCTATCACAATCAAGGAACGTTTGGGCGAAGTCTTGTGGTCTGGAGGCGTTGCGGGATCGACAACCTGGATAATCGCTCCCTGCTTTGCTTCATCGAGCTTGGCGGCTTCAAACTGGCGGGCGAGAATCTCGAAAATGGTCTCGTAATATTTGACGTCACGAACTTTGCGGACATACTCGAGCCCCGCTTGGGGAACACGCCCTTTGGAAACGATTAAATCATCTTGCCCATTGCCTCCGCCGCCCAGTTGCGCCAACTGCGAACGCAAGCTGCCCAATTCTTGCTCTGCCTGAACCAATTGGGAGTTTTCACCCGCCGCGTAGGTGCGCATGCCCTGGATTTGCATTTCTTTCGCCGTAATTTGAGCTCGCAGCGTCGCAGCAGATTCGATTAATGCCCTGGCCTGGCTGTCAAGTTGAATAAGGCCTGTAGTCTGCTCCGTACTTTTCAGTGCTTCTTCGGCGCCGGCCAGGTCGTTTTTCGCCTGTTCTAACTGCTGTTCGAAGAAAAGCCTGCGCTGCGCAGCTTCAGTAATGGCAAGGTGCCCAGAGAGCTTTCTGTACTCTTCTACATAGCCATTTGCTATTTCAGCAGCTCGATGGGGATCTCTGTCTTCGATCGAGATATGAATCAGGCCGTCCTTACCATTGCCGTCTATCGTCGCATGGTGTTCGAAAGCCTTACGGGTATCGGAAAGATAGCGCGCGTGGTACTCCTGCATCAGATTGAAGCGCTGAACCATGGCATCTTCAACTGTGCGACTCTTCAGCATGGCAACGTAGGTTTCATTCGGGTTCTTGATTCCAAGGCTGCCACCAGCCAGCGAAGCCATACTGCCTAGCCCACCCATTTGTGACGCCAGCATCGAGCTTAACGATGTGGAACCCTGTTGCGGCGGCAAAAGCGTTAATGTGGCCGTGTAGCGCTTGGGCAGAACGAACGATATACCTATAGCCACGACAGCGCAAATAGCCGTGATAGAGAAAATAATGCGCTTTCGCTCTGCAAGAACAATAAGAAGGTCGAGGAGGGATATCTCATCGTTGTCTTTTGCTTCTGACGCTACGTCTGACAGCAGAGACTGAGGGCGAACCTGTTCTTGCACTTCGGAATCGGAAACGTTTGTAGTCATAAAGGCTCGCTATCAATCATATTCTAAACACGATCCATTTATTTGATCTTACCGTATTACTCAGCCGTCGTTAAGCAGGGCAGCAATTGTACAGTAATCGCGGCCGCGAAATCGCACCATGGATTATGTCGCGAGATGAACGCAGTTTCGACCACAAGGCTTTTGAATCCATACGCCTGATAGCCGTAGAACGCGTCTGCGAAGGCGAACGCTAACCGCAAAAAGCGCGGCGACCTTCGCTCAGATGACAGCGCTATTGTTTAACAAATTAATGACTCAGTACACTAGCCGCAGATTTCGTGCCGCGCCGGCCGCTGTTCACTATCAACTGACCACTGTTAAATGTGGCAGCTTGCCTGGCCGCGCTTTTCAAGATAGCGCTGATGGTATTCCTCGGCGCGCCAGAAGGTTTGCGCCTGCACAATTTCTGTGACGATTTGCTTGGGAGCGAAGCGGCCTTCGCGGGTCAACTGCTCGATTTTGGCGCGGGCCCGAGCCTGCTGCGCGGGGGAGTGGAAGAAGATCACGGAGCGATACTGCGTCCCGGAATCCGGTCCCTGGCGATTGAGCGTGGTTGGATCGTGCAACGAGAAAAAGGCGTCAAGAAGCTGCTCGTAGGTGAGCTTCTCCGGGTCGAACTCGATTTCGACCGCCTCGGCATGGCCGGTCTTGTCAGTGCAAACGTCTTTGTAAGTGGGCCGTTCGAAGGCGCCGCCCTCGTAGCCGGCGGCCGCTTCCACGACGCCTGGAATAGCGGCAAAGGCCGCTTCCACTCCCCAAAAACATCCTGCCGCGAAGGTCGCTTTTTCTTGGCTCATAGTTTTTTTGATGCGCGAAGAGCGCGCTGGGCCGCAATTTTCGTACAGCACCTATTCAATGCTACATGCCAAGAGAAATCTCAACACCAACAAGGATTGTTAGAATGAGTGGTCATTTTCAATTCGTTTTTGGGACGATCGGTACTTTTTTGCAGACTCTGCGCTGCGCGGCTGGAGCATTTTTACCAATGGCATATAGAACTCGGGATCGCCAGATTGACGCGAAGATCAGTGAGCGACAATCTTCAACACGATTCGGCACTCTACCAAATTGGTAAAAATGATCTAACGGCCATGCGCGCACTTCAATCGGTTGAATGGAGGTTTTTTTGATTGGTCCTTATCGGTATCGTTTATCGGGTTTTGCAGTTTGGGCCGCGCTGCTCTTTTTGATTACGCCCGCGGCGTGGTGCGCCGCCGGGCAAACGCCGGGAGAAGCGAAGACCGTGACGTTTTTTCCGCCGCCCGATCCGGCGAACTTTACCGCGACAACGCCAAGCCGGGAAACCGTCGAGGCTTATCTCAAGGAATCGTGGGGCTACGACAAAAACCGTGTTTGGCAGATTCAGGCGATTTTGAAAACCCCGGTTGAAGGGGTAAGCAAGGTCATTGTTTTTATCGGCGATAAATCAGGCGAGAGCGAGGCCGGCGTTACCGAGCTTTATGTAATGCCCGACGGCAAGCATTTTTTGCAGGCCTCCCTGGGAAGCGATCTTTCGACCTTTGGAGAAAAGCCGTATTCGGAGGTTCGGAGCATTCTGCAAAAGCGGGCCGACGGTCCGTCGCGCGGCGCTGCGGCCAAAGATCTGGAGATCGTCGAACTGGTCGACTATCAGTGCCCGTTCTGCAAGCTGGAGCACGTCGATCTGAAGCAAATGCTGACCGACTTTCCTAACGCACATTACGTTTTTCAGCCGATTCCGCTGAGCTATATTCATGCCGCTTCGGCGCTGGCCGCCGCCTACGGGTACTGCGTGGCCAAGCAGGGTGGCAACAACGCATTTTTCCACTACAACGACGAGGTATTCATCAATCAGGAGGGGTTGAATTCCCCTGAAACGGCGCAGCGGACGCTCGACGGAGCGGCGAAGAGTGCGGGACTGGATGCGGCCAAGGTTGCAGCCTGCGCGACGGCTTCCGAGGCCAAGGCAAAAGTGGAAGAGTGGCGCAAACTCTCGCAGGATTTGGGCGTTTACATTCCCGTGATTTCCATCAACGGGCGCATGCTGCCGGAAGGGCACTACCCCTACGAACGGCTTAAGGAAATCATCGAGTACCAGGCCAGGCACGACGGCGTGGCGAAATAAATCCGGGCCGCAGTTGTTTTGCGGTCGAAAAACAATCATCACAACAAAAGCAGGGACCGGCAATTGATTCGCCGGTCCCTGCTTTTGTTGTTCTAGTCCCTATGTCCCTAGTTTTACCGCCGGCCCTGAATTGTTTTCGGGGTGTGTCCGGCCTTTTTGGCGGCGCGGCGGTTGGCGATCTCGTGCATCTCCCGGCCCCAGTGCGAGCGGTTGATGAAGATCTGCATGGTCATCATGATGATGTTGCCGGTTCCCCAATAAAGAGCCAGTCCCGACGGGTAGTGCCAAAGCATGAAGCCGAAGAAGACCGGCATCATGAAGGCCATCATGCGCCGCTGCGCCGGGTCCATGCCGGGAGCGGGGGTGATGTACTGCGTCAGAAACATGGTGACGATAATCAGAATCGGCAGAACGTGCGTCGCATCGGGCTGCGAGAGGTCGGTGAGCCAGAACCAGTGCTCCTGGCGCAGCTCGACGGCATTTTGCAGCACGCGGAAGTAGGCGAAGAAGAAGGGCATCTGCAGCAGCAGCGGCAGACAGCCACCGTACATGTTGACGCCCTCGGTTTTGTAGAGCGCCATCAGCTCGGTGTTCATCTCGGCGCGCTTGGGGTCGTTCATCTTCAGGTGCGCGTAGCGCTTTTTAACGGCTTCAACCTTGGGTTGAATGCGCATCATGCGCAGCGAGGATTTGGTCATCATCAGGCGCGTAGGCAGCAGCGCCAGGTTGAAGATGACGGTGAAGATGATGATGGCCCAGCCCCAGCCGGGCACGCCGTGCTCGACCATGAAGCGAAGTATGATGTAGAGCGGCTTGGCGATGAAGGACCAGAAACCGAATTCGATCAGCGGCGTCAGCGCCGGGCCGTCGGCCTTGCCACTGGCGCCGATGGCGTGAACGGTGGAGAGCACCTGAGTAGATTTGGGACCGACGAACAAACGCACCCGCGTGTTGCCGCTCAAATCGCCGATAGCCAGACCGAGCACGTCGGCGGGGGTTTTTTTGCTGTTCGGATCGGTAGGATCGTTAGGCAGGTCGACCGAGTTGTGCAGGGTGATAACGGTCGCGCGCTCGGGCGCATCGGGCAAAAAGGCCGAGGCAAAGTAAAGGTCCATGATACCGGCAAAATCGTAAGGCCGGTTGAGGGTATTGTTGCCGCTGACCTTGGGCGCGAGCTGCGACTTCTCACGGCCGTCGAGCGACCAGACGAAGTAGGAAGGCGTGCGCGTCTGCGAAGGCATGATGGAGGTCTGCTGAAACTCCTCCATGTCGCCCAGCCCGGCGGGCCACTGAAGCAGCGCACTCACCGGCGCGCCGTTGCGCTTGACTTGCGTTTCGGCGGTGACGACGTAGCTGGAATCGAAGTAAAAGCTCTTGACTACGTCCAGACCGTTGGCCGCGTAGTGGAAGGTGATGGCCGCCGGAGCCTGAAGCGCGCCGTCGGCCGCAGGCGTGCCTTGCACAGTGACCTGGTAGAGCGACTGATTCAGTTGCGCTGTGAGCGCCGGCTCGTAGGTGTACAGCGAAAGCGGCTTGCCGAAGCGCGCCGAGGCCTGCGTCTGCACCATGTCGAGATTGTGGCCGCCGGCCTTGCCGGCCGAGTCGTAGAAATTTTTCAGATACCAGTGCTCGACCTGACCGCCGTGATTGCTGAAGACGATTTTGTAGAGCGCGTTTTCGACGGTGGTTTTGGATTCGGCGGCAGCGGCGATCTGCGGCGTGGCCGCGGGCGACTGTTGAGCCTGCACGGAAGCCTGCGCCTGCGCGCCTTGCACCGATGGAGTAGCGGCCTGCTGCGTCTGGCGCTGGCCGGAGTTTTGCTGATCGGCGTTGGGTTTGACGAAGAAATACTGATAGCCGAGAAAGACGGCCAGCACGAGCAGCATAAAAGCCATGGTGGAGCGGAGATCGCCGCCACCGCTGCCGCCGCCAGGGCCTTGCGTCTGGAGATTGGGATTTTGAATTTCGGGCAAAGGGTACGTCCTATCCTTCGGAAAAAGCAGTCCGCTGGACTGCCGCTTTCTCTATGGTAACGGTTTGCGGGGAAAAACTGTGCAAGAGGTTGCAGTGGCGGCTGTACGGGAGCGGAGCGGTGGCACCGGATCAAGTCCGCCGCGGGAGAAAGGATTGCAGCGCAACAGCCGCCAAATGGCCAATGCGCTGCCGCGAACGGGGCCGTGGGTAGCGATGGCGATGGCCGCATACTCCGAACAGGTGGGCAGATATTTGCAGCCGCCCGCGCCCAAACGATGAATGACCGGCGAAAGCCAGCGACGATAAAAAGCCAAAAGCGCCAGCAGCAGGCGCGTCATGATGCTTGCGCAGCGGAAGCTCGCCGCACCCGAAGCGCCTCGGTTTGAGACTGTTTGAGGATGCGCACCACCTCGGCCTCGAGTTTGGCGAACTCCAAAGTGAGAACGCCGCGGCGCGGATGAAGAATCAGGTCGAAGCCAGCCGGAAACAGATCGAGGTGACGGCGCAGGGCTTCTCTCATGCGTCGCTTGATGCGATTGCGCTGATGCGCCTTGCCGATCACCTTGCCGACAGTGAGTCCGACACGAGGCGAGGGCAGCAGCCCGGCGGTTTGCGGAGCAAGAAACCAGCTCATCGAGGCCGACTGACGCTTGCGACTGGCCGCGTAGGCACGCTGGTAGTCGGCGTGTTTGCACAAACGCGCGCCTGCCAGCGACTGAGGCCGGTTCGGCTTGGTGGTTGAATTCATCGGGAAGGCACAGCGAAAAGTAAACCGGCGGCGGATTCCGATGGGAACCGCGCCGCTTGAGGGATTAAAGCATTTTTACCAATTCTGTAGAATGCGGAACAAGGTATAAGGTTGCCGCTCACTGATGTTCGCGTCAACTCCGCGGCCTTGAGTTCCTATACACCGTTGGTAAAAATGCTCTAGTCGCGGAATCCGGCGCTGACGGCTACCCGTTTGCGGCCGGCTGCACGGCGACGGTTTAGAACGGCTGCGCCGCTTTTAGTTTTCATGCGCGCCCGAAAACCGTGCGTTTTCACACGATGGCGGCGATTAGGTTGAAAGGTACGTTTGGGCATTGTGACCCGCTCCTGTTGAATAAAAGAAAATCTGCGCGTTAGCGGTATTTTTAAGTATACCGTAGGCGCGGGCTCGGAATCCAGCGCTGGTAGGATTTTCACGATGCGGTAGCGCAAATCGGGGTTTTGGTGCATCATGGAAGTCACCATTACAAAACAGAACGAATCGCGCTTACACAATGCGCGGGTACTCCTTTTTCTCCAGTTCAGCGGTTACTTATACGCAGGTTTCACCACCTTTGGTGCAGCTTTTTGTAACGGGAGAAAACTTATGTGAAAGAGAGATTGCAACGCATCCGAGATGTGCTACCATCGGGACCGTTCAAGAAATTTCCTGTGGAATTTCTAGCGCACTGCACGAAGAGTTTTTAATCAAGCGCTCCAGGGACGAATCTTTAGGAGCACTCAAGCAGTAAACAGGCAATTGGCTATGGAGGACAGACGGGAAACGGCTGTTTCCCGTTCGCAGGATGCCTTTGCCTAAAAACAAATAGATGAACCGCTTGGCCTTTCCCCGCCAGCGGGCGAAGCAAGGATAGTACGATGATGTTTGCAACTTCGCCGACAACGGCACTGAATCCATGGCTTCAGATTCTCTCTGCGTTAGAGAAGAAGGTCATACGGCAATCGTTTGAAACCTGGTTGAAACCGACGCGCTTCAGCCATACCGCAGGACGCACGCTGTACGTGCGCGTCCCCTCGCCCGAGTTCCAGCACATCGGCGAAAAGTATGGCGATCTGATCCAGGAAGCCATCGACCTGAACAGCCTGGAATTCGACGACGTAAGTTTTGTGACTGCCGAAGAAGATCCCTCGATTCCGCCGCAGCGCAAGGATGGCGGCTTCGGTCCGGTTCCCAGCCACGCGCCCACGGCGCCGCCGCAAACGGCAGGACGCCCGCCCGAGCAGGCGCGCTTTGACTGGTCAACGGCCGCGCAGCTCAACCCGCGCTACACCTTCGACAACTTCGTCATCGGCAACGGCAACCAGTTTGCGCGCGCAGCGGCCCTGGCCGTGGCCGAGCGGCCTTCGCGGGCTTACAATCCGTTGTTTCTGTATGGCGGCGTGGGCATGGGCAAAACCCACCTGATGCACGCCATCGGACACGAGGTTAAGCGCCGCCAGCCGGTAGCCAATATCTGCTACGTTTCGGCGGAAAAATTCACCAATGAGATGATCAACTCGATCCGCAACGATCGCATGACCAGCTTCCGCGACCGCTTCCGCACCGTGGACGTGCTGCTGATCGACGACATTCAGTTCATCTCGCAGAAAGAACGCACCCAGGAGGAGTTCTTCCACACCTTCAACGCTCTGCACGAGAGCATGAAGCAGGTGGTGATCGCCTCTGACCGGCCGCCCAAGGAGTTGACCGAAATCGAAGAACGGCTGCGGTCGCGCTTTGAGTGGGGCTTGATCGCCGATATTCAGCCGCCCGATCTGGAAACCAAGGTCGCCATTCTGCAAAAGAAGGCCGAGAGCGAGCAGGTTGTATTGCCCACCGACGTGGCGTTGTTCGTGGCCTCGAACGTGCGCACCAATGTACGCGAGCTCGAAGGCGCTTTGGTCCGCCTGATCGCCTGGTGCCAATTGAACCGCATGGAAATCACGCTGGCCGCGGCGCAGCAGTGCCTCAAGCAGTTCATCGACATGCAGGTGCGCAAAATCACTATCGAGTCGATTCAGCGCGCCGTAGCCGAGCAGTTCGGCATGAGAATCGCCGACCTGAAGCAGAAAAATAATTCGCGCAATGTCGTCGTTCCGCGGCAGATCGCCATGTATTTGGCCAAGCAGATGACCGAAGCCAGTTTGCCGGAAATCGGCCGCCAGTTCGGCAACAAGCACCACACCACGGTGATGCACTCGATCGCAAAGATCGACGAGCAACGCCGCACCGATAAAGATCTGAACCGCATGTTAGGCAAGCTGCAAGACGTGCTGAACTGCTAGTGCGGTTGCGTGTATACAGCAATCATTCGCTTACCCGTTTCATCATGATGCCGCCCTTCACGGGTGGCATCATTTTTTCCGCATGCTTTTCGCGGCAAATCGCGATTAATGCAGAAGCGTCCCTTTTCGAAATTGGCGATGGTGGCGATGGGCAACGTAGTGGCCGATCAGCCAGCCCGTAGCGCTGCCCACCAGCACGTCGGAAGGGAAGTGCTCGCGGCCCATCACGCGCGTGAGGCTGACGCCGGTGGCCGCCGAGTAAAGAGCGAATTGGCTCCAAGGAGCCGGATACTCGCTGGCCAGCGTCGAGGCCGCGCACCAGGCCACGATGCTATGCGAGGACGGGAAAGAGGAGTCGGCGCCGACGCTGGACTGAAAGAATCGTCCCCGACCGCTATCGACGGCCGGCCGCTCGCGCAAGAAGGCAAACTTCATCGCCTCTTCGACAACCACGCCGTCGACCATCGCCTCCCCGCTTAGCAGACCCGCCTGACGCGCATGATCGTCTTGGCGGAAATGGCCGAATCCATAGAGGGCAACCGGGGCGGCGATCCAGCCGCCGATCAGCGCATTAGAGGCGTTGAGATTCGCCTGATTGAAATCAGCGTCATGCGAAACCAGTTGCGCCTCCCGGTGGTCGGTAGCGATGGCGGCGCCTGTAGCGAGCAAAAGCGGCGCGAGCCACTCGATGTCGCGCGCGTGCAGCCGGGCTGGACTGCTCCAAATATTTTTTTGATCGTTGAGGAGGTCGCGCGGCACCGTGCGCAAAGAAACATTCTCCTGTACAGGTGCGGGCGCCTCCGGAAGTGGCTCACCGGAGGTGGCGGATTGCGCCCAGAGGCCGGTTCCGGCATAAAGTGAAAGTAAGCACGCACACAAGGTTTGACGGAGCAGTAAACGGATATTCGGTTGTAAGTCCGATGGCGTTTTCTCCACGTTGCAATACCTCCAGGAAGTTTCCGCTCTCCGATTCCGGCGTGATTCAGATTATTTTCACGTATAGGAAAAGGGAGACGGAATTCATTTTGCCAGATTTTACCAGCGCAGCGCTGAAAATGTTGATTTCCTTGAAAAGATGGTCATTGTCGCCGGAAAAAAATTCGGCGAAAAGGGCAGTTTCAAATGAATGCGAATGATAACAACAGCTTTTGAAAATTCATACGCGCGCGGCATTCCCGAGGGTAGTTGTCGCGTCCTTATTGAAAACAGGTAACTTACTTTAGGCTGGTTCAACTGAGAAACCGCCTGACGGCAAACGTCATCACAGGGTAATATAGTAAAAGGTTTTAGGTAGGGGGAGGTGAGGTCAGGTGGCCGAGGTTCGCGTACAAGAAGGCGAGCCGCTGGAAAATGCTTTGCGCCGGTTTAAGCGGAAGGTACAGCAGGAGGACATCATTAAGGAAGTTAAGCGTCACTCCTACTATCTGAAGCCAGGTGAAAAGAAGCGCGTCAAGGCAGCATTAGCGCGCAAGCGGAATCGCAAGAAGGCTCGTAAAGAGCAGGACTAATCAGGAACGCGTTTCTGGGATTTTCCCGAGCAATAACTTAAAGGGATGACTATCAGAAACGCATAGCCCGCAGCGAGAATCACGTCTCGGCGGCTTTCGTTAATCGTTAGCGAAAGCCGCCAGAGAGTTGAAAAAAGCAGGCAGACGGAACCACGCCGCGGTAATGTTACTTGGAATCGTGCTCGGTTTTTGCCGATTCGCACGTTGAAGTCATAAGGTTCTTTCCAATGAAAAACCTTGCGGCTCGAGTGGAATTCAGCGAAAACCTGAGATGAGTGAGTGATTGTAGCCCGAGTACGGACGAGCTGCGTTCAATTCCCCACCCAGTCCACCGGGAGAAGGTTTAATAACCGCCTCATTTTACGTGCGGTCCGGGCCCTTGTTGTGCATTGCGAACGTTGACAGGGAACCGAGACCGGCTAGTTCGGATAGAACTGCGCCCGTTTTCGGTGGATCTCCCTGTGAGGGAAGCCGGCCATGGAGTTCACCGATCGAGTCCTAAAATGTGTAGACTGCGGCGCCGAGTTCGTTTTCACGGCGGGCGAGCAGGTCTTTTTCCACGATAAGCAGTTCAAGAACGACCCCAAACACTGCAAACAGTGCAAGGCAAAGCGCGCACGAGGATCGTTACGGGTCCGCCCGGAGACGCGCACAACTTGCTCGGCGTGCGGCGCCGAAACTACTGTTCCCTTTAAGCCCACGCAAAACCGGCCTGTATTATGTCGGACCTGCTTCCAAAAGATGGGTAAGCCACAATTAACGCCAGCGGAATCTGCCGTCAAGCAGCAGCCGAGCCTCGTGCAAGACTGAAAAGCAGATCGCTCCACCGGTTACAGGACATACCGGAACGACGGATAGGTGTGCCTGCCGGTAGATGGTGCTGAAGAGTACGGCAAGCCGCGCTCTTCAGCGCCAAGTGGAGAGCACTGTTTAAGTCCTGCTTTGCGTCTAGGATTTCTTTTTGAGGGCCCGGTGGCCGATGTCGTGCCGGAAGTACATGCCTTCAAAATGAATTTCTTTAATGGCCTTATAGGCACGAGCCAAAGCCTCTTCCAGCGAGTCCGCCGTGGCGGTTACGCCGAGCACGCGGCCGCCCGAGGTGACCGTCTGCCCATCGACCAGCGCCGTACCGGCGTGAAAGATCACCGTCTCTGGAAGCTGCGCGGCGGCTTCAAGGCCGGTGATCGGCAGCCCTTTTTTGTAGCTGCCCGGATAGCCGCCGGAACTGGCCACGACGCAGGCCGAAGCTCCCTGCCGCCAACGCAGAGCCGTGTCGGCCAGCCGGCCGTCGATGCAGGCCTCCAGTGCCTCCACCAGATCGCTTTCCAAACGCACCAGAATGGCCTGGGTTTCTGGATCGCCGAAGCGGGCGTTGAACTCGAGCACCTGCGGCCCGCGAGCGGTCATCATCAGTCCGCAATAGAGCACGCCCACAAATGGTGTATCTTCTTCGGCCATGCCGCGCACGGTGGGCTCGGCAATGTGGCGCAGAATCCATTCGCGCATTGCCGGATCGAGCAGCGCATCGGTGGAGTAGACGCCCATGCCGCCGGTGTTGGGGCCGGTATCGCCCTCGCCGATGCGCTTGTGATCTTGCGATGGAACCAGCGGCGTGACGTGCTTGCCGTCGCTCAGGCAAAGGAAGCTAACCTCGTCGCCTTCCAGAAACTCCTCGATGAGCACCTGGCGCTCGACGGTGCCCAGCAACTTGCCGGAAAAAAGCCCCTCTGCCGCCTCGATGGCGGTGGCCCGCGATGGACACATGATGACGCCTTTGCCGGCGGCCAGGCCGTCGGCCTTGACCACGATCGGCGCATGGAAAATGTCGATGGCCTTTTCCACCTCGGCCTGGTTGTTGCAGATGGCGTAGTTGGCCGTGGGAATCTTGTGCCGCTGCAGAAAGCGCTTGGCAAAGCCCTTGCTCGATTCGAGCATGGCGGCGGCGCGCGTGGGGCCGAAGGCGCGCAGGCCGCGGGCCTGAAGCTCATCGACGATGCCGAGCGAAAGCGGCACCTCGGGGCCAACGATGGTCAGATCGGGGCGCTCGGCCTCGGCCAACTGAATCATTGAATCCAGACTGTCCACATTGACGGGCAGACAGCGGGCCATTTTAGCCATGCCGCCGTTGCCCGGAGCGCAAACCACCTCCGTTACACGCGGACTGCGCGCCACCGCCCAGGCCAGGGCGTGCTCGCGGCCTCCGGAACCAAGAATCAAAACTTTCATGGAAGCAACCTTTCCTCTCGGCTGAACCAAACATTGCCCGAAGGATTATGGTCGCAATGCGGGCGGGGGAAGTCAAACGGGAGTACGGGAAAAGATCGCCTTCACCTATACTTATGCGGGAGTGCCAGAGCAAAGCGCCCCCGTCTGTCGAGAAAATCGCGATGGTTGAGTTCCACATCAAGCCGCATCTCCAGCAGGTGGCCGAACGAGAGGCCCGGGAGCGTCAACTGCGCCTCTTCCGGCGCAATCAGGTCATCGGGCTGGTGACCGTGGCTGCGGCGGTCTGCGCATGGTGGCTTGTACACACACATCCAGGCTGGATCTTTACGCCGGGCTGGTGGCGGTGGTGAAACAGTGGACAGTGAACAGTGCGCAGGGAACAGTTGTCAGTGAGTGCGGCTGAGATTTGCCAGGCCGCATTGAATATTGAATATCGAGAAAGCGATTGACTCATTTGCCCCACGCATCGTCGCCCGATCCGCTTGCCGTGCTGCTGCTGGGCCCGACGGGCAGCGGGAAAACCGCGCTCTCGCTCGAGCTGGCCGAACGCTTTGGCGGCGAGATCGTCAGTTGCGATTCGGTGGCCGTTTATCGCGGAATGGAGCTGGGCACGGCTAAGCCTACGCTGGAGGAGCGGACGCGCGCGCCGCATCACTTGATCGACGTGGCCAATCCCGACCGGCCATTTACCGCCGGAGCATATAGCCGCGCCGCGCGGGAAACGCTTAAAGAGATTGCGGCGCGCGGCCACCTGCCGATTGTGACCGGCGGAACGGGGCTCTATTTGCGGGCGTTGACCGAGGGGCTTTTTTCTGGGCCGGCCCGGCAAGAGGAGTTACGCGCGCGGCTTAATAAAAGCGTGGAACGCCACGGCGGCGGTTGGCTGCATCGCATTTTGCGGCGGATGGACGCGACGACGGCCGCACGCATCCATCCCAACGACGAGCCGAAACTGATCCGGGCTATCGAGGTCTGCGTGGCCGGGCACAAACCGATGTCGGAGGCGATGGGCCGCGATCCGTTGACTGGATTCCGTCTGCTGCGAATTGGATTGAACCCACCGCGACAGTTGCTATATGACCGGCTGAACCGGCGCTGCGCGGCGATGTTCGCCGCGGGGCTGGAAGAGGAAACGCGCGGATTGGTCGCACGCTACGGACAGGTGAAGGCGCTCGACTCGCTCGGCTATCGACAAGCGCTGGCGGTAATTGACGGCTCATTGAGCGAGGAAGCCGCGCTAGCCGCCGCGCAGCAGGGGCATCGCAACTACGCCAAACGGCAGATGACCTGGTTCCGGCGCGAGCCCCAGGTGCACTGGATCGAGGATTTCGGCGACGAGGCGGAGACGGTGCGCGAAGCGGCGAAGTTGATTGAAGCCGCGCTGAAAATGAGCGCTGAGTGCCATTGTCCCTATCGGCTAGAGTAAAACGGTAAAAATTCGAGAATTCTATTTATTGTCAGTTATCGGTTGGTTTGTCTATATGGTCAATAGTAAGTATCTCAATTGGACCATTTGCAGGCTTCAAATCAAGGCCAAGCTGATCTCGAAGAGCAACAATAATCTGCGGCTCGGAAATAGAAGCCGATGGCTGAGAAGAATCCGCTTCAGGATTCAATACAAGACGAAGATTATACTTACCTGAAAGTTCTGTCTTATTTACAACAGGACGGCTGATCCCAAGACTCGGCAATGACAATGCCAGAGTGTCCAGAGTTTCGGCTTGGCCATAGTTTGCTCTTCCATCACCGGATTCCGATGAAAGTATATCTTTAGCCTCAGCCGCCTTGAATTTTGGCCCACCCTTGGCGATAACAAGTTCGTAGACTCGCCCTTGCTTGATTTCGCGATGCGCCTTCAAATTGAATCGCGATGCGAGCAGTGCTTGAAGCGCCAAAAGCTTCGATGGAAAATCCAGCGCCTTCCACTTATCCACAACAGCGTCATCTACCTTCGCCTGAATATCGTAATTTTCGGAAAGGCACCAGTTAGGCAATCCCTTCAGACGATCAAAATCACGAAAATCATAAGCCATGCCGATCAGCATGAGCGGCGGCACTCCGCGAATAGCGAAGCCGCTTGAGGTAAAAGCGGCCCCCTGGGGAAACGGCTCCTTGCTTTTGCGAATCGAAATAACGTCAAAAGTAACCGGAGGTTCGATCGATGTGCGATTTGCCGGGGACTGTGGCACTCGCGTAGTTGTGATCCCTTGAGCGACCGCTGTGGACGCTACGCCAAGCGCCATTGCAAGCGCTAAAAGCGGAAGCTCTCCGAATAAATGCGCTTTGATACTGCCATTTCCGGCCATCGGCTTTTCTCCTCTTCCGCTTTTCCTTCGTTTTCTACTGAATATATTGGTTTGACGAAAACCTTTCGATCAGATATTAGACTAAGCGTGTGCATGCGGCGATTCCGCCAGAGTCGGAAACGCCCGAATGGAGATCCCCTTGGCAGAAGCAAATTCCGAGACGATTTATGACGTGGTGGTGGTGGGCGGCGGTCCGGCCGGTTATACGGCAGCGATTCGCGGCGCGGAATTCGGATTGAAGATAGCGCTCGTCGAAGCCACGCCCAAGCTGGGCGGAACCTGTCTGCATGTGGGCTGCATTCCCACCAAGGCGCTGCTGTATAACGCCGAGGTTTGGGAGCATGTGAAGCGCGCCGCGGAGTTCGGCGTGATGGGCCTCGGCACACCCACGCTCGATTGGGCCGCGGTGCTCAAGCGCAAAAACGCGATCATCGCCAAGCACGTCAAGGGCTTGGAATTTTTGATGAAGAAGCACAAGATCACCGTTATTTCTGGTTTTGGAAGACTGCAAGGCAGCGCCCAAGGCGGCGTGCACTCGGTTGAGGTGGAAGCCAACGGCGCAAAGAGCGAGTTCAAAGCCAAAAACGTGATTGTGGCCACCGGCTCGGAAGCCAAGCTGCTGCCGGGGTTGAAGGCCGACGACCGCATTTTGACCAATGTCGAAATTCTGAATCTGGCTGCGCCGCCCAAATCGCTGATCGTCATCGGCGCCGGCGCGGTGGGCGTGGAATTTGCCTCGCTCTATAAAAGTTTCGGGACCGAGATCACGATGGTGGAGTTTTTGCCGCGGCTGGTTCCGGTCGAGGACGAGGAAATTTCAAAGGAGCTGGCGCGACTCTTCCGCAAACGCGGAATCGAGACCAACACCGGCGCGCGCGTGGAAAAGGTGGAGCGGACGGCCGAGGGCGTGCGCGTAAGCTTTACCGACGCCGACGGTAACGCGCAGACGAAAGAGGCCGAGAAGGTTTTGGTAGCCGTGGGGCGCGCGCCACGCACGGCTGGGATCGGACTAGAGAAGACCAAGGCTGAGCTGGAGCGCGGCTTTGTGAAGGTGAACGAAGCGCAACAGACGGCCGAGCCGGGGCTATACGCCATCGGCGACATTGCGGCCGGGCTGCCGCAGTTGGCGCACGTGGGCTCGATGTGCGGCATGGTGGCGATGGCCAAAATCGCCGGACGCACGATCAGGCCAGTGCGCAAAGACAGGATTCCCGGCTGCACATATTCCGAGCCGCAAATTGCCAGCGTGGGGCTGACCGAAGCCGAGGCGCGCGCCAACGGACTCAATGTAAAAGTGGGCAAGTTTCCCTTTGCCGGCAACTCGAAGGCGACGGTGCTTGGCAGCCACGACGGCTTTGTGAAGGTGGTGGCCGAGGCCAAATATGGCGAGATTCTGGGCGTGCACATCATCGGGCCGCAGGCGACCGAGCTGATTGCCGAAGCGGTAACGGCGCTGGAGCTGGAAGGCACAATCGAAGAGATGATGTCCACCGTTCACGCACATCCCACGCTGAGCGAAGCGCTGCTTGACGGCTACGGCGCGGTAGAGGGCATGGCGATCAACGCATGACGCCTGCGCCACCTGCGGTGGGACAGCCTCGTTGCGCGCACGGCGGCTAGAGATGCGCGGAACGAGCGGCGCGCACATGAGACGCGGCGTTTGGCGCGCGCCTATAATTGTAGATAACCCTATCCCGGCTGCGCACATTGCCTTGGCACCCTGGCGCATGACGCCGGGCCGAGGAGGAATTTAGTGACTCCGACACCGGAGAATCCCAATCAGTTGCCCGCGCCCAATCAGCCTAATGGCATTACGCGCACGATCGAGCAAAAACCCGCAACCGTTTCCGTCACCGCCGGCGCAAGCGTAATCACCGACATTGGCGACAACAACATCACCGAGCAGGCGGAGAATATCCGCTACAGCAGCGATGAAGCAATGGTCTGGCAGGAGGCGCCGTCGCTGGCGTTGCTGGTGCCGCGCGCGCTTGGCTACATCGCATGGTTGATCGTGATCTTCGTCGCCTGCAGCATCGCCAATCACGCCATCGGCCGCAACCCGGAAGCACGCGCCATGATGGAACGCAACGGCGTGCAAAGCTCCTCGATTGCGCCGCGGCACGCAACGACGCACAAAAAGGGCGGCCACCATGCAAGCGCCGACGATGCGGCAGACTCATCGACGGACACTGCCGCGACGCCGGCCGACGATACCGACAGCGATGCGGCCGAGCCGCAAGGGCTCACGCTCAACCGCATCTTCTTTTGGGTAAAGAGCGGCTTTACGGCGCTGTTCGCTATTCTCTTTCTCTTTTATCTGTTCAAGCTGAAGACGACCAAGTACAGCGCTTCAAGCCAGCGACTGATCGTCGAAGAAGGAGCGTTGCACTCGGTGAACCGGCCCTACGAGCTGCACAAGCTGGGTGATGCGGTCATCTTCAAGCCCGCGCTGCTGCGGCTATTCAACGTTTCGAATCTGGTAATCACCGAGCCGCACATCGAGCTCAAGGGATTGCGCAACGCCGAGTATGTACGCGACATTCTGCGCCAGGGCGGGCAGCTTGAAGCGCAGCGCGCCGATAAGATTCGCTGGCGGTAGAACGATTGATAAGAACAAAAAAGGCGTCCGCTACGGACGCCTTTTTTGTTGGCCACCGCTGTGGCTTTGCCAACTAGGAATTTCGGTTACGCGGCTAAATTCAATCGCTTGCTAGACCCGGTCCAACTCGGCGAAGAGATCGCCAAGAACGATGCGGATGGGCGAATCGGGGATAGCGAGTTCGCCGGTACGGACCAGTTCAAGGCCGTTCGTTGTGCCGCGATAAGCAACGCGGGCGTAGGGATCGACGACCCAGAGGTTTTCAACGCCGAAGGCGAGATACTCCAGTGCCTTGGCCTCGGTATAACGCAGCGATTGGTCGGGCGACTGGACTTCGACAATCAAAAGCGGCGGATGGGTGAGAATCGGCTCACGCTTGGAGCCCTCGCGCAGGACGGCTATATCGGGAACGCGGAAGTGCGTTTTTTGCGTTTGCACGCGCTGCTCGGGGAGCGCGTAAACGCCCCAGTCGGCGCGGTGGTTGTTGAATAGCGTAATTAAAATTCCCTGCACGTACGCATGTTCGAATTCGCCCAAGTCGCGCTCCTCGATCACGCCGTCTACATACTCGCAGTCGTGCTCGTAGACGGTCGAGAGGTACTCCTCGACGGTGATCGGTTTGTCGAATACAGGCTGCGTCGCCATGCAGATAGTATCCTCCGAATCCAGTGAAACCGCCAGAGAGGGCTTATTCGCGTGTTTCAACAAGCCCGCGAGTTGGCGGATAATTTCTCTATGACGTTCCGCCGCTTTCTCACCTCCGCAGCCGAGCTGCTTGCCTTTACTGCGGTTTTTGCCGCTCATTCCAGTTACGCGCAAAGTTTAGATGAAGCCAACTCGCTGCTGAAGGCCGCCACCGAAAAATACAAGCCGAATGAAGCGGGCAAGGCGCGCTTTACCTACCGGGAGGTGCGCCACCAGACGAATTACAAACCGAATGGCAAAAAGACCTTTGACGGTACCAGCCTTTACGAGACGATTTTTCTCTACGATAAGGAATACCAGCGATTGCTGGAGATTAACGGCAAGCCTCTTGAGGGCAAGACTCTGGAGGCCGAGCAAAAACGCTACGAAGAGGCCGTGAACCGGCAAAATGGCTTGAGCCTGCAGCAGCGCGCCGAGCAGGCGCACGGCCGATTCGCCAACGTGAACATCAACTTTCATAAGCTGCTAACGCTTTACGACAACCGGATTACGCGCCACGAGATGATCGACGGCCACGAATGCACTGTAATTGAGTCCGTGCCGAAAAGCTCCGCGCCCGATGCGCCGCAACGTCACGTTACGATTTGGATTGACGAGAAAAATCACGAGGTGGCCAAAGTCGCCTTTGAGCTGCTAGCCGACGAAGAGGGTTTGCTGAAGGGATCGAGCGGATGGTTCACGATGAAGACAATTGACGGGGTCGCCGTCGATACAACAAATCACATCGATTATCTGATAGCGGACAAAAAGCACAAGGAAAAGGAATTTGCGCGAGTCGTCACCGATTCCAGCTTTAGCGATTACAAGCGGTTCACCAGCAGTAGCCTGATTGTGCCTTCGGATGAAGACGCGCCGCAGCAGCCGTAAAGCGGAGCGCGGCTCGCGTGGAAGCAAATCGCCTGTGCGGGCGATTCAGCGCAAACAAAAAGAGCGTCCTAAGCGGACGCTCTTTTTGTAGCTTTGCTGGCGGTTTAAAGCTCCATCGACTGCGTAGCAATCAGTTGCTTGGCTTTGGCGATGAACTCGGCCAGAGGCATGGTGACTTGCTCGTTTTTACCACGGGTACGGATGTTGACCGCTTCCGCCGAGGCTTCTTTATCGCCGAAGACCACGATGTACGGAGTCTTTTGCATGGCGAAGTCGCGGATTTTGGCGTTCATTTTTTCGTTGCGATCATCGACCTCAACGCGGAGACCCGCGGCCTTGAGCTCGGCTTCGAGCTTCTTCGCGTACTCAAGGTGGCGCTCGGCAATGGGCACCAGGCCAACCTGCACGGGCGCGAGCCAGAGCGGAAATGCGCCGGCGTAGTGCTCGATGAGGACGCCGAAAAAGCGTTCGACCGAGCCGAAGAGCGCGCGGTGAACCATGACAGGCTGATGCTTTTCGCCGTCTTCGCCGGTGTATTCGAGCTCGAAGCGGGCCGGCAGATTGAAGTCAAACTGCACGGTGGAAAGCTGCCAGAGACGGCCGAGAACATCGACGAGCTTGATGTCGATTTTGGGGCCGTAGAAGGCGGCTTCGCCGGGGATGGTCTTGTAAGGAATCCCCTTGGCTTTGAGCACATGGTCGAGCGAGTTGATGGCCAGGTTCCAGTTCTCATCCGAACCGGCGTAGTGGGCGCGGTCGTTCGGGTCCCAGGTGGAAAGCTCGACTTTGAACTCATGGAAGCCGAAGGTTTTGAGCACGGCTTCGGCGAAGTCGATGCAGTTGTTCACTTCGCTTTCGATCTGTTCGGGCATGCAGAAGATGTGGGCGTCATCCTGCGTAAAGCCGCGAACGCGCAGCAGGCCATGCATGGTTCCAGAGCGCTCGTAGCGGTAGACGTTGCCAAGCTCGGCGTAGCGGGCGGGCAGGTCGCGGTAGCTTTTGGGCGAGTTTTTGTAGATGAGGATGTGGAAGGGGCAGTTCATCGGCTTGAGCCGATAGAGGCCATCGTCCAGCTCCATGGGGGTGAACATGTTCTGGGCGTAGAAACCTTCGTGGCCGGAGGTCTGCCAGAGATTGATGCGGGCGACGTGCGGCGTGTAAACGAGCAGATAGCCGCGGCGGAGGCACTCTTCGCGCATCCAGTCTTCCATCGTCTTGCGGATGATGGCGCCTTTGGGATGCCAGAAGATCAACCCCGGACCAGCCAGATCTTGAATGCTGAAAAGGTCGAGCTGCTTGCCGATGACGCGATGGTCGCGGCGGGCGGCTTCTTCAAGACGGGCGAAGTGGGCGTCAAGATCTTTTTTGGAGAAGAAGGCGGTGCCGTAGACGCGCTGCAATTGCGGGTTCTTTTCGTCGCCGAGCCAGTAGGCGCCGGCAACTTTGGTGACCTTGAAGGCCTTGACGCGGCCGGTCGAAGGCAGATGCGGGCCGCGGCAGAAGTCGACGAATTTGCCGTTGCGATAGAAGCTAACCTGATCGCCGGGCTTGGTGAATTTGGAGACGAAGTGCGACTTCATGAAGTCGCCGTCTTTATCGAATTCAGCTAGAGCTTGCTCGCGCGGCTCGTACTCGCGGGTGAATTTGTCATCGCGGGCGACGACTTCGGCCATCTTTTTTTCAATGGCGGCAAGATCGTCGGGGGTGAAGGGCTTTTCGCGATGGAAGTCGTAGAAGAAACCGGATTCGGTAGCCGGGCCGTGGCCGAGCTTGGTTTCGGGGAAGAGCTCGAGAACGGCGGTGGCCAAAACGTGCGCGGCCGAGTGGCGCAGAACGGTGAGCGCTTCGGAATCTTTTTCCGTGATGAGCTCGAGATGGACCGAGTCGGTAAGCGGTGTGGTCAGATCCACCAGACGCGCTACCGAGGCATCTTCGGCCGCATACATGGCCGCTTCGTCGGAGTCTTCGGCCGCTTTGGCGGCGGCAATCACGCCGGTGAGCGGAATCAGCCGCGCGGCGACCGAAGCCGAGGCCAGGCGCGGAGAGATGGAGTTGGCGACTTCCAGAGGCGTTGTGCCAGAGGGAACTTGGCGGACCGAGCCGTCGGGAAGATGAATATCGATGGTTTGCGTGCTCATAATGGCGTTGGATTCCCGAAAGGCCTGCGGGAAGTTCGTGTGCAGGTCTTTCTTTGAGGATAGAGGTTCATGGGCCGGAAAGTCGAGCGGGACGGGCTCAAGCCTCTTGCGCCAGCGGTTTGGCGGGAGTTTGCCGAGCCTGCCGCGTCTGCCGCAGCAAATGCCAGCAGCCGCCCACGATCAGCGTCAACAGAATCGAGCATTCGATGTTCTTCCAGCAGGCTCTGGAAGCGTTGGCAAAATAATTCATCGCCCCCACAGCGGTAGCGCAAGCGCGGCCACTAGCCGCGGCCTCGTCACAGCGGTAATCAGCCGCCAGGCGACGAGCGCCATCGCGATGGTGAAAGGAAAAATCTCGTACTCGATCAGGCGGGGATTGAGCAGCAGCACGCCAAGCAGCAGCACCGGCAGCCACTCCTCCCGACGCAGCACCCCTTGCCGGTAATAGCGCGATAGATAGAGCAGAACCAGAAAGAGCGGCAGCGCGGTTGCTAAATAAAAGAACATCTCCGGCTTAGGATATGGCAGGCCAAGCGCCGCAAACGCTGCGCCAAATCTGCCCGCCGGGCCTGAACCGAAATCTTTGTTGAAGCTGAAAATGCGATCGATGGCGAGTAGATAATTGTGGAAAGAAACGGGCCAAATGCGGAATTGCAGCGCATAAGCGCCCAGCACGGCCACGGCTGTAGCGATCGCTTGCGGCCATTGCTTACGCCCGGCCAGCAACGGAATCGCCAGCAGCATCAGGTAGGGAATTTTGAAGCAGGCGGCCAGAATGACGGCGGCGTAAAAGAACAGCCAATGGCCGCGGCTCCATCCCCACCAAGCGGCTAAAAACACTAGGCCGAAGAGCAGAAACGCGACATTCCCGCTGAGAACGGAATCGAAGATCAGCAGCCCAGGAAAGAAGACCGCGACCGGCGCAAGCATCAGCGCGATGCGCCGCTCCCGCGGCCCGGCAAGACGCGTAGAAACCAGCAGTTGCGCCAGAATCAACAGGACGTAGACCGTCCAGTAAATGGTGGCGACTACCGCCTGCGGAAGCGCGCACAAAAACTGCAGCAACGGCAGCGTGGCCGGCGAGTAGACATAAATGATCGGCGGTTGTTCTTGAGCTTGCAGCGTTGGACTCTGCCGATAGGCGTCCTGAGCGGCGATGCCTGTCAAATAAGGATCTTGGCCGACGTGCAATGCCTCCATCGCCCGCTGCAAAACTCCGTAATCCCAGGCAATCGTCCCGTCTCCGGCAATCCAAAAAGGAATGGCTAGCATTGAGAAAAGCCAAAAGACGCAGAGCAGAACTGGGTAGGGTGCTGGGAGCTTCACGCGGTCCAATCCTTTACAGAGGGCGGTAGCAATCGTTGCGCGGCAGCTGTAGCAACAAGAAAATGGTATCGCACGCCGCCGCGATGAACTTTTGCAACGATTGCTGTCGGCGCGGAATCCCTAATGCAGGGTGGATATGATGCGCTGGATGGGATTGCTGTTTTCGTTGGTGATTTGTTTTACCGTGGCCGGGCTAGGCGGACGCTGGACGGCCGGCGAAGTAACGGGCTGGTACCAAAGGCTGGAGCGGCCGACGATAGCACCGCCGAACTGGGTCTTTGGACCGGCGTGGACGTTGCTCTACGCGCTGATGGCCGTGGCAGCCTGGCGGGTGTGGTTGACGACGCCGAGCGCGGCGCGGAGCTGGGCGCTGTGGCTATTTGTGGCGCAACTGGCGCTGAACCTCGCCTGGTCGTGGATCTTCTTCCAAAGACATGAGATCGGGTTGGCGCTGGCCGAGTTGATTTTGCTCTGGGCGGCAATTGGGGCGACAACAATTGCCTTCGGACAGGTGACTGCGTCGGCGGCCTGGCTGATGGCTCCCTACTGGGCGTGGGTGAGCTTTGCCGCGGTGTTGAATGCAGCCTATTGGCGGCTGAACCGAGGGTGAAAAACCGGGGTAAAAGGCGAGCAAAAGTTTGAAAAAAATGGGCTTTGCGAAAGGGATTGAAGGTTTTAAACCAAAACGAGCTGTTTTTGTAGACGGATCAAGTGTGATTTTGTTTATTTTGAATAAGTTATATTGTTTTTGCAGCCGCCAAAACCTGCTTGGCGATTTTTTTATTTTTTCTGGCGGTGATTTTTGCGGCTTCCGCGTCAAGGCGAAAGGCGGCAATGGCGACCTTGGCCACCTTAAGCAGTTCGGCGCTTCTGCTCTCAATGATGAGATCGTTGGCGGCGGCAAAAGAAACGCAGGCAATAAAATCGCGAAGTTTCTCGAGACTGGAGAGGTCGGGGAGCGCGCGCAGGTAAACCTTGGCGGCATGGCAGTGAGCGACGAACTCGTTTTCATCGCTTTCCAACTGCTGGTTGTAGGCGCGGCGGTAGGCACGCCAGCAGCGGGCGATCGCGGGATTTTCACGGCAGGTGGGCGACAGGGTTTCGTTGGCGGTCAGAATAGAGGTTGGCATAGAACCATTCTCCAGTAGTTGTAGAGTGAAAAAATTGCGTCCATCTCAGGCAATTCAGAAAGGATGCGCATCGCCGAAGGTGGGCCCTAAAAACACAAAAGGACTGGGATTGCTCCCAGCCCTTCCGTGGTTTTCTTAGATTCTGCCGGAATCCGGCCGATCAGGGTTTAGAGAGGCTGCACGTCAGCAGCCTGCCATCCCTTGGGGCCCTTCACTACGTTGAACTGCACGGCTTGACCTTCTTGCAAGCTCTTGAAACCGCTTGAATTGATCGCAGAGTAATGCACGAAGACATCTTCGCCGTTCTGGCGCGAAATAAAGCCGAAGCCCTTCGCGTCATTGAACCACTTCACAGTACCTTGTTCCATACTTAATCGAATATCCTGATGTGAATTGCGCTGGATGAATCGGAGCGAACACTGGCAGAATCTTGCTTGGTTGGGCGAGTACTGCTCACGCCCGGTTCGTTTCTAACGCTGACGTAAGTGTACCATTATCCGTCAAATATATACGCAGGAAAATTGTATTCGGGGGAACTTACGTGTATTACCTCGATTAAGATGTTGAATAATAAAGGCTTAAACAGGAAAAACAAATCTATGATAAGGTAAAATTTCGCCGTGCTATACGATTCCGTCCCAAAATTGTTTGCCCAAGCCGCCGAAAAGTTAGAGGCGGAGTTTGAAAAACTGCCCAAATTCGAGATCGCGCAGGATGGCTGCGCGACCGTCGAAGCAATGGCGAAGGTTTTGGCCGAGACGGCGCACAGACTGGGCGATAACTACCCTTATTTTCATCCACTTTACGCCGGGCAGATGATGCGTCCGCCGCACCCGATTGCGCGGGCGGCCTACGCGTTGGCGATGAAGATCAATCCCAACAATCATGCGCGAGACGGCGGACGGGCCAGCTCGGTGATGGAGATCGAGGCGGTCAACCAAATCGCGGCGATCTTCGGCTGGAAGGAGCACCTGGGGCATCTGACCTCGGGCGGCACCTTCGCCAATCTGGAGGCGCTGTGGATGGCCGGGCAACTGCGGCCGGGTGAGCGGATTGTGGGCTCCGAGCAGGCGCACTACACGCACCAGCGGATTTCCGGGGTTTTGAAGCTGGAATATAAGGCGATCGCGGCCGACGGCGCGGGGCGGATGCGGCTGGATGCGCTTGAAGAGGAGCTACGCCGGGGCGGCGTGGGCACGGTGGTGGCAACGCTGGGCACGACGGCGATGGGAGCCGTCGATCCGCTGGACGAGATTCTGGAACTGAAGAAAAAATACGGTTTCAGGGTGCATGTGGACGCGGCCTACGGGGGTTACTTCAAGCTGATTGAAAAAAGTTTAGAAGCTCCGGCGCGACGGGCTTATGCGGCGATCGGCCGGGCGGATTCGATCGTCATCGATCCGCACAAGCACGGGTTGCAGCCCTTTGGGTGTGGATGCGTGCTCTTCAAAGACCCGAGCGTGGGACGGTTCTACAAACACGATTCGCCGTATACCTACTTCACTTCGAATGAGTTGCATTTAGGCGAAATCAGCCTGGAGTGCTCGCGGCCCGGCGCGGCGGCGGTGGCGCTGTGGGCAACCGAGCGGCTGCTTCCGCCGGTCGCGGGCGGAGAGTTCGCGCAAGGGTTGGAGAAGGGAAGGCGTGCGGCGCTCGATTTGGACCGGAGATTGCGGGCGGAGGCAAGGTTCGCATCGTTAACGGCCAGCGCGCCCGAGTTGGACATGGTGGTGTGGGCGGTGCGGGCAGACTCCGGCGAAGAAGCATCGGAAAGAGCACAAAAGGTTTTTGACGCCAGCGCACGTCGCGGATTGCATCTGGCTTTAGTACAATTACCGGGATCATGGTTTGGAATTCCGGAAAGCCTGGAAAAAGCTGAGAGCACAATCACTTGCCTGCGCTCGGTGCTGATGAAGCCGGAGCATGAGGCATGGCTGAATGAAATTTGGAAGAGACTGAGCGAAGCCTGCGAGGAAGTGGTGGGCTAGGGAAAAGTTTATCATTGGAGATGAAAACGTTCTCAGCAGCAACGGCCGCAGGTACGTCAAAGGATTTTTAGGATTCGAAATTCACTCTTGAGATAGGAAACAGAGATGCACGATCCAGCAGTATTCCGCACGATGCATAAAGATCGCTTCCATGCCGAGCCGGAGATTTTTGTAGGCCCCGGCCGGGTGAACCTGATCGGCGAGCACACCGACTACGCCGAGGGATTTGTGATGCCGGCGGCGATCAACTTCGCCACATTGGCCGGGATTTCGCCGCGTACAGACGGCAAGATCGTGATTTATTCGGAAAACTTCCGCGAAGAAAAGAGCTTCGAAGCCGCGGCGCTGCCGGCCAAGGGAACCAAAGAGTGGACCGACTACCCGATGGGAGTGGTTTCGATTTTGACCGGGGAAGGGCATAAGTTCCCCGGCTTCAGTTTGAGCATCTGGAGCGACGTGCCGCCGTCGTCCGGGCTTTCAAGCTCGGCGGCGCTAGAGGTTTCAACGGCGCTGGCGGTTTTGTCGCTGGTGGGCGCGAGCTACCCCGGCCCGAAGCTGGCGCGGCTCTGTCAGCGGGCGGAAAACGAGTTTGTAGGCGCCAATTGCGGAATTATGGACCAGTTCATCAGCGTGAACGGCAAGGCCAATCACGCGCTGCTGCTGGACTGTCGCGATTTGAGCTTTAAGCTGGCGCCGATTCCCGACCATATCGCGCTGGTGATCGCCAATACGATGGTGAAGCACTCGGTGGCCGGCGGAGATTATCCGACGCGGCGGCGAGAGTCGGAGGCGGCCTGCGCGATTATCGCCAGCCACCGGCCCGGCGTGCCGTTTTTGCGCGACGCGACGCTGGAGGATCTGGCCAAGTGCGGCAAGGAAATGGAGCCCAAGAGCTATTTGCGGGCCAAGCACGTGATCAGCGAGAACCTGCGCACGGTAGCCGCTTGCGAAGCGCTGGCGAAGGGCGACATGAAGGAGCTGGGACGTCTGATGAACGAGGCGCACTGGAGCTATAGCCGGGACTTCGAGGGCAGTTGCGTGGAGGCCGATACGATGGTCGAGCTGGCGCAGGATCTGCCGGGACTGATCGGCGCGCGGCTGACCGGCGGCGGCTTTGGCGGCTGCACGATCAACCTGGTGGAACAGACCGAAGCGAAGAAATTCGCCGAGGAGCTGGGCAAGCGGTACGCGGCCAAAACCGGAATCAAGCCGGAGATTCACGTTTGCCGCGCTTCAGATGGAGCGCACAAGCTGTAGACCAATCAAGAAGAAAATCGAAGGGCGCGGGGGGTGGATTCATCCCCCGCGCTTTTTTTATTGGCACGGATTGTATGCGACTTTTTCGGAGTGCCTACATCCAATTAAGTGAGTCTGATTGGGATAAAGAATAAAGCGGCAAGGCCGCGATCCCCAGGCTGAGGCGGCTGCGCCGGATCAAGCGCGCCGTAAAAGAAGGAGCATTTTCACCGTTGGTGCAATGCGAAGTTCAGCCCTTCCCCCTCCATTCAAGCCGGGCAAAAACCAAGGCCTGGCGCGAGTGGAGCTGCAGGATACGAAGTCCGCATTCATCATCGGTGAAAATGCTCCGGAACCTTTAACCGATATATGTAAGGAGTGCTTCATGCTGACAGTTGGAGACAAGTTTCCCACCTTCGAGGTAACCGCGACGGTCGCGCTCGATCCGCACAAGGCTTTTGAAACCATCACCGAGAAGAGCTACGCCGGCAAATGGAAGGTTTACTTTTTCTGGCCGAAAGATTTCACCTTTGTCTGTCCCACAGAAATCGCGGCCTTCGGCGAGTTGAACAAGGAGTTTGCCGCGCGCGGGGCGCAGGTGTTAGGCGGCAGCATTGATTCCGAGTACGTGCATCTTGCCTGGCGGGAAAACCATCCCGCGCTGAAGAATCTACCCTTCCCGATGCTCTCCGACATCAAGCGCGAGCTGGCCGGCCAGTTGGGCATTCTGGAAAAGAATGCGGGTGTTTGCCTGCGGGCGACCTTCATCGTCGATCCTGAGAACACGATTCGCTTCGCCTCGGCCAACGATTTGTCGGTAGGCCGCAACCCGCAGGAGGTTTTGCGCGTGCTCGATGCGCTGCAAACCGGCGGGCTGACCCCCTGCAACTGGCAAAAGGGGCAGGAAACATTGAAGGTGTAAAACAAATTCAAATGTTGCCAAATCCAGGGTGGAGCCGGTCCGATTCCGGCTCTGCCCTTTTGCTTAGAGGGCGATGATTTAAAACGCTTTTAACCTTATCAAGATCATGATTCATCAGTCACTTAATTGAAATGCGCCCGGCGTATCCCAGCCGAAGTGGGAATGGCGCGCCCAACCTTTGAGGCAATCGCGCAGGACATTTCGCATTCCTTGTTAAACTTGAGTGGAGTTTACCCCGATGAACACCTGGTACCGCGTTCACGGGGTCTAGCTCGTCCAGATTGCGCGAGCTGAAGCAGCCGGCGATCTACGAGAGCGGAAAAGGATGAGTATGCAATCGACTTCTTCAAAACTGTTTGCATCCGAGGCGTTTCCTAACATTGGCTATGTGGCGTACTTCTCGATGGAGATTGCGATTCAGCCGTCAATGCCGACCTACTCGGGAGGCCTGGGCGTGCTGGCTGGCGATACGCTGCGCGCGGCAGCCGATCTAGGGGTGCCGATGGTGGCCTTTACGCTGCTGCACCGGAAGGGATACTTCCAGCAGCATCTGAACGCCGACGGCATGCAGACCGAGGAGGTGCAGCCGTGGAATCCGGCGGATTTCTGTACCGAGGGGCCGGCGCGGGCGACCGTTTCGATTGAAGGCCGCGTGGTAACGCTGCGAGCCTGGCGCTACGACATGAAAGGCTGTTTCGGCCATGTGGTGCCAATCTACCTTTTGGATACCGATCTGGACGGCAACTCGGGCTGGGATCGCGGCCTGACCGATCACCTGTACGGCGGCGACACGAACTACCGCTTGCAGCAGGAGATCGTGCTGGGCATGGGCGGCGTGCGCATGGCCAACGCGCTGGGCATGCACGTGAACGTCTACCACATGAACGAAGGCCACGCGGCGCTGCTGACGCTGGCGCTGCTTGAGAAACAGTTGGGCGGCGGCCCGGCGGGCGCGGCCACCGAAACCGATATCGAGCAGGTACGTAACAAATGCGTTTTCACCACGCATACGCCGGTGCCTGCCGGCCACGACCGCTTTTCGACCGAGCAGACGATACGCATTTTGGGCGGGGAGCGAACGGCGCATCTGGAAAAGCTGGGCTGCTTCCGCGACGGACTGCTGAATATGACGCTGCTGGCGCTGCGTTTTTCGCGTTACGCCAACGGCGTGGCGATGCAGCACGGCAAGGTTTCGCGCGCCATGTTCCCGGAGTTCGCTATCGACTCGATCACCAACGGCGTGCATGCGCCGACCTGGACCTCGGAGCCGGTACAGCGGTTGCTCGACAAGCATTTGCCCGCATGGCGGCGCGACAACCTCTACGTGCGCAACGCCATCGACATTCCCGAAGCGGAGATGCTGGCCGCACATGCCAGCGCCAAAGAAGAGCTGTTGGCCGATGTGGCCTCGAAGACTGGACTGATACTGAATCCCAATGTGCTGACGCTGGGTTTCGGACGCCGTGCGGCCACCTACAAGCGCGCCACGTTGATGTTCACCGACCCAAAACGGCTGCAAGAGATCGCGGCCAAAGCCGGCGGCTTGCAGATTCTTTACGCCGGCAAGGCCCATCCGCAAGACGAGCCGGGCAAGGCGCTGATCCACCAGGTAGTGGAAGAAGCGGCCAAGCTCTCGAATAACCAGCTCCGCATCGTTTACTTGGAAAACTACGACTGGCGACTGGGCGCGCTGCTGACGGCCGGCGTGGATGTGTGGGTAAATACGCCGCGGCGGCCTTACGAGGCTTCTGGCACCAGCGGCATGAAGGCGGCGATGAACGGCGTACCCAGCCTGTCGATTCTCGACGGGTGGTGGATCGAAGGCTGCATCGAGGGCGTGACCGGATGGGCGATCGAGGACGGCTCCAACGACGCCGAGGAAGCGACTTCACTTTACGTCAAACTGGAAAACGCCATCGTGCCGCTCTATCGCGACTCGCAGGAAAAGTGGGCGCGAATGATGCGCACCACGCTGGCCTTTAACGGCTCGTTCTTCAATACCAGCCGCATGGTGAAGCAGTACACGCGCAATGCCTACTATCCGGAGCCGCTCGCCGAGGTGACGAAAAAGGTCGAGGAAGCGGTCTACGCGGATTGAGCAGCCTTTAGCCGCTAGCTATTAGCTCGGGGCATAACTACGAAAGGTCGCGGCAAAACAGAGTCGTCAGTTAGCACAAAGGCCGCCGGCAATGCCGACGGCCTTTGTGCTGCCAAAAACCTCGGCAAAAACCTATTGATGCGGCCGGCGCTACTTCTTTTTCGGGCGTTTGTAGAAGGGCAGCGAATGCTGGCGGGCGCGCACGGAGTTGCCGCGCACGTCAACCAGAAGATCGCCGCCAGATTCGGCTACGGATGCGGGGACCAGCGCCAACGCGATGTTGGTCTTGAGGAAAGGCGCTGGCGAACCCGAGGTGACGACGCCAATTTGCTCGCCGCTCAAAGACTGCACTGCGTACCCGTCGCGGGCGATTCCGCGCTCGACCATCTCGAGACCGACCAGGCGGCGCGCCGGTCCTTGGGCCTGAATCGCCAGCAAGGCCTCGCGGCCGATGAAGTCGCCTTTATCGAGCTTGAGCCAGCGGCCGAGGTTGGCCTCGAAAACGTTGATCTGCTCGGAGATTTCGTGGCCGTAGAGGCTCATGCCGGCCTCAAGCCGCAGCGTGTTGCGCGCGCCCAGCCCGCAGGGGCGGATGCTGAACTCCTCGCCGGCCTCAAGCAGCGCATTCCAGACCGAAGCCGTGGTGGCCTCGTCGGAGGGGATGTAGAGCTCGAAGCCGTCTTCGCCGGTGTAGCCGGTGCGGGCGATCAGCGTATTGGCCACGTTGGCCACCGTGCCCCAGGTGAACCAGTAATTTTTGATGGCCGAAAGGTCGGTTTTGGTCAGCTTGGAGAGCGTTTCAAGGGCGCGCGGCCCTTGCAGCGCCAGTTGCGAGTAGAGGTTGGAGTGGTCGCAATAGTTCAGATCCGGTGAGCCAGCCACCTGCGAATGAATCCAAGCGTAGTCCTTGTCTTTAGTGCCGGCGTTGACCACCAGCAGATATTCCTTTGGCCCCAGGCGATGAACCAGAATGTCATCGACGAAGGTTCCTTGCGGCGTGAGCAGCGCGGAATAGTGCGCCTGCCCGTCCTGAAGGCGCGTGACGTCGTTCATCGTAATCCGCTGCAGGGCGGCGGCAGCGCCGGCGCCGCGAAACAGGATCTCGCCCATGTGGCTGACATCAAAGAGGCCGACGGCGGTGCGCACGGCCAAGTGTTCGGCGACGAGACCGCACTTGGGCCGCGGATATTCGACTGGCATATCCCACCCGCCGAAGTCCACCATTTTGGCTTTCAGGGCGCGGTGCGTTGCGTTTAAAGCAGTTTTTTTCAGCGGCGTCGAAGCGGGGGAAACAGGGGTCGACATGCGGATTCCTTTCGAAGGGCCTGGCCTCTTTTTCACCATAGGAAGTTTTTGCCTCTAGGTCAAACCGGCAGCGGCAAATTATAAGATCTAGCGTCGGCGCGCCCGCCAAAAGGAACTGACGCCGAGATAAAAGAAGACCGCGGCCGCGCCGATTACCATATTTCGCGAGAGCGGATTGTGCGCGAAACTCGCCCAGCTTTGCCAAAGCCGCGCGGCAAAGACCAAGGCAAAGAGCAGGAAGAAGGAGCCTGTGATCTCCAGCCAGAGAATGCCGCTGACGCGCCGCAAAGAGCGGAAGAAGCCGCCCGTGCCCGTCGAGGCGGCCTTGCCCGCCAGTCGCACCGTTTCCGCCAGAGCTCGGCCCTGCACGGGAGCAGCGGCAGCGGAGGGCGAACGGGCAGGCGCGGCAGCCTGGCTGGCTAGCCGCTGGCTGACCATGCGCCCGGCCACGCGGATTCCAATGCCGAGAGCGCGCCCGATAATCTGTGGTCTCATACCGTTTATGATGGTAGCAGCGGTTGAGGCACCTGCGACGGCCGCGCGGCTCCCGAGTTGCTCTCTGACGGGATTGGAAGTAAGGTAGATAGATTCCACGCTGCGGCTGCGCTCGCACCAGGGCGTTGGCCACCGCTCATGGAGGTAACAAGTGACATCCCGTCTGCGCGAACTGATCCAACAACTCGGCGAGGCGATTCATGAGTCGGTCATCGAAAGCGAGCAGATCGCCGGGGTGGTGCAGGATATTCGCAAGTACGGTTTCGACGTGCTGCTGATGCTGGAAGCGACAATCGGCCTGAACGAAGTACCGGCCGAAAGCGCCGAAGGCAATAAAGACGCCGAAGGCGGCGAAGCGGCAGCCGAAAACGAAGGCGAAGCCGGAACCTTTACGCAAAACGATCTGCACTTTTTGCGTTCGCTGCGCATCTCCGTCGAGGGCGACCACAGTGAGACCGATGAGAGCGACGACGACGCTCAAGGGAAAGACGCCCCAGAAAACGACGATCCCGGCAAAGAAAATAAATAAAAGCTCACCGCCGCTTCGCTCACCGAGATAAATAGCCTATTGCCTTCTCTATATTTCTATTTCCGGCATTGCTCCTGCCCGGATCAATGTGGATCAATGCTGCCCCATGATTCCCATTTCCTCACGCGCGAGGCCTGCGCACATTGACCCCAGCTCCCCCACTTGATAAGATGAATTTGCGGGGTGGAGCAGCCCGGTAGCTCGTTGGGCTCATAACCCAAAGGTCGCTGGTTCAAATCCAGCCCCCGCAACCACTTAGCCGACAGGCCAACCCCAGATAACCCCAAATAACAGCGGTCGCCAAAATCGCCGGGGTTTCTGGTGCGGTTGCAAGGTTCTTCCCTTCAAGGCTATGCACTCCTCAGCGCCATTCTGACCACCTTGCTGTTGGCCTCACGCTTGGCCGTCATCAAGGCATTTCCGTACACATTCATCGTGGTTGAGACCTGGGCGTGCCGCATGAGCTTCTGCTGCACCCCCACTGGCGCACCGGAGTCGTCCAGCCAGGAACGGTAGGTGTGGCGGAAGGTGTGCCACCCAATTCCCGTATACTTCCCGGCTATCTCCCACCGCTCTTCATGGAGCGGTAGCCGCTTGCCATTTGGGGTCGGGCCATCGGTCAAACACCAGACACCGGGACCGGCACCGCACTGCGGACATTCCACCAGGCAGCACCCAGCAGGACGGATGTAGTCCTGCTGGATGGGTGCCGTGTGATAGTGACGCGCGGTAACGTGACTGCGAAAAACCAGATTCGACCCCACAGATGGGGTTGAATCATCGCACACGACCTCCTTCTGGCGCTGAATCTTCCAGTCCAGAAGAATCGTTGCGAAGTCGGGATCAAGCGGAAGTTCGTCCTCCGAGTATTCGGTCTTGACCGTTTTGACGCGGCCATGAACGACTGCCCGGACAACCTTCATACTCAGGTTCTCGAAGTCGATGTCCTGCATTCGAGCGCCAGCACCTCTTCGGCCCGAAGGCCGGTGCACTGCGCCACCATGACCATCGTGCGGCATGGCTCCGGCAGCAGAGCGAGGATGAAGTAAAACTGCTCGACGGTAAGAACGACCGGCTTCTTCCGCCGTTTGCTGATTCCCTTGACCTCGACCAGTTCCATCGGATTCCGCTGCCATTCAACGATCTCCCACAACATGGCTTTCTCATACAAACGGTGCATGATTGCCTTGACGTGGCCCTTGGTCTTTGGTGCGGCATCCATATTCTTCAGCCAGTCCTGTACCCCGAGCGGCTTCATTCGAGTGATGCGGGTTGTTCCCCACTTCTCCCGAACGCGCTTGATGACGCTCAGGTACGAAATGACTGTTGAATAGCTTAGTTCGCCTTCACCTTCACACCGGTCACCGGGGCGGCGCTGCTTGATTTCGAGCAGCCTCTCCTCCTCGATGAAACGGTCCAGAATGGCGGCGAACGTCGGCTCCAGAATTGCCAGTGTCGGATTTTCGGAGTTGAGTTTGAGCACAAAAGCCTCCAGATGTCGCTCGACCGCGACCTGCGTGGGGAACTTTGCTGTGCTCAGGAACATAGATGTTCGCTTGTTGGTTGTGGGGTCTTGGTAACGGTATTCCCAAGCCCATTGGTTGTCTGCCCGCGCGACTTTGCGCAGGGTGCCGCGTTGAAAGCGTTGCCGTGTGAACTTCAAGATTGCTGCTCCTGTCCAGTCAGCACGGCGTGATCGGTTATGTTCGATTTTATTCCGTTTTCCAGCCAAATATTCAACGAACTGAGCCGGAAGCGCCAGCGTTTACCGACCTTGAACGCTGGTATCTCTCGATTTCTCGCCTTACCCTCCAGCGTCTTCCAGTGCATCCCCAAAACCGATGCAGCTTCGTGGAGATCCAATAAAGGCTCGAAATTAGACGATGACTTCTCGTAAGCAGTTTTGGCGATTTGCAGCATGTTTGACCTCGGGAATAGGTCGAAATGCGGCCCCTGTCGAACGCCTCATCGTAGTAGCGGAGTCCTTCATTGAAAGCGTCATCCGCGAAAGAGTCCGTCAGGACCGTTGCCCATCACGATGCCCCAGAAATTGTTCTGATGTCCAATTCTTATCGAGAGGTTGATTATTCACAGGATTGATAAGAGAGCTATTCGCAAGATCAACAGGAATCGCTTCCGCGCTTCGCGAGTCCAATACACTGGGCAGTACGTTGCGATGGGACATTCCAGTTTTGAGCTAAGTGGGCGTCGCATTTACAGGCCGTATGCATTGCGTCCCATCCTCAACAAACTTCGAGCAGGATGGGAGGTTGTGTATGGCACGCAATGAAACGAAATTCATGGAATCCGCAATCGCGCTGTCTGAGGAACTGAACTTCTCTCGCGCCGCGCGGAAGATGGGCATCAGCCAGCCAATGCTCACCAAGAATATTCAAGACCTGGAGACACTTGTCGGCGGACCGCTGTTTGTGCGGGATCGTAAGAACGTCAAGCTGACTGACGCCGGTCGAGCATACGTTCATGAAGCGCGTCTTTCGCTTCTCCATGGTGAGCGAGCCATGGAGGCGGCGCGTTCAGTCCTACAGGACGCCGATACTCCCCTGCATATTGGAAGGTCGCCCTATACCGATCCGTTCCTCATTACGACCCTGCTTTCCCTTGAGCTTCCCTTATTCCCTCGATTGAAAATCGAATTGGCCAGTCAATTTTCGTTTGACCTTGTGCATGACCTTCTGGCAGGGGCACTCGATATGGCAATCGCCACCGAACCGCCTGAGTCTCCGTTGCTATCGAAAGTGCAGATCGGCGAATCTCCGTTTTACATTGCGATGGCAAAACGCGATGAACTAGCGGGCTATTCGTCTGTCACGCTCGACATGATGGCCAATCGCTGGTGGGTTCTGTTTGAGCGCCGGTTACACCCGCCGTTGTACGATTCCATTCGGCGCATCGCGGAGCAGCGGAAGATCAGGCCCTCGAAGACCCATCATATCACGGCCCCTGAAGAGGCGTTTCCCTTTGTGGCCGATCAATCCGCCCTCGCGTTCGTCGTCAAGGCCGGTGCGCTGCTCATGGCCCGCAATGGCGTCACCGTCCGGCCCCTGGCGGAGCCGGAGCTTCGGTTAAGAACCTATTTGGCTTCTCGCGCCGACAATGAATCGAAGGTTGCGAGCGAGTTGCTGCGGACCTTCATGCGCCGTATGTCGGACGTAAACAAGTACAAACAATTGCCGCTGCCC
>Ga0182014_10000152_pt1 | contig 81223 bp, 57 predicted proteins | sample 612S2DmetaG_FD_120489 | JGI IMG/M metagenome (GOLD analysis project Ga0182014, IMG submission 120489) | Permafrost microbial communities from Stordalen Mire, Sweden - 612S2D metaG | ecosystem: Environmental > Terrestrial > Soil > Wetlands > Permafrost | place: Sweden: Stordalen | collected...
AACACGTGGTAGCCGGCATGGACAAAGCGGGCGCGCAGCTCCTCGGCGGTGGCCGCTGTCTGCTCCTGCTCCTGAACGTGGCCGCGCTCGTCGGCGATCTTGATTACGAATTCCGCCATGACTCTGCCCGCCGGATGAGATGATCCGGCTATTCCAGCTATATTTCTCAGATTTCAGGGTATCAGCTTCTGCCCACTCTTCTCGTAACGGATAGACGCGAAAGGGAGAAGCAGCGCTCATGGCGGGAGGGCCCTCCAAAGAAACAAGCAACTCGCCAATTTGCTATCCCGCGAAGGGGGCTAACGTGCCGCACTTCTCTCCGTCCGGATGCTGGATTGCGGAAGAATTTGTGCCAATGGAGGTTTTGCTTTAGTCCATGATGAAATTTTTGCCTTACAACAAGATTGGTTAAATACTCCCAAGACCAAAGAACTGATTGAAGTTCTTCGTTGTTGCCTGGGCGATTTCATCCTCTGGGACGCCACGCAAACCGGCCAAACAGCGCGCCGTCAGGCTCACCCAGGCAGGCTCGTTGCGCTTGCCGCGGTTGGGCACGGGAGCCAGCCAGGGCGCGTCGGTCTCAACCAGAAGCCTGTCCAGAGGCAGCCGGGCAGCTACGTCGCGCAGGGGCTGGGATTTGGGGTAGGTCAAATTACCGGCAAACGAGAGCAGAAAGCCCAGGTCGAGCGAACGCTCTGCCTGTTCCCATTCGCCACTGAAACAGTGCATCACGCCGCCCAGGCCGGTTGAGCGCCAGTGCGCCTCCAGAATCTCCAAGAGATCGTCCCAGGCGTCGGTGGTGCTAACTCTCAACTCCAGCGACGAAGACCTGTCGCTGGGGGCCCCGGTGTCTTTTGGCCGGCAGTGAATGAGGATGGGCCGCTTCCGTGACGCGGCAATCTCCAGTTGGCGAATCAGCCCTTCGCGTTGCAGGGACTGCGGCGCGCCTTCGTGATAGTAGTCCAGGCCGATTTCCCCGCAGGCAATCACCTCCGGCTCGGCTAGAAAGCTATCCAGCTTGGCGAGAACTGCATCGTCAATTTCGGGGGTGTTGTGCGGATAGACGCCCGCGCTGGCGTAAAGCCTTGGGATTCCCGCGCCGCTCTCGGGCAATGCGTTGAACTGGCGGCAGACCGCAAGCGCCCCGTCCATTTTCGCGGCCTGCTCACCAATGCCGATGGTCAGTACCGTGCCCACACCCGCTTGCCAAGCACGGCGAAGCATTGCTTCGCGATCTTCTGCGTAGCGCTCACTGTCCAGGTGCGCGTGGGAATCGATCAGCAAGTTGAGGCCTCCAGCGGATTTCTTGCAAGATTGCCACTGGATTCCCCAACAGAAGAGGGCGGAAATGCCAGCGGCGCCATTCTACGGTTACTTCAGCCGCGCACCCAGCGGGACCTCTTCCAGAAACCCGGCCAGAACAGGCGCGCCGTCTGGCAACGAGGCGGCCAGTAACATTCCGTTTGACTCCAGGCCGCGCATCTTGCGCGGAGCCAGGTTGGCCACGATGACAATCTTGCGGCCAACGAGCTTTTCCGGCTCGTAGTACTGCGCGATGCCGGCCAGAATTTGCCGCTTTTCGTAACCCAGATCGACCTCCAGGCGCAGCAGCTTGTCCGCCTTGGGAATGCGCTCAGCCACGAGGATTTGTGCCACACGCAGCTCCACCTTGACGAAATCGTCAATGGTGATGTGCTCCGGCACCTGCGCCACCTGAGGGGGGGCTAGTGTAGGAGTAACTGGTGCAACCTGCTGGGCAACTGGCGCAGCGGGCGCAGGAACGACTGGGGCCGGTGCGACTGCTTGTGCGACTGGGGTAGCCACGGGAGATGCCGGGGCCTTGGTCTCCGGCGCCTTCAAAGGGGCCGAGCTAGCCGTTTTTTCGCCAGAATTGCTGGCGGCAGCACCGCCGGTGCTGGCGGCTTCCACGGCGCTTGAACTGTTTTGATCTTCGATCTTCTGCATACGTTCGACTGCGTCCTTTTCCGCGCGGGGAAACAGCGGCGCGGGATCCCCAAACTTCGTCCCCGCCTTCAATCCGCCCCACGCAATCTCTGTCAAAAATGCTTTCTTCGCCGCATCTGCGATTTCGCCCTGCCCGAGCTGCCGCCAGACCTTCCCGGCCGACTCCGGCAAAATAGGATAAACCAGCGCGGTGATGATGCGAATCGCCTCGGCAGCCGTAGCCAAAACCCGCGCCTGCAGCGCTACGTGGTCCGCCTCTGTGCGGTCTGCCGGCCGCTTCCAGGGCGCGTTAGCCGTGAGGTAGCCGTCCGTCTCGGCCACCAGACCCCACAGGCTTTTCAGGGCTTCGGAGAAATTCAGTTCGTCGAAGGCCGGGCCGAAGGCGGCAATCGCACTCTCTGCGCACTTCCGCAGGGCGACTTCAGCCGCGGTCTCAGCGCCGGCCTCGGGCACAATCCCACCGAAGTATTTGTGCACCATGTTGACCACGCGGCTCACCAGATTTCCGTAGCCGTTGGCCAGATCGCCGTTGTAGCGCTGGACGAGCGCGTCAAAGCTGAAGCTGCCGTCCTGCCCGAAGGGAATCTCCCTCAGCAGGAAGTAGCGCAGAGCGTCCGTGCCGAGGACTTCCTGCACTGTCTCAGCGCGCACGATGTTGCCCCGCGACTTGGACATCTTGCCCTGGTCGAAGAGCAGCCAGCCATTGGCCCGGACCGAGCGCGGCAACGGAAGGCCCGCAGCCATCAGGAAGGCCGGCCAGTAGACGCAATGGAAGCGGCTGATCTCCTTGCCGATCAGGTGCATATCCGCCGGCCAAAACTTCTCAAAACGCGCCTTGTCGGCCGGATCGTCCGAGCCGTAGCCCAGCGCAGTAAGGTAGTTGACCAAGGCGTCGAGCCAGACGTAGATCACGTGCTTCTCGTCGCCGGGAACAGGAATGCCCCAGGAAAAACTCGTCCGGCTCACCGATAGATCTTTCAACCCGCCGCGCACAAACGAGATCACCTCGCGTCGCGTGGACTCGGGGCCCATGAAGCCTGGGTTCGCCTCGTAAAACTCCAGCAATTTGCGCTCGAAGGCCGAGAGCTTGAAGAAATAATTCTCCTCGCTCACCGTCTCTGTCACGCGGCCGCAGTCCGGGCAAATCGTGCCGGCGGGGCCGTCCACATACAATTCATCACTCACGCAATACTGACCGGTGTAGGCGCCTTTGTAGATGAAGCCCTTGTCGCGCAGCGTGGCAAAGAACTTCTGCGTGCCGCGCTTGTGGCGCTCCTCGGTGGTGCGGATGAAGTCGTCATAGCTCAGGCCCAGCCGGTCCCACAAGCCGCGAAACTCGCCTGAAATGGCCGTTGCAAACTCGGCAGGCGTGCGCCCGGCCAGCTCGGCGGAGCGCTCGATCTTCTGCCCGTGCTCGTCAGTGCCGGTGAGGAACCAGGTGTCAATGCCCAGAGCCCTCTTCCGCCTGGCAATCGTGTCGCAGACGATGGTCGAGTAGGCGTGGCCCAGGTGCGGCCGCGCATTCACGTAGTAGATGGGCGTGGTCAGGTAAAAACGTGCTGGAGTGGATGCTGAATTTGTCATAGATGGGGGTGTTGCTTCGCATTTTGCCCGTTTCGCAGGCGAAAATCGAAAGACAACCTACTCTTCATCTTACGGCATTTTCAGAGGGCGCGTGGCTGCCTGCCGATCAGGTCCGTGCCCCATCGTCGCGAGTTCTATCCATCGCGAGTGCGGGAAAGCCATGAACCCCAACAGGTCACCGCTCTCCGGGAGAAACCCGTCCGCAGACGCACTTCTGTTAAAATCACCTAGAAAATCAAGGATTTTTGAGGCTAACCGACGTGTATCTGGAATTGCAGAAACGGCTTGAACAGCATCTTCGCGCGGTCTTGGCGGAAAAGTATGACCTCCAGCTTGAAACCATTCCTCTGGAAATTCCGCCGGAGCAGAAGTTTGGCGAACTGGCCACGCCGATCGCGTATGAGCTAGCGCGCAAGCTGCGCAAAGCGCCCAAAATCATCGCGCAGGAGATTGTCGCCGCACTGGGCCATCTCGACGGCTTTTCATCCTTTGAGATTGCTGGCGCAGGTTATATCAATGCGCGGCTGGACCGCGCTGCCGGCGTCCGTAAGACGGCCAGCACTGAAGCCGGCTCGCAGGCGGCAACGGGCATCCACTCTCTCGTCGAGCACACCAGCATCAATCCCAACAAGGCCGCGCACATCGGCCACCTTCGCAACGCCATTCTGGGCGACACCTTCGTCCGCCTGCTGCGCGCCGCCGGGCAAAAGGTGGACGTGCAGAACTACATCGACAACACCGGCGTGCAAGTGGCCGATGTGGTGGTGGGCTTCCTGCATCTGGAGGGTCTGTCGCTGGCCCAGGTACGTCTGCTACTCGATGAGCTCAAGCGCAAAGGCGAACGGATTGATTATCACTGCTGGGACCTCTATGCGAAGACTTCGCAGTGGTACACCAGCGGAACTGACCAGGAGAATGAGGCGCGGAAGAAGTTACGCTACGCTACGCTGCACGAGCTTGAACGCGGCGGCAACGAGACATCCGAAGTCGCGGAGTTAATTTCGACAGCGGTCCTGCGGCGTCACCTGGGAACCATGCTGCGGCTGGACATCGAGTACGATTTTCTTCCCCGCGAGAGCGAGATTCTGCACCTCAAGTTCTGGGAATCGGCCTTCGAGCAGCTCAAACAAACCGGTGTCCTCTACTTCGAGAACGAGGGCAAGAACAAGGGCTGCTGGGTGATGACGCGACCCGGCGCGGATACCACCGAGGGCGAGACTGACGAAGATGCCAAAGTAATCGTGCGCTCCAACGGCACCGTAACTTACGTCGGCAAGGACATCGCCTATCACTTATGGAAGTTTGGCCTGCTGGGTAAGGACTTCGGCTACAAGCCGTTCTTCACTTACCCCGACCATGAGTGCTGGATCTCGGCGGAAAAGGGCGACGAGCCCCATCCGCACTTTGGCGGTGCGCAAGCGATTTACAACGTCATCGACACGCGCCAGTCCGATCCGCAGGCCAATGTGATCCAGGCCTTACGCGGCATGGGCTACACGGACCAGGCCGACCGCTATACGCACTTCAGTTACGAAATGGTGGCGCTCACGCCACGCTGCGCCGTCGAACTAGGCTACGACGTCTCCGAGGAAGACTTGGCGAGGCCGTACATTGAAGTCAGTGGCCGCAAGGGCTTCGGCGTCAAGGCCGACGACCTGATCGACAAACTCATCGTCGCCACGCGGGCCGAAGTGGACGCGCGCCAAACCGGCCGCGACGAAGCTGAACGCCAGAAGATTGCCGTACAGATCGCCATCGGCGCCCTGCGCTACTTCATGCTCAAGTTCACGCGCAACTCTGTCATCGCCTTCGACTTCAAGGATGCTCTGAGCTTCGAAGGCGAGACCGGCCCCTACATTCAGTACGCCGTAGTGCGCGCGCGCAACATCTTCCGCAAGGGAGAGACAACGACGGAAGACGTCCTCGCCGAGTTTGCCGGAATCGACCCCGCTCCTTATCTCGAAGGCGAGGGCGCTGAGGACATTTGGGCGCTGTGGTTACGCGCCGCCCGCCGCACGCTAGTGCTGGAACAGTGCATTACCACTTCGGAACCAGCCTTCCTGGCCAAGCACGCCTTTCAGTTAGCCCAGGAGTTCAATAACTTCTATCATCGTCATCACATCCTCACGGAGGAAGACCCGGCGCGCAAAACCTTCCTTCTGGCGACAGCCGCGGTTGCGCTGCGCGAGTTAGTGTTGGCGCTGAGCTGGCTGGGCATCGAAAGCCCGGAGGCGATGTAAGCACATCTGCCAGCATTCAGCCACTGTGCAGTAACTGCGAATACTACCCGAACGCCATCCGGTCAGGTAGTGTTCCCAGAGACTTAGTGCCGGTGCAGATCCTTGTGCATGATCTTCCGGGTTTCGCGAAGACGGTCGTCGACCGGCAGGGCGGCGAGGGAGCGGTTCAAATTCTCATCCGCCTCTGCGCGCAGCAACTCGGCCATGAAGCGAATGGTGTCGGGAGGAAAGATTCCTTCCCGCTCGTACAGTTCCCGGTTGGCTTCGAGAAGACGTGCCGACTCGAAGCAGCTCCTCGGCAGGATCGGCAACGGCTGCTGAAGTTTTTCGTCCTGGAACTTGCTGCCGTGGATGTAATGGCGCTCCGCGATTGCCAGCGACTCTTTTCGGGTGAGGCCCCATTCGGCGGCCATGGCGATTCCGGCAAGCAAAAGATGAACCAAGGCGCTGCCGTCCGGACTGCGAAGCTCCACCGTCTGACGCGAATCCGGAGCGTGGTAGCCACGCGGTTGTTGCGGATTCAAGTCAGCGGCAAGGTCCTCGATTTGAGCCCAGCCCAAAGGCACGCGGATCATGGCGCTGCGGTTCATATCGCTCCAGCAAACTCGGGTGGGCGCCTCCTGGTTGGACACCAGGCGGAGGTAGGCCGAGGAGACGGTATTGCCGAAAGCAGTGAGAGAATCGGCGTATGTGCAAAGGCCGCCCACGACGCTCCGGGCTTCCTCGGAGAGGCTGCCCTCATGCAACATCACATTGCGTCCGTTGCGGCGCACTTCCATGTGCACGTGGAAACCGTTGCCGGCTACACCCTCTTCAATCTTGGGCGCAAATGTCGCCAAGTAACCATGTCGATAGGCCACGTTGCGAATCAGCCACCGCGCCAGCACCAGATGGTCGCCAGCGTCCTCGATCGGGGTGGGAAGAAATTCGATTTCCAACTGCTCGGCTCTCTTGCCTTTGATCTCCTCCAGATCGCTGTGCACCTCGTCGATACAACCAACCTCGCTATGCGCATACTTGATGGCGCCTGTAATCTGCATCAGGTAGCGCACCATCTCGTCGAGAACTACTCCGCTCTTCACAAACGGCCCGGAAGCGTGATAGCCACGCTGCCTGGGCAGCGGATACAAGTTGGAAATCGGGTCGCTCAGCATGAAAAATTCTAGTTCGCCCAGCGCCCAAAGTTCGCAGCCGGTGTTATGGCGAAACAGGTTAGCGGCATTCTGCAGAATGGTGTCCGGAGCGAATGGGACCAAGCCGCCTTCGCGCGTCAAATAGCGGCACGTGATTTCCATGCTCGGCTCGCCAAACGGGTTGAGAAAGGCGCTCTTGTAAACCGGTGCCACATAAAGATCCGAAATCGTCGATTCGACCATGCCCTTGAAGAGCGACGACCCATCGACGCGCTCACCATCGGCCAGCAGACGCTCCGCTTGCATGCGGCTTGAGACGGGAACCTTCAACTCCTTATATTTGCCGTCGAGGGCCGTGTAGTGCAGAGTGATGCGCTCGATCTGCTTCTGTTCGATGACCCGGAGCAGATCCTCGCGGGTAAACTCCTCGCGCGGCTTGTCCACTAACAAGCAGATGGGGTTAGTTAACGCATAGACGGAATCAGCATGTTCGGCATGTACTGCCATCGGTAAGCCTCACTTAGAATTTTTCAACGCTGAAAAGCAAGATCATTAACTCGACCACGAATTATAACAGTACGTCCAGAACGCCAGGAATACCGTTCAACACGTTTGTTAGAACCGGTTCTCTTCAACCGCTGCATCAACTCGCAGAACGCATGAGACCCGCCTTTTTGGCGGGCCTCACAGCTAGCAAAATGATCTCGGAGGCATTGATCAAATTCGTTGCAAGAACTGAGAGTTAGTAACTCCGCACCCACTCCAGAATCGACCGCACGCCGACGCCGCTCGGCCCTTTGGCGATGTAGGGCTTCGAGTCTTCAAGCCAGGCCAGGCCGGCGATGTCGAGGTGAATCCAGGGAGTGTCTTCGACGAAGACTTTGAGGAACTCGGCGGCCGTGATGGCGCCGCCCCAGCGTCCGCCGGTGTTCTTGATGTCGCCGATGTCGCTCTTGATCATCTCGGCGTACTCGTCCCCTAGCGGAAGCCGCCAGAACTTCTCTCCCGAGAGAGCAAGCGCCGCGTTGAACTTGTCGTAAGTGGCGTCGTCGTTCGAGAAGGCGCCGGCATTGACCGTTCCAAGAGCAACGACGCAGGCACCGGTCAGTGTGGCGGCATCGATCAGGTAGGTTGCGCCCAACTGACGGGCATAGGTCAACCCGTCGGCCAAGACCAGCCTGCCTTCGGCATCGGTGCTGATAATCTCGATGGTCTTGCCGGGCTTGTCTGGAGTGATGGGCATCGCTGTCTGCACGTCGCCGGGCTTCTGCGCCTTGCCGTCGGGCATATTTTCCGTCGCACAAACAATACAGAGGACGCGCACCCTGGGCTTGAGCAAGGCGATGGCGCGCATGGCGCCGAGCATGGCTGCGCCACCGGCCATATCGGTCTTCATCTCGTCCATATTGCTGGACGGCTTGATGGAAATGCCGCCGGAGTCAAAGGTGATGCCCTTGCCAACCAGACCGAGAATTGGCCCGTCCTTCACACCTTCGGGTTCATAGCGCAACACAATCAGCGCGGGTGGCTCCGCCGAGCCTTGCGCGACGCTCCAGAAGGCTCCCATCTTGAGCTCGTGGAGCTTTTCGCTGGAGTGGACCTCCCAGCCGAGGCCAACTTCGGCGGCCATCTGCGCGGCACGCTGGCCAAGGATGGTGGGCGTCAGTTTGTTGCCCGGCTCGTTGACCAGCGCGCGAGCAAAGTTCTGGCTCTCGCCCAGGATGACGCCCTCGGCAAAGGCGGCCTCAAGCGCGGCTTGGTCTGTGCCAGCAGGCGCGGCCAGGGTAAACGACTCCACGCTCTGGTCTGTGCGGTCGCTGCGATAAGTGTCAGAGTCGTAGTCGCCCACAAGCGCGCCCTCGACAGCGGCGCGGGTGCAGACTGCGGCCGCCAAGAGCGGTGAATCCGGCAGCGCGAAGACCAGCTCGCTAATACCGCGGGGCTTGGTGAAGCGGACGGCGGTTCCGGCGGCGCTGCGCACGGAGTTCGCCGTGGCCTTGGCCGACTTGCCCAGACCGACCAGCAAGAGGCGGCGGGCCTTGAGACCGGCCGGTGCGTGCAGCAGCACCGTCTCATTGGCGCCGGCCTTGAATTCGCTGCTGGCGAGCACAGCGGCCGCGGCTGCCTGGACGGCAACATCGGCAGTCAGCAGCATGGGCATGGGCTTGGCGTCGGGGCCTTTGTCGGTTTGGGTATCAACCGCCGCGACGACCAGCAGTTCAGTTTCAATTCCGGAGAGAAGAACGGATTTCAATTGAGTCTTCATCGTTTCCTCGGTGTTTTTCTTTCTGAAACCTGACCGCTACCGCCCATTCCGGTTTTTGCTGGCGTTGACGGCTGCGCGGGCTTCGCGGTCGGCCTCGCGGCTGCGTTCGGTCTCGCGCTTATCCCAGTCCTGCTTGCCCTTGGCCACGGCCAGTTCGCACTTTACCCGCCCATTGCGAAAGTAGAGCCGGGTGGGGATGAGCGTGTGGCCCTTGATCTGCGTCTTCGATAGTAGCTTGCGAACTTCCTCGCGATGCAGCAGCAGCTTGCGGGTTCGCGTGGCGTCGTGATTTGCAATGTTGCCATGAGAGTATGGACCAATATGAACGTTGAGCAAAAACGCTTCGCCATTCTGGATGAGGCCGTAAGAGTCTTTGAGGTTGGCCTTGCCCTCGCGGATGGACTTGACCTCAGTCCCGCGCAGAGCTACGCCAGCTTCAAACTTCTCCAGAAGAAAGTAGTTGTGGCTGGCGGCGCGATTATGCGCGGCATCCCGCTCACCGCTGGCCACCGGGTCACGGGGCCGGGCCGGTTTCTGGGGGCCGGGAGCCGTTGGCTGAACAATCACGTGACTGGTTTGGCGAGCCATCCGGAAGCCTCCTTGAATCTTAATCCTAGCATCGGCGCGGGTTTCAGCGGCTCCGGCGCGGAGCTTTGCTAAAATGAGGCATCATTAGGATGGAATTTTTCACCCATTGGAATTGCGTCAAGATGCGCGTCTGGGGCGGCCAAGGCAGCCCGCAAGAGCCCGATCAGCAGTACGGGCCAGCAAAGACGACGGGGAGTTCGATGAAAAGCCGCGTTCAAGCTCCGGCTGTCTTCAGATCAGGCCTTTCTGGTGCCGCTTTCTGGATTGCGCTTTTTGCTGTCCTGACCGTCTTCGGCCTGTCCAGCGTTTCGCTGCGCGCCGAGTCGGCCAACACCTTCTTCAAGCGCGGCCAAACCGCCGAGACGCGCGAGGACTACGACGCCGCCTTCGATAACTACCAAAAAGCTTATACGAAAGATCCCAAGGACCTGCGTTACCGGGCCGCCCTCTATCGCGTGCGGATTACGGCTTCAGCGGTACACGTCACCAAGGGCCAGAAGCTGATGGATGCCGGCAACGAAGAGGGGGCGCTGGCGGAGTTTTTACACGCCGCAGAGATCGACTCCAGCAATGAGGCCGCACAACAGGCCATTGCCCAGGTGCGGAAGAAACACGGCGAAGTGGTGCCGGCCACCGAAACCAGCCTTCCCCAAGCCGAGGACAAGCAGGAGGATCTCGACTCGATGGGAGCCCCAGCCACCCTCCATCCGGTCTCTGATGAGCCGCTCACCATGCATATGCAGGAGGACGCCAAGGTCGTCTACCAGGCTGTTGGCAAAGCCGCTGGAGTGAATGTGCTCTTCGACCCTGAATACGCATCCAAGCGCATTCAGGTGGACTTGAACAACGTCTCCTTGCTCGACGCGCTGCGGATTGTGGGCACCATTTCCAACACTTTCTGGCGGCCAATCACCGACAACACCATCTTTGTCGCCGCCAACACTCGCGCCCGGCACACCGAACTCGATGAGCAGGCTGTCGAGACCTTTTATCTGTCCAACGCCTGGCAGCAGAACGACCTGACCGACGTGCAGACCGCCATTCGCAACGTCTTGCCCAATGCCAAGGTCTACGCCGTGGCCAGCCAGAATGCCATCGTGATGCGGGGTACGCCCGATGAGCTTCTGCTGGCGCAAAAGCTCATCAACGATCTGGATAAAGCGCGTCCAGAGGTGGTGGTGGACATTTCTGTTCTGGAGGTAAGCAAAAACTGGGAGAAGAACCTGGGCATCGCATGGCCCAGCAACGCCTCTGTCGCTTTGCAAGGGACTTCCTCCACAACTTCCAGCTCCACGTCTACAACCTCAACCTCGACACCGACGCTTTATCAACTGGCTCACCTGAAAGCCTCGAATTTTGCCGTGACTGTCGGTGCGGCACAGCTCAACCTGCTGCTGAACGACGCCAATACCAAAATTCTGGACAATCCGCGCATTCGCTGCACCGACGGCCAGAAAGCGACGATGAAGATCGGCGAGAAAATCCCGGTCGCTACCGGTTCTTATTCGACGGGAACTACGACCTCCTCGATCAGTGGGCTGGTCAATACGCAGTTCCAGTACCAGGACGTGGGCGTAAATATCGAAATGACGCCAACCGTCCACTTTGACCGCGACGTAACATTGAAGATCAAGCTCGAGGATAGTTCGCAAGGCACTCCTGTGACGATCAGCGGTATTTCAGAGCCGGTTATCATCCAGAAGACCAGTGAACAGGTCATCCGTCTGCGCGAGGGCGAAGCCAGCATCATGAGCGGCATGGTGAACAAGACGGACATCACGAGCTGGAGCGGTGTTCCGGGGTTGAGCTCAATTCCGGGGCTCAAGTATCTCTTTGGATCAAAGGACCACACCGTCACCGAAGATGAGATTGTCTTTGTCGTGGTGCCGCATATCGTCCGTTCGCAGTCCCTGGAGCAGGTAAACCTGCGCACAGTGGACACCGGCGCCGGTACGTCAATCGAGTTGCGCCACGCGCCTGCCGAAGGCACCACCCCGAATCCAAGACCGGCTCCAGCCTCGACTCCGGCGCGCCCGGCGGCCAGCACGCGCCCCAGCGTAGGTACGGTTCCCGGCCAGAGCGCGGCAGCGGCGGCTCCGGCTGCGCTGGTCCAGATGAAACAGGCCGCGGAGACCAACGGAAACTCCGCCCCAACCAACCAGCCGTCCACTCCTGGGCAACCGGCAACTGTGAGCTTCACGCTCACTCCGCAATCCGGCCCGTTGGCCGTGGGCGCCACCATCCGAGTTCCAGTGGTTCTGAACGGAGGAACGGATATCGCTGCCGTTCCTTTGCAGATTAAGTACGATCCGGCCAAACTTTCCCTGCTCAATGTGGATCTTGGAGACTTTCTGGGCAAGGATGGACAGCCTGTGGCGCTGGTTCACCGCGACGACGGGCTAGGCACGATCGTCCTCAGCTCCTCGCGTCCGCCGGGAACGGCGGGGGTGAGCGGAACCGGGGTGGTTTGCGTCCTCAGTTTCCAGGCCAAAGCCACCGGAGACAGTCTCCTCGTCATCACCCATCCGGGGGCCGTCACCAGCGCTCAACAGCAGTTGCCGGTTACGGGCGCGCAGATCAGCATTCAGGTGAAGTAAGCTGATGAGGCTCATATCAATGAATGAAGCCCGGCCAACCCGGAGCGTAAGCCCTCCCGAGCGGGGGCTTACGCTAGTCGAGTTGATTGTGACCGTGGCAATTCTCTCGGTTCTCGCCTCGGCCGCCATTCCGGTGGCCCGCTTCCAGGTCAAGCGCCAGAATGAGCGCTTTCTCCGCTACGATCTGTGGATGATGCGCGACGCCATCGACCACTACAAGGACGCGGCCGACAAGAACGCCTTCCAGATCAAGCTCGACAGCCAGGGCTATCCGCCCGACCTGGAGACCCTGGTCAACGGCGTCGATGTGCAGGGGAAAAAGGTGAGATTCCTGCGGCGCATTCCCGTGGACCCCATGACCGGCAAAGCCGAGTGGGGTTTACGCTCCATGCAGGACGATCCAAAATCGGACTCCTACGGCGGGCAGAGCGTTTTCGACGTCTATTCCAAGTCCACTGGAACCGCCCTGGATGGAACCAAGTATTCTGACTGGTAGGTTAGTGCGGAGTTGGCGGAGCTGGCGGGATTGTAAGACCAACTCTGTTATTACGGTATACAAGAGGATTCAGTGAGCAGGATTCGCAAACAAGACGCGGGCTTTACGCTCCTCGAACTGATGATCGTCATGGCCATCATCGGTGTGCTGGCCGTGGTGGCTGTTCCCAAATATTCCGCCGCCATCAAAATGGCCCGAGAAGCTGTGCTCAAGGAAGACCTGCACGTGATGCGGTCGGCTATCGACTCTTACACCATGGACAAGCAGAAGGCTCCACAGTCGCTCGACGACCTGATTCAGGACGGCTACCTGAAGGCCATTCCCGAAGATCCGTTTACCCGCACCAAGGACTCATGGGTCACCGACTCCAATGGAGCGCTCTACTCGCTGGACCAGACCGACCCCGGCATCGACGACGTCCACTCTGGTTCGCAGGAACTGAGCACAAACGGCCAACCCTACTCCAGTTGGTAGGCGCAGAGGCAAGTATGTTTCGAATCACTCATCGCGTTTTCGTCCTTTTCGTGTGCATGGCCGCGCTCTGCGGCTCCTTGTGTTCGCAAACCGGGAAGACCATCACGGTCCGGATGCTGAATGGAAGAACCGGAAAGCTCATCTCGCCCTCAAATTACCTGGTTCGCGTCGATCATGAGCAAACAGTCCATGCCAATTGGGTCGTGCAAAACGAGGACGGCACGGGCAAGCTAACCGTGCCATCGGGAGCGACTGTCCTCACGATTCAAGCTACATACGATGGAGCCACTTCTTACTATGTTGGTTGCGATGCCGTCAAAGATCATGGGGCATCGGATGATGGGCCGTCTCTGGATCGCTGGTACAAGACAGCAGACATTCTGGTGACTGGAGTCGTGGCTCGCAATGATTGCGCCGGGGAGAAGCTGCCCGAAAAACTACAGGTCTTCGCCAAGCCTGGAGAATTCGTCTTCTTTGTCCGCAGGCAAAACTGGCGGGAACAGATGCGGGAACTTTCCACGCACTAAAACTGAGTGCCCCAGGCCTCGCATTCCGCTAACTTCCTTTACGAACTCTCCATGACAACCCAGCCCAATCCGCCTGCCGCCTTTGAGTTTCTCCTTCAAGTTGAGCGCTTCTACGCGGGCCTCCTCCTAGCCGCGGACTCCGGCGCGGATTCAGAACCCAGCCTGGGCGGCAAACTTCTTTACGCCGGGGAACTTGACGCACGAGCTCGCGCCCTGCTGGTGGCGGCCAACATTGCAGGAGCCGCCTCGCTGGCCGCCTCGACCGATGTAACTGCTGGAAAGCAGGCAATCCGCGACGGGGTGGTGGACTTCCTCGTGACCTCGCTTGATGAGGCCCTGCGCATCCTGAAAAACGAGATTCGCACGCGCCAGACGGTCGCCGTCTGCGTTGCCCTGGCACAACAGGCCTCCGAAACCGATTTCGCCCACCAGATGCTGGAGCGCGGCGTGCTTCCCAACCTGCTGGGGCAGAACATTGCTGGCGGGCCTGCCGGGGCGTCTTTTCTCCGCCAGGGCGCACGCCGGGTCGAGCCGATCAGCCCGGATGCAAACCAGGTGCTGCTTGGCTGGAGTGTGACCTCGGCACCGGCCCTGTGGCTTCCCAAACTCGACGCCCTGGCCCTTGATTGCCTGTGTCAGGACTGCCTCAACCCTGATCCGAGTCCAACCACTGGAGCCGCGCGCCGATGGCTTCGCCTGGCCCCGCGCTTCCTGGGCCGGATGGCGCAAGGCCTGCGCCTGCTCCGCTGTGGCGAAAGCTCCGCCGCTAACTTTCTCAAGGGGGTGCGCGAACAGGTCGAGCGCGCGGAGATCGGAGTTCCCGTCAACCTCAGGCTAAGCCGCAAGGGGCAGTCGGAGCAGTACTGCTTCGCGCCGCCAAGCGCACAAACGCGCTGACTAGAGCAAAACCAGAGCCAATATACCCTTTTTGAAAGTTTGCGAGGCGGCTTTTTCTTGGGAAAAAAGCCACTTGAGAGTATCGCCTCAGGATACAGCAACTCTGGTTTTGCTATAGCTGCCAGCAGCTTCGATTCGCGCCCAGAGTTCCTTCACCCCGTAGCCGGTCTTGGCCGAAACGGGCAGCAGCTCATCCAGCCCGAGTCCCTGTTTCAGGGCCAGCAGATTGCGCGTGCGCTCATTGCCGCTCAGACGGTCGATCTTGGTGGCCACAACGGCAAACTCGCTGCCCGCAGCTCTCAGCCAATCGATCAGCTGCCGGTCGCTCTCTTGCGCGGCCACGTTTGAATCCACCAGGCACACGCAGAGCTTCAGCGTGGAGCGAATCGCCAGATAAGGCTCGATAAACGCCGGCCAGCCCGCCGAAATCGACTTCGATATCTTCGCGTAGCCGTAGCCCGGAAGGTCGGCAAAGACCAGCTTCCGCCGTTGGCTGGCGTCCAGTAAGGCAAAAAAGTTGATAGCCCGCGTGCGCCCCGGCGTGTGCGAGACTTTGGCCGTCTTCTCACCCACAAGCGTGTTCAGCAGGCTTGATTTGCCTACATTCGAGCGGCCCAGAAAGGCGATTTCCGGCGCATCCGGCTCAGGAAACTGTGCCGGCGCCATGGCCGAAAGCAGAAATTGTGTCGTATAGCGCATATCGTGGGCAAAGAAAAACGGACTGACTCGAGCATACAGTGTTGACCCGCCGCAAATCCGGGCTCCCTTGCAACTGGCACATCATGTGCCCCTGATCGTCGTCCCGAGATACGTCTATGCTATATGCTTTCAATGCACCATGCCGCCCAGGCGGCTTCGTCGGGAGGATAGAATTCGTGGCTCCGCTGCCATTCAATTTGGGTCTCGTGCAATTGCTGGCGGACCACAGAAATGTTTTTCTCACCAAATTCTCTCTTGCAGCCGCTTTTTGGGGCGGGGTGGATGGATACATCCTCCTGGTCATGCTCTTCTACGTGATCTGGAACAAGCGCCTGGCCATCCGGCTTGCGGTCGTGGCGCTTGCGGCCTTGTCGCTGAACGATCTATTCAAGATGCTCCTCCGCAATCCGCGCCCTTTCGTAGCCCAAGGGACCTGGCAGAAGAAATGGGCCGTGCCGGAGTCCAGCGCCCGCGATCTTGCCACGCAGTTCTCGACCCCCTCCGGCCACGCCACGGCGGCGGCCTCGTTCTACGCTTATCTCTATGGGGTCGTCCGTAACCGGGTTGTGCGCGTGATCGCCATCGCCGCTATTCTTCTGATTGGAATTTCGCGGCCCTACCTTGGAGTGCATTACTTTGAGGACATTCTCCTCGGCTGGGCTCTCGGGCTGGCCGTTGCGCTGGTTTCCCTGCGATACGCCGAAGCCATTGCCGCAGGATGGAACCGGCTCTGCTACGGGCTGCAGATTGCAATTATCGTGCCGGCCAGCTTGACGCTCTGGCTGTTCGTTGTTCATCTCAACGGCGGGGTCGCGGCAGGTCAGCCGTTTGCGTACTTGTGCTATGGCGGATTCCTGACCGGCATCGTCCTTGCGCGCCCGCTGGAGTTGCGCAAGGTAAACTTTGATCCGCGAAGCTCGACCGTTCTGCTCAAGATCATGCGCTTCGGCCTCTCGGTGGGCTTGCTCATCCTGACGTTGTTCTGCCTCGGCAAGGCGTTCGGCATCATGGCGGATCAGGCTTCCATGCTCTGGAACCTGCTCGAATACATCCGCTTCACCGCCGCGGGCTTCGTAGCCTTCTTCCTGGCTCCACTGCTCTTCACCAGAATCGGATGGGCCAATACCATGGCGGCCGGAACAGACCGAAACCTCACGGGTTCACAGATGGTGTGAACCCGTGAAGTGTGTTCCTGTAAGCTATTGATTCTGAATTGGTTAGGCAAGGTTCCACGGCTTCACCGGTTTACAGGATGTGTGCTACCGTGCGGGATTGGTGCGTAAGTATTTGATCTTGGATTAGTTAAGAGCAACTCCACAGTTTCACCCGGAAAAACGCAATTTTTTATTCATGCGGGTACGGATCGGCTGAAGGGGTGCGATCCTCTTCACTCCCCTCACTTCCCTATTGTGCGGCAATGGGTGGTTATTGTCGGCAGCGCAAACTGGAAGCGGCGCGACGACAGCTTGAGCGCAACTCCTTCCGGTATAAACTTTGATCATATGGAGACCATGGGTTGCGGAACAGCCATCGTTACGCCTTTCACGGCGGATGGATCGATCGATGAGACGGCGCTCAAGGCGCTGGTGAACTGGCAGATTGCCTCGGGCATCGACTTTTTGGTGGCCTGCGGATCGACGGGCGAGGCGGCGACGCTGGACGAAGACGAGTGGCTGCGTACCATTCACGCCGTGGTGGATGCGGCTGCGGGGCGGGTGCCCGTGTGGGCCGGATGCACCCATAACTGCACGCGCACGCTGGTTCGGTATGCCAGCAAACTGAAACAGATACTCGGCGTGGACGCCGTACTCTCAGCCAACCCGTACTACAACAAGCCCTCCCAGGAGGGCCAGTTCCAACACTTCATGGCTCTGGCGCAGGCGGTTGACCCGCTGCCCGTGGTACTCTACAACGTGCCCGGACGCACGGCGGTGAACCTCGAACCGGAGACCGTAGTCCGGCTGGACGCGGCCGCCCCCAACATCCAGGCCATCAAGGAAGCCAGCGGCAAGCTGACCCAGATTGCCCAACTGGTTCATTCCCTGCCCCGCAGCTTCAAGGTTTTCAGCGGCGATGACAATCTGGCCCTGGCATCCATTGGCGTAGGCGCGCACGGGCTGATCAGCGTTGCCTCGAACGAGGCTCCGGCCGAGGTCAGCCGTATGGTCCACGCCGCGCTGCGCAACGATTGGGCGGAAGCTCGCGAGCTGGCGCGCCGCTGGAGCTGCCTTTTCGAGGCCAATTTCTGGGAGTCGAATCCCGCCCCGGTGAAAACGATTCTCGCCCTGATGGGCCGGTGTACGAACCACGTCCGTCTGCCGCTGGTACCTCCCACAGACGCCACTCGCGTCCGGCTCGAACGGCTGGCCAGTGAACTCGGGCTGGTGAAAATAGGGGTTAGGGGTTAGTGGTCAGGGGTTAGAGAGCAGTGATCAGTGGTCAGCCTCGACTCAGACTCGACATTGGGATTGCAAGAAGCGCTGTGTAAGGCTCATGGCAATTCTTCGGGGTTGATGAGCGGGCTACCGGCCTGGAAGATCGGGTACCCCCACCCCTATTTTGTACGCAAATTACTTGTTTTCTTGAGGTTACTGGAAGGGTTGCGCCGCAAAATCCTGATAACAATGAAGTTCCCTGCAAAATCGTCCAGGATAAGGAGTTACATGCAGCTTCGGCCTCTGCGGGCAGCTTCCGTGCCGGGACGATGATTTGAAGAAAGACTTCTAAGGATTATTGTGCAACGAAGGGTGGAAATCATCTGCACTGGTACAGTGATCAGTGATCAGTTTGCCCGGTTGAGGTTCATCGTCTCCCACTCTCAGAATCGAGATATGGGCCAACCGCGGAGACGCTTGCCTTTCATACACAATGAGGATATTCCAATACTGAATCCGTCGATCGTGAAATGTGAGTCTTCCCTCCCCGGTCCCCAAAAGCGAGGGACCGGGGGCACCCTCAACTTGGTTTGAAAACATCACCGGGACCGAGGCCACCCGCCGCGCAATGAGAAGAAGGGGCGACTCTCAGCGTACACTGTTTTTATTATGACGAGTGAACGGTTGTCTGTTTCCACGATGAAAGATCCCGTTACCTGGCTTTATCCTCCGATCGAGGCCTACCACGAGGACCGGCTGCGGGTTTCGCCCGTGCACGAACTCTACTTTGAGGAAAGTGGCAACCCCGCCGGCAAGCCGGTGGTGTTTCTCCACGGCGGTCCCGGCGGCGGCTCTGATCCTAAACAGCGCCGCTTCTTCCACCCCGAAAAATACCGCGTTATCTGCTTCGACCAGCGCGGCTGCGGCAAGAGCACGCCCTACGCGTCGCTGGAGGACAACACCACCTGGGACCTGGTAGCGGACATCGAGAAACTCCGCGCCCACCTGGGTATCGAGCGCTGGCAGGTATTCGGCGGCTCGTGGGGATCCACGCTTGCCCTGGCCTACGCCGAGACGCATCCGGAGCGCGTGACGGAGCTGATTCTGCGCGGCATCTTCCTTCAGCGCCGGCAAGAGATCGAATGGTTCTATCAGCGCGGCGCCTCGATCCTTTACCCGGATGCGTGGGAACCGTACCTGGCGCACATTCCGGAGGCGGAGCGCGGCGATCTTCTCACTGCCTACTACCGCCGTTTGACCAGCGAGGACGAGACCGTGCGGCTTGCCGCCGCGAAGATATGGAGCGGATGGGAGGGCGCCACGTCAAAGCTACTTCCCGATTCAGCCTTCGCCGGCCACTATGAAGAGGATGAGTTCGCCCTGGCCTTCTCGCGCATCGAGGCCCACTACTTTTTCCACCGGGGTTTCTTCGAAAGTAACGATCAGTTGCTGGTCAATGTCGGACGGATTCGCGCCATCCCAGGAGTGATCGTGCAGGGCCGCTACGATGTGGTCTGTCCCATAGAGAGCGCATGGGCTTTGCACCGTGCATGGCCTGAGGCCGACCTGGTGATCACGCCGGACTGCGGGCATAGCGCGTTCGATCCGCCCAATACGCGTGCCCTCGTGGCGGCTGCCGACAAGTTCGCCAGTTGCTGAAGGAAGACATGAATTCGCTCATCACCGCGCACGTTGGTGGCTATAGGCGGGTGGCCCTAGCCTCATACAGCATTTTATCCAGTTGAGGGCGCCCCCGGCCCCTCGCCTTGGTTTGAAAACATCACCGAGGCTGGGGGCACCCGCCCACCTGCCTATTGGTGTAGAGTACGGCGTGGACCGGGAGGTCCACGCAACAGCCGGCCAGGAGGCCGGCGCTACCTATTCATGCAGCGACCGGGGCGGAGGCCTTCTATCCGGCAAGCGCCTTCTTCACCATTTCGCTGACGGTGCGGCCTTCAGCGCGGAGGCTGGCGGCCTGGAGCCTGGCCTGGACGGCTTTCATGACCAGGCCCATCTCTTTGGGAGTGGGCTTGTGGCCGGAGGCGGCGGCGACTTCCGCGACGGCTTCGGCGACCAAAGCACTGAGGGCGGCTTCATCGAGAGCCTTGGGGAGGAATTCCTCGATGACGACGATCTCGGCGGCTTCCTTGGCGGCCAACTCCGGCCGGTTGCCGTTGGTGAACTGCTCGATGGAGTCACGGCGCTGCTTGACCATGGTGGCCAGCGCCTGCTCGGACTCGGCGGGGGTAAGCGGAGCACGCTTCTCAATGGCCTTGTTCTTGAGGGCGTTCTTGATGAGGCGCAACGTGGTGGTGCGGACCGCGTCGTGGGCCTTCATGGCGATGATGACTTGCTGGCTGATACGGGCTTCGAGTGCTCCTGCGTCAAGCATGGTGTTCCTTTCGTTTCCATGATGGGCAATCAACGGTGCGAGCCAAGCTGCGCCGTTTCAAAACCAAGACTCATTGCTGATACGGCCCAAGAGAAGAGCCACCGCCATCGGGCGGTGGCTCTGCATTGGGTGAAGAAGATTCACTCCACGAGCGGCGCTTACGCGCGGCTCAGGTAGGCGCCTTCGCTGGTGTCGACGCGGATCTTTTCGCCTTCGTTGATGAAGGCGGGAACCTGGACGACGAGGCCGGTGTCCGTTTTGGCCGGCTTGCTGACGCTGGAGGCGGTAGCCGACTTGAGGCCCGGCTCGGTCTCGACGACGGTGAGCTCGACGCTGGCCGGCAGCTCGATGCCTACAGCCTGACCGTCATGGTAGCTGACCTTGATCTGCAGGTTGGCCGTCAGGTACTCGATGGCATCGCCCAGCGTGGAGCCCTTGAGCACGGTCTGCTCGAAGTCCACCGGATTCATGAAGTAGTAGTCATCGCCGTCGGCGTAGAGGAACTCCATGGAAACCTCGTCCACGACCACCTTTTCAATGGAGTCAGCGGAGCGGAAGCGGTGTTCGAACATGGCGCCGGTCTTGAGGTTGCGCAGCTTGGCCTGAATGAAGGCGCGCAGGTTGCCCGGCGTGCGGTGCTCCACTTTGAAGACCAAGTGCAGTTGGTCGTTGTGCTTGATGATCATGCCGGGACGCAAATGAGTGGCGGGAATCGCCATAAAGTTTGAAGCTCCTTGCCTGGGTTGCGCTCAAGGCGCAAGAAAGATGGGCCTTAGCCCATCTTCCATTGTAGCTCAGGTGCCGATTGACGCCCCTGCGGCGGCTCTGCGAGACTCTGGCCCATGGAATACAAAGGGAAAGTGGAGTATGCGCACGAACGGAAGATGCGCACGCGGAATACGCGCATCTACCGGCTGGCGCATTGGCCAATCTGGATTTTTGTCTTTTTCCTGGCGCCGGGGCCGCTGACATTTTCGCTCTTCGCGCATGGGTTCAGCTGGGGTAACTCAGTGTGGCTGGGGTTGGTGCTGGCGGGGACTGGCGTGGCCGCTCTGCGTGGGCGGCTGCCGGGCGCGGAGCCAGGGCCCTATATTCTGCGCTTCGACGAGGACAAGCCGAATCCGCTCTACCGGCGCGTCTGCTACAGCTTTGCGTGGACGGCCGTGGTGAGTTATGCGCTGCTGAACCTGAGCGGCCTGCTGATTGCCGCAGTGACTGGCAAATGGACTATGGGCCAGATTTACCACTACGCCTACCTGCCGCTGGCCGCGGTGATTCTGCTGCTGGGCGCGCTGGGCAAGTTGCCGCGGGTGGAGTCCTCGACCAAGTGCGAAGGCACCCACCGGCGGTACTTCTACGGCTCAGTCTGGGCGGTAACGGTGGCGCAGACGCTGCTGCTGGTGCTATGGAAGACATTGCCGCATAGCAGCGCAACCAACCTGGTGAAGCTGGAAGCTTATGTGGGCGCGCTGGCGCTGATGGGCTGGTTTGCGTATTGCGGAATGCTGCCACGGACGCGACCGATTTTGCCGGGAGAGTGCGTAGTCGCGGACTGATTAGAGCGGTTCTCCAATTTCTGTGGCGTTTCCGGTATCGTGCAAGGTGGCTTTTCCTTGAGGAAAAAGCCACTCAGCGGTTGTGCTTCCCCTTTACACCAATTGGAGAACCGCTCTATCGCGCCGGCTGGTAAGGCTCAACACGCAGCATATCGGAGAGGATGCCGCGCTCCTCGGGGCTGAAGACGCCCTGGTAACGGGCAGAATTGAGCACCGTCGGACGCTGGTCCAGCGGAACCGCGCGCAAATCCTGAAAGGCGCGCTTCATCATCGTCTGGCGGTCAACGGGCAGGGCGGCCCAGCGGCGCGCGGAGAGGTTGATCTGCATCCGCTGCTGGGGCGGCAGATGGTCGATCATCTCAGCGCGGGCCAGGCGGCGCTGGCGCTGCTCCTCGGGCAACTGGTCTACCTGATGCAACTGCTGCACGACCCGCTGCTGCTCGGAAGGGGGAAGCCGCCGGAAGTTGGGGTCGCCGCGGAGTATCCGCTCCTGCTCCTGGGCGGGAAGGTTCTGGTGCTGATTGAGCCAGTCGCCCAAGTGGCCCGGCGCGCCCTGAGAAGGCTGGGCATACCCGGGATAGGCGGGACGGGAATAGCCCGGCCCCGGATAGGGCGAGCCGGGATAAGCGGAACCCGGATAGCCGGGACGTGGATAAGCGGAGTGAGGCGCGGAGTAGCCGGGCGCCGGGCGCTGCGGGGCGTTGGCTTGCGACCGACCCTGGGCTTGCACAGCAGGCCGACCCTGGTTCCGCGGCCAGGAGGACTGAGGTCGATAGGTTTGTGGCCGGGCAGGTTGAGGCGCGGGCGCGCTGGAGTGCTGACCATGAGCCCAGGCCGCAGGCACACAAAGAAGGGCAGTTGCCGCAGCCATGGCCATGCGACCGATCCGTCCCGCATTGTGTGCTTCAGTCAACATTTTCTTTGCACTCCCTGACTACCCGTTCCAACCCGCTTCATTCTGTGTGAAACCCTGAAAAACATTCCTCAGAGGCTGAAGCCCGTGTTGATTTTCTAGCACTTGCGGACTACAAAAAGTTAGTCTCCGCTCTCGTTGTTGCTGGAAAGCGCCTCCAACTGGTCCAGCAGTTGGGCGTTGTTCTCCATGGTTTGCAGGTCATGCACCACGGCGGCCTGTCCGGGAGCGGCCGACGGCTGGTCCCAATCAGTGATGCCCAGATAGGCTCCGCCACCCACTAGCAGCACAAAAGTCAGCGCCATGGCTGCCAGCGGACGAACATGGGAGGGCTGCCCATAGGCAAAGCGCACGCGCAGCTGCGCAAGCCAGCTTGCCGGTTCGGCTTCGCTCTCACCCCTGAGGCGCGCCTTCAGCCGGGTGAGGAAATACGGACTCGGCTCCGGCCCCTTCCATGTATCCAGGAGGGCCATCGCCGCTTGCAGCTCATCGAGCTCCCGGCGGCAGCGGTCACACCCGGCCAGATGCGTCTGCACCTCGGCTGGCGCGGCGGCCGGATCGAGCAGCAGGCTTGCCAGCTCCGCGTCCATCCCGGCGCAATTCGCCTTCATCCGTTCTTTGCGCATCCATTCCATGATGACCACCCCACTTCCCTGCCGGTCACGCCCGGCTCGTTTCACCTCAAACAAAATCCTTCAACTTGTCTCTCAGCGTCTGGTAAGCGCGGAAGAGCAGCGACTTGGTTGCCGATTCGCTCAACTTGAGTACTTCGCCGATCTGCCGATAGTCCATTCCCTGGTACTTGTGCATCAGGACGGCTATCCGCTGCCGTTCGGGCAGCGCCATGACATGCGTCCGAATGGCTTTCATCCGCTCTTCGCGCAGAAGGTGCTGCTCCACCGAAGGCTCATCGTCGGCCACGTCCGGCGTCGTGCCGGTCTGCTCGTCGGGAGCGTCCAGATAAACATTCCGCACCGCCCGCTCGCGCTTGGTGTCGCGTGCGTAGTTTACCGCCAGGTTCGTGGCAATCCGGTAGAGCCAAGTAGTGAATCTGGCCTCAGCCCGGTAGCTCTGCCTGGAGCGGTAGACGCGGAGGAAGACCTCCTGCGCCAATTCCTCGGCAATGGCCTGATTGCGCACCATCCGGAAAAGGAAATGGATGATGGGCCGGTGGTATTTTTCAGCCAGGTAGTTAAACCCCGATTCGTCGCCCGCTGCGGCGCGCAGCATGACGGCTGCATCGCTCATAGGGTCCAGGTCGGCCGCCATACCTGGGCGCTCTTCCGGTTGCATAGCCGGACGCGCTCCCAAGGACGGGTTGTCCAGGACCAGAGTTGCCATATCCTCTGGAACCCCATCCTGGCCGGAAGGTTGCGCAGAAAGAACAGTTTCCGGTTCAAATTTTTTTCGTTCGGGAGGTGTTGGGGGCGCGCCAGACGGGCTGCCGCTGGTTCCGGCCATCAGAAACGCGGAATCAGCCGGGGAAAGGCCGGAGGAGAAGGAACTTGGGCGGGTCGGGGCTGGAGTAATAAGTGCTTGATTTTGCGGGCGTTGATTCGGCAGGCCCTGATTTGCCCGCACAGGGGGGGCCAGCCCAGGAACTGGGCGCAGCACTGCCTCCCCCTCGAGGCGGGGACCCGCTACACTTCGAATTGAACTTGCTCTCCAGCGCATCGGCAGTTGGGCTCGGGTTCCGGCTGGTCTGAGTTGGCCGCTAGGGTTGGCCGTAAAGCCCCGCTGGTGTTACTCTAACCTACGGGATGCCGTGCTGGCTTGTCTCATGCCAGCCCTCACCAGAGTTCGCCAGAACTCGCGAGGGGCGCTTAACTCAGCGGTAGAGTGCCACCTTCACACGGTGGAAGTCGCAAGTTCGAATCTTGCAGCGCCCACCATTTAAGAATCAACAACTTACATCATATTTTAATGCGCGATTCGTGCACATTCACGCACTATGCGGAGTGGTGTTGGCATTTTGCATTGGATGATCTGCGTCTGGTCTCGGCCGCCCACACCTAATAGGCAACATCCAGTGCAAAATTATTCGGCCGAAGATGTCAATTCTGATACACGGAGAAGATGCCACCGAATGGTGCAATGGGTCTAGGATTTAGGTTTTTTCCGCAGACAGTTTGCGAATCATTAATAACTCAGGACTCAATACGCCGCTATCTAGTCCCTCATGGAGCTAGGCAATGTTACCTCGCTCCATGAGGGACTAGCCTTTATTGCACCGTTACGTTGAGAGTAAATGGAAGCGAGATCTGGTCGTGACTCCCATATACCGTAGTGATAGTGCCGTTCGACCCAGGGACGGTGACACTTCCCACCTGCTGCGCCGTGATAGTAACCGCATAAGTCCCTGCAGGCGTCTTGAGGGAATCTGTGCTTTGAGTCAGCGTGCTTGTTGAACAAGCAGTAATCCCTGTCAACACTCCGCCCAGCGCAAGAATGCAAAGGAGCGCAAAGTAGCGTGATATGCTCTTGCGCCTGCCGCGAACAAGAAGGCCGAAGAAACCAATTCCGAACAGAGCTGCGTAAGTGAATGGAGCCTTCTGGCTGTTCTGGATCGATGCAGTTGACGTCCCTACAGGGACATTGGTTTGGATGGTGACAGTGGCCGTCCCCGGCGTGGTTGTGGTGACATTGATTGAAGAAGAACTGAAGCTGCAAGTCGCGTGTGCAGGCAGTCCGTTGCACTCGAGGGCGAGAGGAAGCGTGTAATTCCAGATTGGCGAACCCGCGCCTGAACTCCCGTAACCCAGCACAGACGTGAGGGTCAGGCCGGCACTGACCGTCGACCCCGCTGTAACACTCACAGAAGCGGGAATAGCGGTGATGGCCACGCTCGGGTTACGAAGTACATTGAAGGTAATCGAATTACCGGTAAACCCCTGGTAATTGCTGTCGCCGCTGTAAACTACCGTGATGGTATGCGTCGCAATCAGCGTTGTAGGATTGGTGTTGTTAGGCACTGATAGGCAATCTGTCGCAAACGACGCATATCCGTTAGCGTCCAATCTCACCGTTGCTGGACCTTGACCCACAGCAGAAGCGCAGATAGGAACGGAACCATCCATGAAGGTCACAGTACCAGTGGGTATCCCGGCGGTAGCCTTCACTTGCATTGTGTAGGTGAAGAAGTACGGGGTGGTACCCGCGTCGTTATTGACTTCCAAGTTGTTAAGAACGTACTGAGGCGGGGCTGGAAGAGACATGGTCGCGGAACCTTTAGCGACGGTGCCAGAGATTGACGCATTGGAACGTCCATAGGTGCGATCTCCCTGATATACGGCGCTGAATGTGTGGCTGCCGGCCGAAATGGGCATGAGGTCGAATCGTGCGCTGCCGTTCGTCAATGCCATCGTAGTCGCAGTTCCACCGTCGACCGAGAGAGCTACGATTCCAGTAGGAACGCCGGAGCCAGTCTGCGGAGCGACCTTCACGGTAACAGGCACATCTGTCACGATAGCGGTTGTGGCTACAGAGATCGACGTCACGCTATTGGCCAGTGCAGCGGCCACGCCTGCCGTAGCGATGGTCACCGAGCTGTTTGCCTGGTTGCCCTGTACTCCAATCAGCGAGGACAGGCTACCCTGTTCACCAGGTCCAGGGGACATCGTTACCGTCACGTCACAGGTGGTTCCCTGTGCCACAGCGGTTGAAGTGCAGGTTGATCCAGATGCACTGAAATCCAGAGCGTTTGTGCTGGTGAAACCGGTGATATTCAGCGCCGCGTTGCCTTCGTTGGTCAGAATTGCATTCAGCGATGGCGTGTCACCAAGCGCCAGCGTTCCAAAGTTCAACGAACCACTGGTGCTGACGACGTGGATGTTTTCAGCCGTTCCATCAGCCAAGTAAATATTGTCTGAAGAATCAATAGCCAGGCCTTTCGGGTTCGTCACGCTTGCCGCGACGGAGGTCATGCTAGCTGGTACCCAGGCGCCGCCCACGTACGGAATGCGGCTGGTACCCGATGCTGTGGAAACATACAATGCGCTGGATGAATCCAAGGCCAATCCCGTGGCATTGCTCAAAGTATTCGTCAGAGTCGTTTGCACGCCGGCAGGAGTAACCTGGATCAGGTTGGCTCCGTCCACCACATACAGATTGCCACTTGCATCCGCCGCAACTAAGGAAGGCGCGTTAAAGCCCGTCACGTCGTTCTCGGCCTGCGCCATGAGATTGAATGTGCCACCCAGGTTGCTGAGCTTTACGACGCGATGATTATCAGGATCGGCGATATATAGATCGCCAATGCCATCGACCGCCAGATTGAGATTCGTGCCGAGCCCACTCTTCAAGGTAAATTGACCGGCAGCGTTCAGTCCGGTCGGCGTATTGGGCACTTCGTACACGCTTCCCGAGTCTGCAATGAAGACATCGCCAGCGCCATCGACGGCCACGCCGGTAGGACTCATCACGCCTGTACCGATGCTTACGGCTGTCGTGGATGCGGTTGCACCCGCCGCATACATCAGTACTGAGCCGAGGCCCGCATCGGCTACATAGATATTGTCTGCAGCGTCTACGGCAACTTCGCTTGGCGTCATCAGGCTTCCGCCGATCACGGATTCAACTGCCGGAGCAAAAGCCAACATCGGCGCCAGACCAGTCCCGTGCAACACGGTCGAGGCCAACACATTGCCCGCCCCATCCTTGACCAGCAGTTTGGCGGAAACTCCACCGGCGACGTACGGATTCAACGTCACGTTCACCGTGCAGCTCGCACCAGCGCTGTATGCATGTCCCACCTGGCAGCTTCCGCCAGCGGCGACCGCAAAGTCTGCGGGGTTCAAACCGGCTTCTTCTACCACGATGCTCGCCGGGGTGATGGTGCTGCTGAAGGCGTAATACACAGCGGCAGTGATAGGAGTACCAACAGGCGTGCTTCCCATTTCGGCCGTATTCAGGTTGGCTGAAACCACATCAAAAAAACCGTTCCATCCACTCCAACTTGCAGGCTTGGTAGGCACATAGAGGATATCGCGCTGCCAATCGATGCTGATAGCGCCCAGCGCAGAGACAGGCGAGATGACCACTGCGGCGGATGTTTGAGGTACATTGCCCGCGCCACCGGCGCTCGGAAGCATCACCACACCTTCCGATGCATCGCTGATGTACACATTGCCGGCCGAGTCGACCTTGACTCCATATACAGAGGTGAGGTTCGGATCAACACGCGGCAGGCCAGTTTCGCCGGCCTGATCGGCCGTCCCGGCGGGAATCTCATAGACCGCAGACACACCATTCTCGACGAAATATAGATTGTTCCATTGGTCAACCGCAATCGAGATGGGAGCCCCGCTCAGACTGTGAATGTAAGTTGTGGGGGTGCCAGGAGTCGCCACTCCACCGGTAACAATAACCGGAACTTTCGCGATGAATGAATCGTTGGCAGTACCAAGAATAATGTTGTTGTTAATATCCGTGGTGAGGCCAACCGGCTGGATTCCCCACTCGCCATCGGCCCACTGTCCACCCAAGTTGTATTGCACGAAGGCGTTTGTGCAGTTGTTTGTGGGTGCGCTTGGGGTGATGGCGGCTAGGGTCGGCCATGTCTTCGTCGCCGGATCGTAGGGGAACCGGAGCAGGCAATTGCTCCAGTTGCCGGTCAAATACAGAGTGTTCTGGGAATCGAGAGCGAGATCGGGATTCCAATTGCTACCCAGTCCGCCTGCAGCGACCAACGTGATCATAGCTCCGCCGTTGGCGGGGAACTCATAGAGCGCCGCATTGCCGCTGTCGATGACCAACAAGTCGCCTTCAGTGGTAATCGCTGTGCCGATGATCTGTCCCCAACCCGCGGGGTGTGTCATTGCAGTAACGAAAGTGGACGTGACCTGCGGCGTTCCCTGCGGTGCCGCTTTCTGCCCGACGCAGACACAGACCAACAACAATGTCAGCATGCTTGCCAGTAACCGGCGCAGAGAGTGAAACGACGCGGTGGCCATAGCATTCCTCCCAAAGAACTCGTATCAAGAAGCATCGCGAGTGGCTCCCCACCCGGTAATTTGAACCTTCGCTGCCAGCTTGTGTGGGGCCGCTTCGCTCCCCGCACAAGCTGTTCCGTGCATATGCCTCAACGAACTACCCCTATTTCACCGTCACGGACATCGTGAAGGGCAGCGAGACGGTCTTCTGGGTTTGAGGGTCGATCGCAATGATGCTGACCGTATACGTTCCAGACGGCGTAGTTACATGAGGCGCTGGAGGCGTCTGCGTGTAGCCGCTGTTGTTGCATGACGAAACACCGATCATCGCGACCGGCAACAGGATTGCTAGACAGAGTATGCCGAATAAGCCGGCGCGGAACCCGCGTTTCCGGGCTCGCAGCAGACCGAACAGACCCACTCCGAACAGGCCGGCCAGCGAGATACCGAGCGGCCCCGAACGCAAACTGGGAACATAGCCCATGTTCACGGGCACATTTGTACTGAAGGTAACCACCACCGTTGCACTGGCCCCTTTATAGCCCACGGTCGGCACAGGATTATCAAACGTGCATTCCGAATATTGGGGCAGAGTGGTGGAGACACAACTCATATCGACGGAACCGTAAAACCCGACCACCGGCTGAAGTGTGAGGATCGTTGAACCCACCACCCCAGCAGTGACCGATATGGAGGATGGCGACGCCGTAATCAGTACGCTTGGATTGACGATTTGAAAAGTGATCGGCGCGGAAGTAATCGTCGCGAAATTCACATCGCCGCTGTAAACGGCCGTAATGTTATGCGTGCCGAGGGCAAGATTGTTTGTGTTGAACGTCGCATTTCCGCTTGCATCCAGCGTGACGGAACTCTGCGTCGGATCGGCCACCTTGGAACCTTCCATGAAGGTAACGCTGCCAGTGGGCGTGCCCGCGGTAGAAGCTACTTTCACTGTGATAATGTACCGCGTGGCGACTTGGATGTACGTATCTGGCGTGCTCGACGTAATGGTCGGCTTGACCGGATTGACGGTGAATTGCACCGTGCCCACACTGCCGCTGAAGTTCACGTCGCCTTTATAACTGATCTTGGCCGTGTATGTTCCGCCATTCAGGTTGGACAGGGTGAAGCTGACGCTTCCATTCTGCAGATTCTGAGCTGAACCTACTGCATTCCCGTTCAACGTCAGGGTCGCTTTTCCAGTGGGAACGTTGGTATCACCTGCCAGAGTAGACGAAACCTGCGCACTAATGGTCACATTCGCCGGATAGCTCAACGTGCCTGACGGCAAGATGGAGAGGGCAGTCTGGCTCTTAGTCAAATTGCCGACCGATGTACCCGAGAGCGCAAGCGAGAGCGAAGGGGCGTTGGCGGCATTGCTAGCGATGGTAGCCGTCGCCGTCCGCGTGCCCACGTCGAGAGCCGTCAGTGTCGCCGAGAATACACAGTAGGCTCCAGCAGTAACCGAGGTGCCTCCGGTTGTGTCGCAGGCATTGGCACTGGCTGAGACAAACTGGAATTCATCTTGATTCGGTCCGGCAAGGACAGGCGCCGTAGTGAACGTCAGCCCTGCATTGCCGATGTTGAAGACCTGCGCGTTCTGCGGGTCACTTTGCACCGATGGACTTACCTGCCCGAAGTTCATTGATCCGTTGACGCCCACCTGGGCCAGGTAAGCTGTGCCGCCGGAAACATAGGACACATACAGATTGCCCAGCCGATCCATGGCCAAGCCGGAAGGACTGGTAACGAGATCTTGCGCAATGTTGACCGCATCATTGACCGTCAGCACACCCGATTCCGAAGGAATGCGGAGGATGCCTCCAGTTTGAGCGACGTAGACCGAACCGGACGGATCGACGACCAGACCGGTAATTGATCCCGCCAGAGCGCTGGTGATGGGGGATAGTTGCCCAGTGGATGTTATTTCCACCAGGTTTGTGCCGTCAGCCACAAACAGATCCCCGGCACCATCCACCGCTACAGCCGAAGGACTCTTAAAGCCGGAACCAACGGTGACCGCCGGAGCATCGACGAGTAGCAATTGCATCGATTGGTTGGAGATCTTGACCACGCGAGCATTATCCGCGTCGGCCACATATACGTTACCCACACCGTCTACGGCGAGGTTGAGGTGATTGCCAAATCCCGTGGCAAGCGTCATTTTGTTCGCGGGCCACAACTTTCCCCCGACATAAGGAATGGCATAGACGCTTCCCGAGGCCCCTACGTAAACATTGCCCGAACCATCCACGGCAACGCCGGTCGGCGCTGTCAAACCAGAGATGACCGGAGTGCCAGCCGAGGCGCTGGAACCAGCGGCAAACATCACAATCTCACCCAGCGCCGAATCCGCTACATAGGAGTTGCCAGCGCCGTCAGCCGCAACCTGCATTGGCGAACTCAGCCCGGAGGCTACCTGCACTTCCGCCGCCGGAGCCAGGATCGAGGCCGCGGGTCCCTGGCCGACTCCGGTCAAGAAACTGATGCTGCCACTGATCAGGTTGCTGCTCGAATCGAACATCTGCAATTCGCCCGACGCGCCGCCAGGTAAAGAAGGATTGAGCGCCACAGAGTAACCACAGTAGGTGATTGCCGTATTGTCTGTGGTCGCAGCTGCCCACGCCTGATATTGCGTGCCGGCGGTGCAGGAGGGAGTCGGCGTCGTGGCAGTGCTCGACGGATAGGGATAGGTCGAGATGGAGAAGTCAGACGTGCTGCCGGGCTGCGAAATGGTGAGGGAGGCCGGTGTTGTGTTCTTGCTAAAGCTATAGAAGACAGTTCCTGCCGCACCAGGAGTTCCGATGGAGGTTGAAGCCAGATTGACGCCTCCGGGCATCCACTCCACTATGCCATTGGTTCCTGGATACACCGTCGATCCTGTAGGCTGCCACCCGCCGTCTTTTCCTCCTGGGGACGGAATCCAAAGCACGCCTCGGCTCGCATCGATCCCGACAGCTCCTTGCGCGCTAATGGGCGCGACCATCACGGTATCATTCCAAACCAGATTCGGGGTTGCTGGTGTCCCTTCATTGGGCACCTTGAGAACTCCGTTAAAATTTCCTCCGGGGCTTGATGTGCTACTGCTGAGATAAATATTTCCGGCTGCATCAACGGCAATGCCTGCGAAGTTATAGTTGCCGGCTGGCGGATCGAGTCTCGTCAGGGTTGGTTCGAGATTGCCGTCGCCATTGCCCGCGATTTGGCTGCCCGCAGGAATTGCATACACTCCCTCGACAACCTGGCTGCGCGTGGTTGCGGTAGAATCCTCGATGAAATACACCGTGCCAGCATGGTCAACCGCGATGTTTAACGCACGGTCCTTGAGTCCTTTGATCAGCGTAGTAGGCGTGCCGGGGGTTCCGCACGTGCCGGGAGTGCTGGGCTGCGTCACCGGGATGCGGATGATGGTTCCGGATTGTGTGGAGACGATCAGAGCATCGGTATCGTCGATGGCGATATCCAGCGGCTCCACGCCGCCTCCATCGACCGAACTGCCCCACCCCGCGCTGCGCGTCAGATCCCACGTACCGTCGCTGGGGTTGTAAGGCACGCAGTAAAACTGATTGCCAGCGTCACCATAGGTGTCGGCAATATACAGCGTGTCATGAGAGTCGAGCGCCATGCCATAGGTCCACCAGGTATGAGTGGCGGAAGACAGAATCGGCGCCATCACCGTGGTCGGCGTTGTGGCGCCGGGTGACAGTTGGTAAAGCTCAGCTTGGTTGGCCCAGTCCATGAACAGCACGCTGCCGTTGTGCGCCACCACAGCATGCGAGATGTCGTTCCACACGGTGCTGTGCTGGAACGGCACGACCGAACCCGAGGTTACCGACACCTGCTGCGTCATGGCCATATTGCAGAGGCACAAGGCGATCATCCAAACCAATGACCCGGTGCGCGCCAACCGACGGGGTAAAGCCGCAGACTTGATGGCCATATACTTCCTCCAGAGCTGAACTCCATCCAACCGATTTATGAGAGGCGGCTGGCAATCAGCCAGCACCCTCGAATCTTGTCCACCGTTTTCACAGGCCAGCCGGATTATTCCCTACCGCGGGACCGGCGAACCTGAAGCAACTCACTCATCAAAAGCTAAACTTTACCGCCATTTCCATCATGCGCGCGCCATACTTGACACCCGCGACGCCGAAGTTCTGATAGGTCAGATACGAAGTCTTGAGCGCTTGTCCCGGCGTAGCACCGTTAACCTGCAGTTGCAGGTTGTTCGTGTTATTGCTGTCGAACGAGACTAACGGATGATTGAGGAAATTGAACCCTGTCACCTTCAGTTCCAGGCCCTTCCCTTGCCTTACGGAAAAGTCCTTCATCAGGGAAAGATCGTGGCGCATATAGGCCGGCCCATGAATGTACGGCAGACGATACTGGCCGTTGGTTTCCGGCAGCGGCACTCCAAAGCAGGTCGGATCGATAAACTGGTGATTGAGCGATCCTCCCGCCCCTCGGCAAGAGACGGTGGGCATCAATTGCACATCCGGCGAGCCGAGCCAGACAATCGGATTCAAATACAATACACAATATTTGTTTCCGTTCGAGTCTGGGGGAGTTCCATATGTGTTCGAGCAGGTCGTCTGCATACTCGGATTCATCTGGTTCTTGTACTCAACCTGGACTGGCGTAATCAGTCCATAGCCAAATCCGAAGTTCTGCCCTTGAGCGGAAGCCATTGGGAAACCGCTCTGCACCGATGAAATACCGGAGATTCTCCAGCCGTTTGCCACTTCGTTGATCAGGCCGTTGTGGTGGTGATAAAAGCGGTCCAGATCGACCGTGTAGACCACGTTGAGCACATGCGTGCGATCGTAGGGTACGGGGTTGTAGTCATTGCGCATGTTCACCGGATCGGGTATGACGTTCGAGTAAGAAGCGGCCACCGCCAGATTCTTGGAAAAGGTGTAGTTTGTATTGAAATTCAGCCGCTTACCGGACTTGTTCCAACTCGCCTGCACGCTGTTGTAGCGGGAGTAGAAGTTATGCTTGAGCTGATAAATGTGCTGGTAGAACGGATAGGGACGGAAGAAGTCCGCTTCGGCAGTGGTCAGTGAGCTGAGGTCGCCTCCTGTGCCGTCCTGCGTCATGGAATTTGGCAAGTCACCTAGATTCACGTTAAAGAGGTTGTTGGTCGGATTCTCGGGGTTGGTATTCGGAGCGCAGCCAGTAATCAGGCCGCAGATAACATTCAAATCCGAGGCGCTATTGTACGATCCGTTATTGTACGAACTCAGGTGCTGGTTATCGCTGCCCACGTATGCCACTTCCAGCAAGGACTTCCAGGGCATGCGCTGCGAAATACCCACGTTATAGACGTAGTGCACCGGACGATCTTTGTCGGTTTGCGAAATCGTGTAGCCGCTGAAATCGGGCGGGAACGTCGGCGAATTATTGTCGATCCGGTCGAAAGTCAGCGTACCTTGCAGGAAACTGGTCTTATATCCCTGCGCCGTCGCAGCCGCCAAGGCGTACGGGTTGAATTCCTCTTCCGCGCGGTAGATGCCCCATCCGCCCCGCAGTACCGTATTCCCCCTGCCAAAGACATCCCAAGCCACGCCCATGCGCGGAGAGATATAAACGGTTGTCGGAGAGTTGACCGAGTTACTTACCGAAGAGCTCTGGGAATGCCAAAGGATGCCCGGGTTTCCTGATCCGCTACAGTTCCGTCCGGTGCACGCACTCTCATAGGCGGAAGGAGAGAACGTTGCCAGGCCATTGCCATGGCGGTCGTTCCAGGGGCCGAGATGCTCAAAGCGCGCGCCCACGTTGATGTTCAACCGCTTAAACTTGACTGAGTCGGTAGCGAAGCCGGACAGCGTGGTGTACTGCATATCGACTGTTGGCGAGAAGTTCGCCTGAGTGTATGTATCGGCATATCCCATGTACATCATGGCCACGCCGTTCATACAGCTCCCCTCATAGGCCGCCCCCGACAGCCGCTCGTTACCGGCAGGGTCAGGATTCTGGCATCCGATAAACTGCGCTTCACTGCTGGGGTTCGACGCATACTCGAAGTAGGAGTTGCCGGGGTTAAAGGTAAATTCGCCCTGCGGGTAAGCGTTGAAATCGGCAAGTCCATTCAGGATGGCCTTTTCGTAGTACATGCCGGCCTTGATAACATTCCGGCCCTTCGACCAGGTGATGGTGTCCTGAACGTCAGGAACCGCCTTCTTCATGCGGACCTTGTTGTCATAAAAACCGCCCGCCATCAGCATCTGCGGATAGCCAGCGCTGTTGTAATCCGACAGGGCCGGAACGGAATAATCGCCAGCGTTCTTGTACATCCCGAGGTAATTGAATCCGCCGGTTCCGCCGCAGGTTCCCGCAGCGCGGGCGGTCGGATCGGAGCAGTTGTACGCATTCAGGTCGAAGCGGTCCACCTTTGCAGGAGTGCCCATGTTGCCCGGAGACGACACATAGGACATTGCGGCAGTCAGATCGTTCGTTACCGTCGCGCTGAAAAAGTGCGTGTAGCTGGCTGACAGAATATTCGAAAGATCGCCGCTGGTCACGCCGCCCGGATAGGCCATGGAAGCAGTCGGGATGTAATTCAGATTGACCGGGTCCTGCGTGATCTGCGACTGTCTTCCCCACGCCAGGAATAGCCGGTTCTTGTCGTTGATGTTGTAGTCGATTCTGGCGTGCAACTGGGTGCCGTTCTGGTCCTGCATGACATCTTGGATATAGTTGTACCCATTGTCATTGGCGAACGGATCGGCATTCGGCAGGGGCAGCCAGTTGACCAGAGCGGCGCCGCTCGAATTGGCAAAGGCCGAAATATTGCTACTGTTGAGTGGTTCTCCAGAGGGGAGATAGTTCTGCGTATAGCACATCGGCAGAATGGCATTTGGATTGGCTTTACCATCGGGACGAGCGCCGCAGAGCTGCGCGTTGAGCGATTCCGCACTAAAGTCGCCCGTGCGTTCGGCCATCGTCGGAACCCAACTCGCAAGCTCGGCGGATTGCCAGTGCTGCCGGTACGGCTCAAAGCCAACAAAGAAAAACGCCTTGTCTCTGCTGCGATTGAATTCGGTAAACGGCAGGAGCAGCGGGCCGCCTATCTTACCGCCGGGATAGTAGTAACTACCCTCAGGGCGTGTTTCGCGAAGGTTGTTGTTGTACCAGCCGTTGGCGTTGAGGGCATTGTTGCGAGCGACCAGATAAAGGTCGCCATGGAAGGCCTGAGATCCTGCCTGGCCAATGACATTCTCGACCGCCGGCCCCTTGGCATACTCAGCACCGAAGTCCGTGGAGAACTTTACCTCGGAGATCATTTCGATGTTGATGCTCTGGACGGTCCCGGCATTGCTCCCGATGTCGGTAAGCGATGCGCCATCCCAGACCACCGCAATTCCGTTAGTTCCGGTGCCGTTCGAGGAGAAACTCCCGCTCGGTCCGCTCAGGCCGATGACGGCGGAGTTGTACCCTTCAGTGTTGTTGATGCTGCCCGAGGACATCGCCACGCCGGGGAGGGTTCTTACCAGTTCGCCAGCGTCACGGCCAATGATGGCCAGGTTCTTGATCTCCTCAGCGTTGATCACGTCGCTGCGTTCGCCTGAGTCAAGTGCCTTGACGGCCTCGCTTTCGGCCTCCACAATCACCGACTCCGACGCCGCAGCGCCTATTTGCATACGGATATCGGAGAAGTTGATTTGGTCGCCTGGCCGAAGAGCGAACAACTGCGATTGCCAGGCACGAAAACCCGCCGCGGTAACCTCAATCCGGTACGAAGTACTGGAGATCACCGACGAGAAGACGAAGGCTCCAAGGCTATCGCTGACCGCTTTCCGTGTGATGCCTGTCTGCTCGTCTTTAATCGCGACGCTCGCGTTCGGAATGACGGCGCCGGTTGTGTCAGCCACAACCCCCGTCACGCGACCGCTCGTTTCCTGCGCATTGAGCGAGACTTGCAGCAGTGGCAGCGCAACGGTTATCAACGCAAGCAGCGAGGCCGTTTGCCTCATCCGAGAAAGGAACGTCATCGCAGTATCTCCCGTCGGCTGGGTTCTATCTCCGCCTGCGGTACGCCGCACTCTTGCTACATATGCTTGCGGCGCATTCCGTCGACGCGAACGCAGACTTTGAAAGAATGTTTAACTTCGGGGGAATTATTACGCTGGACAATATGTGCGTGTCAAGAAAAAAATTCGCATTTGTGAAAAATGGGAACAATATCATGATTTCCCACCCTCCTCACCCCTGCCGGAGCACAAGAAAGAACGCGAGAGGAGAGAATCGCCTTTGTCTCAGCGTGCGCGCGGCTTTCTCCTGGTTTGGACAATGCCGGAGAAGAGTGAATAGTATCGATACCATCCAGACGGCATTCGGAGCCCGGTGGCTAGCCCGGATTGGCTGAAGATAACGAAACGAAAGCCATCGCCTGTTTCCGGCCGAGATCTACCTTCACAGGGCGGGAGGCTTTTTTACATGAGTGCAGGATACGCTGGTTTGTTGTCCGCAAGCCGGGTTTCCAATAGGGCGTGAAAACTGGCGAACAGAAAACGAGAGCTAAGTTGCACAAAAAAGGACAGATGTCCCTGAATTGGGCGGTCGAGAAAACTCACTTGTATTTCAATCACTTCCGCTCAGTCGGATGAATGCGCGGCCCAGTCATACGCGGATAGCAACTTGCCATCGGCGCCAACCAGGAGAATAGCCGCTCGCCCACTGGCCAGCGTTCCGGCAAAACGGCTTCCGCTGCGTACGTCCTCGAATTCTACCTGCTGCTGGTTCGACTCTGACGTAATTACATAAAGCGTTGCCTTGGGAAAGCGCGTTGGGCAGATGAGAATGCCCGGATCCTTGAGCGTAGTTGTGTAAACCGGCGCAACGCCAGCGGCCTTGAGGGCATAACGATAAACATCGCCCAACGCCTGCAAGTTGTCATTCAGTTCCAATGGAAGCGAGGAAAAGAGAATCTTTCCGCGCCCCAGCGGCTTCTCCGTCCAGTCTTCACCATTCGCCAGGATCGCGCGGCTCAGCACGGTGGTCCGCTCGCCGGAAAAACTCAGCCGCTCCTCACCGCCGGGAAAGCGCATCAGGTGATCGCGGATGGTTAAGGGCTCCGTTCGATAGGGGAGTCCAATGGCGTCCTGTCTTCCAGTACCGTGAAAGTGTGCGTCTCCGTCGAAGGGGCCGGTAACCAGCAGGACAGCCCCGGCATTCACCCTGTTTTCGATTGCCTGCCATGCGCTTTCGTTAAGCACAAAGGGCGAGGGAAGAAGGATGAGCTTGGGCGAACCGAGCAGGTCCGTTTGGTACTCGCCGACGGCATAAGCCTGGCTGCGAGCGTAGCCGTAAAGAGCGCGCACTGCCTTCTGCTGGGCGTCAATCGCGAGCATATTGTAAACCGACAGCTGATAGGACTGAGGTAGGACGATGGCCACGTCGGGCAGCGTAAGAGCCGTGGCCAGTGGCGCGGCCTCTCGTGCAAACTTGCCCAAATCGCGCATGCGGTTTTCCCACACTTTAGCCGAGCCATCGCTGCGCTTCATGCCGAAATCTACTTCGCGCGCCCAATCCCATTGCATCGCACCGCTGCTGCCCGCTGCAAAACCGAGAGCCCATTTGCGCTCGAGGAGGTCAAGGCCCGTGAACTCGTCATAGCGCCAGGCGCCGTCTGGCATCCAGACGGGCTGATAGCCCGTCTCCCCGGTGATATTCGGCACACCGGGGCGCTTTGCCGCCACAGAGTCCCAAAGAAGCGCGTCATCCTGCCAGTAGGTGTGGTTGGTCGTGAAAGAGACGCCCGCGCCAGCATAAAACTGATTGAGCACGCGGTCGGTCACGCCGCCCTCGTCCTGTCCGACATCGATAAGCTGCTTGCTGCCTGTAGCGCGGATAAGGGAGACCATGGAGCGAACCCAATCGCTGAAGGTCTCCTGTGCGAAGAGGTTGTAGTCTACGGCGCGCACCCCGTTGAGGTTCCCATATCTCTGAAACTTCAGGTCCGCAGGGGAGGAAAGTGGCACGGCATCGAAGCCGGCAAGCTGCTCGGCTGGAATACGCCAGGCACTGGCGAGCTCCGCAAGGTTGCCGTCATACTGCTTACGCAGCCATTGATGCCATGCCGCGATTTCAGTCTGATCGCCATTGGGATAGTTGCCCTGGAAAATATGATGTGGGTTCGAAAAGCTGGGCTCATTGATCAGATCCCACGAGAGCCACGGCACATCCTTGAATCGCTCAACTACCGAACGAATATAAGCCTGTTGCGCCTGGATGGAGGCGGGATCGGTATAGGGGTCGGGCAGGACAACCTCCGGATCTTCGTGATTCAAGCTGCCCGAATACGGCGAAAAGGCAAAAAACGTGAAGTTCACTGCGACCTTGTGCCGCTGTGCGCACAGAAGAAACGCTTCCAGGTTGCGCAGAAAGCGCTCGCTTACGCCCCCGGTGTTGCCGTCGATGGAGCGCTCATTGGGCATCCACACGCCGGTCCGCACAAAACTCACGCCGTGCCGCGACATATCGCCGAAGTCCTTTTTCCATATCCATGCATTCCTGGGACCGGAAAAATTCCATCCGTTTTCTTCGGTGGTGAAGTAGTTCACGCCAACGGGAAAGAATGGGGCACCATCGCGCGTCAGAAAATCTCCGTTTACACCCAATACCGGCCCGCTGGCCAGCGTTTTCGTATCTTCCACCCAAAAGCCGTTCTGATAGAACTCGCGCAACCGGCCACCCTCGCTGTAAACCGCCGCAACTTTGTAGAAGCCGGGCGGCAGCAGACGCTTGAAGGGAGCCACAACTTCCGCGGTTCCGCGATGGGTGATAGGCAGGGTTGCCGAATCGAGTACCTCGCTCTCCGAACTAAGCGTGAGTTTTACCTCGCCGCTGGCCGGAGTGCCCCGCCGCTCCTGGCGCGGGTTGCGCAGATGCGCCGTGATGTGCGGGAGTTCGCCAGGCCTGATGGCGGAGAAGGAGATCTCGATTGTGAACTGGGTAGCACCCTGACTGGCATAAAGGGCGGATTGACGGATCAGTGCAAGACCGTCCTGGCTTTGCCAATAGCCTGGCTGAGGATCAAAATCGAGCACGACGATGCGGCTACCCAGCATGGGGCCTGAAATGTGGTTGGCCACAATCACAGGAGCAGCGGCCAGCTCGCCCGCGCCATCCATCATGAACCCAAGACCGTCCAGGCGGCCTTCCACGGCAAAAAACCGGCGCGCATGAATCTGCGGCACCTGAGGTAAGTCATAGCCAAACTTCCAGGCGAATCGCGCATCGCGGGGAACCGGGACCTCATAGGTGTGACGAAAATCGAGTACGCGGGCATAAGTGTCCTGAGGAGAGGATTCGACAAATTTGCCGTCTACCTCGACAACAGGCACACGCAGCGGCTGGCCGCCAACGATCAGCAAATTGCCGCCTGCGTGAAGGTAATTTTCAATCGCCTTCCATCCGTCGGCCGGGAAAGCCGAGCCGTAAGGAAGGATCAGCAAATCGGCATCCGAAAGCGTTGCGGGCTCATTCAAGCTTTTGATATCCGCAAACTGCGCATCCACTCCATCGAGAGCCTGCGCCAGGGAGGCACGCTCCACTGGCTGGCTGGCCACAGTCGGAAAGCCAGGCTGCCAGAAGACGACAGTCTTTGCTTGCACGGGCGCCGTCAACAGAACGGCAATCGAGGCCACCAACACGAGCCGGATCAAATTCCGTTCCGGCTGAGCATTTTCCGCAAGGCAATTAATGTGCATGAGGGAACTCCAGATCTTCGCAACCGCTGGAAGACTTGCCGCAACGGCCAGAAGCCAGTAGACAAGGAATGAAACGCCGCGATCTTCGCCCGCCCTTGCTGACCGATCCTCGTCATGCCGTCCCGACAAGAACGAGCTTAAGCCGCATCGCCGAGCGTTGAACTGGAACCGGCGTGGATCAATGGACGGCTGGGCCCGCTGAACGACGCCACCCCACATCCCACCAGAGCCGCCCAGTCCAGAAGCTCCGACACGCGCAACTGAAAAGCCTGATTGCAGAGCTGTTTCTGCGTGTCGGGCAGAAATAGGTGCGCAGAACGGGAGATGCCCCCACCTAGCACGACCACATCCGGGACGAACCTGGCAAGCAGTGTCCCCAGCACCCGCCCAAGATGCTGTCCAAACTCGTCAAACGCCCCTTGAGCCGCTGTGTCGTCAGGCGCGATGGCAGCTAGTTGCGCCACCTCGAACGTCTTGCCGGTGCGCCGCTCGTATGCGCCCCGGATTGCACGGGATGAGATAAAGTCTTCCACAATCCCGCTCCCATATTCAAGATTCCAGATTTCACCGTTCTTGGGTACGCCGACACCTTCAGTCACGAGTCGGCCGTCCACGGCAAACGCCGATCCGATCCCAGTACCTAGAGTGAGGCCCATTGCGCGGCCAAACCCACGCGCCGCGCCCGCGCCAATCTCGCCCAACAGAAAAGCATCGGCGTCGTTGATGAAGCGCACCTGGCAGGGCTGCCAGCCAAAACGCTCAGCCAACGCCCGGCGCAGATCAATTCCATAAAGGTAAGGCAACTTATGGCGCATCAGGCTGATGCCGGCCTGAAAATCGAAGGGACCGGGCATGGCTAACGTTGCACCCACCTCCCGGCCACAGTTGACGCCCGCCTCAACTCCGAGCGTGTGCAGAAGGCCAACGAAGGCCTCGCAGGTCTGCATCGCGGGGTGAGGCGCGCTAACCACCGGCCCGAGGCAATAATCTCCCTCTTGGCACACAGCCGCGGAAACATGGCTACCGCCAACGTCAAAAGCGAGAATCGAATCCTTCACAACGTCAACCATTTGGGGGTAATGCATCCCACCCTTGAGATCGTTTCTACCATGGATGAGATTGGTATCATTTGTACCACAGGTTCCCGCAGAAAGGCTTGAGTCAGGCAGAAATATTATTCTCAAACTGCCAGAATAACGACAATTATCGACATTTTCCGCTAACATGGTCTCTAGTTTCCGGCTTTAACGCCGTTGAGTTTCGGGCCATGCGAAGAAGAAATGGTAACGATCTCTCACAGATGCCCATTCTCGACCTGGGCAATTCGGGATCGCAGGTGAATCTTGGTGCGTGAGCCCCGATAGGATGTCTTCCCGATGCAAATTCGCTATGCAGCCTCATTGAGTTCAGGATTCCGGTCTTCCACTTGTTCCCGATTTAGCTTCGTTGCAGCGATTGCCTGTTTGGCCATGATGTTGGCAGCTCCGGTGTACACACGCGGACAGGCGCTTCCCACCGAGGCCTATGGCCCGGAAAACGCCACCTTCCTTCCTGACGGTCCAGGACTCAGCAAAACACTGGCCGCACTTTCTGCGCCCGACAGCCGTGCGGCCACGCAGCCGGACCGTCCGGGGCTGAAACAGTCCGAAGAGCACGATACGTTGCCGGCCCTGCGCGCCACCTGGACGCTCACTTTCTGGTTCCGCTCTTCAGAGCCGCTGGCGGGTACGGTATTGGTGGCTGGCATCGGCGATCCGGCAGCGGAAAACGCGCGCTTCATCTGCGTCCAGAACAACCGTCTGGGACTGTGGCTGGGTCGCGCGCAAGGTTCGGGACGGCTCATCGTTGCCGAAAGCCTGCTTAGCCAGGAGAAGTGGCATCTGGCCGTGGCTGTAAGTGATGGAGAGCGCATTACGCTCTATGCCGATGGCAAACAAGTAGCTGCCAGCTCTTTAGCGCAGGGTGACGTGGCCGCACGCCTGGAGATGGCTCCGAAGCCGCTGCCCGGAATTGCCGACAGCCACTTTGGAGGCCAGATTGCCGCGCTCAGGATCTACCGCGAGGCGTTGACGGCCGAGCAGGTGAAGGCTGCTGCCGATGCTCCGCCGGAGTTTGCTCTGCCCACTTATGAAGAGGCCGCACCGCATTGGCCCGTGCAGACCAGCGCCCAGGCCGGCTATAGCGAGCCTCAGGATCCATCAACGCTGCCTCGCGGCATAGGCGGCATTCAAAAGCCCGTCGCCAAAGCGCCGCGCACTGCGGAGCTCGGAAGTGAGTTGGCAGGAAAGAATCCCTGGAAGTTCGAAAACGGCTGGAAACTGGCCGCTGCGCCTCAGGTCAAGGTTCCGGGCGCGGAGATTGCCAAAGCGGGTTTTGTGGACAAGGACTGGCTCCCAGCCACCGTGCCGGGTACCGTGCTGACGACCATGATCGACCGCGGCATCTACCCCGACCCCGATTATGGCCTCAACAACCTGGCCATTCCTGAAAGCCTGGCCCATCAGGATTACTGGTACCGTGTGGAGTTCAAGACGCCAGCCGCGACGCGCGGCCAGCGGCTAACGCTTACCTTTGAGGGCATCAACTACGCCGCCGAAGTTTGGCTGAACGGCAAAAAGCTGGGCGGGTTCACCGGCGCGTTCCTGCATGGCAAATTCGACGTCACTGGCCTGGTTGCGGCCAGCGGCAAGAACGCACTAGCGGTGCGGGTTTCTCCGCCGCCGCATCCCGGCGTCGCCCACGAGCAGTCCATGCTGGCCGGGCCCGGCGAAAACGGCGGCCTGGAAGTCATCGACGGACCAACCTTCGCCGCGGCCGAGGGTTGGGACTGGATTCCCGGCATCCGCGACCGCAACACTGGCATCTGGCAAAATGTGACCCTGGCAGCCTCTGGCCCGGTCGAGGTCGGCGATCTGCAGGTGGTCACTATGCTACCCAAACCCGACCACAGCGAAGCAGATATCGCGATCGAAGTCCCGCTCGCCAACGCGGCCAGTGGGGCAGTCGAAGGCATTCTAACGGCTGCCTTCGACAACACAAAGGTGACCAAACACCTGCATCTCGCGCCCGGCGAAACCCTCATCCGGCTGGAACCCGGGGAGTTTGCGCAACTCAAGGTTCAGCATCCGCGCCTATGGTGGCCCAACGGCTATGGCGAGCCCGCGCTGCACACGCTCCGGGTTTCCTTCACCGCCGCCGGTAAGCTCTCTTCTCAGCGCGTGATCGACTTCGGCATGAGGGAAGTCAGCTACGAAATCTCACTCGTTGACCCCACCGGCCACCTGCGCCGCGTTGAAGTTCTACCCAGCCGTACCCATAACCAAGCCCTGCCGCTCATCGACGAAAGCCATGAAGGCATCCGGCAGATCGACGACAAAACGCCTGATCTGTTGCCCCCGGGCCAAACACTGCCCGATTGGAGGCTCCACTCCTGGGTGCAGTCACTGGAGCCGGGCGCCGAGGGTTCTCCATCGATTCGTCCCGTCGCGGGCGACTGGCCGGGCACGGATTTGGTCATCAAGGTCAACGGCGTTCGCATTGCCGCGCGCGGTGGCAACTGGGGCATGGATGACAGCCGCAAACGCGTGAGCATCGAACATCTGGAGCCTTTCTTCCGCCTCCATCGCGATGCGCACGTGAACCTCATCCGCAACTGGATGGGACAGAACACCGAAGAGAACTTCTACGCACTTGCCGACAAGTACGGTCTGATGGTGTGGAATGATTTCTGGGAATCCACCCAGAACTACAACCTGGAAGCCCAGGATCCGGCGCTATTTCTGAAGAATGCGCGCGACACCATCTTGCGTTTTCGCTATCATCCGTCGATCGTGGTCTGGTGCGGCCGCAACGAGGGCGTTCCGCAGCCCATCCTCAACCAGGGGCTGGCCACGCTTGTGCGTACGCTCGACCACACCCGCTATTACACCGGCAGTTCCAACCAGGTTAACCTGCGCAACTCCGGGCCATATCAGTTCCAGCCGCTTGAAACCTACTACCGCATCAACCGCGGATTCAGTGTCGAACTCGGCATCCCCAGCGTGCCCACGCTGGAAAGCATCAAGTCGTTTATTCCCTTGCCCGACCGCTGGCCCATCAGCGATACCTGGGCCTATCACGACTGGCACCAGAGCGGCAATGGCGCCGTCGCCCCTTACATGGCTCACATGGACACCGAGTTTGGCGCTGCCACCAGCCTGGAAGACTTCGAGCGCAAGGCGCAGATGCTCGATTACGCCGGCCATCGCGCCATCTTCGAGGGCTTCGCCGCCCACCTCTGGCAACCGAACTCCGGCCGCATGATCTGGATGACCCAGCCGGCGTGGCCCAGCATGGAGTGGAACTTCCTCAGTTGGGACTACGACACGCAATCCAGCTTCTACGGCACACAAAAGGCCTGCGAGCCGGTCCACGCGCAGCTTGATCTAACCAGCAACGCCGTCGATCTGATCAACCTGGGCGAAGCTCGCACGTTCAAAGTGCGCACACATCTGATGAGTCTCGACGGCAAGACACTGAGCGATCAGACCTATCCGGTTCTGGCCGCCGCGAATGACCGCACATCCGTAAGCAGGCTCGATCTGGATCAACTCGCCGCGGGGCACACCGTCCTCGTCGAGTTGCAGGTCAGCGATGCGGCTGGCGCCCCGGTGAGCGATAACTTCTACTGGTGGGCCAAGGATGAAGCCAGCCTGCGCGAGCTGAACGGACTGCCGCAAGCCGCGCTGTCAGCTTCGGCCACGGTTGTCGCGGCAAACGGTGAGCGCAAAGCCACAGTAAAGATCAAAAACTCCGGCTCTTCTCCGGCGCTTATGATCAAGCTGACGCTCCAAGACGCGGCTACGGGCGAGCGCATCCTGCCTGCTTACTACAGCGAGAACTACATTTCGCTGCTCCCCGGCGAGGAGCGCATCGTCACCATTGCCTTCCCTGCTGATGCTGGCAAGCCCGCAATCGGACTCCGTGGCTGGAATCTCGCCACACAGACAGTTGCGGTCCAGTAGGCACATCGATTGTGGATGCTCTAGTGGATGACAACCGGGGTGCGGTGTTTACAGCCGCAGGAGCGGCGCAACACAATCTCCACCGGCAGGACGATCCGGCTCCCGGTCTGCGGAGTTTCACTGCGCGCGATGCGATCGAAGAGCAGGTTGGTTGCTACCCGGCCCATCTCCTGGGCAGGTTGGCGAACCACGGTAAGCGGTGGTGAGGTGAACTCTGCCATGTCGAAGTCGTCAAAACCAGCAAGTGCCAGATCGTTCGGAACGTGTATGTTCAGGTGCGCAATCGCACTGAGGACATAGCGCGTCGCCAGGGTATTCGAAGTCAGAATCGCCGTCGGCGCATCTGCACTCTTCAGCTTGTCCCTTAACGCCCGCAGGGTATCTTCCTCTGATCCGCAGCCAAAGAACGCATCCTCTTTCAGGTCCGCTTCCTGCAGCGCGCGGCGATAGCCGAGAAAGCGCGCGTTGATGGTAAACAGGGTTCGGCTCAGTCCCATGAAGGCAATGCGCCGATGCCCATGCTCGATGAGATGCTCGACAATGCGACGCGCCCCGGAAGTGTTCTGTACCAGTACGACATCCACGGTCGGGTCAGGAACCGGGCGGTCAAAGGCCACAACCGGGGTCTTGCCAAATAAGGCGCGTGTGAGGCGCGTATGACGGAAGTTGGTGGGAATCACCACCAAGCCGTCCACATATCGCTGCAGCATATGTTCCGCCTCGGCATACTCTATGTCTGGATCCTCGGCGGAGGTTGTGAGAATCACGGAATAGCCATGCTCCTTGGCGACGGTCGTTACCGCGTGTGCGCAGTTGGCGAAGAATGGATCGTAGAGGTAAGGAATAATCAGGCCAATAGCGTGACTGCGTTGACCGCGAAATGCACGCGCCAGCTCATTCGGGCGGTATTTTAGCTGCTCGATAGCAGTTCTTACGCGCTGCTCCGTCTCAGCTGAAACAGGCACCTTTCCGCTGAGGACGCGGGAGACAGTCATGGTACCCACGCGAGCCAGCCGCGCGACATCGTTCATGGTGGGCTTTCGACACACCACTGACGTCATGTTCCCTTGTTTTGCCTTCTTCGCGGATTGACTACCAGGAAGTTCCGTCACTTCGATCTCTCCATAAGCAGTTTGCTTCGCAAACCCTGGCCAACGCAAGTATCGCCCGGAAGAGCCGGGAGCCTTGCGGGGCACCTGGGGCTGAAAGGCACACAACATTTGCACTCCAAGTTCGAGTAACTAAGCTTTCGTATCCTCCCCAGAGCATCTGTTCACCTACCAGGTAGCGCATGTTCCGGGACCTCTTCGGTAGACTGCCATAAATGCCAAACGATCACTGCCACCCCACTTACTTGATGATCACGACGTTCATGCTCCACGGATTCAGCGAAAGAGACAGCGGAAGGCTCTGAGCGCCGAGATTGGCGGTTGCAGGCGCGGCCCAGACGCCGGTCTGCGACTGGTCGTAGATGGCCTTGCTGTAGGTCTGGATGGTGACGCCTGAAGTGGCGCTTTGCGCTGAAAGCGTGACCGCAACCGACGCGCTCGCGGTTTCATCCAGGTTGAATAACACCAAGGCTGTTCCGCCGTTATTGGTTGCAGCATACGCACGCACGTTGGTTGTATCACCAGCCACCGTGGTGGTTAGTACGGATTCGCCCTTGACGGCCACGCTGCTGAAAAGCTGAAACGCTCGCGCCGTGGGAAGCAAGATTCCTGCCGACACAGTGACATTTTCGCAGCCGTACTCCGGAAGCCCATCGGAAAACACCATGTAGCCGCCGAAGGTCTGCCAGCCATAGAGTGCGCTGGAAAAGTTTTCTACGCTGGCGTCATCGTCGCAGCCGCCGAACCCAAGCCACCAGGTTGCGCGGGATACCCCTGCATTCATCATTTCTCCCAGCACCTGGCCGGCAAACAATGCCTGGGTGATGGACGTTGTTTGCTTGCCGGGATCGCCGTAGACTGAGCCTATTTCGCCGACGTAAATGGGTGTATTCGCATGACCGGCCGTCGCCAGTTCCGACTTGATCGTGTTGATGGCCGCGGTTAGTTCCTGCGCTGCCTGCTGCACCAGGAAGGTATCGCTCTCTTCAAACGGCGCCTCGGGATAGAAGTGATATTCGACGAAATCATATTTCGCCTGGGAGAGCACAATCGGATCCCACGCGGGAGAGTTGCCGGGGTTGACGGACACGCCGACCAGCACGTTGGGGGCGACTGCCTTGATATCCGGATAGTATCCAGTTGCCGTCGCGTTGGCGTAAGTTGTGGGGTCGTTCGGCTTGGCGTGGAGATCTGTCTCCCAACTTCCGTATTCCTCATTGCCCACGGTAATATGGCTCACATTGCCGCCGTGGGCCAGCGCGTAGGCCGCCCAAGCGGCAGCCTCCGTCGGGTCGCCAGGCCCGGTGCATGCCGCGTCCGTACCGTAATCCGCCGTAAGCGCCACATCAAGACCTGCTGGAATTACAAGGTCGTTGATGAAATTTGAAAATGTGGCATTCGAATTGGGAGTGCTATTGCACATAGTATTGTTGGCCCAGTGATAATCATCAGACCATGATCCACCCGGCCAACGTGTCGTCTTGATACCGGCTGTTTTGAACGCGGGCACAATAACGGGGGTGGTTGGGTCGTACCATGCAGCCATATTCATTCCGAGAATCTGGTCAGTTACAGCAGGGCCGCTGCTCGACTGGTTTACTGTTACCGTACTCCCAACAACAGTAACCGTCACCGTCTGCGTGGCCGCCGTCCCAGTGGAAGGTGTGACTGTAAGGGTATAAGTCGTGGTCGTTGCGGGACTCACGCTCACCTCAACATCGCTGGTAACAGCGAGATTTCCGGGCGTGATAACACCTGTTCCGTTGGCGAAAACCGCCGTCAGCGTGGAGCTTCCTCCCGCTGTAATCGCCGTCGGACTCGCTAGAAAGCTGGTGATTGAAGGCGCAGGAGTCACGGTAACCGTCGCTGCCTGCGTGATCGCCATCCCTGTGGAAGGGGTGACTGTAAGGGTATAGGTCGTGGTCGTTGTGGGACTCACGCTCACCCCAGCCCCGCTGGTAACGGCAAGATTTCCGGGCGCGATAACACCTGTTCCGTTGGCAAAAATCGCCGTTAGAGTGGAGCTTCCTCCCTGTGTAATCGTCGCTGGATTTGCCACAAAGCTGGTAATTGAAGGCGCGGAAGCCACGGTTACCGTCGCCGTCTGGGTGATTGCCGTCCCGGTGGAAGGTGTGACTGTAAGGGTATAGGTCGTGGTCGTTGCGGGACTCACGCTCACCCCAACCCCGCTGGTAACGGCAAGATTTCCGGGCGAAATAACGCCCGTACCATTGGCAAAGACAGCCGTCAAACTGGTGCTTCCTCCCGCCGCAATCATTGCCGGAGTCGCCCCAAAGCTGATGATCGAAGGTGCGGGAGGCGCGGAAGTTGACGACCCGCCGCAACCGGCCAGGACTCCCAAGCCGAAGCTGAGAGCCACGGCGCACGCTGCATGAACAAGAACGTGTTTGGCCATATGATCTGTGCGCAAATGTCAAGGACGCGCATCTGAGTGCCGATTATACGGCCATCTAAGCAGAACTTGCGGTTTGATTCCAGTTTTCTGGAATCCTGTCTTACTTGCCCACTTCCACCATCAGCAGATTGGCTCTTGTCATGGCATCCCGGCGGCGCTGTCGCTGCGCGTCTGTCTCGGAGGGGCGCCAGCTTTCACGATGCATACGCTCGTCATATTTCACAGAGAGGCGGTCAAAGCTTGCGTCAAGTTCTTTTACCGCGGTCAGCGCTTGTGGCAGCACCTGGCGGCAGTGGACAAGTTCCTCCTGGATGCGCCCGGGATAATAGCCCAGCCTGTCGCCAGTCTGCACCGCATCCACCAGGATATCCGGCTCCCAAGCCACGGGTTCAGCCTGATGCAGGGCGTCGTAAATATCGCGCAGCCGCGTCATCAAACCGGCAAAGCCATCCAGTTCATTGCGGCGGGCGGTGAGCCCGGCAGCCCGGCGCACCTCCACCACAAGCTTGGTAGCAACGCTGCGGCTGGGCACCGGAATCACCGTCGTCAGAGTATTGCCCTCGAAGGTCCAGCCGCCTTTGCCTGCGGGCCCGGCCTGTCTCACCGGAACTCCATTGACAGTGACGGCAGTGGGCGGCCAGTCGGCAGGCAGGCGCAACTCGAAACCACGAGCCTTCGGCATTCCCGGATAGCCGCCCTGGACGGGACCAATTTCCACCAGAAGCCGGTCGCCGGTTTGCGTGGCCTTAACCGGAGTCCGCGCAAACACTCCGCGCTGGTACTCGACCGAGAGGCCCGAATCCTCATAGACCTGGTAGCTCGAGGTCGATCCCGGCTTGAGCGGCCAAACATTCACGATCAGCGGATCCACGGGCTTTTCGCCCGTATAGCGCATGGGCGGCTGCATCGGCACAATAGCCCCGGCGCGCAGGTAGACGGGAATCTGTTCGATGGAGAAGCTGCGCTCCGCCGTGACCGGACCAGTAAAATGTTTGCCCGTCGGCCACTCGATCCACTCGCCCTCCGGCAACCACACCTTTTCTGTCGAGAGGCCGGTCGCCTTGTCGGCTGGAACGACGACCGGAGAGGCCAGCATCTGATCGCCGAATATGTATTCGCCCTTGCTGGAGTATGCGGCATCATCCCGCGGCCAGTCGTAGTAAAGCGGACGGAGGAAGGCCACGCCGGTGTCATAGGTGCGGCGCGCCTCCGTATAGATGTAGGGCTGGAGCGCGTAGCGAAGCTGGAAGGTCGAGCGCAGAACGGACGAATACGGCTCCGGGTAGGCCCAAGGCCTCCGCTCCGACTCCGGATTCTTGGTGGTGTGGGTGCGCAGAATGGGGCTGAAGGCGCCGAACTGCACCCACCGCGTGTAAAGCTCTGGCTCCACAATGCCCGGCATATGGCCGCCGATGTCGTGGCTCCAATACGCATAGCCCACATTGGCCGCCGTGGCCGTGAACCAAGGCTGGAAGGCCAGCGAGTCCCACACAGAAACCGTGTCGCCCGAGAAACCGATTGGATAACGGTGATTACCCAATCCTCCCCAGCGGCCAAATAACAGCGGACGCTTTCCTTCGCGCTGTTGATCGGTAAAGTGCACATAGTTGAGCCACCAAGTAGGCGTCACACCAGCCATTTTGGTGGGCAGTTGCTGCTGCCAGTCCAACCACCAGAAGTCAATGCCCTGCTTTTCCAGCGGATGGTGCAGGATGCTCATGTAGTTGGTGGCAAACCGCTTGTCCGTGATGTCGAAGGGGACGTACTTCCTGGTCGCCGGATCGATGCCCATCGCCGTGGCCATCGCGGGATAAGCCTGCTCCCACGGCTGTACCCCCGACGCCGGATGCAGGTTCAGGGTGGTCTTCAAACCCTCGGAATGCATTTTAGCCAGAAACTGTTCAGGGCTCGGAAACAGTTGCTTGTTCCACGTATAGCCGGTCCATCCCAGTTCTTCTCCCGACTGGTCCACTTGGCCCTCGGCCTTGAGCTGTTGGTCGCTGAGGTGCCAGTCCATGTCAATGACCAGCACGTCGAGCGGCGTATCGTTCTCGCGGAAGCCGCGCACCAGTTCGTCGAACTCCTGGTCGCTATAGTCCCAGTAGCGCGACCACCATGCGCCGAAGGCGAAGCGCGGCGGAAGCGGGATGCGGCCGACGACATGCACGAAGTCTCCGAGAGCCTTGTGGTAATCCTGTCCGTAGCCAAAGAAGTACCAGTCCTGCCGCGCGCCAGCGGGCCGCTCCATGGCCCACGGCCACGGGCTTTTCTCGCCTTCCTTGAAACTGAAATCCGCCGAATCGAAGAGGGGGCGCGTCGAGTCGTCCACCAGCGCCCAGCCAGCACGCGAGATCAGTCCCGGTTCGATGGACTCGCGGGTATTACTGCCGCGTGCACCGTCCAGGGTGCGCGTGGTGCCGAACAGATTCTCAGGGTCGGCGAGACCCGGATGCCAAACCACCGGCTTGCCGTCCATAATGAGCGAGATGGAGAGATTGTCCGGCGTAAAGCGATTATCGGCACCTGGCGTGGAGACCGAATTATAAGTAAGCGTCAATGCGCTGGTCTTGATCGTCAGATGCTGGCTCGCACCCAGTTCCTCATATTTGCGCTCGAACTTGGGCACCGGCAGCCGCCGGTTGATAAAGACGAACGATGCGTGGTCCTCAAACTTGCCGTCCGGCGCCCACTCCATGCGGACCATCTCTGGTGTCAGCACAGTAAACCGCGCCTTGCCCAGGGTTACTACAGCTTTAGGATCAGCTACAGGATTGGTGCGGGCCTCTCCCCGCGAGGGATGGGCAACCGACGTTGCGGACGCCGTTTGAGCGGTGTGCGACACTTCCCCGGCCCTGGCGCGTGTCATGGCCGGTGTCAGCACCGTCATCCCCAGCGTGCATCCCGCTACGATTCCGATAGCGCAAGCGTGTTGCAAGAATATACGCATGATCTTCTCCCTGCCCGAACCACAAAACGGAGTTTACCACCCGTCAAAGGGCGCCAGCCAACAACCGTGGCAAACTCATGAATACAGATAAACCCTCACAATTGTGCGCGGCATAGGCCTCGGGCAGCGCGGTAAGGGCCAGCTTCTGAAGGGCGCAGCCGGCGTCTTTGGCGGCAATGCAAAAGCCGTTCTAGTGACAATCACTGGTGTACAGCCGAAAAATAATTCGCGAGATGGGTCAACCGGTAATGGGAGGTCGATATGGCAGACGCTCCCGCACGCCTCGCAGGTTGCGGAAACGAATGGCCAAACCTTGCAAGTCCTTTGTTCAGGTGAGCCGGGCCAATGCTATACTCAGGGTGCGCTCGTGCGCCTGCTGCGATCCGGTAGAGTCCGGAGGCGGGCAAAGCATTTCCCGAATTTGTGTAGCGCAGGAACGATCCTGGTAAGACGGCTTTTTCTTGTGGAAAAAGACGCTTGACTGGAGTAGCTTACCGGCGTTCAACTCTGGAAATGCTGTAGCGGCGACTTTTGGAGGAGCACCATCGTACTCGACAAACGTTCGGCAAAGTCCTTTATCCGCATCAACGACCGGATTCGCGCGCGCGAAATTCGCGTCATCGACGAAAACGGCGAGCAACTAGGCATTCTGGCGCCTTTTGAGGCGCTGAGGATCGCCCGCGAGCGAGGCCTCGACCTAGTCGAGGTTTCTGCTAACGCGGTTCCCCCGGTCTGCCGCATCCAGGACTACGGCCGTTTCCTCTACGAGAAAGAAAAGAGCGAACGGGCCGCCAAAAAGAAACAGAAGGTGATTACGGTCAAGGAGGTCAAGTTCTCCGTGACCGTGGATGAGCACGACTACCAGACCAAAAAGAACAAGGCGATCAGCTTCCTCGTCGGCGGAGACAAGGTGAAGGCCAGCTTGCGCTTTCGCGGCCGGCAGATGGCTCACCGCGATTTGGGTTACGCCATTGTCAATCGGCTGATCCAGGACATCGGCGATGCAGGAATTGTGGAATTCATGCCACGCATGGAAGGCACCGTTCTGCACGCGATCCTGGCGCCGTCGAAGAAGCAGGAAGCGCCCAAGCCCAAGCCAGCTGGAGTTCCGCAGCAGGCAGCGCCAACTCCACCGGCGCGGTAGGCTGCTCGAAGAGTCCGCAGAACATTCAGGCCGCGCTCAGAGTCGGTTGAGACTATGAGCGCGGCCTGCGTTGTTCTGAGCGAGCGCGTTCTCAGCGCAGCCAGCAATATTTGCTTGCTGGAGACCCCAAGAGCCCAGGGCGAGGGAAAGGCGAAAACCGTGCTATACTGTATTTGCGCTCAGTGATTTGGCCGTGAGCGGCGGTTTGCCCTTACCAAGGCAAGTTTGCCTGGCACAGATTTTCCCAAGCCCCTACAGCGTATCCACATAAGTCTCCCATCCTGGGGGCATCTGCCATGGGTTAAACCAGGCCCGGCAGTAGACTGTGCGCTTGCCTCCTTTCAAAACGGATGCAGCGTGAGCGAACCAGGGAACGCAGAAAGCGTGGGAGCGTGGAGCCGGCCGGCAATGAGCCGTCTGGCGTACAACGGCATTTTCAGAAAATGTAGTCCTTTTGACCGATGTTCAAGCTGTCGCTTCTTTCAGGTTGCGCCGGCTTCAAATCATCGGTTCAGGTTCTGAACATTTCTGGAAATGCTTCTGTAGCGTGGGTCAGCTCCGGGCCTCAAGCGTTCTCCCCTTGAATGCTATTCGGTCAGTCCTTAGAACGACTTTCGGTTCTCCCTTACGCATATTGAGCAAGCAGGCTCGTACCCAGGAATGGGTGTGCGCGCCTCCATGTCCGGTTCCGATTGCAGGCCGCGAGCAACTCTGGCGGCTCCGGGACCCACAGAGGAAAAGACTTAATTTTGAGTACACAGTTTTCGCAGTTTTCCCTTTCGCCCGCCCTCATGGCGCGGCTTGACGCCAACAAATTTGAAATTCCCACCCCGGTGCAGATCGGCTGTATTCCCCCGGCCCTGGAAGGCCGCGACGTGCTGGCCACCGCGCAGACCGGAACCGGCAAGACGCTCGGCTATCTGATTCCGATCGTCGAAATGATGCAGAAGGCCGAAGGCAAGGGCGCGCTGGCGCTGATCGTGCTGCCGACACGCGAACTGGCCATGCAGGTGGAGAAGGCTTTTCTCTCCGTTCGTTCCAACTCGATGCAGACCGTGGCCCTGGTGGTCGGCGGACTGGCCGAGCGTTCGCAACTGGAGGCCATTCGCCGCGGCGCGCGCCTGATTGTTGCCACGCCTGGACGTCTGGAAGACTTTCTCAAGCGCAAGATGGTCCGGCTGGACGGAGTGAAGATCCTGGTGCTGGACGAAGTGGACCGGATGCTCGATATGGGCTTTCAGCCGGCGATCGCACGGATCGCGACCACGCTGCCTGCCATACGGCAAACCCTGTGCTACTCGGCCACGCTCGAAGGGTCTGTGAAAGAAGTAGCGCGCAAGTACTTGAATAACCCCGTTCGCGTCGAGATCGGCTCAGTACTCAAGCCCGCCGAAAACGTCGAGCTGCGCACCTTTGAAGTGGAGCCGGACAAGAAGCAGGAATTGCTCGAACACCTGCTGGGCTCCGAAGAGGGCAGCTTCCTGGTCTTCGTGCGCACCAAGCATGGCGCCGACCGCGTGGCGCGCCGCCTTACCCGCTCCGGCTGGTCGGCGACGCAGATTCACGGCGACCGCACGCAAGCGCAGCGCAACTCCGCGCTACGCAGCTTCTCCGAGGGGCGTCACCGCGTGCTGGTGGCCACCGACGTAGCCGCCCGCGGCATTGATGTGGCCAACGTGGCGCAGGTGATCAACTTCGATATGCCCAAGATGGCCGAGGACTTTGTCCACCGCGTAGGCCGCACCGGCCGCGCTTCGGCGCACGGCATCGCCTCCACCTTCGCCGGCCCGGCGGAGCGCAGCGACTTGCGCAAGATTGAGCGCGCTTTGTCGATTCAGACGAAGCACTTCCGCGTGCGCTCGGCAGGCGTCGCAAAGGCAGCGTAAAAGCGACTTCCAATTGCTAGCGTTCAGCTTTCACTTCCACAAATAGATATGGCCCAAGTCTCAAGATCGAGACTTGGGCCATATCTATTTCAATATCCTGCTGCCGATTGATGGATTACTTATCCGTGAGTGCTTCGACGCCCGGCAGCTTCTTGCCTTCCAGGAATTCGAGGCTAGCGCCGCCACCAGTGGAGATGTGGGTGATCTGGTCGGCTACGCCGGCCTTATTAATAGCGGAGACCGAGTCACCGCCGCCGATAATGGACGTTGCCGCGCGATTGGCCGCGATGGCCCTGGCGATCGCATTGGTGCCCACGGCAAAGCGGGGGAACTCGAAGACGCCGGCCGGGCCGTTCCAGACGATGGTGCGGGCGGTCGAGACCACTTCTTCAATTGCCGCGATGGATTTGGGACCGATGTCCAGGCCCTGCCAGTCGGCGGGAAAGTTTACCGAGCAATCCCACACCTGTGTCTTGGCATCGGCGGCGAACTTGTCGGCCAGAATGTTGTCGACGGGCAGAAGAAGCCGGACGCCCTTGGCTTTGGCCTTGTCGAGGGCTGCCTTGGCCATGTCGATCTTGTCCTCTTCGACCAGCGACTTGCCGGTGGTGACGCCCAGGGCACGCTCAAAGGTGTAAGCCATGCCGCCGACGATCACCAGGGTGTTGACCTTGTCGAGCAGATTGCTGATGACGTCGATCTTGCCGGAGATTTTGGAGCCGCCGATGATGGCCACGAATGGCTCCTCGGGCGATTCCAGGGCCTTGCCGAGGTAGGTGATCTCCTTTTCCATCAGCAGGCCGGCAACGGCGGGCTTGAGGAAGTGGGTGATGCCCTCGGTGGAGGCATGAGCGCGGTGAGCGGAGCCGAAGGCATCGTTGACATAAATCTCAGCCAACGAGGCCAGTTCTTTGGAGAAAGCCGGATCGTTGGCTTCTTCCTCGGCATGGAAGCGCAGGTTCTCCAGGAGCAGCACCTGGCCAGACTCAAGCTGACGGGCCATTTCAGTGGCGATTTCACCGATACAGTCGGGCGCAAAAGCCACGTTGACGGTCTCGCCGAGTTCCTTGGCCAACAAGGTACGCAGGCGGGCGACGACCGGGCGCAACGAGTATTTTGGATTGGGCTTGCCCTTGGGACGGCCCAGATGCGAGGCAAGAATAACCTTGGCCTTGCGCTGCAGGGCGTATTTGATGGTGGGAAGCGTAGCCACAATGCGGGTGTCGTCGGTGATGGTCGAGCCGTCCTCAGTGAGCGGCACGTTGAAATCGACGCGGATGAAGACCCGCTTGTTGGCCAGATCGATGTCGCGAATGGTGAGCTTGGACATGGGAGTGCGCCTTCCTTGAAAACATGGAACAGGGGTCAGTGAACAGTTGTCAGAGACCAGGGATCGGAAAGCTGCCCCCTGATCTCTGATCTCTGTTTAGTCTTACAGGCCCTTCTTGACCAGGAAGCCGATCAGGTCAACGACGCGGCTGGAGTAGCCCCACTCGTTGTCGTACCAGCTAAGCACCTTGACGCTGTTGCCGACCACCTTGGTCAGCGGGCCGTCAACGATGGAGGAAAGCGGGTTGCCCTTGTAGTCGGAGCTGACCAGCAGATTGGTATCGTAGCCCAGGATGCCCTTCAGTTCGCCTTCAGCGGCCTTCTTGAAGGCAGCGTTCAGAGCTTCGGCAGTGATGGGCTTCTCGGCGATGAAGGTCAAGTCGACGATCGAGACGTTGGGTGTGGGAACGCGGATGGCGAAGCCGTCCAGCTTGCCCGAGCTCTCCGGGATGACCAGCTTGAGAGCCTTGGCGGCACCGGTCGAAGTCGGAATCATGCTGAGGGCGGCGGCGCGGGCGCGGCGCAGGTCCTTGTGCGGCGTGTCGAGGATGACCTGATCGTTGGTGTAGCTATGAATGGTGGTCATGATGCCGGAGACAATGCCGCAAGATTCCAGGATCACCTTGACGACCGGCGCTAGGCAGTTGGTGGTGCAACTGGCGTTGGAGATGATGTTGTGCTTGGCGGCGTCGTACTTGTCATCGTTGACTCCCAACACGATGGTCAGGTCTTCATTCTTGGCGGGAGCGGAGATGATGACCTTCTTCACGGTCGAGCCCAGATGAGCCTTCGCTTTGGTCGCGTCGGTAAAGAAGCCCGTCGATTCGACCACGACCTGCGCACCCACTGAAGCCCAGTCCAGCTTGGCGGGGTCGCGCTCGGAGAAGACCTTGATCTTCTTGCCATCGACAGCGATGAAGTCTTCGCCCGCGGTGACCTCGTTCTTCAGGTTGCCCAGGATCGAGTCGTACTTGAGCAGGTGGGCCAGCGTAGCCGGACTGGTCAAGTCGTTGACGGCAACAAAATCAATTTCCTTATTGCCAAGCGCGGCGCGCAAAACATTGCGGCCGATGCGTCCAAAGCCGTTGATACCAACCTTAACTGCCATTTGCGTGTTCTCCTTCATAGTCGATGAGGCTGTGATTTGATCTTGTGCGAGCTTGCTCTGGTTCAGCGGCTGAAAACAGCCCAGCGAGCAAATCCACCAAACTCATAATCGTAACATTCAAGTCCACAGAGACGAAAGCGCAACGCGAATTTTCCCGTTTTGCGCATAGCCTCTCGTTGCCATAGTGTGTCCTTTTCGATGCAGGAATGTATGTGATGGAGTGCACACAAGAGCAAAACCAGGGAGCTGTTTCATTCGAGGTCGCCACTCCCTTATGGTCGCGCCAGCTTGAATGCAATGGCTCCGAATGAGGCCATCCCAGGTATTTCTGTATTTGCAGCGCCCTTGGCAAGTATGGTATTCCGGTATCAGTACGTACCTATTTGAAGGCGGCATGAGAAAACGTTCCAGACGCACCCCGAACACCTCCGAATCGACCGGAAAAATCGGTCAGGAACTCCCATCGAATCAACTAGCTCCGCTGGTGCCGCTGTATCCGGACGATGTTCCGGCGGCAGCCGCGCAGCCCCGTGCGCAACGCCCGGCCGCGCCAGAAGCGGCAGAACCGCGCCTCGCCAGGCCGGACCGGCCTACAAGGCCCGACTCGGCCGCGAAACAGGAGCGGCCCGCACGGCAGGAGTGGAACGAGCAGGCCGATTCAGGGCGCTTCGAGCTTGAGGACCAGCCGGATATGCCCTCTGCGCCTCCGTCGGAGCCTGAAGCGGCCGAGCGCTCGCCGCAAGCCCCCAAGGGCTACGTGGTGCTGGCTATCGGTTTGCCCGGCTCGGGCAAAACTACATGGTTCCGCCGCCGCGGCGTCACGCCGCTTTCCAGCGACTTGCTGCGCAATATTCTTTTCGACGATGTTGAAGAACAGCGTTACCAGGGGCTGGTCTTTTCCACCCTGCGTTCGCTGCTGCGGGCAAGGCTGATCGCCCGTATGCCCTGGAACTACGTGGATGCGACCAACCTCTCCATCCATGAGCGCCGCCAGTGGATCAAGATGTCTCAGAGCTTTGGCTACGAGGTGCAGGCGGTCTTCTTTGACGTGCCGCTGGAGGTATGCCTGGAGCGCAACAGCAAGCGCGACCGCTCGGTGAGTGCGGACGTGATGCGCAAGATGGCCGAAAAGCTCAAACCTCCGGTATTCGGAGAGGGATTCGCGAAGATTACCGTGGTGCGCGTGAAGAACGCGGGCTGAGAGTTCATCGACATTTCCGATTAAAAGAAGGCTCCAAAGGGGGTTCACACCAGACTCAACCTCACGTAGACCGATCTGCGTCCAATGGAATCCGGACAAGGAAAGCAGAGAGTGCTTCGCCTGTGTGGACAGGTTGAGTATAGCGTTCAAGGCCGGAATCTTCTGGATTTCTGACCACTCTGGATTTAAGTACGCCTTAGCCGGCTTCACAATACTTGGAGCCCAAGCATCGGGGGGCGCGCATAAATACCTCATCCTTCCCACTGAACACGCTAGAAACAGCGTATAGGTGATGGATTTCGTACTTGTTGCCTTTTAGGTCGCGGTTGTAGTCGGACGTGTCATAGTAGTAGCGACCATCCTCCTCTTTAGGCTCAGGAGGTGTGTCTACTTCTTCAGGCCCTACTTCTTTTCCTGAGTCTCCGCTTCCCGCTTCCGGCGCTGCTCTTTGAGGAACTCCAGGATTCCCTTCTCCCCGCCCTCCTTGTACGCCTTGTACGAATCCTCGATCTGCTGGTCCGTTGGATAGTCGTTCTTGGGTTTCTGTTCCACGTTGAAACCTCTCCTCGTTGAATGGGTGAGCTGAAACTCATCCATTTGGAACCTTCCTGATTTACAGGCTAGAGCCAGCACCTTTCAGGACAAGAGCCTATTCAGAAATTCGTTAGTCTTCGCCCAGCGATTCCTGAATCGAATCCACGATGTGGCCCATTTTCTCGTGCTTGGTGCGGAGGTAGCCCGCGAAGCTTTCCTGCGGCTCGACCTCGGCGGAGATGCGCTCGGTGACCTGGATTCCAGCGGATTCGAGGGCCGCGACCTTCTCCGGATTGTTGGTGATCAGGCGGACCTGGGAGACGTTCAACAGCTTGAGCACCTCGGCGGGCAGTTCGTATTCGCGGCAATCGGCGGCGTAGCCCAGCTCGACGTTGGCCTCGACCGTGTCCAGCCCCTGGTCTTGCAACTCGTAGGCGCGCAGTTTGGCCATCAGACCGATGCCGCGGCCCTCCTGCTGCTCGTAAAGCAAAATGCCCGCGCCTTCGTCGGCGATCCTGCCGAGTGCCAGTTCCAGTTGCAGACGGCAGTCGCAGCGCAGTGAGCCGAAGACATCGCCGGTAAGGCACTGCGAATGGATCCGCACGACCGGGGGCGCGGAGTGAATATCGCCCATGACCAGGGCTACCAAGCCCTCGACCTTGCATTTACCCACACCGTCAGCCGGGCCTTCTTCGCAGGGGCGAGCCGCTGCCAACCGACCCTCGAAGCCGAGAATGCGGAAAGCTCCCCAGCGGGTGGGAAAATCCGCTTCGGCGATCTTCTTCACGCTTTCAAATCCCATGATTCCATTTTACTTTGCGGGAGAGGAGCGCGGGCCCGGTGGCTTGTGGCGCGTAGCCGCAAGAAATGCAACTTGCAACTTTTTATCTGCCAAGGGAACTAATTATGCCGCAAGAAAACTGGGCCCAGCGGTTTCTGTCATCATCTAAAGTGTATGGACGCGAGGAGAATCAATGAATAATGCCCCATGGAAACCCAGGAAAGTGGTGATTGTTGGCGCCGGCGCGGTAGGTTCGACCTTCGCCTATACGCTGGCTCAGAGCGGCCTGGCCGATGAGATCCTCTTGCGGGATCATAATCATGATCTGGCCATGGGCCAGGTTCTCGATCTAGCTCATGGCCAGGCCTTCTTCCCTTCCGTCCAGATCCGCGAAGCCCAGACAGCGGATTTTGCCGATGCGCACTTGATTGTGATTACGGCCGGGTCCAAACAGCGGCCGGGGGAATCCCGACTGGATCTGCTGCAACGAAACGTCAAAATCATTTATGAAATCATGGATGAGATCGTCGCGCAGAAGTCATCCGCCGTTGTTTTGATCGTGAGCAATCCGGTGGACATTCTGACGTATGCGGCCTACAAGCGTTCCGGCTGGCCGCGCGGGCGCATCATCGGGTCCGGCACCGTCCTGGACAGCGCGCGCTTCCGTTCTTTATTGAGTCAGCATTGCGGAGTGGATGTGCATAATGTCCATGCTTACATTCTGGGCGAACATGGGGATAGCGAGTTTGCGGCCTGGTCCATGACGAACCTGGCCGGCCTGTCTATCGATCAGTATTGCCAACTCTGTTCGAAATGCGATGACTGGCACGAAGCCCGCAAGAAACTCGCGGACGATGTGAAACATTCCGCTTATCACATCATTGAATACAAGGGAGCCACGTGGTTCGGCGTCGGCCTGGCTTTGACGCAAATTGCCGCGGCCATCTTGCGCAACCAGCATGGCGTGCTGACGGTTTCATCGATTCTGGAAGGGGAATTCGGCCTCAGTGGAGTGAGTTTGGGAGTTCCCTGCATCGTCTCTCAGAACGGCGTGGAGCGAATTCTGGAGGTTAATTTGCCACCCGATGAGCATAGCGCCCTGGTAAAATCCGCCACCGTCATGAAAGAAACGATCGCACAACTCGGTTTGGCATCGTAACGGATCGATCCGATGAAGCGTGCCTTTCGGGGGTGGAAATTGCGCTCTGATTCCGCGGCCTGATGGCATGAGGATCCTTTCGCAACTGCAGCCGGCGAGCGCCATGACTTACCATGGTCCTTTCCGGAGCAATCATGCGAGACCACCTGGGTACACTGCTCGACGATTTTCGCCGCTACGACCGCCAGATCGCCGTGGTTCGCCATCAGGGCAACCGGCGGCGGGCGACCAGCTATGGGGAGATTGCCCGGTTGGCGGGGCGCTTTGCCGCATTGCTGGCCCAGCGGGACATTGAACAGGGCGACCGGGTAGTGCTGTGGGGGGAAAACAGCGCAGAGTGGATTGCCGCCATTCATGGCTGCATCCTGCGCGGCGTGCTGGCGGTGCCGCTGGACGCCTACGGGACAGCGGAGTTTGCCGCGCGCGTGGCGGCCGATGTGCGGCCCAAACTGGTGGTGGGCGATGCGCTGCTGCTGCGGCAGTTGCCGAGCGAGTGGCCGAAGCTGATTTTCGAGGACTGGCCCGGCGCGCTGCCCGCCGAAGAGGCCCAGGCCGTGGCGGGGCTGGGGCGCGATACGCCGTTGCAGATTCTGTTCACCTCTGGCACCACTGGCGACCCCAAGGGCGTGATGCTGACCCACGGAAACGTGCTGGCCAGCGTGGAGCCAATTGAGCAGGGAGCGCAGCCGTACATGCGCTACGAAAAACCATTTCATCCGCTGCGTTTTCTGGAGACGCTGCCCTTGAGCCACGTCTTCGGACAGATGATGGGGCTGTGGGTTCCACCGATCTTTGCCGCCGAGGTTCACTTCGAGAACCGACTGGTGGCGGCGCGGCTGATTGAGACGATTCGCCGCGAGCGCATCAGCGTGCTGGCCGCGGTGCCGCGCGTAACGGCGCTGCTCAAAATGCATCTGGAGAATAGCCACCCGGACCTCAAGGAGCGGATTGATGCCTCCACTGGGATTCGGGCATGGAAACGCTGGTGGCGCTTCCGCGATGTTCATCGGGAGTTTGGCTTGAAGTTCTGGGCGCTCATCTCCGGCGGCGGGGCGCTGGGCGGGCCGCTGGAGCAGTTCTGGAATGCGCTGGGATTTGTGGTGGTGCAAGGCTACGGAATGACCGAAACCAGCGCGCTGATTACGCTGAACCACCCCTTCCACGTAGCCCGGGGAAGCATTGGCAAACCGCTTCCGGGGCGCGAGGTGAAGCTGGGGCCAGACGGCGAAGTGCTGGTGCGAGGCGCGATGATTTCCGGGGCGAGCTGGTCCAATGGCGCGCTGCGGCCACGGCAGAGCGAGTGGCTGGCCACCGGCGACCTGGCCGAGACGCAAGCCGGCGGGGAGTTGCGCTTTGTGGGGCGCAAGAGCGAGGTCATTGTGACCGCTGCGGGGGTGAACCTGCACCCCGAAGACATGGAAGCGGCCATTGAGCAGGAGCCGAATGTGGCGGCTTGCGCGGTGGTGGCGATGGAGACGACGGCTGGACCGGAGCCCTGCGCGGTGTTGGCGATGCGCGGCAGCGGAGATCAGGCGGCGGCAGCCATCGAGAGCGCCAATCGAAGACTGGCAGAGTTTCAACGGCTGCGGCATTGGGTGCTGTGGCCGGAGCCGGATCTGCCGCGCACCTCGACCGGCAAGGTGAGGCGCAAGGCGGTTGCGGCGTGGCTGACCGAAATCCAGGCTGCGGTCTCGACGGCTCACACGGGCGCCGCTGCGACGGCCGACGCAGACGCCTTTGGGGCCTCGGCGGACTGGCTGCTCAAGCTGATTGGGGAAATCAGCGGCGAGGCGCCAGCCGGCGTGGGAGACGAACTGCGGCTGAGCGAAGACTTGCAACTCGACAGCCTGGCCCGTGTGCAACTGGCGGCGGCGATCGAAGAGCGGATGGGAATGACGCCGGAGAGTGGGCTGCTGGAAGAGGTGCGGACGCTGGGAGAACTGCGGCGCCTGGTGACTGGAGAGGGCGAAGGTGCGCTGGCTTCCGCTCCTACCCTTTCCGCTGAAGAACGCGGACAGGATGGGGCGCCCAATCTGGGCGGAGAGACAAAGAGAACGCAAGATTCCTGGCTTCCCACCCCTTCGCCAGGAAAAGGGCGAAAGGATGGGGCACAAAAGTTGGATGGTAAAAGCGCGGCTGCAACACGGCCGGCGGGAACCGCGTATGGAAGCGGGCTGGAGGCCGAAGATGAAACTGCGCCGGTCCAGTACATCTACCCGCGCTGGCCGTGGCTCAGGCCGGTCCAATGGCTGCGGACGGGCTTTATCGAAGGGGTCCTGTGCCCGTTGGTGGATCTGCTGGCGGATCCTCGGGTAGTCGCCCCGCACATACCTGCATCCGATGAACCGATGCTGATTGTCGCCAACCACGTGACGACCTTTGACGGGCCGCTGGTCCAGTACGCTCTGCCGATACCGATGCGGAGGCGGATCGCCGTGGCCATGTCCGGCGAAATGCTGGAGGACTACCTACACTTTCGCAATCCCGAGCGCCCGCTTGGTAAGAAGGGCTTCTATCTGCCCGGCCCACTGATTTATTTTCTGCTGACGGCGCTTTTCAACGTCTTCCCTTTGCCGCGGCGACGCAACTTCCAGCGCAGTTTTGCGCACGCAGGAGAGGCAATGGACCGCGGATACAACGTGCTGGTCTTTCCTGAGGGGACGCGCTCGGCCGAGGGGGCGCTGGCGCGCTTCCGGGGAGGGATTGGCCTGCTGGTGAAGCAGTCAGGAGCGGCCGTGCTGCCGGTGGCGATTCGCGGGCTGGGCGAACTGAAGGCCGCGCGCCGGGGCTGGTTCCGCTCCGGCAGGATCGAAGTGCATCTGGGTCAGCCCATCCGCTTTTCTCCACTAGAAAGCGAGGCGGCGATCACGACACGGCTTCACGCCGAGGTGGAACGGCTGCTGAACGAGTAACAAATGCAGAGAACAGGGGTTAGCTGGAAGTTGGGCGCAGCCGCCAATATGAAATCGCTGAGAGATCTTTACTGAGCCGGTGGGGCGCTGGGTTTGGCGGGCGGTGTGAGCACGAATCCATTACGGATCAGAGCGAAGCCCTGCTGAGGGAGCTCGGCCTGAAGAAGCTGATTTTCGGGGCCGGAGAAGAGATCCATGGCGGAGCCAGCGATGGTGGCAACCAAGTGATGGACAATGATGGGCTTTCCGTCGAGGGAGCCCTGCTCATCAGCGTAGGTAGCCATCTGAACTGGCTCAATCGAACCCTCCTTTTTAGGAATGATGGCCCAGAGGTCGCGATTGTTGCCGGCAACGGAGAGGGTCAGGAGGGTTTCAAGAGCGCCGGGGTCGAAGTCGGGGAGGAAGACAGCCGCATCGTGCGCCGGCAAAGTGGTGGTGGAGGCGCGGCCGTTGGCTGAGATGTTCAGAAGCAGAGTCGGCGCCGCGTCAGATTTTGGTGCTGGAGCTGCCGTGACCGTCACGGCCGAGCCGTTGACGATGGCGCTCAACTGCACATGACGCAGGTAGTTGGCAGGGGAAAGACGCTCGGTTTTGGAGATGGCGTAATCGAGGCCCTGCATACTGATGCGGACCAGCGAAGTGGAGTCGTAGCCCGTGGAGCGGGAGATGAAGTTGAAGCTGGCCGTGCCGACGGAGTTGCCGTGCTGGCTGATGATAAAACTGCCGGACTGGGCAACAGCGGCTGGAGCAAGAGCCAGAAACGCCGCGAGCGGGAATAGAACGAATTTGCGCATGAAGTTCCCCTTCAAACTGAGTTTATAGACACAAAACGGGAGAGAATGTTGCGGGAAGAATAGGCATCCGCAGCCTCCAAGGCCGGGCAACCGCGCGTAAGGTTCACAGTCTCGCAGGGAAAGATGGGTTTCTATGGATCATATCTCCAAAACACATTGATTCCACACGCACTTTAAATATCTGCAAAGTTTCACGGCCTGGAACAAATCAACGGAGAAGGCAATCCCCTCACAGTCTCATGGTTTCACGGAATTTAGGGGGGGAGGGGGTAGGTCTCGCCTGAAGCCGCTTGAAGCGGCTTCTCCTCATCTCCCCTACTACCCTTGTCAGTTTGCACGAGTGGCAGGTAATTTTCTGCACGGCAAAATCGAAAGATAGGAAATTCAACCATCGTGCTCATCGAGGATCTGGGCACCTGCTCATTCGTCCTGCAATATTCCGAGTCAGACGGATGAAACGCACTCTCCAACTCGTTACCTGGCCGTGGCTGTGCTGCTTGCGGTTCAACCGGCTCTGGCTGGCGTGCCGTGCGCACCGAGTCTCGCTACTGAGAACTGGGATTACAACCATCTATCCCAGCGAAGGCTTACTCCATGGCGTGCGGGTCAGGAGCGATCTTCATTTTTTTATCGTGGCGGACGTCGGTGCCTTGCACCCAGAAGATGACGTCTTCGGCGATGTTGGTGGCGTGGTCGGCTACGCGCTCCAGGGCACGTGCAATCATCAGGGCATTCAGGGCCTGCGGGGCAAGATAGCTTTGCTCGGCCATCAGTTTGGTCAGGGCCTTGTAGGCCGCGCGATTCATGGCGTCAACGGCTTTGTCCATGGTGAGCACCGTGCGCGCCACCTCGGCGTCGGCCTCAATAAACGATTGCAGGCTCTTGCGCACCATCTCTGAAGCCATGTCGGCCATGCGTGGAATATCGACCGGCAGATCTACCTGGGGCATCTGCTCCATGCCGCGCACACGTTCGCTGATGTTTTTGGCCACGTCGCCCACGCGCTCAAGATCGGCATTGATCTTGATGACGCTGAGGATAAAGCGCAGGTCGCTGGCCATGGGCTGTTCCATCGCCAAGAGGTCTAGCGCGGCCTGGTCGATGTCGCGCTCCAGGCGGTTGATGGAAATTTCGCTGTGGCTGACCAAGTCGCAAATGGACAGGTCGCGCACGCGATAAGCCTCAACGGCGCGCTGGATGGCCTGCTCGGCCAGACCCGCCATCATGAGCAGTTGGTTCTTCAGTTCGTCAAGACTTTGTTGAAAGCGTATGCGCGTCATCCAAACCTGCCTGTAATGTAATCCTCGGTGCGCTTGTCGCTGGGGTTGGTGAAGATCTTCTGAGTCGAATCGAACTCCACCATGCGGCCATTCAAAAAGAATCCCGTCTTTTCAGCGACGCGGGCCGCCTGTTGCATATTATGCGTCACAATCACAATAGTGTACTGCGACTTCAACTGAAAGATGAGGTCTTCAATCTTGGAGGTGGAAACCGGGTCGAGCGCCGAGGCCGGCTCGTCCATCAGCAGCACCTCGGGGTCCACGGCCAGGGCGCGGGCGATGCACAGACGCTGCTGTTGGCCACCGGAGAGGCTGGCGCCGGATTTCTTCTTGAGATCGTCCTTTACCTCGTCCCACAGCGCGGAATTCTTGAGCGAACGTTCGACGATTTCATCCAGCGCCTGACGGTTGTTGAAGCCATTGAGCTTCAGCCCCGCGGCCACGTTGTCGTAGATGGACATGGTGGGAAAGGGGTTGGGCCGCTGGAAGACCATGCCCACGCGGCGGCGAATCTCGACGGGCTTGGCGTCGGCGTAAATGTCCAGATCTCCGATGAGCACCTTGCCGGTAACGCGCGCAATGGGGTTGGTTTCGTGCATACGATTGATGCAGCGGACAAAGGTGCTCTTGCCGCAGCCCGAAGGGCCGATCAGCGCCGTTGCATGGTTGGCAGGAATTTTCAGATTCACGTCCTGCAGCGTGTGATTGGCGCCGTACCACGCGTTCAGGTTGATTACATCAATGCCAACGCCCACTTAGCTTGCCCCTTTCAATACGCCGCGGCTGGTGACGTAACGCACCAGCGAAACGGCAAGCACAATCAGCACAATCAACACCAGCGCCCCGCCCCACGCCAGCCGATGCCATTCATCGTACGGAGAGATGGCGTAGACGTAAATCTGCAGAGGCAGAGCGGCAATCGGCTCATTGAGCTTTCCGGACCAATCGACGTTGCCAAAGGCGGTGAAGATCAATGGGGCCGTCTCGCCCGCCACACGCGCAAAAGCCAGCATACAGCCGGTAATGATGCCGGGAGAAGCTGTCTTCACGGTAATGGCCAGTACCGAGCGCCAGTTGGGCACGCCCAGCGCCAAGGCCGCCTCGCGCACCGCGTTGGGCACCATCAACAACATTTCTTCGGTGGTGCGGCAGACAGTGGGAATCATCATGATGCCCAAGGCGACGCCGCCTGAAAAGGCCGAGAAGTGTCCTTGCGGAACGACAATCAAGGAGTAGACGGCGATGCCCATCACGATGGAGGGAACGCCGTTGAGCACGTCAGCCGTAAAGCGGACGGCGTTGGCCAGTTTGGTGCCGCGTCCGAACTCGGCCAGAAAGATGCCGCCGGCGATGCCGATGGGAACTCCGATCAGGCTGCCGACAGCCAACAGAATCGCCGACCCGGCAATCGCGTTGGCCATGCCGCCGCCCGACTCGCCCACCGGCTTGGGGATCTGCGTGAAGAAGTCAAGGTTCAGCGAGCTGGCGCCCTTGTAGACGAGATAGGCGAAGATAGCCACCAGCGGCGCCACCACCAGCACGGTGGAGAGCACAGCCAGAAAAGTCGCCGCGCCATCGGTGAAAGCCCGTTTTCGTTCGAGAAACTTGGCCCGAAATTTGAGTTCCGTCTTCAGCTTGTCTTCTCCGTGTAACAGTCAACAGCCTACAGTGAAAAAGCTCGGCTTCAACGCGCCGCGGATGGCTCTCCGCGCGTTACCGCCCAAACCAGCAGCCGGGCAAATGCATTCACGATGATGGTGACGATAAACAGCGCCAGCCCCAGTTCCATCAGGGCGCTCAAATGCAGATCGCTGGATGCCTCGGCAAACTCATTGGCGATGACCGAGGCCATCGTGCTTCCGTTGGCAAGCAGCGAGCGGCGAATCTCCGGGCTGTTGCCGATCACCATGGTGACGGCCATGGTCTCGCCCAAGGCGCGCCCCAGTCCCAGGATGACCGCGCCCACAATGCCGATGCGGGCATTGCGCAGGACGCCCATGCGGATCATCTCCCAACGCGTGGCGCCCAGTGCCAATACCGCCTCGCGCTGCGAAGTCGGCACGGCGGTCATCACTTCGCGGGTAAGCGAAGAGATGATGGGCAGAATCATGATGGCCAAAATCACGCCCGCCGAGACAAAGCCCAGGCCGGTGGGATTGTCGTCGCCGAAAAAGCCCGTCCAGCCCAGCAGTTTGATCAGCCAGGGGTTTACATGTTCGCGGAGCAGCGGCACCAGCACGAAGACTGCCCAAAGGCCATAGATGACGCTGGGGATGGCCGCCAACAGCTCGGTGATGAAGGCCAGCGGCGCGCGCAAATAGCCGGGGGACATCTCGGTTAGAAAGACGGCCACGCCGATAGCCAGCGGCACCGCCAGCAGCAGCGCAAGAAACGACGAGACCAGAGTTCCATAGAGAAACGGCAGGGCGCTGAAATGCCCGTTCACCGGGTCCCAGTACATGGGTTGGTTGGTGTACGTATCGACGAAAGCCCTGTAAAAAAAGTCCAACCCGAAGCTGTTCCAGGCAAGCCGCGAGCGCACCACCAACTCGAAAGCAATCAGTACGACGATACCGAAGATGCTCAGGGCACACAGCACCATCAGCCAATGGAAGCTAAGGTCGGCAATCGCCGAGTTGCCACGCGAGCTTAGGAAGGCGCGAATGGCCGACACTTCGCCCGGAGCCGCCGGGACTGAAGATTGCTCGCCTGGAGAGCCGGGCTCGGGCAGAAACTGAGATTGATCGATGCTGATCTCGGGCACTTGGGCCATCCCAAGAACAGGTTACCGGCCCAAGATGAACAGAAGGTTACAAGGAAGCAAAATCATGCGTTTACAAAGGGAAAATCTGGCCGTGCGCTGGCTGAACTCCCCTCACACAGCGCGGACGGTCTGTTCCCTGCTCCCCTGCTACTCCAGCATCTGCAAATCCAGCGGCTCTTCGAGCAGGTAGTCTCTGCCGCGGATGGCTTCCAGAGCGCGTTTGAGAGCCGAGGACTTGCACGGCTCGACGGTGACCACAAAGGGCAGCGCGTGCTGCGGATAGCCGGGCTTCTGGACGATGGCGCGAATATTGATGCTCTCCCTGGCCAGCGCGCCGGTAATTTCGGCAACAATTCCCGGCCTGTCATCGATCAGGAAACGGATGTAATACGGAACCTCAAACTCGGCGCCCACATGCGCCGGGGCTGAGGGAATCTGCACCCTTTGCGATCCGTGCGCCAGTGCCAAGAGGTCGCTGACCACAGCTACCGCGGTGGGATGACCGCCGGCGCCGCGGCCGGAAAAGACCACATCCCCGCCGTAGTGGCCTTTAAGAATCACCATGTTCTCAGTGCCGCACGACCAGGCCAGCGGCGAATGCAGATCCACCAGCATCGGTCCCACCGTGGCCGCGATCTTGCCTTCGGCTCGCTCGGCGCGCGCAACCTGCCGAATGGTGCAGCCCACCTCGCGCGCATAGCTGAAGTCCAGAGCGGCAATCCGGGTGATGGACTGCGGCACAATCTCCTCCGGGTCCACTTCAGCGCCGAGCGCCAGGCGTATGAGAATAGCCAGCTTGGCACGCGCATCAAAGCCGCCCACATCCTCAGTGGGATTGGCCTCGGCATAGCCCTTGGCCTGCGCCGCCACCAGCACCGTCGCGTACTCGGCGCCTTCCTGCATTCTGCTCAGAATGAAGTTGCAGGTGCCGTTCAGGATGCCGTCAATGCGCTCGATGCGATCACCGGACAACCCCTGCTCAAGCCCTGGAATCACAGGAATTCCGCCAGCCACCGCTGCGCCGTACTTCAATTGCCCGCCGCGGGAGGCGGCCAGCCGCTCCAGCTCGACGCCATGATAGGAGATCAGCTTCTTGTTGGCCGTGACCACGCTCTTGCCGGCGTTGAGCGCCGCGCGCACCCAGCTTCCGGCCGGATCGAGGCCGCCAGCCAACTCCACGACTACATCCACGTCCGAGGCCAGCACCGCATCAGCGTCCTCGCTCCATTGAACGCTTGCAGGCAACCAATTTACGTGCCTTCGCGCAATGCTGCGAACGTATATGTGGGTCAATTCAATACCCTTGGGCCTGGACTCGGCCAGAATCCGCGCCACCGAACTGCCCACCGTCCCGAAACCAAAAAGAGCGATGCGCAGCGGACGCTGAAGGTGAGATTCTTGCGCAGAAAGCTGTTGCGTCGATGCGGACCGGTTCGACTCGGACATGGGCATTTCCTCTTTGGGGTGGATAAGAATGGCGATAACTCGATGATACCTGAGCAGCGGCCTGGCCTGCGGGACAGACAAGGATTGCACATTTGGGAGGTACGGGCATCAGGGTTTGCGGATTATTTTTGCGTTGGGAATATCATGAGAAGCCATGGCTGGAATTTTTCAGAAACTCAACCTCAAGGATCAGCAGGAGATCCTCGTTTTGAACGCGCCTGAGAGCTTCATGCCGGAGCTTGCGCGCCTCCCCGTTCTCACCATTCATCACCACCTGGAGTCGGTAGCCCAGATCGGCTTCCTGCTTGCGTTTGTCACGCGGAAGAGCGAAGTGGACGCGCTTGCCGGAGCGGTAGCCACGCGCGCCACAGGCGATGCAACGGTGTGGTTTGCTTATCCCAAGGGCACGTCGAAGAAGTTCAAGTGCGACTTCAATCGCGACACCGGCTGGGACGCTTTAAATGCTGCTGGTTTTGATACCGTGCGCGCCGTCGCCATCGACGAGGATTGGACCGGGCTACGCTTCCGGCGCAAGGAATACATCAAGACTCGCTCGAAAACGCCAACTGCCTGAATGCTCCACCGCGCCAGCGAGCTGGCTTGCTATCTCCGCTAACTCCGCTTCACCTCGAACAGCCCCGGCAGCACTTCCCCAGCGTTGCCTTCGACGACGTGCGTAAAGGCCGAGGCATTCAGCGGCGGCTCAGGCCCAACGTAGACGGTACGCGCTCCGGCTTGCCGCGCCCAATGGACAAAGTTGGCCGCCGGATAGACCGAGCCCGAGGTGCCCACCACCACCATCAGCGTTGCTTTGGCAATTTCCTGCTCGATGCGCTCCATCTCCAGCGGCATCTCGCCGAAGAAGACGATGTGCGGACGCAGCCGTCCGCCGCAGGGGCAGCGGCCTACCTCGTCCAGGCTGCGATAAATCGCATGATCCTCGACCGGCGGGCGACCGCAATTCCGTTCGCAGTGCGCCTTGGATAGTTCGCCGTGCATATGCACCAACCGCCGAGAACCGGCTCGCTCGTGCAGATCGTCTACATTCTGCGTGCAGAGGAAGAAACGGTCGCCCAACTGCCGCTCCAGCTCAGCCAGCGCAATATGCGCCGGATTGGGCTGGGACTTCGCGCTCTCCACGCGCCGTTCGGAGTAAAACTCCCACACTCCCCAGAAATTGTTTTCCAACGCTTCGGGAGTGCATACATCCTCGATGCGATGTCCGGCCCACAGCCCTGTTGACCCACGAAAGGTAGGCAATCCGCTCTCCGCGCTGATGCCTGCCCCAGTCAACACAAACACTTTGTCTTCAGCAGAAATTGAAATCTTGCTCATAAGTTCGCTCCCCATGAATTTGCCAATCAAAAAACATCAGTTCCCATTGCGAGGCGCGCGGCGGTCTATGAAATCCGCGTACACAAAACCATCCCGATCCACGATCTCGCCAGCCTCCAGATTCACTGGCGCGGTGAACATCGGCCCGTCATAAACGCAGGTGTGAAACTCGCCGCGCTCGCCACAAGGGTCCACCTCCGGCGGTAAATCGGACAGAAGCGCGACATCAAAGTCGCGGCCCGCAAATGAGTTCTGCAACTGCTTCTTGTCCACGCAAGCCAGTTTTGCGCGCAGGCCACCAGCGATCATCTCCCGCGCCAACGAACCGGTCGGAATCTCCCACAAAGGAAACAGCGCCTCCAGTCCGGTCGGTTTCAACTGCGTCTCGCGATAGGCGCGAATGTCCCGGAGAAACAGATCACCGAAAGCAATGGCATTAACCCGTTCACGGATGGCGCGTTCACAAGCCTCGGCCATCAACTGCTCGTAAATTTCGTTCGAGCAGGGCCACGGCAAGGGCACAATCCATAGCGGCAATTGCGCCACTTCGGCCTGGGCTTCCAGCACGGCGCGGCGCGTGCCGTGCATCGCTACACGCTGGAACTCGGTATTCAGCGTGGTGAGCAAGCCAACCAGTTCGATGCCGGGTTGCTGGCGCAGGACATGAAGCGCCCAGGCGCTATCCTTGCCGCTGCTCCAGGACAACAAAACTCGCTTCATTCCATTATCATAACTTCAGCATGAGCTGACGGCCGCCGCATCAGTCAATGAATTCTGCGGCCGCGCGCAACTATTTCCGAGCTGTGGCGTTAAAGTCATCAGCCGGACGGAACGGCTGTAGAATTCCGGAAGTTTAAACCCAGGAGGAATTGATTCACCGTGAAAAAGATTGCACTGGCACTCTTGCTCGCTTTCACACTGTTGCCTGCGGCTTCGTTTGCGCAGGTTGTGGTTCGCATCGGGCCGCCGGCCCCAGTCTACGAAGAGCGCGGCCGGCCTCCAGAGCGGGGATTTGTATGGATTCCCGGCTACCACCGCTGGGATGGTGGCCGCTACGTCTGGACTCCTGGCCGCTGGGATCGTCCGCCCCGTCCCGGCGCGCGTTGGGTCGCGCACAAGTGGGTTCATCGCGGCGATCATTGGGAGATGCAGGAAGGACACTGGCGGTAGATCGCAATCTCAACCAACAGAAAAGCGGGGCGCATATGCCCCGCTTTTCTACGTTAATAACCAAATAATTCAGCTCAACTAATTTCAATCACCTCGGAGGCAGCAGCGGCTGCGACCTCGGCACGCTCCATCAATTTTTCAGCGATGGCGTAGAACTCGGCTGCCTGCGGGCTCTTGGGGCCGGCCAACGCAACGGGCAGGCCACGATCGCCGCCCTCGCGGATGGCAGGGACCAGCTCAATCGAGCCTAAAAAGGGAACGTTGAACCGAAGAGCCGTGCGCTCCGCTCCGCCTCTGGAGAAAATGTCGATCTCCTTATGGCAATGCGGACAAGTAAAGTGGCTCATGTTCTCGACGATGCCCAGCACCTCGACGTTGACCTGGGCGAACATCTCCAGGGCCTTGCGCGCATCCTGCAGGGCCACGTCGCTGGGCGTGGATACAACCACGGCGCCGGTCAGCGGCACGGTCTGCACCAGTGAGAGGACCACGTCGCCGGTGCCTGGAGGCAGATCAACGATGAGGTAGTCCAACTCGCCCCAATCCACCTGTTGCAAAAACTGGCGAATGATCTGGTGGAGCATCGGTCCGCGCATCACCATCGGCTTGTCGCCGGGAGAGATGTAGCCGATGGAGATGGTCTTCACACCATGGGTCAGGTTGGGGATGATGCAATTGCCCGGTCCGAGGGCAGGCTGTTGGGTTGAGCCCATCATCAGCGGTACATTGGGCCCGTAGATGTCGGCATCGATGAGGCCCACGCGCTGGCCGAGTCGCGCGAGCGCAATGGCCAGGTTGACGGCGACCGTGGTTTTGCCCACGCCGCCCTTGCCGGAACCGATGGCGATGATCTTCGAGATGCCCGGCAAAGCGACGGGCGAAGGCATGGCATTTGAATGCGCCATTGTTTTGATTGCTCCTTTGTAGAAACCCTGTTCCTCTTTTGATGTGTTTCAGTTCAATTACGGTTCGGAGGTTATCGCGTCTTCCTGAGCTGCGGTGGCTCGCCGCTCCTCCTTACGGCGCACGCCTTCGGCCTCGCGATGCTCGCGGCGCAACAGCGCATCGGCATAGCGGCGCTGCTCGTCGGCAGTTTCGGGCTGCACGCGCGGCACACGCACCCGCTTCCCGTCCCGATCGATAGCCACAAAGACCAGGTAGGCGCTAGCGACGTGCACCAGTCCGCCGGTCTGCGGGTCTTCAGTCCACGCCTTGACGCCCACTTCCATGGAGGTGGTAAACGCGCGGTTTACGCTGGACTTGAGGATGAGCAAGCTGCCGACATGAACCGGGTGGATGAAGTCGATGTGGTCCATGGCTGCGGTGATGACGTAGGTGCGCGAGTGCCGGTAGGCAGCCAAGCCCCCGGTCAGGTCAATGAAGTGCATCAGCCGCCCGCCCAACAAGTTGCCCAGAATGTTGGCGTCGTTGGGCAGGATGATCTCAGTCATCTCCGACTGGGTGCTGGCTACCGTGCGAACTGCGGGGTTGGTTTCGGTGGGACTCATGATGGGTCTGCTCCATTCCCTGGTGTGTCGCTGGAATTCGTCTGCCGCCGGATACAATGAAGCTGGGGGCGGCTGGCCCGAAAAGGCGCTTGAGTTCCAGTTTCGGCAATTGCCGCTAATTACGCAAATCCCCCTTGAGCGCGGGACCGTTCTATTCGAGCAAAATGGACAAGATCGCAGGACTGAAAGAGATACTGGCGCTGGACCCGAAGAACAGTTTTGCCCGCTACGGGCTGGCGCTGGAACTGGCCGGCCGCGGCGAAACGACTGTGGCGGTTGCCGAATTTGACACCCTGCTGGCCAACGATCCGGGCTACACGGCGGGCTACTTCATGGCCGCGCAGACGCTGGCCGCGGCGAACCGCACCGAGGAGGCTATCCAACGGTTGAAAACTGGCATCGAGAGCGCCGGGCGCAGCGGTAACCGTCATTCTGTCAGCGAGATGCAGGCCATGCTGGATGAGCTGGACCGATGATGTTCCTGCTTGTAGCAAGCCTCTGAGCGTTACTTTCTCGCAGGAGCTGGTTACCATCAAGGTAGAAATGTGATCTTTTTGGATCTCTGGAGCGTCTAGATAAACGATGGCTAAATATTCGATTGTTGTGCCTTTTCACAACGAAGAGGAAAGCGTCACCGTTTTATACGCACGCCTGAAGCAAGTGATGGAGCAGGTGGGCGATAGCTTTGAGTTGGTGCTGGTGGATGATGGGTCCAACGACCGCACTTACAAGTTGTTAGGAGAGATTGCCGCGGTGGACAGCCGTGTGCTGGTGATCAAGCTGCGCCGCAACTTCGGGCAGACCTCGGCGCTGGCCGCGGGCTTCGATCACGCCTCAGGCGATTTCATTCTGGCCATGGACGGCGACTTGCAGCACGACCCCAGCGAGATTCCCGGTTTCATTGAAAAGCTGGACGAGGGATACGACGTTGTATCCGGCTGGCGCAAGGAGCGGACTGACAACCTGTTGATGCGCCGCATCCCATCGCGCTGCGCCAACTGGTTGATGGCCAAGATCTCCGGCGTGGAAATTCACGACTTTGGCACCACCTTCAAGGCTTATCGCAGCGAGGTGATCCAGAACATTCCGCTCTACGGCGAAATGCATCGCTTCATCCCCGCACTGGCCAGTTGGTATGGCGCGTCGATCTGCGAAATTCCCATCAAGAACGTACCCCGCAAGCGGGGCAAGAGCCACTACGGCATCGGACGCACCTTTGGCGTCTTCTTTGACCTGTTGACCATCCGCTTCCTGCTCAAGTACATGAACCGCCCGTTGCACCTCTTTGGCGGCCTTGGCGTATTGGGCATCCTGGGGGGCGGTTGCATGGCTGCCATCTTGCTGGGAATGAAGATTCTTAACCCTCAACTCAGCTTGATGCACTACCATGGGCCGATGTTTGTCCTTGGTTCGGTGATGATTGTCGCCGGCATTCAATTGCTGGCCATTGGCCTGCTGGGCGAGTTGCAGGTGCGCCACTTCCACACTAGCCGACAGCGCACGCCGTATGCCATTGAGCGCATGGTGCGTCTACACGTGACCAAAGAGCCGCAGATCCTGTCAAAAGGGTAAAGACAGGGAACAGGGATTAGAAAAACATTGAGCCTCGCCTGGGCATTGCCTGGGCGGGGCTTTGTGTTTGTGAAGTCATGCACCGCGGGGAGTGTTCGCCGCTGTGTAGCCCATCCCCTTGCAGTCGCCGGGCCTTTGGGTGCATCCTTTCCGTGAGATGAAAGCCATACAGATTCACGAGACAGGCGGGCCGCAGGTACTGAAGCTGGCCGAGTTGCCCATTCCTCAACCGGGGCCGGGGCAGGTGTTGATCCGCGTGGAAGCTGCCGGAGTCAACTTCATTGAAATCTACTTCCGCAAGGGCGTGTACAAGGCGTCGCTCCCGCTGACGCCGGGCAGCGAGGCGGCAGGGACGGTGGAGGAACTGGGTCCGGGCGTGACGGGTTTTGCCGCCGGGGACACGGTGGCCTCAGTGAGCGTGCTGGGCAGCTATGCCGAGTACGCGCTGGTTCCGGCGACGCAACTGGTGAAGGTGCCGCAGGGGCTGAGCATGGAGCAGGCTGCGGCCGCCATGCTGCAAGGAATGACGGCGCACTACCTTTCCCACTCGACGTATCCGCTGAAGGCAGGCGACACAGCGCTGATTCACGCCGGGGCCGGGGGAGTGGGCCTTTTGCTGACGCAGATGGCCTCGCGGCTGGGGGCGCGGGTGATTACCACGGTCTCAACGCCGGCCAAGGCGAAGCTGTCGCGCGCGGCGGGCGCCTCGAATGTGATCCTTTACACCAAGCAGGACTTTGAAGCGGAGGTCAAGCGGCTGACCGGCGGCAAGGGCGTGGATGTGGTTTACGACTCGGTGGGCAAGACGACTTTTGAGGGCAGCCTGAACTGCCTCAGGCCGCGCGGGCTGCTGGCCTTGTTTGGCGCATCCAGCGGGCCCGTGCCGCCCTTCGATCTAATCCAGCTCAGCGGCAAGGGTTCGCTGTATGTGACACGGCCTACCCTGTGGCACTACGTAGCAACGCGAGCGGAACTGGAAGCGCGCGCGGGCGACGTGCTGGGCTGGGTGGCTAAAGGCGAGCTCAAGCTCCGCACCGAGTTTGTGTATCCGCTGGCCGAAGCCGCGCAGGCCCAGATCGATTTGGAAGCACGCAATACAACCGGCAAGATTCTGCTGGAACCGTAAAAAAGCAGCGGACAACTCACAGCGAACAGTTGTCAGCTTTTCGTAACAAGTGAGACCTTGCCGGACACCCGGCAAGGTCTCACTTGTTTGATCTGAGGGCTTTACGCCACCTTTGCCAGCGCTTCAATCTCCTCGGCCAGAGCCGCGGCTGCCGTCACGCAGGCGGCGCGATCCACGTCGAGGTGCGTGACCAGCCGAATGGCATCCGGCCCGAAGGCGCTGGCGAGGATGCCTCGCGCCTGCAACCGCGCAACCACATCGGCAGCCTGCAACCCGCCGGTCAGCTTGAAGATGACGATGTTGGTCTCAACCGATTTGAGGTCGATGGAGACGTGCTCCATGTGCGAGAGCGCCTCGGCCAGCAGACGTGCGTTAGCGTGGTCTATGTGGAGCCGTGCCGGCCCCTTCTCCAGCGCGATCAGCCCCGCCGCCGCAAGGATGCCCGACTGGCGCATTCCGCCGCCGAGGGCCTTGCGGAAGAGCCGCGCCTGCGCCATCAGCTCCGCCGAGCCAACCAGCATCGACCCGACTGGCGCGCCCAGCCCCTTCGACAGGCAGAACATCACCGTGTCAAAGCCGCTGGTCAGCTTCTTCACATCCACGCCCAGCGCCGTGGCCGCATTGAAGATGCGCGCCCCATCCAGATGCGTGGGAAGCTTCCGCTCTTTCGCGTTGGCCCAGACTTCTTCCAGCACCGGCAGCGGGGTGCAGCGCCCACCTGCCAGGTTGGCCGTGTTCTCAATCTCGATGAGGCCCGTGGCGGCCCGAAATGCTCCGCGTCCGTAGATGGCCGGCTCAATCTGCTTCCAAGTCAGAATGCCGCGATCGGCGACTACGGCCCGCACCAGGCAGCCGGAAAAGACCGCCGTGGTGGCCATCTCCCAATCCAGGATGTGCGCCCGCGATTCGGCAATCACCTCCTGGCCCGGCTGGGTATGCAGACGAATGCCAATCTGGTTGCCCATGGTGCCCGAGGGCACAAAGAGCGCCGCCTCGCGGCCGAATCTCTCCGCCGCACGCCGCTCCAAAAGATTAACGGTAGGGTCCTCGCCATAAACGTCGTCGCCCACCTCAGCCGCGGCCATCGCCGCGCGCATCTCCATCGTGGGTCGTGTGACTGTGTCCGAACGCAAATCGATGATGGTTGCCAATGTCTTTTCCCTTCCCTGTCTTCGGATTGCTCTTAAAAAAACGAGTCTAGTTTGGAGAGACTCGCTCGACCACTCTTTCCGCACAAAAAGCGGAGAAGATGGCGCACCCAGTTTTTTCCCTGCTTCCCACTCCCTATTCCCTGCCTTTACGGAATCTGCGCCATGGGCAGTTCAATCACCGGGGCCGGCTTGCCGTCCTTCATGGCGTAAGCCCATAGCCCATGAAAGCTCTCCCGCAGTCCCGGTTGCGCCTTCAGAAACGCGCTCAGCACGGCAACGGCCTCGGTGCGCTGGGCCGCTGGATCAGTGACTCCGGTCGATTCGTAGACGACGCCCAGGTCGGCGTGGCCCAGCGTCACGTCCAGACTCACGGCGTCGATCTTCCAGGTGCGCGGACCGTCCGGAAGCATCAAAGGGTACGCGTTTTGAGGAGAATTCCTGATCGCCGTCTGCTCGCCCCCGAGTTTTTCCAGGTTCGGCGAGGAGAGAAAATCAACCGGCACCAATAGCATCCGCGCGGTCTCGTAGGCGTACCACGCCGGCCACGGCTGCTCTGTCTTGGCCAGTTCGCGGGCACGCGACCAATACCACACGCCGTCATGGCCATCCAGAGCGCCTGGCCGCACCGTCAGGCCGCCCAGCTTCCATCCGGTGGCGGGGCCCTCCCAGGCCAGGATGAAGCTCAACTGGCCAGCGTAGGGCGCTCCAGCGGCATCGGCCAGCACCACGGCATAACGGCCCGGGGGCAGCGCCCGCATGGTCAGGGTCACAGTCAGCGCGCCGCTGGCGTCCGTGCAAAAGAATTGGGTGTCGGCGGGCGCCTTCAAGCTGCTGGCGTCCAGCAGGTAGATACTGCGCAGTTGAATCTGCCCGCCCTTCATCAGCGGCGCTGAAGCCTCCGCCCCCTGGCGAATCCCATCCCAGTCCTGGGCCACCGCGGGCAGCAACGCAGCCTTCAAAGCGGCAAAATCCTGCTCGGCCACGGCCATGGCCAGCCGTCCCCCGGCCGCCGTGAGCGCATCGCGGTCCTGCGGCAACAGCTCAGCCGCCGTGGTGCAACTTGTGGCGCTCCCCGGCGCCGGCGTCGCCAGCAACAACAACAAGACCGCAGGCGTGGCAAAACCGTTCCAGCAGAAGCGCATCTCCTGAATCCTCTCTGTCCGCGAAATCCCTTGTATGAGCGTCCGCAGGCCACTGTTAGTCTAGTACACAGTGAGCGAAAACGGCTTGCCAGACTATGGCGCCTCGGCCGGGACCGCTCCAACGGAGCCAAGAGGCCGATTTCCATGCGCACAGCCACCCCGCTCAACTCGCCGGTTTCGCCTGGGATCTTTCGCGGGAGCGTCTTTGCCTTGCTGGCGGTTCTGGCCGTAACTCTGTGCGGGACGCAGATGCTGGCCGCGCAGACTCCGGCAACCGCTGTACCAGCCAAACCAACTGCCTCGGCGCACAAGCCGGTTCATCCGCGCAAGCACCCGGTTGCGGCCCATGCACAGTCCCCAACGCCTCATTCGGCTGCAACAGCACCGACTCTCGCGCCCGAAGTTCCAAAGTGGCCTTCCAACGAAAAACCCTCCCCAGCTTCGGTCACATGGGACAAGCAGGGCCTGCGCATCGACGCAGCCAACTCCAGCCTTGCACAGATTCTGGAAGATGTGGCCACAGCCACCGGCGCAAAGGTGGAGGGATTCGACGCCGACCAGCGAATCTTTGGCGTCTACGGACCCGGCCAGGCGCGCGACGTGCTCGGCCAGCTTCTGCAAGGCTCCGGTTACAACGTCCTGATGGTTGGCGATCAGGGCCAGGGAACCCCGCGTGTAATCGTACTCAGTTCCCGCCACGCCGGGACTACAGTACAAGCCGCCAATGCCGCCCCGGATAGCGACGAGGACGCCGACACGGATGAACAGCCGGCGCAGCAGCCGCAGCAGCAAACCCCACCACCCACTCGCCCCGGCGTTGCACCCGGGGGGCCGCCGCGCGCATTCCAGCAGATGCAGCGTCAGCAACCACAGACGCAACCACCCAACAATCCGCAGTATTAGGGATTAGGGATTAGGGATTAGTTCCTTGATGCTGTGCGACGGCAGAGTGGGATCGGCCACGGTTATTGATGAAGATGGGATTCTATCCATCAACTCCTGATCCCGAATCTCTTCACTACAGCGCCCGCGCCGCTTGCTGCCGGGCCTTTACCACGACGGGCCGCGGTTGCGGACGCATCAGGGCAAACGCCACGCGCAGGATTCCATACGCCGCCAGAATGCCAAACGCCAGCGATCCAACCGACGCACAGATCAACATCACCAGATTCAATACGTCCGCCATCGCTACCGCCCTCGCTCACTTCCCTTTTGGTCTGGAACGCCCCGCGTTCCCGCTCTCAGGCCATCCAAGATTCGCCGACAGCCGAGAAACCGCTGTCTGCGATTGTCGCAGAAGAAACTGCCGCGTTGGCCCTGATTCTATTAACCAATAGAATACCTGTTGAGATGTTGCAATTCTGTGAGCGGCCTGCCGCACGGCCCGGAACTCCCTAACGAAAACGGATTGCCTCATGCTTCCATCGGATTCAATCCGGCGGATTCCGAGGCCAACTGAACTTGGCCGCAGACCGGTTTCTTCGGGAATCATGCGGCGGTTCTCCCGTATCGGCGATAATCTCCCTAGAGTGTTTTTCACTTTTCCCGTAATGCGGGCATCGTGCTATCCCACGCTAGCCGCAAGAATTTGGGATGCGGCGAGGCGGGAGATTCATGACCTTGCATTTTCTGTGAAAATGCTCGATTGCTTTTCAAGGAGGATTTTCCATGTCAGAACCTACGATTGCCCAAAAGAGTCCCTATCCCGTCCAAGTCGAAGCCGGCAAGAGCTACTACTGGTGTGCCTGCGGCCGGAGCGCCAGCCAGCCCTTCTGCGACGGCAGCCACAAGGGAAGCGGATTCACGCCCGTAAAATTCGATGCGACCGAATCCAAGACCGTCTACTTCTGCGGTTGCAAGCACAGCGCCAATCCAGTTCTCTGCGACGGCACCCACAACAAGCTCTAGCGCATCTCCACGGTTGCCGTCATGCGGCATTGCGCGATCCCACTCTTTGCAAAATATGAGAAGGGTGTGGCGCACACTTTGATTTGAATCATGCCCATCACTCACATTTCGGTGCACGGGGCGCGGCAGCACAATCTGCGCAACATCAGCGT